>Ga0137452_1000173_pt1 | contig 19071 bp, 20 predicted proteins | sample EasRivERMGT513_2_FD_102312 | JGI IMG/M metagenome (GOLD analysis project Ga0137452, IMG submission 102312) | Soil microbial communities from meander-bound floodplain in the East River, Colorado, USA - East River MetaG ERMGT513_2 | ecosystem: Environmental > Terrestrial > Soil > Floodplain ...
GAATCGGGTAACGGTTTCGGTCGGGATCAGCGCCGCCATCGCACCGGCGATGAAGAACGCCGGCAAGAGGCACAACAACACATGCGCCGCAAGGTAGGCAGCGAGATTGCCGATCCCACCATAAAGCACGGGCAAGACAAAGGGAGGAAACTCAAACACTGCGGAGTCTCATTGAGCAACGGCACTGCTTAAAAAACAATGTCCGTGCTTATCTGATTAAAACGTGGTTAGTTTAAGTTCGCAGTGACTAGCCCGATTGATCTAGGTCAATGTATAGCTTGACCGGCACGTTGCAGGGAAGCCACCGCTGCGGTGCAGGCACAGGAAAACCAACGTTCACCGGGTCAGCCGCCCTGATGTAGCCAATGACCGCTTTTGGCTGCGAATCCAACCGGTCAGCGCAACATTCTATGCTCTAGCGAGAGAGGGAGGATGCCCGTGGGCCAGGTCGGCAAGCAGTTCATGGTAGGAGCTTGTGGATTCCAGCCCAATGCGACTGCCTTTCGGCAGAGATTTGAGCCAGGCGCGCAGCTCAGCAGGACGGTTGGCGATGGAATGCGGGGCAAAAGTGTTCGCGGCACAAGCGGCTACGATCTCGTCCTTGGCTACGTCCACGCCGATGTCTAGTGGTGTTTGCATAGGTGTTCACTCCGGATATAAGGTAAAGGATGCTGGGGTGGACACACACCGACGTAAGCTTGCGTTCAAATCGGCGGTCAGGGTGTTCGCGCACCCTGCCGCTAGATTCCTCATCGACGTTGGCAGTGTGGGTTGGAGATTTCTCTCAGAGTCTGTCCGCAACGCGGCAGATAACCGCCGAAGTCCCTCCACCCCAGCTCTTCTCAGTTTCCCAAAGAAGAGCTATTCAAACCATACAAGCCGCCGAGCAGTCGCAGACCAGGCAGGGGGTTGTCGGCGAGCACTGGGCGAGTTTCGTGCAAGCGTGCGGAATCCCCGGAAATTCGCGCCCACTGTCGTTGGCAGATTTGAAGCGAGAGCGCGAGTTGCGCAGCCGCCCTGCCTGGTCGAACAGCGCAGGGGACCGCACGAGGTCACGAGGTGGCGGCGGCGAACCGGGGCGCTTTTCTTTGGCGACTTTATTTTGGGCGAGCAAAAGAAAGGCACCAGGCCCCGGCAGGGGACTGTACGGTTAGGGGGTAAGTCAGAAGGTTAGAGGCGGAAGGGCCCGACCCCGCTTACCAGTTACCATTGGGGAAAGGGATTGTCCCATTGATCTGCATCAATCGCGGACTTTCCCCTGCCGGTAGCATAATCAGACCCTTATGGCACCCACCGAAGGTTCCGCTTCCCTGCGCCGCTGGATTAAGCGCAGCTTGCTCATCGCGCTCGTGCTGGCGGTGGCGGGCTTTCTTCTGCGCGACCTGATCCTCGGCAAGCCGGTCGAAGCGGTCCAGGCGGTGCGCAGCGATCTCGTCCAGTCCGTCGTCGCGAGCGGGCGCATCATGACGCCGCAGCGCGTTGCCGTGGGCGCGGTGATTACCGGCCGCGTCGAGCGCATCCCGGTGCAGGAAGGCCAGAGCGTCAGGCGCGGCGATATTCTGGTGGTGCTGGACGACCGCGACGAACGCGCGGCCGTGGTGCAGGCCCGCGCCGCGGTCGCGCAGGCCGAGGCGAAAGTGCGCCAGTTGCGCGAGCTGGGGTTGCCCGCGGCCGAGCAGAGCCTGGTGCAGGCGCAGGCGAACCTCACCCAGGCGCGCCGGCAATACGACCGGGCGGCCGATCTCAAGGCCCGGGGTTTCGTGAGCCAGGCGGCGCTCGATGACGCCCAGCGCAACCTCGACGTGGCGGGGAGCCAATTGCGCGCGGCGGGATTGCAGGTCCAGTCGAACAGCGCGGCGGGCAGCGAATTCGCGGTGGCGCAGACCGCGCTGGCGCAGGCACGGGCGAGCCTGGGCGTGGCGCAGGCGAAGCTGGACGACACGGTCATACGCGCGCCCGTCGACGGGATCCTGATTGCGAGGGCCGTCGAGCCCGGCAACGTCGTGCAGCCCGGCAAGGAGTTGATGGCGCTCGCACCGGCGGGCGAGACGCAGGTGGTGGTCCAGATAGACGAGAAAAACCTGGCGCAGATGAGGGTCGGCCAGAAGGCGCTCGGCTCCGCCGACGCGTTTCCCCGCGAGCGGTTCGCGGCGGAACTGGTTTACATCAATCCCGGCATCGACGCGCTGCGCGGGGCGGTGGAAGTCAAGCTCAGGGTGCCGGACCCGCCGGAATATTTCCGGCAGGATATGACGGTATCGGTGGACATCGAGGTTGCGCGCAGCGCCGGCACGGTGGTGGTGCCGGCCGAGGTGGTGCGCGAAGCGAACAGCGCCCAGCCATGGGTGCTCGCCGTGGACGGCGGCCGCGCCACGCGACGGGCGGTGAAGCTGGGGCTCAAGGGCGACGGGCGCATGGAAGTGCTGGAGGGCGTGGCGCCGGGAGACCACCTCATTTCCGCGGCCCAGCCAGCGGTCAAAATAGGGCAGCGCGTGCGCGCCATCGCGGCGGGCGGGCCGTGAACCGCCTCGCCTTCTTCGAATGGATCGTCGCCGTCCGCTTCATGCGCGAAGGTCTGATGCAGACGCTGCTCATCATCCTGGGGGTCGGGCTCGGCGGCGGCGTGATCGTGTTCATGTCGGCGCTGCTCTCGGGGCTTCAGACCAACGTCGTGCGCCGCACCCTCAACTACCAGGCTCCGATCGTCATCCTGCCGCCCGACCAGGTGGCGCGCCCGCTGCGCGCAACCGAGGGCGCCGAGATTGCGGCGCAGGTGCAACCGCGGTCGCAGCGATTGCGCTCCATCGACCAGTGGCAGAAGATCCGCGATGAGGTCGAGCGGATGCCCGACGTCGTCGCGGTGACGCCCATCGTGGCGGGTCCCGGATTCGTCTTGCGCGGAGACGCGAGCAAGTCCGTTACCATCACCGGGATCGAGCCGGAGACCTACTTCCGGGTGATCGCGCTCGACGAGAAGATCATCGCCGGTCGCTTCGACGTCGGCCCTCTCGATATCATCATCGGAACCGAGTTGGCGAAGGACCTCGGCGCGAATGTCGGCGACAAGTTCCGGCTGGCGACCGCTTCCGGGGCCACGGCCACGCTCACCGCGATCGGCATCTTCGATTTCGGCAACAAGGGCGTCAACGAGCGCAACGTCTACGTCGCGCTACGCTCGGCGCAAAACCTTCTCGATCTCGTCGGTGGCGCCTCCGCCATCAACGTCAAGGTGCGCGATCCGTTCACGGCGGAGACTATCGCGGAGACCATCCGCGCCGGCACCGACCTGCAGGTGGAAAGCTGGATCGTGACCAACGCGCAATTTTTCACGGCAATGAGAGCCCAGATCCTGACCAACACGCTGATCCGGATTTTTGTCGGTCTGACCGTCGCGCTCGGCATCGCCAGCGTGCTGGTGGTGTCGGTGATCCAGAAATCCAAGGAGATCGGTATTCTGCGCGCGATGGGTGCCTCGCGTGGCCAGGTGCTGCGCGTGTTCCTGATCCAGGGCGGCGCCATGGCCCTGGCGGGTTCCGTGCTCGGCTCGCTGCTTGCCTGGACGTTTCTGGTCATCTGGCGCGGGGTGGCGAGAAACCCCGACGGCACGCCGATGTTCATCGTGCAGATCGAGCCCTCGCTGTTCGCGATCGCGATGGTCGCCGCGACCGTCGTGGGGATCCTGGCTGCCGCGGCGCCGGCGCGGCGCGCGGCGCGGCTCGATCCGGTGGTGGCGATGCGCAGCTGAGGGCCCAGGTGGAAACGCTGCGGCTTTCGGGGGTGCGCAAATCCTACGGCATCGGCACGCCGCTGGAGGTCGAGGTGCTGCACGGCATCGATCTCGTGCTCGAACGCGGCGAGTTCGCCGCGCTGATGGGGCCGTCCGGCTCGGGCAAGACCACGCTGCTGAACGTCATCGGGCTTCTTGACCGGCCGAACGCCGGGCGGCTGTTCATCGAGGGCCGGGAGACCGGCGGGCTCGACGAAGCGGACCTCACTCGCATGCGCGGCCGCTCGATCGGCTTCGTCTTCCAGTACCACTACCTGCTGCCCGCGTTCACCGCGCTGGAGAACGTGATGATGCCGATCCTCGCCGCGCGCGGCCGACCGGACGACGAGATGCGCGCGACCGCCGCAACCCTGCTCGACCGGGTCGGCCTCACGCCGTGGCGCGACAACAAGGCGACCGAGATCTCGGGTGGGCAGCAGCAACGCGTCGCCATCGCGCGGGCGCTCGCTATGAAGCCGGTGCTGGTACTGGCCGACGAGCCTTCCGGAAACCTCGACACCCAGTCAGCCGACGGCGTATTCGACGTGCTGCGCGCGATCAACGAAACAAGCCAGACGACCTTTCTGATCGTCACCCACGATCCGCGGCTCGCACAGCGCTGCGACCGCATCATCGAACTGGTGGACGGCCGTATCGTCTCCGACCGCAAGAACCCGAACGTCGTGCGCCGGGGATAGCTTCGCCGGCGGTCTTGTCGGCGCCGGTGAGTTACCGCCGGCGACCCGGGTTGCCGCCGGCGCGGCGCGTGCGCCGGACTGTGTGCGCCGCCGCCCAGCGCCTGGCGGACCAGATGCCGATGCGGATAGCCTGGCCCTCGGGCCGACCGGCCTCGAGCAGCCCGTTCGCGATCTCGATCGCCTTGTGACGCACCCCCGGCGGCAGGTTCTTCATCGAGACTGGATAGCGGTCATTGCTCCATGGCATGACGGTCGTCCCGCGGCTTGTCGTTGCGGCGCTCGAGCGTGATCCCGGCGATTTCGAGCGCGATCCCGACCGCTATCAGGATCGCCCCGGCCAGCACCTCAGGAGCCAGCCAAATGAAGATGGTTCCCATGATCACCAGCACAGTTCCGGTCGTGCGTCGCAAGCGCTTGTGTCTGATCAATGCCACACCCGAAGAGTCCGATTCACGATCGCAGTACACCCCAAGCCAAGCCCGGCGGGTTTGATGCAGATCAATCGAGGACCCTCCAGGCATGGATAAAATGGCACCATGACCGCAAAGCGCTTGAAGGACTTCCTTGACCGTGAGGGCGTCAAGTACGAGACCATCGCGCACTCACCCGCCTATACCGCGCGGGACACCGCGCAGGCAGCTCACGTCCAGGGAAAGGATTTCGCCAAGACGCTGATCGTCAAGATCGACGGCAGGCTGGCAATGGCCGTCCTGCCCGCTTCGGAGAAATTGGACCTGGCGCAACTGAAGAAAGCCGCCGGGGCGAAACACGTCAGCCTCGCATTTGAGTCCGAGTTCGAAAAGTGGTTCCCGGGATGCGAGCCGGGGGCGATGCCGCCTTTTGGCAATCTTTACGGCATGGAGGTGTTCGTCGCGAAATCGCTCGCTGCCGACGAGCAGATCGCATTCAACGCCGGCTCGCATGCGGAACTGGTCAGGACGGCGTACAAGGACTTCGAGCGCCTGGCGCAGCCGATCGTGGCGGTGCTTTCGACGCCGTCCCGGCCGGTGAGCAAGGTGGAGAGCGCCTGAATCGATAAGCGATTGACGGGAAACGGACGGGACATTGACATGGCTATCATCGGCATCGATCTCGGCACCTCCAATTCCGCCGCTGCGGTGCTGCGCGGGGGGCGGCCCGTCATCATCCCCAGCGCGGAAGGCGTGAGTGTAGGCGGCTTGTGGTGGCGGGTTCGCTCGAGCCGGAGCGGTGGCTGCTCGAGCGCGGCGCGCAGCAGGGCGAGCAGGTAGAGCGCCTGACGCGCGCGATGTGGTTTCTGCAATCGGAACGATGCGAGCGTGCTGTGACACGCGGAAACGAGCCGCTCATGTTGGCGGGGGCTGCAGCACGCGGCGCCGCGTTTCCGCGCCCCACGCCGGAGATCCCCCCACCGCCCCCGGAGCTGGAACCGGAAACCCCGGTCGAAATTCCGCCGCCGCTTCCCGAGGCGCAACCGGAAATGATGCCGGAAATACCTCCGCCATTGCCGGAATATCCGCCACCGCCGGAGCCCGAATTCACACAAGGAGCGCATCATGGTGACAAGGCGCAGGGAAGACGTGGCAAGAACGGGGAAACGCCTGCCTGCAACGGCAGGGGCGGCGATGGGCGCGACTGCGGGGAACAGCCAAACCGATTTTTCGGATGATGAACGCCGCCGCATGATCGCGAAAGCGGCGTATGTTCGCGCGGCCCGGCGGGGGTTCGCGCCCGGCGGCGAACTGGAGGACTGGCTCGCGGCAGAACGGGAAGTGAACGCGCTGTTCGAGGTGGGCCGCTTGGGGCGGCGGCCTGTCGGGACCGAGGGCATCGGGCCAGGCGCAAAGCGCATCGGCCCCCTCGCGGAGACTCCCCCCGCGGAAGCAACGGCGCGCTGATTCGGATCGCGTTCCGGACTGGACTTCGCGGTTGCGCGGCGTCCGCGCGAACTCGCCGGCCGGAACGCCGGCGCGCGGCGATCTGCTGATGCGTCTCAGGGTGCAGGTGGTGGAGCGGCCTTCGGCCGAGGAACGCGCGTTCTACGAGCGGCTGCGCGCGCTCGCTACTCGAAGCGTATGAAGTGCTCCGCCACGGCGTGCGCGCCGATCCGTCCGCCGCGCTCGACGCAGTCGAGGCGCGCGCTTTTCCCGGTGGTTTGACGTGGATCAACAACACGCCGGCACGCTGGTGGTATAAAAACATTGATGCCGATACGAGGTTCTGCGGGGTTTCGACCCGACGTGGCCCGCAGAGCGAGGCAGGGATTGAATTGATAGGACAAGATTCCATGCCGGTGGGCCTTGCGCCGCCGCCTCAAGGAGTAGAAACATGGCCGCCTTCGTCATGCTGACCCGGGTTTCACCCGAAACACTGAGCTCGCCCCGATCGCTGGAAGAGCTCGAGCGCAAGGCGATGAACGCCGTCCGCGCGCAGTGCCCGGGCGTCAAATGGCTGTACAGCTACGCGGTCCTCGGCCCGTATGACTACGTCGACGTGTTCGAGGCTCCGGACAACGAGCAAGCCGTCAAAGTGTCGATGTTGATCCGCAGCTATGGCAGGGCATCCTCGGAGATCTGGCCGGCCACCGACTGGAAGAAGTTCAAGAGCATGATCGAGCGCATGCCCCGGCGCCGCAAGTGAGCCCGCGGGCGCGCTTTCAGGGCAAGGGAGCGCTGCAGCGGTCCTTTTCTGATGCATTATCAACGTCAACGTGAAATTCGGAGGTGCGGCCGTGACGAGGAAACACACCAGGCCAGCCGGTTCGGATACCGGCCGGGAAGCCGGACCGGAACCGGGCGCCGGGGCGAGAATCACTCCCGAAGAGCGTAATCGCATGATCGCCGAAACGGCGTACTACCGCGCCGAGCGGCGTGGTTTTGCCACCGGGGGTGAGATGGAAGACTGGGTCCGGGCGGAAACCGAAATCGATCGCTTGATCCAGACGGACGCGTCGCACGCTACACGCGCGGGCCGGGTCGAGTGAACGCGCCACCGGGCTGGCGACATCCGACCGCCTTTTTTGTCCGGCAGAAGGTTGCATCGCGGCAGAGGAGGCCCTGAAGCCGGCCGGGCTACGCTGCGGCGGCCGTGAGCTTGCGGTAGATGGCCCGGGCGCCGTGCCAGGGCACGAACCCTTGAAGGTTTTCGGGAAGCGATTCGTGCATGCCGATCACGAGCGCGCCGCCCGGGCGGAGCCGCGCAACCACTCGCCCCATTACCTCGTGTTGCAGTGCCGGCTCGAAGTAGGTGAGCACCGCGTTGCGGCAGAGGATGAGATCGAATTCGCCCTCCGGAACCGTCTGTCGGATGTCCTGCTGGATGACGCCGCTCTTCTGCAATGCGGCGCACACGTCTCGCAGCGTCGGCGGGCGCGGGCCTTGGGCGGCGACCGCCCGGATAACTCTCCCGAGCTCCAGCGTGGACTATCTCTCGATCGTGCGGTCGGTGTTGGCTGTCGGCTTGCCCCGGATGGTTGCCATGATCGGTACTTGTTATGGTTCATCATATGCACCGGCCGGACGCGCCGGGTTGACCTGGATCAACATCGGCCGGGCTGCCCAGGTTATGTTGATATACACGGTCGCCGAAGCGGCATGAACGGCGCAGACGCCGGTTTCAATCCGGCCTCCTCCTGGGCGCGGCAAGAGTTGGCGGGCACCTGGTGAATTCGATCAAGTTGTTTCTCTGCGGCGACGTGATGACCGGCAGGGGCATCGACCAGATCCTGCCCCATCCCAGCGATCCGACGATCCATGAGGGCTACCTGGACAGCGCCCTGGGGTACGTGCGCCTGGCGGAAGGTGCGAGCGGACCGATTCCACGCGCCGTCGCAGATTCGTACATCTGGGGCGATGCGCTCGGTGAGTTCGAACGCGTGCGGCCCAAATGCCGCGTCATTAACCTGGAAACGGCGGTCACGCGCAGCGAGGATTGGGCGCCCAAGGGAATCAACTACCGGATGAGTCCCGCGAACATCGGGTGCCTTACCGCCGCGGCGATCGATTGCTGCGCGCTGGCAAACAACCATGTTCTCGATTGGGGCGCCGGCGGTCTGGTCGAAACGCTCGACACGCTGGAGGCAGCGGGGTTGCGGACCGCGGGCGCGGGAAAGGATCCGCTCGCGGCGGAAGCACCGGCCATCATTCCGGTCACCGGCGCAGGCCGCGTCCTGGTGTTCTCGGTCGGCGTCGAAAGCAGCGGTGTTCCGCGGAAATGGGCGGCCACCGCGGACGGTCCCGGCGTCGCTTTTCTTCCCGATCTCTCTCAGGGCTCGGTTGAGGCGCTGACGGACCGGATACTGAGGGCCCGGCGGCCCGGCGACGTGGTAATCCTCTCGATTCACTGGGGCGCAAACTGGAGCTACGAGATCACGCCCGAGGATACCGGGTTCGCCCGCGCGCTCGTCGATGCGGCCGCGGTGGACGTGATCCACGGCCATTCGTCGCACCACCCGAAGGCGGTTGAAGTCTATCGCGACAGGCTGATCCTCTACGGCTGCGGCGATTTCATCAACGACTACGAGGGCATCACCGGGCACGAGGAGTTCCGGGGCGAGCTCGGGCTCATGTATTTCCCGACGCTGCAGGCGGGAGACGGCCGGCTCCTGCGGCTCGAGCTCGTCGCGACGCGGATGAAGTGCTTTCGCGCGCGCCGCGCCGCGGGGCCGGACACGCGCTGGCTGTGCGCCACGCTCGATCGCGAAGGGCTCGGCTTCGGCACGCGGACCCGGCTTCTCACGGATGGCCGTATCGAGCTGAACTGGAAGCGCCAGTGAGACGGTGTGCGGCAGCGCCAACACGACCTCGTCCGGCGGCTCGCCGAGCACGCCCAGCACGGCATTGGAGTTGTCGCGGCGCGGAAGCCTGGTTGTTCATGCTGCCGTTCGCCGCGGCGATGCTGGTTCTGGAGGAGGGCCAGAAGGCATTCATGCGGCATCGCGCCATGGCGCGCAGGCGAGGGAGGGCAGTTCGTGACGCCGGCTAATCGGAAACCCGGTGGCGTCCAACCCGGAGGCGATCCCTACTCGCCGCTTGGCCACTGGAGCTTGGCCTCCGCCGTGTGGGACATCCGGCTTGCCGCCGTGGCGAGCCGGGAGGAGATTACCACTCGCTCGGCGCGGCGCTTTGCCGAGTTCGTGCAGTTCGCGCGCGAGCGTTCGCCGTACTACGCCGAGCTCTACCGCTCGCTGCCGCAATCGGATATCCAGCCGCGCCAGGTGCCGCCGGTCACCCGCGGCTCGCTCAGGGACCGGTTCGACGATTGGGTGACCGACCCGGACGTCACGTACGAGGCGGCCAGCGCGTTCGTCACCGATCCCGAACGCATCGGGCAGCCGTATCTTGGCCGTTACGCGGTATGGACCAGTTCGGGAACCACCGGGGAGCCGGGATTGTTCGTCCACGACGGGCAGGCGCTCGCGGTGTACGACGCGCTCGAGATGCTGCGACTCGGGCGGGGGCTGCTGGCACCGGGTTTTTTGGGAAGCCTGCTGTTCGCCGGCGGGCGCTACGCGATGGTCGCGGCCACGGGTGGTCACTTTGCCGGCGCCGCTTCCGTCGAGCGGATGCGGTTGCTTGCGCCGGCGCTCGCCGATCTGTTGCGGGTGTTCTCGATCCTCGAGCCGCTGCCGCGCCTCATCGAGGCGCTCAACGATTATCAGCCACTGTTTGTCGCGACCTATCCCACGGTCGCGAGCCTCCTCACGGAGGAGCAGCGCGGCGGCCGGCTCGGCATCCGGCCGGCGGCGATGTGGCTCGGTGGGGAAACGCTGTCGGCCGCATGCCGCGCGGAGTTGGTCGCAACGTTCCGTTCGAGGAATTCGCCGGCGCGCACCGGTTCCAGATCGTGCAGGAGCGGCCGGACGCCATCGGGGTTCGTCTCGATGCACCCCCCCGGGGCCGACCGCCCGGCGCTCTGGCTCAAGGTGGAGCGCGCACTGCGCGCCTACCTCGACGTGCAAGGCCTGCCGCGGGTCGTGATTTGCCTCGATGCCGCGCCGCTCGAGCGAAGCTGCCGAAGCGGCAAGCTGCGGCGTGTCGTCGCCCTGCGGAGCGAAGCGCGCGGGGAACTCACGGTCTCAGCCGCCCCGGAAGACCCCACGACGACGTTCGTCGTGAAGGAGTTGTAGCCATGGCAGGTCCTGCTCCCAGGCCCGTCCGGCACCGCTTTCCCAGCTTGCGGACCAAGGTCACCTTCCTTAGTAATCCCGGGAACTATCCTGAAAATCCCACGGCGGTCGAGGTGGTGCGGACCCACATGTCGTGCGTGTTCCTGACCGACAAGCACGCTTACAAACTCAAGAAGCCGGTCCGTTACGACTTCCTCGATTTCAGCACGCCGGAGGCCCGGCGCGTCGACTGCGAGGAGGAATTGCGGCTCAACCGTCGCCTGGCGCGCGACGTCTATATCGACGTCGTGCCGCTGGCGTTGACGCGGGACGGCGGATTGGCCATTGGCGGCGCCGGCGAAGTCGTTGATTGGCTCGTCAAGATGCGCCGTTTGCCCGCGCGGCTCATGCTGGACCGCGCGATACGCGACGGCAACGTCCGCCGCGACGACGTTCGCCGCTGTGCGCTGGCTTTGGCCGATTTTTTCCGTCGGTCCGAACCGGTAGCCATGGATCCCGGGGAATACCGGGACCGTTTCCGAATGGATATTCTCGCCAACCAGCGCGCGCTGGCTGCCCCGAACTACGGCTTGCCGCCGGCGCTCCTCGAATCGGTCACCGCCGGACTGCTTGCCGTGCTCGAAAGGGAAGCGTCGTCGTTCGATCGCCGGGTCGCGGAGCGCAGGATAGTGGAGGGCCACGGTGACCTCCGGCCCGAGCACGTCTGCCTGGGCGCCGAGCCGCTCTTCATCGATTGCCTCGAATTCAATTCCCGATGGCGCATGCTGGATCCGGCTGACGAACTCTCCTATCTTGCCATGGAATGCGAGTTCGCCGGCGCCCCGTGGATTGGCGAAGTCGTTCTGGATACCTATCGGGAGGCGACCGGCGACGATCCGCCGTCCCGGCTGCTGGGTTTCTACAGGGGTTTCCGTGCCGTGGTGCGGGCGAAGCTTGCGGCCGCGCATCTCAAGGATCATCTCGACCCCGCTGACCAGGGCAAGTGGATTGCGCGCGCCGCACGCTACCTCGAGTTGGCGAACCGCCATGCAGGGACCGCGTCCGGCCAGGGAAGTTGAGAGCAGGCCGACCCAAGGAGACCATCCATGAAATACCGCAAGAGAGCCACGAAGAAGACGATCGTCATGAGACCCGCCATCAAGCCTTCTCCGGAACTTTCCGCGGTGATCAGGACTGTCGCGGCTGCCGGGCGGCGGAAGCCGGGACCCACTCTGGCCAAAGTGCGTGCCGCGCTGCAGAGAGAAGGCATGACGTGGTCGCGGGAAGGCGAACTGCTGTTTCCCCAGGACCGCACGGCGCTGCTGATCGAAATCGACGAACTGATCGACGCATACGGCGCAAGGGCCGATGCATCGGGCCTGATTACGCGCCGCAGATCCTAGTCCACGATCCTGGTCCCCGACGGTTGATTGCGGCCAAGGCAGGTCAGCGATCGGTCCCTGAATGCCTCTGGTGAATCGCCCGGGCGGAGGCGCCGCCGCCGCCACGATCAGCCGTTTTCGCCGGTGAGCCCTATCCGAAGGGTGGCCGGGGTTGACCGCCTGCAACACAAGAGCCTGATCTAAGTCAAGGTGCATGCCACGGCATCGTAATAGCCTTGCCGAAGCATGGCCGTTCGAAATCGTCATCATGCTCTTTGAGCTGACGTGTCGCACGGGTTGTCCTGCGAAAAGGAGGAAGTACCCATGAACAAGCTTTTTATTTTATTTGCAGCTTTGCTCGCGAACGTGCAAGCGCATGCCGCGGACCCGTCTTTGCTGGACAGGGCGAAAGCCGAAGGCAGAGTGGCGTACTACGCCAATATCACGGCCATCGAGCCGATCATGAAAGCCTTTGCCACGGACACCGGCGTCAAAGGCGAGTACACGCGGATTGCAAGCCCGAAATTCGTTGCGATCACGATCACCGAGTTCGAAGCCGGCAAGTTGTCGGCTGACGTGGTGCAGGCGCCGCTCCCGGTGCTGGAGCTCCTCAAGGAAAGGGGCATACTGGCCAGCTACCGGTCGCCGGCCGCCGCGGTCTACCCGGAGTGGACGCGGAAAGACGATCGCATGCAGCTCTTCGGCATCGAGTACGTGGGCCTGATCTACAACAAGGAACGGGTGAAGAAAGGCGATGTGCCCCGGCGCTACCAGGACCTCGCCGACCCGAAATGGAAGGACAAGATCGTGATGGCGAATCCGGCCAACCATCCCTCGACGATCTCCTGGCTGATCGGGCTCAAGGAAAACATCTTCAAGTCCGAGGCCGAGTGGCTGAAATTCGTCAGAGGCCTCGCCGCCAACCAGCCGATGTTCGTCGCCTCCTTCGGCCCTACACCGGCGCCGCTGGCGAGCGGGGAGAAATTGATTGGCATTTCCATGCCCAAGTACATCATCACGATGGCGCCGGCGCCGCTGGACTGGGCGCGGCTGGAGCAGCCCCTGTTTGGCACCCCGCGCGCGATCGCGATCACATCGAAGGCCCCGCGCCCCAACGCCGCGCGGCTTTTCGTGGACTACTGGCTTTCGAGGAAGTCCATGGAGATTCTGGCCAAGGACGTGGGCGAGTACGTGCTCGCGCCCGGCATCTTTCCGCCCATCGACGGGATGGACAAGGCCAAGGTAGTCGCCATCCGCGAGCTGTCGGACGAGGAAATCCAGAAATGGGGCGGCGAGTTCAAGAAGATCTTCAGCGTCAAGTAACGCGTACGGTACGAATCGCCGGCTGTTGCCGCCTCGAGGGCGGGCAGCCGGCGATTTGCTGAACCGGGCGAGACGACATCATGGAAATCCGGATCCGGGGCGTATCCAAGCACTATTACTCCGAGGGCAAGACGATCAAGGCGCTCGACGGCGTCGACCTGACCATTGCGGCGAACCAGATTTTCACGCTGCTGGGGCCGAGCGGGTGCGGCAAGACCACGCTGCTCCGCTGCATCGTCGGACTGGAGGCGCCCGACACGGGGGAGATCAGCATCGGCGGCCAGACTGTGTGGTCGAAGGAAAAGAACATCAGCATTCCGCCCGAGAAGCGGGGGCTGGGCATGGTGTTCCAGACCTACGCCATCTGGCCGCACATGAACGTCTTCGACAACGTCGCCTACCCGCTTCAGGTTCGCAACGTCGGCAAGGATGTCATCCGCGAGCGGGTGGCGAACACGTTGCGCTTCGTGCAGATGGAAGGCTACGAGATGCGTCCGGCGACCAAGCTCTCCGGCGGGCAGCAGCAGCGGGTTGCGCTCGCCCGAGCCCTCATCGCCGAGCCCAAGGTCATCCTCTTCGATGAGCCGCTCAGCAACCTCGATGCCAAGCTCCGGGAAGAAACTCGCAAGGAATTGAAGGCCTTTCTGGGCAATCTGCAGATCACCGCGGTCTACGTGACGCACGACCGCGTCGAGGCACTGGCGCTTTCGGACGCGATTGCCGTCATGCGCGCCGGCCAGATCGTCGAGGTGGGTACACCCCAGAAGATCTATTTCAACGCGGATACCCGGTTCGTGGCGGATTTCATCGGCCGCGCCAACCTCGTGAAGGCCCGCGTCCGGTTCCAGGAAGGGGATCGGACCGTCGTTGAATGCGGGCTCGGCACCATTGCGTGCGAGCGCCGCGACATCCCCGTCGGCAACGAAGTGACGTTGTGCATCCGTCCGGAATTCATCCACGTGGCCAAGGGCGAGGGGAGCGGCGAAAACGTGGTGAACGGCCGCATCGATTCCCAGGTCTTCGTCGGCGAAGCCTACGAATCGGAAATCCGGGTCGGGAACGAGCTGCTGCTCGCGAAGATCGATCCGGATGCGAATCTCAAGGCGGGCGATCCGGTCAATTTCCGGCTCGATGCGGCCCACTGCCTGCTCGTTTCCATCTGAAGGACAGCGCCCGTGGATCGCGCGCGAGCCAGGCTGACCTACTCGCTGGTCATCATCGTCGGGTTCCTCACCGTATGCCCGGTGGTCATGCTTGCTCTCGGCAGCTTCTCGGAGGGATTGACCGCGTTCGGTACGTTCACGCTGAACAAGTACATCGCCGCTTACACCGACCCTGCCTTGCTCGGGGTCATGGTGAACACCCTCATCTTCGTCTTCGGTTCCTCGGTGCTCGCCACGGTGCTCGCGCTTTTCCTCGCCTATCTCAATACGCGGACCGACATTCCCTTCAAGTTTCTGTTCAAGATACTCTCGATCGTCCCGATGATGATCCCTCACCTGCTGTTTTCGGTGAGCTGGGCGCTGCTGCTCAATCCCTCCAACGGGATGATGAACACCGTTCTGAAGAACGTTTTCTTCCTGGAGAGCGCCCCGTTCAACATCTATTCCCTCGAGGGGATGATCCTGGTGGAGGCGCTGCTCGATCTGCCCATCGCCTATCTCATCATCGCGCCGGCGATGGCCTCCTTCGACGTGGCGCTGGAGGAATCGTCCAGGGTTTTTGGCGCCGGCACGTGGCGAACGCTCATCCGGGTGACATTGCCGGTGCTGCGGCCGGCCATCCTCGCCGCGTTCGTCCTGGGCGTGGTCCGCAGCCTGGCGTCCTTCGCGGTGCCGTCGGTGCTTGGCATGCCGGGGCGGGTGAACGTTCTCGCAACCCATCTGTACGAAATGATCGCGCTCGGTTTTGCCACGGATTACGGCAAGGCCGCGGCCGTGGGCATGAGCGTTCTCGCGACTTCGGTCACGCTGATCTACGTCTACCGGGCACTCACGGCGGAAAGCGAAAAATACGTGACCATTTCCAGCCGCGGTTACCGCCCGGCCGTGATCGAGTTGGGGAAGGCGCGGATCCCCTTGTTCACCATTGTGGCTCTGCTCTCATTCGGCATGATTGTGCTGCCGGTGGCCGTCCTGGTCTACACGTCGTTCGTGCCCTATACCATGGTGCCGAGCGCCCGGGCGTTCTCACTCATGAGCCTGAAGCACTGGACCGACGTATTACAGGACCCGCTCTCGCTGCTCGCGTTGAAAAACAGCCTGTTCCTCGCGCTCGCGGGCGCCACACTCGGGGTGGTGCTCTCCGTCTTCGTGGGCTACGCCATCGTGAAGGTGAGGACGCGGGCGTCCGGGATCCTGGAATCGTTGAGCTTCCTGTCGTTCTCCTTTCCCGGCATCGTCATCGGCGTGGGATTCATGTGGTTTTTCGTGCAGACGCCGCTCTACGCAACGATCTGGGCGCTCCTCATCGGCTACATAGCGACGTATCTGCCGTATGGCGTCCGGCCCATGGCCAGCGCGTTCGTTCAGGTCCACGCGCATCTGGAGGAATCATCGCTGGTCTGCGGAGCGAGCCACCTGACGACCATGCGCCGCATCATCGTGCCTCTGCTCGTTCCGGGAATCGTCTCGGCCTGGATACTGATGGCCGCGATGTTCATCCGGGAACTGACCCTGTCAGTCGTCCTCTCCCGGCCGGGGAGCGAGGTCCTCGCTGTTCAGATCCTGAAGTTCGCGGACGACGGGTTGTGGGGCAAGCTATCCGCCCTGGGTATCATCATGATCGCCATTTCGACCACGCTGGTGGTCCTGGCGACGCTCGTCGGCGAAAAATTCAAGGCCGTGGAAGGCGGAGGATAGGCATGGCGCTCTCCTGCCGGTGACGCGGACCGAGGTGGCTTTCTCTTGATCAGGATCAAACCGGTCCAATCCGGAAATCGTACATTCAATCGGACCAATGTCTGGAGCAACGAGGCGCCGGGAGTGAATATTCGTGATTGAACAGGAAGGAAAGGAAAAGATGGCTGCCGGCTCGCGCTTCGTGCGCTTCTTTGACGAAATCGGCATGGACGACATCGGACTGGTGGGCGGGAAGAACGCATCGCTCGGAGAGCTGTACCGCGAGTTGACCGCGCAGGGCGTCCGCGTGCCGAACGGCTTTGCGGTCACGACCGACGGCTACCGCAGCCTGCTCGATGGCGCGGGCGCGTGGCCGGCGCTGCGGGCGACGCTCGCGGGACTCGACCCCGCCGACGTCGAGGATCTCGCCCGGCGCGCGGCAAAGGCGCGGCAAGTGGTCCTCGATGCGCCGTTGCCGCCGGACCTGGCCGGCGAGATTGCTGCCGGCTGGGCAAAGCTGGTTAAGCAGTATGGGTCCGAGCTGAGCGTCGCGGTGCGCAGCTCCGCGACCGCGGAAGACCTGCCCAACGCCAGCTTTGCCGGCCAGCACGAAAGCTACCTCAACGTGCGCGGGGAGGGTGATCTGCTGCTGGCCTGCCGCCGCTGCTTTGCCAGCTTGTTCACCGACCGCGCGATCCGGTATCGCGTCAACAATGGCTTCGACCATTTTCGCGTGTTCCTGTCAGTCGGGGTGATGAAGATGGTGCGCTCTGACCTCGCGGCGAGCGGAGTGATTTTTACGCTCGATACTGAAAGCGGATTTCGCGACGTGGTGTTCGTCACCGGCGCGCACGGCCTGGGCGAGAACATCGTCCAGGGCACGGTCGATCCGGACGAGTTCTACGTCTTCAAGCCGACATTCAGGGCGGGGCATCGCGCGGTGCTGCGGCGCACTCTCGGCCGCAAAGAGATCAAAATGATCTATGCGCAGGGCGGCGGCGAGTGTGCTACGCGGAACATACCGACGACCCCCGAAGAGCGCGAACGCTGCTGCATCAGCGACGAAGAGGTGCTGACCCTCGCGGGCGCTGCCATCAGGATCGAGGAGCACTACAGCGCCAGGTCCGGGAAGGCGATGCCGATGGACCTGGAATGGGCGAAGGACGGCCTTGACGGCAAGCTCTACATCATCCAGGCGCGGCCGGAAACCGTCGCGTCGCAGCGTCCCCGCGATGTGCTGAAGCAGTACCACCTTGCCGGCGAGTCCTCCGTGAAAGCGGTCGGGCGGGCGGTGGGGGAGAGCATCGCGACCGGCCGCGCGCGCGTCATCCGATCGCCCGCCGAGCTCGCCGGATTCTGCCCCGGCGAAATCCTGGTGGCCGGGACGACGACGCCGGACTGGGGCACGGTGATGAAAACCGCTGCGGCTATCGTGACCGAGCGCGGCGGCCGCACCTGCCATGCGGCGATAGTCGCCCGCGAGCTCGGCATCCCGGCGATCGTCGGGGCGGAAGGCGCCACCGAACGCATCGCCACGGGCGAGGAGATCACCGTGTCGTGCGCCGGCGGCATGGTCGGAAGGGTGTACGCCGGCGCGGTTCCATTCGAGGTCTCACAAGTAGATGTGGGAACGCTTCCGCAGCCGCGGACACGCATCATGGTGAACCTGGGAAATCCTGACCTCGCGTTTCGGACGAGCTTCATCCCGAATGACGGCGTCGGCCTTGCCCGCATGGAATTCATCATTACCGAATACATCAGGGCGCACCCGATGGCGCTCGCGCACCCGGAGCGCGTCGCCGATCCAGCCGAGCAGGCCGAGATTGCACGGCTCAGCCGGGGCCACGCAACACCGGCCGACTATTTTGTCGAGCGATTGTCCGAAGGGGTCGCCACCATAGCCGCCGCCTTCTACCCGAAGCCGGTGATCGTGCGCATGTCCGACTTCAAGACCAATGAGTATGCGTCGCTGCTGGGCGGGCGTTCGTTCGAGCACGCTGAGCCGAATCCCATGATCGGTTTCCGCGGCGCCTCGCGCTACGGGCACCCCGCTTACGCGGACGGCTTCGCCCTCGAATGCCGCGCGATGAAGCGGGTGCGCGAAGCGATGGGGCTCGACAACGTGAAACTGATGATCCCTTTCTGCCGCAGGATTGCAGAGGCCGAACTCGTGCTCGCAACCATGGCCGGACACGGGCTGGCGCGGGGCAAGGACCGCCTGGAGATCTACGTCATGTGCGAGTTACCCAACAATGTTATCCTGGTGGACAAATTCGCACGTCTGTTCGACGGCTTCTCCATAGGATCCAACGATCTCACGCAGCTCGCGCTCGGCGTTGATCGGGATTCGGAGATAGTCGCATTTGACTTCGACGAACGCGATGAAGGCGTCAAGGAACTCATCCGGCTTGCGGTAATCGGCGCCCACCGCAATGGCAGGCATTGCGGCATTTGCGGCCAGGCGCCCTCGGATTTCCCCGAGATCGCCGAATACCTGGTGCGGATCGGCATCGATTCGATCAGCGTCAATCCCGATTCCCTCCTCCAGACACGCAAGCGGGTGGTCGACGTGGAGAACCAATTGGACAAAGACCGGCATAAGGAAGGCTCCGTGAAAATGGCCGAGGCCGTGTAAATCTCGCGAGCGCCGATCGGGCTGAAGATTTCCACCCCGGTGGATGCATGAGAGTCCTCGCGTCAGAGCCGCCTTACTGGAGTCGAAAATCCTCGGAATTGATGGCCGAGATGGGAACCAGTTCCCGCGGCTTGCCGTCCGCAGTAGCTGCGGAGCGGCTTCGGCAGTACGGCGCCAATTCGGTGGAAGACCAGCCTCGCGTTACCGCGCTGAGACTGTTGCTGCGCCAGTTCGAGAGCCCGCTCGTTCTCATTCTCGTCTTCGGCGCCGTGATCTCCATAGTCCTCAAGGACTGGGTCGAAGCCTCCATCATCCTCGCGATCGTGCTCGGCAGCACCTTGC
>Ga0137452_1000174_pt1 | contig 18933 bp, 37 predicted proteins | sample EasRivERMGT513_2_FD_102312 | JGI IMG/M metagenome (GOLD analysis project Ga0137452, IMG submission 102312) | Soil microbial communities from meander-bound floodplain in the East River, Colorado, USA - East River MetaG ERMGT513_2 | ecosystem: Environmental > Terrestrial > Soil > Floodplain ...
GGGGGTCCTCCACGGGGGCGGCATTGTTCGATCTTGTTTTGTCTATTTCTCATTCGTCTTTTCATTCCTTTCATTCCACCCTTTCGTTTTATTCTGCTCATACTTTCGGTCAAATATTTAGATACGAAAAAACCCGGGCCAACCTTTCGGTTGACCCGGGCTCATTTCCGTCTTAGTTCATCATCCCCTCAAGGACCTTGACTTGCTGCTTTGCAACCCGTGCTTTCTTGATTCGGGTCTTTGCGGCTTTGTTCTTGCTCTCGCACTGGGTGGCGCTTGTGCAAGTGGTGGGGTGGCTACAGGTTGCGAGGAATGCGCTCGCGGCTTTCACGATGGCCTCGGCTTCCGCAGCTTTCGCGTCATCGTCGGCTTTCTGGTCTACCTCTTTGCCTTCGATTTGGTCGCACAGCCATTCGGCGAATACGAACAGCCCGACTAGAGCGATTCCGAACAGCACTCCGAAGAGACTGTGTGCGGCGTACACGTTCATTGCTAGGCTCATTGCACCGGTGACGCATTGGACCTTGAACCCGATTCGGTTGGTGCGCTTACTGAAGTCGTCGCTTCGCATTGCCATTCCCATGACCGCTATTCCGTCGATCATGAATGGTGTTGCGTAGGCTTCAACTCCCTCGCCTCCCATTTTGTGGGCGCTGGTGACGATGTGGATGAATGATCCGGTGAGTGCTCCGGCGAAGTAAAGCTTGGTGATGCCCTTCATCATGCTGACCTTGTTCATTGTCGTTTCCTTTCGGCGGTTGTTTGTGGTGCATGGCGGTGTTGCTTTCTCCGTACCCGGTTCCGGCTTGCGCTTGGCTTGCTGTCCAAGTCGCCCCTATGGTTTCTCCTGTGTGAGGCTTTCTATTTAGTTTTCCTTGTTCTTTCTAATTACTATTCTAGCCTTATTACCCCGCCATTTGCAAGTCAATTCGAATGCTAATTCAAATTCTTTTTGTATTTCTTTTGCGCATACGAAAAGGGCCGGTCCAATTGACGCGGCCCTTTCCTCTATTTCCCCGTTTTACCCGACCGTTTCCGTCGGGAATCTATGAGCAGATCTCCACCTCAAATGCGTTCAATAAGTCTCTGATGATTCTCGCCTGTCCGGAAGTCCAACACTCTAGGTGCGGGTGTGGACAACAGTCTTCGACACTCATACTGTCGTGACCGTTGCATTGCGGTGCGACACCGCTTTCTGATTCAGTGTCTGTGATGACAAGTCGCCATTTCATTGACAGTCCGTTTCCGTCGGGAATCTAAGGCCACTCCAATACACGCCTACCTTGCGGAGTTGTCATTGAATCGTATGCCTCGACATGTGAAGTGCATACCGATGTTCCTCGTATCATTATTGTTGCGTACAGCATTCCTTCGGAGAACTGATTGTTGATGTACACCCGGAATCTCTCGCCTAGTAGGTGTGCATTGTCCATCAGGCGGGCGAGACCTTCAATCGCTTCATATCCTCTTTCATGGTAAGGATCTCGCCCCTTAGTCCATCCTTCGGCGGTGTCGGTTTCGTATTGGATGATATTTATTGCGCTGAGGAAGGCTTTAGCGCAGAGCAGACAATAGAGTTTCATTGACAGTCCGTTCCATTGGTATAGAGCGGGACAGCTACGGGGGTACACCAGATAACGCTTGGCGGGGTAGGTGTCGGCTTCCATTGCGGCTGTACCGGCTCGCTGACGGCGTTCCACATGAAGGCGATGAGCACTCCTAGGCCTATGACCCCAAGTGCGCTAGATAGCTTCATCATTTCTTCCCCATTCGCTTGGCGTAGCTGGATGAGGTGACGGCTTTCAGGGTGCGTGATGGCTCGGGTAGATCTGGCCCGGGGTCGTCATGCCTGCCAGGGTTGCGTATGTCATTGAACAGCCATTTGACATGATCCAGCGCGTCTGCTATTTCGCGTTTCGTGAAGCGCTGCAGCTCAATCCAGCGCCGGTACGCCCGTAATGTTAACCTCATTTTATCTCACTCCACCCATCGAGTACGATGATGCGCCGTGACTCCACAAGGTTGACGTCATCGACTGACGCTCCACCCTCGAACTCTTTCATTTGTCTGTCATCGTGCGTGTACGTTTCCCCATCTATGAAGTGAACGCGGTATTCAGTTGTGGGCTGTATCTGCTGTCCGTCGAGATGGAACGGTGTCCTTACAATGGTTGCACGGCCGGTCCGGGGATTCTCTTTGTCTTCAATCTCCAGACCCATGTAGGAGATTACCGCCCCTTCCGGAATGTCAAACGGTACTTCCATGAAGCTGGTTGTTTCCCCTAGCTCGGGTGAATGGGTGACGATTCCGAACGTGACATAAATCTTGTTGACGGTCATTGGCGGTCACTCCTCAGTGCAGTCGTGTTTTGGCCAGTGCATGTTGAGGCAGAAAAACTCATTGCAACCTTCACATGAGGCTAGGTAATAAAGGTTTGTTTCTTCGCACCGGCGGTTGTCCCAGCGGTTTATCATGTATTCGCCTGGTTGAACAATGGCATTGCACCGGTAGATGACTTTCTTTACTAGTTTCATTGGCGGTCACTCCCCTGTGAGTATCCACGCGAGTATGTCGGTCACGTTGCCATCCTCGGTCATCCCAAACTGTTCTTTCGATTCGAGTGACCACGGGTCGTCCATGCCGAACCGTTTCTCATAGGGGTGGGATGGCACCCACTCCATTTGCCCTTCTCCATAGCTCATCCCTAAGTGTGGGTTACTGCGGTAGATGGTACGCCCATCGTAGCTGTCGCGATAGAGTCCATCTCGTTTGGCCGAAGGGTTGGAATCTTGGATCACCGGTTTAGGGTTGACCGCTACCACCCCGGCATCTTCCCAGTCATTGCGGCGTAGCGCTTGTAGGGCTGTGGTCATACTAAACTTCGGGGCGAAGCTGACAGCAGGCCAACGCCACTCAAATTCGTTCCATTGGCGGTATTCGGTGTCAATTCTTGTCAAACTGCTGATGAAGTCAGCGGCTTGAAACCCACGAGCTTTGAAATGGGGGCTCAAACCCTGGGCAATGCGTTCCCGGGTGTTGTCATCCCAGTAGACCCCTGGTTTGAACAGGGTGAGGTTGTGCCGAGCTTTGTAGTCCCATTCTCCCAGTTTTTCGCTGACGTTCAGCCCCGGGTGGGGGGTCATGAAATATATAGCGTCTGTGGCCACCATGGACACGTCAGCCATCCCCCCGGGATGTGTGGCTATTGCGTCAAGTAGTTGGGTGCGGCATCCGGAGGTGATCCTAGACGCGTAGACGGGGTTGCCGAAGAGCGGGTCACCAATCGACTGGGCGAATTTCCCGTAGTCGGAGTTGTAGACCAGCTTAGCAGCCTTCCCCAGTGGTGAAGTCTTCCCGACGTCCAACCGCTTTTGGTACAGCATCGCCACGTTAGCCATAGGAGGCGGACAGTTACACGGCTCATAGTTCACCCATTGTTGGATCTGTTGTTTTCCTCGGTTGTCGAGTCGTTTGACCATTCCGGCTCGTTGGGCTGCCTGTAGCTCATCCCACCAGAACCAACCTTCGGTGGCGCAGGGACGCAAGATTCTTCCTTTTGAATCGCGATGGAGCATTGCCCCCACGTATTGCGACCTTGAGCCGTCAGGCATTGAAGGTGACCAGACTTTCCCGTAGACCAGACAAAGATCCCCGGCTTTTGTCTCAGGCAACCCTCGCCCCCGGGTGTAGTTGCCGTGCAATAGACACGGGAGTTTGGCGATGATGGATGGATAAGCCGAGTTGATGTCATATTCGTGACTCCATTGGGGGATGATGCCATGGATCATTTGCTCGAACCACCCCCCGAAGTAGCTCATTCGAGCAGCTTCAAGGAACCAATCGGGAACACCTCCGGCGAGGATTTCTAAACGTGTTGCCACACCTTCATTTTTCAGCCAGGCTTGAGCAGCCTGCCCAGGGCCGAACCATTTCGATGCCGATAGGTGGATGCCGATACTATGGAATCCTGTGTCCAAGGTGTGCATTACCCGCGAAAGGACAATGTTTTCCAACTGGTTGTACATCTTCATTTCATCGTCCAGTACGGCCGTACTGCGTTGTGCCTTTCCAGCGGCGATCAGAGCATATTCCTCCGGCGTGACCACGGCCGTCCCTTCGGCCCAACCTTTCGGGTCAATCACCGTTAAAAAACTTGACTGGAAGAAAGAGCCAACGTCACACACATACATCCACGGAGCGTGTTTACAGCCAGATCCTTTGGGGCAAGTGGCCGTTGGGCAGTCACATCTTTTCGGCCGTACTCTCAGTCGTTTGTTTGCCAGGATGTCAAATTGCCACCCGTCGTATTCGACGGCATGGGGCTGTTTCCCCTCAATGCGATGCTTCCTAAGGGCACGCCCTTCATTAGTGAGAAGCATCCATGCTTTATCCTCCGGCAGGGTTCGGAACATTTGTGTGAAGTCATATCCCAGGAAAAATCCCACGAACGCAGTTCCTGGCCGGTACTGGCTATAGAGATGCTGAAAACAGTCTGACCACTGTAGGCCTCTGCTGTCAGCAATCTGGGCCTCTCCGACCCCGAATAGCACGTATCGGTGTTCACCATTGACGGTCACTCCCTCTCCATCGACTCCTATGAACTGTACGGGTGTTTCGGATTTACGGGGGTGGTGTGATCGGCCGGACCATCCTTTAGTGGTACATGAGGAAACGGTATGTTTCGGGGTCTTCACGAATCGCATCGGCTATTTCCTGATCTGTTGCTGCGAGTGCCCATCGCATTAGCTTCAGGCTTGGCGGTTTCTCGCGGATGGCTCGGTCGGATCGCCCCCTATCCCATCGTGGGCTATCGCTGAACACTTGCTGTTTCCGTTGCTCTACTTGGCTTGTGAGCTGTTTACGTTTCGAGTTGTATTGCTGGTACTTTGCCGGATCATATGACCTAGGTCGTTCCGGAGTGTTGGCGTGCCCTCTCGCTCGCGTCAGTGAGGTTCCCGCCTCATAGTCAGCTTGTGTGAGTCCGGCTTTCTCGATGCGTGCTCGATATGCAGGGCTGAGAGAATTCCAGCCTTTACGTGCCATGTTGCCGCCCTAAAACAGTGGTTCATCCGGGATGACGGCGGTAGGTAGGCCTCGGTATTCCTTGTATGACAGATGGCGTGCGACCTTCGATATCTGCCAGCATCGCTCACAGATCACGAGTAGATCGCCTTTCTTTTCCCCAACGAGGTGTAGCTGACCCCGGTCGTTCAGATCAGCTTTATCCCCGCATTCTAGGAGCACCCATCTACCCTTGTCGGCAATCCAATCTTTCAACCATTCCGGTCTTCCGGTTGGTTTGCCGACAGAGGAACCCGGGGAGTGTGGCGCACTCCCCGGGTTCGATGTCGTTGGGCGGCGGAGTTGCATTAGTTCTTTTTGACCTCGACGCGGAAGTCTTTGAAGTCGTTGCCCTTCTTGGAGGGGATGAACTTGACCAGGGTGAGCCGGACCCAAGCCCCCTCTTTCACGACGCTCATCGCGTCGTCGAGCTTGCCGCTGGTGTTGACCGCGTAAAGCTCGCCATCCTGCCCCCGGAAGGTGAACAGGTCGAAGGTATTCACGCCGTTCGGGTGCTCTTTGTCGACCGGCACGGTGTGCTCGATCGTGATGCGCCCCTTGAACTGTCCGACGAACACGTCACCCACAGTGTCGAAGAGAACGTGCGTCGGTGACTCCTCGGCAACGGTCTCGAATTCCCAGTCTTCGGGGGCGGAGGAAATCAGGTCGATGTCCGGGTTCACTTCCCCGTTCAATTCCTCGGGATTCACGACGGTTTGGGTTCTGGGCTTTGCCATGGCATTTTCCTTTCATTACAGTCATTTCCCGAAGCGCTTCGGGAGCCTAACGTCAGTCTACCAGGTTAAAAATGCTAGTCAATTCATGATTTATTTCCCGGCAATGGATGCAAGCATTACACGCGTACTGGTCGCCAACATAACGAGCGTACTAGAAGATCAGATGAACATATGGCCTGGTGAGAGCCTGTATGTGGTACGATCGTACTATTAAGCACGTAAGCTGATGAAACCGCTAGCCCGGGGGGAGTCAAAATGTAGCCTCATTTCTGCACAGGAATGACTGCGGTCAGTACGGGCATACTGTTAGCCCCATTGAGACCGGGGCGTTGGAACGGTCGGAAATTTCACCGTTGATAATGGCCGCTTTCCCCGGCGGTGGAAAGCGTTCAACGGCCTTTCGTTCGATAGTTCCAACGCCTCACTTAACCCGAAAGAAACGCCATGATAAATCTGAGCCAACGCGTCAAGCAATACGCGGAAATACCCATTCAACTAGAGCGGGCAACCAAGGGCATTGCCACGCTAGTAGCAATTGCCGGACTGATTGCCTTACTCGCTCTGGCAATCGCAGTCGTGGCATTGGAGAGGACATCCTAATGCCCATTGACATGTCAGCGGCCAAAGCCCCACCGTCGAAGCGCACGCCTGCCGCAGCAAAGAAAGCAGCCGCTGCTGCTCCCGTTGCCCCGGAACCGGGTGCGAAGTCCCTCAATCAGCAACGCTATGAGGGGGTCATGGGCGTTGCGTCGTTGGTGCAAGGTGTCTGTCTCATGACTGGACTCCATGCCGACGCAATGACCATCGGCAAGTTTTTCCCGCCCGTAGCGGCGGAAGTGGCCAACATTGCTGACGACAACGAGGCAATTGCCAAGCCCATTGACTTCATCATCAAGATTGGCCCGTACGGTGCGCTGATTGCCGCCGGTCTCCCGTTCGTCATGCAGATACTTGCCAACCACAAGGTCGTGGACGCCTCGGCAATGCACGGCTACGGCGTGGTACCGCCAGAGGTACTGGAAGCTCAAATGAAAGCGGAAATGATGCGCATGCAGGCTGATGCCATGCGTGCACAACAGCAAGCCGTCAATGAGGCGAATGCGGCGGCGGAAGCCTACGCCAAGATGATGGACACCTCGACGGAAACATCGTGACCACCCCGGTTTTCCGCAGCGACCGAACCTCATTCCAGCGGGATGACGGGATTACAGTCATACAGCGGACCGTCTTTTGCCGTGACCATTTCCCCTATAAGGCAGGGGAGCACGTCGTCTTTGGCGGACCCTCCACCCACGGAAAGACCACGCTTGCTTTTGATCTGATGGAATGGATTGCCACACCGGACTTTCCGGCGTATCTGGCAGTGTCCAAACCGTCGGATCCAGTGACCAGGCAACGGGGTGCGGCATTGGGATTCCGGGTAGTCCAGGAATGGCCTCCTGCCCCCAAGCTCCAAGAGATGATGGGCGGCAAAAAGCCTGCCGGTTATGTGATATGGCCACCGTTCGGGGATTTGAACACCGACATGGCACGGTGCGCCGATGTCACGGAAACCCTGCTGATGGACCGATATTCAGCCGGTGCTTCGGCGAAAAACAAGGGTGGGCTATTGGTCATGGATGACACCATGGTCAAGGCAAAGATCATGGGCCTTGACAAACACATGGTGACTATCCTCGCGATGGCAGGAGCGATGAAACTGGGACTCTGGATTTTCGTTCAGAAGCCCACAGATTCAGGGAGGACAACCACTTGGGGCTATGAACAGGCAACCCACCTCTTCTTTACCAAAGGTGGGGATGAGCGGATGCTACGACGCTACGTGGAAATCCTCGGCGAGAATGGGGCGATCGCCCGGAAGGTGATTCCAACCTTGGAGCACTACCAATTCCTTTACGTTCACAAGGTCGAAGGTTGGATGTGCATTGTGGAGGCAAAGCCGTGAGAGAGCATGAGCCATGGTGTCGAATGAAAATGTTCGGCCACACCGATGCGGCAAAACGGGTTTGCGATAACTTCAATCTTCACCGGGTAGCTGCGCCGTATGACAGCATTGGTAAATGGATCGCTGTTGCCCTCCTAGACGGGAGTAGCGATCGTGTGCTGTATGACAGCAAATTGGATGCTGTCACCCATCAGCATCACAACGAGCAGTACTACACGTACCTCAAAATCATTCCGTCGAGCATGAACGTATGCGAAGCGGAGGTAATGCTTGCAACAGCACGCAACCTGTACGACAAGGGAATGAGGATGACCGACCCCGACCACAAGCACGGCGGTCCCGACATCATCAAACGATTGAATGTCGAAGACTTCCTTGCACAGGGCAGGGGCGTCATACAAAACCTGCTAATGCCATGGGAGGCATGAGAAAATGACAGCACCAGGACAGGCACCCCCTAAGGGTACCAATGGCGGGAAAGCCCCCGTTGCTCCCCCACGTCCGTACCCGTTCCCCGTTGGCGTGTATGAGTCCGGCACCCAGGACTACGACAACTCTGCCGTGCAGCTCGCGACTCCGCTGCAAATGCCGATTTGGAACATCAGCCCGACCGGATGGCTTCGCGGACTGTGGTTCGACTTCGCCATGACCACGGCAGGCAATGCCGCAACGGTCGTGTTCAATGCCGATCCGATCGCCGGAGGATTCTCCGGCGTTCAAAAGGTCACTCTGTTCGACTTGGGCGGGGAAGTCGTTGTCACCCTCACCGGCTATGAGTGGCTGATCGTCAACAAGTTCGGCGGGTACTTCGAAGTCGGTGACCCCCGTGCTGACATCACCTTCGCTCAAACGGCCGGAGTGGCAGCGGGATTGGGTGGAAGCTTCCACCACCTCCTTTACCTTCCGTTCGAAGTCGTTGCCCGCGATGCTCTCGGCGTGGTGCAGAATGAGTCCAAGCCCGGCTGGAAAGTCGAGCTGTGGATGGATTCTTCAGCGCAGACGTACACCACCCCGCCCACGGCGCTCGGGACAATGCGTGTGCGTGGATTCCCGGACTCCTACACCGAACCGGCAACGGCTGCACCGAATGGCCGCCCGTTTGCTCAGACTCCCCCGCTTCCCGGTTCATTGCAGTACTGGAAGTCGGAAAACCAGACCCTTCCGGCTGGTAACGCCAAGTTCGATCTGTCCAACGGCGTCGGCTTCCCTATCCGCAATATCATCTACTATGGCCGTGATGCCGCGAACTCCACCCGGGCAACGGCTGACGGCAACTGGCCGGATCCGGCAACCCTGTTGCTGGGTAACGTGAACTACTTCACCCGTTCAAAGAACCTGTGGATTTCCAAGATGTCTCGGGCGTATGCCCTGTCATCCGTGGGCGCAACGGTTCCGGCCGTTGACACGCCGCAGGGCCGTGAAACCGGCGTTTATCCGGTGTGGTTCACGCAGGATCTCACCGGCCAGCCCGGCAATGAGCTGAGATTCCGCTATCTGGACACTCAGGTGAACTCCCTCATCCGGTTGACCGGAACGTTTGGTGCAGCAACGACTCTGTTCGCTCTCACGAACTGGCTGGCAACGCCGAGCAAGAGCCGGTATGCCCTGATCTCTGGAAGTGGAGTCTGAAATGACCCAGGCATCACCAGCACCATTCACTGACACATCGGCGCCAATGACGCCGGACAATCAGAAGGCTGAACCGGCGCCAACTCCGTTCACCTTCGATGGCGAGGATCTTCCGGTTCGCGAGCCTGGCATGACTCCGGATCTGGACGCGTCGTACGCCGATGAGGACGATTTCAACGCGGATGACTTCGAATACGTCCGGATCAACGGCGTGGTTCGGGCCATCCCCAAGGCATCCGTTGCGGATGAGCCGGAAACGGCCACGCAAGCTGTACCGAAGTCGGCAACGGTGGAAGTCGTTGATCCGCACTTCTACGTGTGGCTCGCGGATGGCAATGTCATCCGGGTGAAGCAATCCGACCTCCCGACAACGGCTGGCACCAATGCCGCATTCGGCCATTGGCAAATCGAGAACAAGGTTTTCCAGATCGTCATCGTCGTTCCCGTGGAAGACCTCGTGAAGGGTGACCAGAAATGAACAAGAAGACCATCATCACGGCGGTAGTCGTCGCGGTCATCACGCTTATGCTCGCCGGACGGATCCGTGCATCGGTTCCCGGGGCGAACAAGATTCCCACCCTGTAAAGTCTCCCGACCGGAGGTCTGGCAATGGCAGCGTCTACTGGTTTCGTCCTAGCGGCGGCAGGGATTGCCGCTGCCAATGAAGCCATCTTTGCACCGGCAGCGGCGAACAAGCCGCTATGGGTTGACTTCAACTGGCGCATTGTTCCGGCAACAGCCATCGCAGCCTTGACCCTGGCGGGGTTGGAGCAAATCTCACCCCCGCTAGGGAAAGGGCTTGCAATGCTCGCATTGTTGGCCGTTCTGATTCGGCCGATGGGCAATGCGCCGTCCCCCGTCGAAAATGCTACGAAACTTTTGGGGTTGAAATGACACTCGTCCAGAAATGGATGCTAGGCCTTGTCGGATTGGGCGCAGCGTTCCTCGTGTTCACCAATCCGAACGGGTTCTACAAGGCGGCAACGGGCGTCCGCAGTCTTGTCGCCGGTTCCATCGTCGATGTGACAACGGGCGGTAAGGGCGGCAACTAATGGCCAAGTTCACCGGACTGACCGGATTGGCTGGATACCAAGTCCAGATCGACGCCGATGCACAAGCAACGGCCGAGCAACGGCTAGGCTCTCCGGCCAACCCTAGGCACAATGAGGGGCCAACGGGCGGACCGCCCTACCCCTACCAGTCGGCTGCCGGTCAAACGGGCGCACACGGCCCGTACGGGCCGGAGAATCAGCTACTGGGTGATGAGCAATGGTTCATCGAACCGGCCGGACATTGGTCCGAGGATCCGTACATGGATCAAACGCCATCCAAGCGTGCCGGACCGTTCCCGAAAGGAATCGCGTCAGGACCGGTTCCGGGCGAAGGGCCGGATGCCATCGCCAACCAGCTACACCAGTCATATGCCATTCACGGGGTAAAGACCCGTGCCGGGTTCAAACACCTGTACTCACAACTGGGTGATGCCCTCAATGACGAATGGCAGTCATTCGAGCAGTTGAACCCCGGACACACCGAATTGACGGCGTTGCCGAAACAGGCAATGTCTTCAGGGTTCATGTGGGGTACGCGTGACCGTACCCAATCGATGGCACGCCAGAATGAGCACGGGTTTGACTCTGCTCACATGTGGCGACGCTGGGCAGTCGGGGCAATCCCCGGCAACAACATGTGGATGCGCCCCGGTGGTCGTCCGCTGATGAAGTCCCTCCCCGGTCCGGCACGTCCGGCCGTTGGCGTGGATTCCCCATTCCACGGCGATGACTTGGGCGCATCATTCGGCATTGACGGGGCAATACTGCAAAGCGTGCCAACCGAATATCTACCCCCGCCTGCCGTGCAATTGGCTCCACAGCTTGCATGGGATGAGTCATACGGCTCAGTAGTGGAGTTGTACTGACATGGCTGTCTTGGAAGGAACGTTCAACACCCCGGTAGGCACCGTTTCCAAAAAGACGGCGGTAATTGCTGGCGCTGCGATCGCGGTGCTGGTTGGCGTCATGTACTACCGGGGAAAGCAACAGGAACAGCCGTCAACGGCCGGTGCGTCCACCGAAATCAATCCGGCAACCGGATACGTCTACGGCTCACCTGAGGATGCGGCGGCAATGGCCGCACAAGGCAGCTATCTGACCGGCGGATCGGTTGGCGGATCCGGGGGCGGGGGTGGCGGAAGTGGCGGGGATCCTCCGGCCGGAACCGGCTTCACCAATAACGCCCAATGGGTGCAGTCAACCATCATCGGCATGACGAACAGCGGCATCATCGAGGATGCGGCAGCCTTGTCAGTCGCCATTGGGAAATACATTGCCGGACAACCGGTAGGAGACAACACGGTTGCCCGTTCCCTGATTGAGCAGGCAATTGCATTCAACGGTCCTCCACCGTTGGCCGGACCGAACGGATATCCACCTTCAATCAACACACAGAATCCCGTTGGCGGGGAACCACCCCCGGTCACTGTTCCGCCCCCGGCACCGAATCCATGGGTTAATCCGGACGGAACGCTGAGCATTGGTGCCGGGGCGAATCTGGCAGCAGCAGCTGGATCTGTAGGTTTGACGCTGGCCCAATTGGCAGCGTTGAATCCCAGCAAGTACCCAAGCAATGGGACTGTCACAGCCAAGCGAGGCATGCCCTACCGAATCAAGTGAGGAATGACAAAAATGACTTGGAAATCCATGCTTAAGCCGGAAGCTTCGGTGACTGCCGGACTGGCAACGGTCATTGGTGTGTATGGCGTGTATCAGCTCAACATGGGGCCGGTGGCGCTCACTCAGGCGACCGACGCGAATCACCCGGCAATGGCGGCATCCAAGAGCAAAGCCGGGTGGATGGCCTTGACTTTGGTGGCCGGTTTGGTACTCATCACCAAGGATGCCAACATTGGCATTCTCGGCGGGGGAACCATCATCGCTATGGAGCTGGCCTACCGGCACGGCATCATGGCCGATCCGATGACGGGAAAGATTCAGAACCCGAACCCGAACACCGCCTACGAATCGGCCGAGAACGTGATTGCGTTCCCGTACCAGGGTGAGACAGGCTGACAATGGCTGAGATCAATGGTCGGGCATTGACCGCCGTTGCCGTCGGAACACTGTTCGTGTGGTCCGGGGTCAAGGGCTGGTCAGTGCTTGCCACCATTGGCGACGTCGTCAAGGGGCGGAAGCCTTCGGAGTCGGGGGTAACCCCGTTGACTGTCGCCGGTGATGACACGGGTGACGGCGGAACGCAGGGAGCATTTGGCGGGGGAACCATCACGGGTACTGGTACAGGGGCGGCCGTTGCGGCGGAAGCTGTGAAGTGGGTTGGTCACCCCTACCGGTATGCGGGTGCACCGGGAATGGATGGCAAAGGATTCTGGGACTGCTCATCGTTCTGCAATTTTATTTATGCCATCAAATTTGGGTTGCCGATCCCCGGCTATGGTCCGGGGAAATGGAACGGCAGCAACCATGGTCCACCTACAATGTCTTGGGCTGTATGGCCGGGAATAAAGAATGTGTCCAGGGCTGAGGTTCAAGCCGGTGACGTGATTCTGTGGGTTGGGCACATGGGGATAGCCATTTCCAACACCATGATGGTTCACGCACCCAATCCCAAGCGAGGCACAGTGATTGACCGGATTGAAGTTGAGGGCAAACCCATCAGGACGGCTAGGTACATATGATGGCGAAGCCTGTAGATGGTATCGGGTTGGCGGCATTGGGGTTGGGCAGTGCTCTCATGTATGCCGGGGTTAAGGGCTATTCCTTCCTGGCTGTGCTGGAAAACCTGGTGACGGGGAAGCCTATTAAAACCAATGTCAACATGGTGCAGCGGTTGACAATCGACTCACCCGATACTGATCCGGCAACGGCTGGAATATCCGGAGACTCCTCCCCGAAGGGGATTGGGCAGCGGTTGGCGGCTGGGTTTGGGTGGACTGGTAGTGAGTGGAATGCTTTGGAAACGTTGTGGATGAAGGAGAGTGGCTGGCGTAATACGGCCAAGAATCCGTCGTCCGGCGCGTACGGTATTCCGCAAGCGTTGCCTCACACCAAGATGCCTAGAGCCGCTTGGCCGGAGGATGCCGGGGGATCGTCTGACGCGACAACACAGATTGAGTGGGGATTGGGATACATCAAATCACGCTACGGGAGTCCTTCCGCTGCGTTGTCGTTCCACCTACGAAACAATTGGTACTGACCATGGCTGACATCCTTGATTGGAATTACAACTCACACACGGGTGCAGTGGTGCACATTCCTGCGCCGCAGTCTGCGATACTCCGCAGTTTGGGTATCGGATGGCACGGACCCTTCAACAGCAAAGAGGATGCCCTCGCGTTCTACACGGCAGGCAAAGACGCCAACCCCGGATGGAAAGCCCCAACCGGAGTGCTGGGCAATGTCGGCAATGCGGTTGTGTCTGGCGGGGATGCGGTGACCGGGGGTGCCATCTCTGATCCGTTGGGCAAGCTCAATCTTGGTGGATGGTTCCTGCGCATCGGGGAAATCCTGTTAGGCATCGTCTTGATTGGCGTTGGCATTGCACGATTGACCGGAATACAAAACGTTGTGTCCAAAGTGGCTAAGGTGGCGATCCCAGGATGAGTCTTCCCCCGATTACTCCGGATGAGATTCCGGATATCAAGGTTACTGTCAAGAATTGGGCCGACGCGGCGAAACCGCCGAGGATTGCCAACACGACTGTCAAGACGTACATCGTCGATCCGGCAGCGGTGGTTGTCTCCAACAATGACGCACGACGCATTCAGATCGCCGAGTATGAACCAAACCGGTTGCGGTTGGTGATTCAGGTTATCGATGCATCGGTGATGCTGTGCAAGGAAACCCCCACGACTTCGCCGGATATTTCTTCGGTGGCTGTGCCGGGGGTGGGCCGGTATCTGCCAAACAGTGTCAACGTGGAATACGTGCTGTACGGGCCGGATGCATGGTGGATTAACTCATTGACAACAGTAACACGAGTCACGGTTACGAAAGAATACTGCTAATGCCCAGGGTGCCGTTGCGGGAATACGCTGTGATCCGACTCGATGTAAATGGAGCCGGTACGGCAAAGGTCGGCCCATTGACCGCACGCGAAGTGTGGTACCCGTCCAACGTGTCGATAAAGACCACGTTTCCCGGCGTACAAACGGCACCCACCAACGAGTCGGAATGCAACATCTTTGTAGGGCAAACTGTCAGCCCCGAATTCTTCCGCGATACATCATTCCAGGGATCTACCGGCGACGCGTCCGGCGCATGCTCGGCTGACATTGTCCGGGCAGGGCAATACGTTTGGGCGGTATGGTCCGGCGGGGATGCTGGAGTGCAGGCGACATTGACAGTGACGGGGCTGAAAGATGTCTAATCTAGAACCACCGGCGTCACGCGGGTCGATTGGCACCACGTTCAAGCGCATCGTCAGAAGCCTTATGGTGCCATCGAATGCGGGCCGAAATGAACCGGCAATCGTCATAGGTAGTGAACTACCGCAATGCATGCAAGCCACGTATGCGTCGGCGATTATGTTCCGGCCTAGGTTTTCTCAAGCGCCGGACAGTGCGCCGATCTTCTTTATTGGCACACGGAAACAAAACCTTGGCGCGAATTACATCAACTCCGTTGACCACGGATGGGTCATCGACAATGGAGTGATGTGCGGCTACGTGGTACAACGACGCGTTGCCGCATCGAACGCAAATGGACTGGGCACCAACTTCGTAATGACCGACAAATGGGCCCCCAACCTTGACGTCAACAACATTACGATGCTGGCTAATCAAGTGCAATTCGATGGTGTGACAGACATCTTTCTCCTGTCGTCAACGGGAACAAGGTTTTTCGCGTACGGCGATCAGCTCAGTTTACGCAATGACTGGGCACGGGGAGACAGTGCAGTCAACACCACAACATCGGCAGCGTTCGCCAACTATTCATGGACTCCTGTCCCCGCGTTGCCGTCAATCACTAAAATAGGCGCTGCCGGTAACACGGATTTGGAAGTCAACATGCATGTCACATCTTATGTCAATGACGCGGCAACGGGTCCGGAGTTTGGGGTGAACGTCAACGGCGCTGATATCATCACGTGTCGCCACGCACCAACCAATCCGGTGAATACACGTTTCCAAACGTCTGGAATAGGACGAGTCTTCGGTCTAGCGGCAGGTACATACACGGTAACGCCGCGATGGCGTCGATTCCAGGGTGGCGGGGCATGCAACACTGACGCACTCGACTACTGCACAATATCGGTAAAGGAAGTGGCGTCATGACAGTGGCAGATATAACCGGGCTGATAACCGCGCTCACGGCATTGGCTATCGCCGTGGGCGGAGTCATCACCGCATTGAAGGTATTGCGGGAAGTCAAGACCGGTAATGAGTTAACGCAGGCCGGTAATGATAAAACAGATGTGGTGCACCACCAACTGAACTCCCAGAAACAAGCGGCTGACCGATATCAGCAAGATCTACGAACGGCGTTACAAACTGCCGGAGTGGCGATCCCCGACGATGAAAGTTTGGAGACAGCAAATGCCGTACGCCAAGAAGAAAAATGGTGAAAACTGGGATGTCGTCAACACCGAAACCGATGAGGTGAAGGCGACGCACGAACCTCCCGATGCGGAGGACAAGGCGGAGCGGCAAGTGAAGCTGTTGAACGAAATCGAATCCGATCCGCAATGGGATGAGGATGAAGACTGATGGCTGACGAACTGACCCAGGAAGCGAAAGCTGAGATAGCCGCAGCCTTCGCCATCGTCAAGGGGGACAAAGACAGGGCAATGGTCCGTGCCATTCACAAGCACGTCACCACCCCGCCCACACCGCCCACACCGCCCACACCACCAGCGCCGGTACCGCCAGCACCGCCAACGCCTACACCGCCAGCACCGCCCCCGCCAGCACCGCCAGCACCGGTAGACCCTCCCGTCAAGAAGACTTCCCGATATTGGGGGGAGTTGGATTAAATGAGAGCGCTCAATCTGCAAAAGCTGACCGACGAATTGCAGGCACGCTACCCGGGTGTCGTCATTTTCGGCATCGGCGATGCGCCGCACAAGCTCCGCATCTCGGACCACAACGAGGATGACACGGCCGGATCCAGAGCGGCACAGTCGGATCCGGACATCATTCCGGAACATCGGGCGATTGACGTCATGCTTGGACCGGCGTTCAACCAGACGCAAGCGCAAGCTCTGGTCGATGAAATCCTTGCCGACTCCAACGGCTTGGCACGGTTGGTGTACATCAACTGGTTGTACTGGCAATGGTCCGCATCAACCGGGTGGCAACGCCGCGACAACGGCGACGACCCACACACCGATCACATTCACTTCTCAGGGCGAGCCTCACAGGACGGCAACGTCACCAACTGGCTGGCAATAAAAGGAGAACCCGACATGATGGCCTTGGCAATCGACCCCACCACGGGCAAGCACTGGATCGGCGACGGAGTCTGGCGACGCGAACTCACCCCCAAGCAATACAACGGCTGGAAAGCCGTCGGAGTCATCGAGCACGGACACACCGCCGATGTCACCGTCTACGGACGCGACGTGAACGACCTCCCCGGACAAACAGCTTGACACGATGACCCGGGTAATGAGAGGCTATGAGGTGTGGGAGCGGGATGGGCCGCCCCGAACCGCTCCCACACTCAACCGCATCACTACCCGAAAGCAGGCCACAAATGGCACGCAAGGTCAGCTACGTACCCACCGCCCCGGATCGCGGATCAGTCGCCACCATCCCGGCAGCGGAAATCCCCGCCGACGTCATCCAGGAAGTCGAAGAGGTGTACGCCGCATTGAAGGCGAACCCCAACGGCCGGATGCGGGCCGAATTCGACAGCAAAGAGGAACTGCACCAGTACATGACGCAGGTCACCTCCTACTGCCGTCAGCGCACCGTGGACGGAGTAGCCGCGCCGTTGCGGTTCCGCAAGTCGCCCACCAAGAACCTTCCGGAAACGACCATGGACTACCGCATCGGCGACCCGCTTGCCGACAAGAACGCGATCGACACCCCGACCGATGGACCGGCAACGACCCCCGCCGCGCCAGTCACTCCGGCAGCAACCCCCGCCAAGGCCGCTCCCAAGCCCGGCAAGAAGTAACCCCGTATGAGGGACGGCTAAGCCATTGGCCGTCCCTCAAAACAACTGGGAAGGAAACCGCCGATGAACATCCGCGACCTAGCCGCAGAATTCGGGGTATCCGTCAGGATACTCAAGCGGCTCATGCCAGACCTGTTCACCGAAGATATGACCGGAAGCACGCACATCACCGACCCCGACCTAACGCTAGCCCGCAACGCATGGAACGGAAAACTCGCCGTCAAGAAAGACCCCCTAGAGGGTGTCACCATGCAAGCCTGGCGGGAACTCTGCGAACAACTCGCCAAAGGTCGGCCGAACGAGTGGGAAGTCGTCATCGACCAGTATGATCAAACCACAATGGTCTACATCATGGTTACACACTTCGGTGAACTGGTGTGGTCCGACCGGGGTCCAGATCTGTACTACCGGCTAGAGGGAGCGCTCGGCTACCTGAAAGAGAAGATGCAATGAGTACCCGGATCGCCGCCTACCTCGTTGCCGCCGCACTCTTCACACTCTCCGCTGCCGCAGAATGCTCGCGCCAGCCGGAACCTAAACCATCCGACTCAACGCTCTGCGGAACTACACCAGACGGAGTCATCTACTGCCAGGTACCAGCACCAACCGCCACGACCGGAATAGACCCGAAATGAGGGAAAATCCGGCCCTCGAACTGGCGCGGTTACTCGATGCTGCGGACAAAGCGCAAGAAAGCAGTTACCACGTGCGTAACCGTGCAGTAATCAAAGCGGTTGCGGTTGCCCTGGAATGTGGATACCCAGCGGGATTTGCCTACGATCCCAACGCGTCGATCCCAGAGTTTCCAATCCTGGCCTACATCGAGCTTCCCTCCTTTGGTCAAGTGAGCTGGCATCTACCGGAATACACAACGGAGTGGGATGGGCATACCACTGACGAGAAATACCAGCGATGCCGCGATTGGATAAGCAACGTGATGTGGAGGCACAGCAAATGAAAATCACTATCATCCGACAAATACAGGTTGACCTGGACAGCCAAGAATTCAACCTAGTCATCCACGCATTGCAATCACACGCACGTATAGGCGACAGCGAATGGCCAGGCGACGCCGAGAAAGCCGCCGACATGCGAAACGCCCTGATGAACGCAGAACTCCAAGACCGCGACCGCTGGTAAAAACGCATCCGTAACGAACATCCTCGGTCAATGAAACTGGATTGACCGGGGATGTTTCACGTGAAACATTAAAATTGGGATTGAGGGAAATGAAATGGAAATGAGAATTCTTATGGGGATGGTCTTGTTTCTGATGATGAGTTTTCTGCTGAATTGGCCGAAAGATGAGAAGAAAAAGCCGAAAGTATGAGCAGAATAAAACGAAAGGGTGGAATGAAAGGAATGAAAAGACGAATGAGAAATAGACAAAACAAGATCGAACAATGCCGCCCCCGTGGAGGACCCC
>Ga0137452_1000175_pt1 | contig 18908 bp, 27 predicted proteins | sample EasRivERMGT513_2_FD_102312 | JGI IMG/M metagenome (GOLD analysis project Ga0137452, IMG submission 102312) | Soil microbial communities from meander-bound floodplain in the East River, Colorado, USA - East River MetaG ERMGT513_2 | ecosystem: Environmental > Terrestrial > Soil > Floodplain ...
GGCGTCGACGACGCAGGACGTCCATGACGCGGGCACGACCTACCCGGTCTGGTATACCTACACGCCGCCCGCGGACGTGACGTGGATCAGTGTCTGGGGCCACGGCGCCGACCCCGTCTATCACCCGACGCTCTCGACGTGGATCGGGCCGGCGAGCGCGCCGGTCGCCTATCTCGGCATCACGAGCGACAACCTGCCCGCGCAGCTCCTCGTCACGCCGGGCACGCCCTACTACTTCAAGCTGACGCCGAACAGCGGGAACCCGACCCCCGCGATCCTCGAACTGTCGGTTCTGCGCGGGGCCCGCTATGACGTGCCGGCGGGCGCGATTGCCGTGAACGACGACACCGAGGGCGGGCCGCTGGTGTTTATCGACGTCGCGACCGGCACGATTCTCAACAGCCGCGCCTTTCCGGCGGGCGAAGCGGGCGACACGCTCGCGTCGGGGCAGGTCCTGGTCGCCGATAGCTGGAACGGCACGCTGAGCGTGCATGACCCGACGATGGCCGCGGTCGGGACGCTGCCCTATGTCGGGGGCGCGAGCGAGGCCTACGCCTTCGTGCGAGCCCATGCCGCGACCGACACGTTTTTTGTGGGTGACCGCAGTAACGGCGACGTCCGCACGGTCACGACGGCAGCCGTGTTCGGGTCGACGACGTGGACGACGGGCGCGAACCTGACGGCACTCGCCGCCAACCTCGACGCCTCGCTGCTCTACTACGCCTCTGCCGCCGCCGCGCAGGTCGAACAGTGGAATCTGACGACCAACACCACGGCGGGCGCCTTCGCCCCCGAGCCCACCGGCTACCAGGCGACCGACATCCTCACGCTCGCGGACGGCACGGTGCTCATCAACTACGCGCAGAGCGGGTTCGCCACCGCGCAGCGCGTGATCCACTACAGCGCGGCAGCGGCGGTGCTGCACACGTTCGACATCGTGGACGCCGACCTGGTCCGGCCCGCCGGCACGGTCGCGCGCATCGCGACCTCGCTCGATGACCCGCTGTCGTTCTGGCTCTGGACGCACCACGAGGGCGGCGTCAGTCAATTTCGCGAGATCCAGATCAGCGACGGCGCGACGCTGCAGACCGTCACGACGACCGAGTTCGAGAACGGCGAATCGACCGCCCCGGACGGCACGACCGTGCGCTTCGGGCACTCCTACTCGTGCACGTTCTGGGTCGTGCGGCAGCCGATCCCCGACATCGACGGGCCCCTCGGCGCCCCGCCAGAACCCGAGCCCGAGCCGTCGCCGCATCTCGAGGCGCGCTATATCCGCCGCCTGCGCCGCGCGCCGCATGTCGCCCACGAGCAGAAACGCGTCTTCTATCGCAGTTTCGAGCTGGACCTCGAGCGCGGGCAGGCCCTCGCGTCGGGGCAGGGCAGCGACCCCGTCGTGCTGCTCCGCATCTCGCGCGACGGCGGGCAGACGTGGGGCGAGGAGATCCGGATGGCGGTCGGGCGGCTCGGCGCGTATCAGGCGCGGGTGCTGGCGCGGCGGCTCGGACACGCAAGGGACACCGTTTTTGAAGTGGTGGTCTCGGACCCGGTGGCGTGGTCGCTCGTCGGTGCGTGGCTTGACCTGGAAGCGGGGACCAGCTAATGCCGCAAGCGTTTGACGAAACGGCGTTTCAGCAGTGGTATGCGGGGCACGCGCGCCGGTGGCATCTCGACCCGAATCCGGATGACCCCGAGCAGCGGTATGACTATCGGCAAGCCTTCCTCGCGGGCGCCACACCCGACCCGAAGACCGGGCACTGGCCCTCGACGTGGAAGCAGGGGGGACATCCGAATCTGATCGTCGGCGGCTTCCACACGCAGACCGGGCAGCGCGTGCCCGGCACGCCGCGCGCGACCAGTGCCGAGGAACTGGTGCGCCTCGGCTGGGAGCCGGAGACGGCGCAGCGGCTCATGGCGACCCCAGAGCCGCCCTCCGATGGCATGGTCGGCCTCGCTGACCTCGTGCGCCGGTATCAGCGCGACGAGCGGAGGCAACGCTGATGAACTATCCGCCCTACCAACAGCCGTTCCTCGACCGGCAGACGGGCCTGGTGTCGAAGCCGTGGCAACTGTTCTTCCTCTCGCTCCTCTCGAGCGGCAGCGATGTCGTCGGCGCGCTCCCGCCAGGCAGTGTCCCGATTGATCGGCTGGCGACCATCGCGTCGCCGCGCCTCCTCGGACGCGAGACGCCCGGGTTCGGGCCGGTCGAGGAATTGCTCATTGGCGCGGGCCTCGCGCTGACGGGCCTGACGCTGTCGGCGACCGCCGCGGGCGTCGAACAGGCGGGGTATTGGACGCCGATCACGAATGGCGACCCACTGAGTCCCGAAATTCTGTTCGACAGTGACGGCGACTGCGTCGTCGGCTGGGTGCCCACGCCATGAGCACCCCCACCGCGACGATCTTCGTGCCGTGGCATGCGCTGGGGACGTGGACCGACGTGCCGTTCACGGCCGCCGACTTCACGAGTAACGCGGGCAGTTGGACGGTCGACGCCGGGGACGTCACCGCGCACGCCTACACCGTGATCGGCCAGACGGCGGTCGTGACCCTCCAACTTGCCCTGTCCACCGCCATTGTGGGCGCGCCCGCCGCGCTTTTTGTGGCCCTCCCGGCGGGCTTAACGGCCGCCCGGCCGGGGATCGGGATGGCCGCGCTGTATATGAACGGATGGCAACTCGGCCACGTCATTGCTGTGACCAACCTGCTCGTCATTCAGCGGCCCGACCAGAGCGCCTTTCTTGACGTGGCCAGCTTCGGCGGGTATTTCACCGTGACCTTCGCGGTGGTGTGACCGATGCCAACTGTCCCGGACATCCATCGCCGAGGCACCCGCGCCGCGCAGGCGACGATCGCCGCGCCCCCGCTCACCGTCGGGACGCTCTACTTCGTCACGGACGAGGGCGTCACCGAACGCTGGGACGGGACGACGTGGGAGGCCTACAGCGGGGCCGGCGGCGGCGGGGGCGTGCCCGCGGCGCACGCGGCCTCGCATCAGAGTGGCGGCAGCGACCCGCTCGCGCTCGATACGCTGGCCGCGCCGACCGATATCGCCACGCTGAACGCGAGCGCCGGCGCGCATGGCCTCCTGCGGAAACTCTCGGGCGTGCCGACGCAGTATCTCGACGGGAACGGCACCTGGTCCACGCCGGCCGGGGGCGGCGGCTTCCCGGCCGCGCACAAGCTCTCGCATCAGGACGGCGGCGCGGACGAAATCAGCGTCACCGGCCTGTCGGGCCTCCTCGCGGACGGACAAACGCCCCTCGCCCACAAGACGTCGCATGAGAACGGCGGCGCCGACGAGATCAGTGTGCTGGGGCTGTCGGGCCTGCTGGCCGATGGGCAGACGCCGCTCGCCCATGCGACGAGCCATAACACCGGCGGCAGCGACCCGATCACCGCGCTCAGTGGCGCGGTCATCACGACCGGCACGGTCGCGGCGGCGCGGCTGCCCACGCGCACCGGCGCGATCGGCCTGATTCTGGACGGCGGCGGCAGCGTGCTCACGACGGGCATCAAGGGGTTCGTCGAGGTGCCATTCGCGTGCACGATCACGGCGGCGACGCTCCTCTCGAGCGATGCGGCCGTCACCAGCGGCTCGGTCGTGGTCGATGTCTGGAAAGACGTCTACGCGAATTACCCGCCCACGGTCGCCGACACGATCACGGCGAGCGCGAAGCCGACGCTGTCGAGCGCGACGAAAAGCAAAGACACGACGCTCACCGGCTGGACGACCAGTATCGCGGCGGGCGACGTGATCGGGTTCAAGGTGGACAGTGTGGCGCTGCTGACGCGCGTCACGCTGACGCTGACGGTGCAGGCCGTCTGATGGCGCTCGCGCGTGTCCAGGGGACGGCGAAGGTCATCGCGGACAATGCCGCGACGATCGCGATGACGCTGTCGACGCTGCCGATCGTCGGCAACGGCCTGATCGTGCCGATCAGCGCGTGGGGCGGGTCCGGCTTTCCCACCGGCGGCTGCGCCGATAATCGGGGCAACACCTATACGCGCGCCGTGGTGGCGACGCAAGCCAATATCCGGGCGGTCGTGTATGTCTGCGCGAAGGTCGCCACGTCCGCGGCCCCGTTTACCGTCACCGTGACGCCCACCGGCAACACCTACATGATCGGCAACGTGATCGAGGTCAGCGGCGTCGGCACCGGCCTGGCGGTCGATCAGACGAGCAGCGGCATCAACGGGGGCGCCGGCGACACCACCCCCACCAGCGGGGCCACGCCCGCGCTGACCGCCAGCGAGGCGGTGCTCGTCGCGGCGCTCGGCTGCAATACCACCAAGGGCTCGATCACGGTCGCCGTGGTCAGCCCGACCTGGACGCAGGAGATCGAAGAACTCAGTAACGCGCACGCCGTGGGCGAAACCGACAGCCGGATCGTGACGAGTGCCGCCGGGACGACGCCGGTCGCGCAGTGGACGCTCAACGCGGTGGACGCCTGGGCGGCGGCGCTGGCCGCGTTCAAGGCGGGCGTGGCCGCAGGGGCCGGCGAGTCCGCCCGCGCGTTCATTCTGGGGCCGCTATGACCATCCGGCCCGCGACCCGTGATGACATTCCGCGCCTCGTGACGATGACGCGCCGGTTTATCGCCGGCAGCCTCTATGCCCACGTCCTGACGGACTCGCCCGAGGCCGTCGCGGCGGTCTACACGCACCTCGTGGACGACGCGAGCGGCGGCGTGTTCGTGGCCGAGACCGAGGCGGGCGTCGTCGGCCTCCTCGCGCTGGCGCGCACGACGTCGCTCTTTTCGGGGCAGCGGCTCGCGGTCGAGGTCGCGTGGTGGGTCGAGCCGGAGGCGCGGGGCTGCGGGCAGGCGCTCCTCAAGGCCGGCGAGCGCTGGGCGGTGGAGTCTGGCGCGGACCAGATCCAGATGGTGGCGCCGGCGTGTGCCGATGGGCAGCGCGTCGGGCGGCTCTACGCGCGGCGCGGTTATGCGCCCCTCGAGACGCACTATCTCGCGGCGGTCACGCCCGCCATGAGCGCGCTGACGGTCGTGGACGACGTGCTGCCGGACCTCGCGGCCTACCGGGCGCAGGCGCTCCGGCAACCCTTCGGCGACCTGCCCGCCGGGCCGGTGGTGTTTCACGGGTTCGCGCCGCCGCCGAATGACACCGTCGCGCAGGCCATCACGGCGCGCTGGCCGACACTCACGCCGACGCTGAGTCTCCTGCGCCAGAGCCCGCTGTGGCAGGTCGAGCCGACCTACATCCACACGGATGCCGACATGGGCGACTGGACGGCGCTGCTCTATCTGACCGCCGACCCGCCGGCGGATGACGGCACGACCTTCTGGCGCGAGGCGGCGACCGGCGCCCGGTCGTATGACCCGCGCGTGCCGGCCGCGGCGTGGACTGACCTCGAGGCGTGGGAGGCGTGGACGACGGTCGCGGCGCGGCCGAATCGGCTCGTGCTGTTCCCGGCGGGCTACTATCACTCGCGCGCGCTCGTCGACAACTACGGGGCGGGCGACACGGCGCGCCTCATTCAGGTGACATTCGGGACCGGGGCGGTGCCCCTGGTCGGAGGGTAAGACGATGGCGCTCTTTACGAGCATGGCGATCGGGGGGGGCATCTCGGCCTACCTGCAATACCGCGCGGCGAAAAAAGCGAGCGAGCAGCAGGGGCAGAGTGCGCAGGACGCGCTCGCCGTCCAGCAGCAGCAGTATCAACAGTCGCGGCAGGACCTCGGCCCCTATCGGCAACAGGGCGGGCAGGGCCTAACGGCGCTGTCGGGGCTGCTCGGGATGCCGACGCCAGGACCCGAGCCGCCGCCGGTGCCGCTCGGGGGCGTGCCCCAGCCCGGCGCGATGGTCATGCTCCGCGCCCCGAACGGCCAACAGAAAGCCGTCCCAGCCAATCAGGTGGACTATTACGTGTCGCGCGGCGCGACGAGAGGGTAAGCCATGCCTGGACCGCTCTACGGCCCGACCACCGGCGGCGGCAGCGACTGGTTCGCCGCGCAACCGCCCCCGCCCGCCGTCGCCGCCCCACCGGCGCCCGGCGCGGGACCAACCCCCGGCGGGCCCGCGCCCGACCCGCTGCAGCAACTGCAGACCTCGCCCGGCTATCAGTTCCGGCTCAGTGAAGGCGCGAAGGCCCTCGAGCGCAGCGCCGCCGCGCGCGGCACGCTCCTGACGGGCGGCACCCTGAAGGGGCTCCAGCGCTACGCGCAGGACTACGCGAGCGGCGAGTATCAGAACCGCTACAACCAACTGTTTGGGCTCGCGCAGCTCGGGCAGAACTCGGCCGCGATGACGGCGAACCAGAATGCGAACTACGCGAACAACGCCGGGAACCTGATCACGCAGGCCGGCAACGCGCAGTCGGCCGGGACGATGGCCGGGGCGAACGCCGCGAGCAACGCCATCAACCAGGGCACGAACCTGGCGCAGATGTATTACCTCTCGCGGCTCTACGGCGGCGGCACCGGCACCGTCATGAGCGGCGGCGCGGGCGGCTACCCCGGCGCGACGTAAGGAGTCAGGCATGAGTCTCGATCCACGCATCATCCTCGGCGGGCAAGTGACGCCCGTCCAGAACCCGCTCGAGACACTGACGACGGTCGCGCAACTGCAGGGCCTGCGCGAGCAGTCGGAGGCGCGGCGGCTCGCCGCCGACAAGGCGCGCCAGGAGGCGAATGACCGGGCCGCCGTGCAGCAGGTCTTCGCCGAGACCGGCGGCGACATGGAGAAGGCCCTGCCGCGGCTGCGGCAGATTGCGCCCGCCGCCGCGCTCGACTTGGAGAAGGCGTGGCACGAGGGGAACAAGGAGAAGGCCGCCGCCGCGACCCATGATCTGGACTTCCGGATCAAGACCGTCAAATGGGGGGCCGACATGGCCTCGATGGTCGACACGCCGGCGAAGGCCCAAACCCTGCGGCCCTACCTATTCGGCCTCTCGGATGAGATGAAACTGCTGATCCCCGAGAGTGATGACCCCGCGGAGTGGCAGAAGCTCCCCCAGCTCCTGCTCTCGGCCAAGGACCGCATGGAACTCTCGCGGGAGGACCTGAAACTGCTCACCGAGGGCAAGGCGCAGGCCGCGCTCGGGCGCGCGCTCAATCGATCGACCACGCAGCAGGAGTGGGACACCAACATCCAGACATTCGTCGACTTCGGCGGCCCGAAAGGGATCGCCCAGATGTTCGGCACATTCTCGCCGGAGAACGTGAAGCGCGCAGGGGAACTCGCGCTCAGTCAGCACGAAGCTGAGACGCTCGCCGGCCAGGCTGAGACGCGCGCGCAGACCGCCGCGCATAACGCGGTGATGGAGGGGCAGGGCGCGGAGCGCGTCGCCATTGCCCGGCAGCGGGCCGCGCAAGGCGCCGCCGGCGAAGGCGGCGACGTGAAACTGACGGCGGCGCAGCAGGGCGAGATGTCCACGATGCTGACCGCGGAGCAGCTCGCCAGCGAGGTCGTCACGCTCGGCAACGAGACGCAGTGGGTCGGGGTTGGGCCGTGGGAGGGCCGCGTCGGCTCGACGATGGTCGGCAGCGGCGGGAAGGCCGGCGAAACCCTGCGCAATAAACTCGGCAACATCCAAGCGACGATCGCGCTCATGCGTGGCGGCACGAGCTTTACCGACACCGAGAAAGCGCTCCTCGAAACCTACACACCCACGATCACCGACTCGGACAAAAAGATTCAGACGAAGCTCGCGAACCTCGTGGACTTCATCCAAAAGAAGCGCGCGAATGTGCTGCGCGTGGCGGGCGGGGATTACACCGTGCCGGGCGCGCATGCGCCTGCCGGGGCCCGACCCGCGCGTCCGGCGGGGGTCAACCCGTTCGCGAAGAAGTAACGCTATGGCTGACGACCCCATCGCGCAGTATCTCCGCAGCCTGAATATCTCCGACGCCGTCCGCGCGCAGGCGTGGGAAGCCGCCTATAGCGACGACGACACGACGGCCGAGGCGCAACTCCGCAAACTGCCGAAGTATCTCAGCCCGAAGGTGCTCGAGACGCTGTGGGATCCGCGCAGTGGCGCCCCGCTGCCGGCGGACACGAAACCCTACGAGACGGCGCGGCCGGAGGACTTCACGGCGAAGGGGCCGGAGGGCAGCGCCCTGTCGCGCTTCACGTCGAACGCGGGTGCCGCGCTCAATCCGGTGACGATGGTCACGGGGCTGTATAAGGCGGTGGAGAGTCCCGAGGCCGTGGGTCGCACCCTCGAGAACATCTACGGCGCGAGCGCGGCCCAAGCCGCCAAAGCCGCCGAGGCCTACCGGCAAGGTCGGTATCTTGAGATGGCGGGGCACGGCGCGGCGATGTTCCCTGTGATCGGACCCGCCGCGGCGGAATCCGGCGAGCAGATCGCGAGCGGCGATATCGCAGGCGGCACCGGTAAGGCGGTCGGCCTCATCGGGTCAATCCTCGCGCCGAGTGCGATCACGAAGGCCGCGTCGTCGGTCCCGATCGTGCCGCGCGTGGGGGCGAGGGTGCCCGCGCCGGTCCGCGAGGCCGTGCAGTTCGGGCTGCGCGAAGGCGTGCCCGTCGATGTTGCGACGGCGACCGGGAACCGCTTTCTGCGGGGCACGCAGCGCATCGCCGAGGAGTCACTGCTCGGCAGTCGCATCGGCGAGACCGCGCGCGCCGCGCAAGCCGAGGCGCTGACGGCCACCGGGCAACGCCTCGCGGGCCGGGCCTCCCCGACGGCGGTCACGGCCGAACAGGCGGGCCAGGCCGCCCGCGACGCCGTCACGCGCCGGGCGGCGAGTTATCAGACGGCGGCCGATACCGCGTATGACAAACTGCGCGCGATCGAGGCGCAGCAGGCGGCGCGGATTCAGCAGACCGGCGGCATCCAGGGACCGGCGACGGCGGCGCGGCCGTTCACCGCCGTGCCGCTGGCCGTGGACATCGCGCCCACGAAAGCGGCGATGCAGCCGATCTATCAGGCGCTCGCGGACGAGAACGCCATCGTGCCCTTTATGAGCGGGAGCCAGAAGGGGAAAGCCCTCGTCGCGCTCGAGCGCTTGATGAAAGCCCCCGACCAGGCGCCGCTGTCCATTGCGGACGGCGCGCTCGGCGAACTCAAAGATCTCGCGCGCGTCGATCAGACGTTTCGGCGCACGGTCGGGCAAGGCATCGCGGCCGAGGCCGTGACGAATCTCGACAAAGCCGTGCGCGCCACGGCGCAACAGGCGGGCCCCGACGCGCTGCGTGCGTTGATGGACGGCCGTGCGGCGACCGTCAACAAGTTCAAGACGATCGAACTCCTCGACACGCTCGCGAAGGAACCGGTCGGCGTGTTCAATCAAGCGACGTGGGCGAAGGATGCTGGCCTCGCACGGCTGCGGAATCTCGCGCGCGTCGCGCCGAACGAGGTGCGCCAAATCGGGCGCGCGTGGATCGAGAACGCACTGACGAAGGCGACCGCCGAGGGCGGCTTCGGCCGCGCGCAGGGCTTACTCGCCGACTGGCACAACCTCGGGCCGCAGACGAAGCAGCTCCTGTTTCGTGACGCCGCGCACGTCAAGGACCTCGACAACTTTTTCCTCCTTGCGAAGAAACTCGCGGAGAATCCGAACCCGAGCGGCACCGCGTTGACGGTCTTGAAAGGCGCCGAGTTGTCGAAGCTCGGGCAGGAGATCATGATGGGCGCGCCCGGCCTCGGCGTCGGCTACACGCTCAGCGCCCCGGTCGTCGCGAAGCTGTTGCTGTCGCCGCGGACCACGCGCCTGCTGCTCCAGGGCCTGCGGATTCCGGTCAGCGCGAAGGCGGCGCGGACGGCGTGGGCGGGGGAGCTGGGGCGACTGCTGCAAGACCAAGCTCCAGCGATGGTCCCGGCGGTGGCGGGGGCTCCGGCAGCGGTGGCCCCAGGAGCGACGGCCGCCCCAGAAGCGCCCCGATGAGCACGATGGCGACGGCGAGCCAGCACGCGGCGACCAGGACCGCCAGCACGGCGAGGTATCCCACAAGTGCGCCCTTAACGATCGTCGTCACGAGGTCGTCGACCCAGAGGAACGCGGCGACGGCGGTGTCCCAGATCGCGACGGGGCCGTCGATGAAGAACGCGCGCATCATTTCGCAACGAGCTGCCGCAGCAGCGCACGAATATCGACGAGGAGCCAGATGATCAGGGCTAATCCGATGAGGGCGACTTCACCGGCTGTTACTCCCAAGAACGTCAACACGAAGGATTCCTAGTCATGGCTGCTGCTCTCTTACCGTGGGTGAAGCCGCAATTTACCGACGCCGCCGGCGACCCCGTCCCGAGCGGCAAGCTCTATTCGTTCGTCGCCGGCCTCGCGACGCCGCAGCCGACCTATAGCGACGTTGATCTGACCATCGCGAACGCGAACCCGACGCTGCTCAATGCGGCGGGGCAGTCGCCGACCTCGATCTACTTGCTGCCGACCGGCTATAAGTTCCGGCTGGACGACGCGAACGACGTCACGCTCTGGACCGTCGACGATGTCGAAGACGTCGGCGCGGTGTTCGCGGCGGGCCTCGGCCGCGCGCTGACGAGTGGCGCGAAAGCCGTCGTCTCCGGCTATACGACGGTCGCGACGGACCGCCTCGTCACGGTCGCCTCGAGCGGCGGCGCGGACCCGTGCGTCATCAACCTGCTGCCGGCGGCGACCGCCACGCAGCCGCTCACCATCAAAAACACCGGCGACCTCGCGGTGAGTGTCACGCCGAACGGCAGCGACACGCTGGACGGCGCGGCGGCAGCCTATACGCTGCCCGGCGCGACGTCGACGACGCAGCCCTCGCTCCTGCTCGTGCCGGACGGGGTCAGCACCTGGTATATCCTCGCGAGCCATCTCGCCGACCCGGGCGCGCCCGGCGCCCCGCCGACCACGTCGGGTCCGCTCGTCTGGGCGTGGGTCGATCGCGGCGGGAATCCGGTCGTGGCCCCCGGCACGCCGGTGGGCGCGCCGACGACGCTCGATGGCTGGCGCGACTACTTCTTTGGCCTGCTGAGCGAGACGGTCGGGCAGCCCGCCGACGACTACGAGGCCAAGCTGCAGGCGTTGGCTGATGGCGGCATGCTGGTGAATGCGTCGCCGGGCGAGATCCCGAGTGTCGCGTCGCCGTTCTTCGGCATCTGGGTGATTATCGACGGCAGCGGGCACCCGCGCGGGCGCATCCAACTGCCGACGGCGGTCGCCGATGCCAATGGCTATTACACGCATGAATTTCAGGTGATCGGGGACGCCTAGCTGACGTCGGCGTCGTCGCCGTGCAGATGCGAGAGGCCCGCATCAATCGCCGCGCGCGTGTGCTCGCCGACCTCCTGCAGATGGTCGCTCACGCGGACCATGTGCTCGGCGGCCTCGCGCATCAACCGGCTGCTGTCCTGCAGATAACGCGTCGTCGCGGCGAGCTGATTCAGCATCTCTTCGACATCGGCACGGGTCATAAGGTCAGCATCCACTGATAGAGACTTAGCGCGAACAACGCCACCGCGAGGATCAACTGCACGACGGTCAGCAGCGACAGCCGCCCTGTAATGCGGCGCATCCGCGACTGGTAGTCCGCGACCTCTTCCGCGGCGGCGCGCGCCTTCGCCTCGTTGCCGGGGTCGAGTAAGGCGTCGTGCAATGCGCCGAGACGGAGACTCATGGCGTCACCGGCGGGGCGGGCTCGCTGAGCGCTTTCAGCGCCTGCTCGAAGGCCTGCTCGATCAGCGCCCGCATCTTTGTGCGAAACGCGGGGTCGCGGAGGAGTTCCTCCGCCAGCGTCTCGGCGAGGTGGTCGGTGGTGCGGTTCAGCGTGGTGACGAGCGAGCTGGCGACCTGGGTGCGGATGATGTCGGCGAGGAGCGTGCTCATGTGTTACATTTAAGCATGCCTAAGCGACCGAAGCAACCCGCCGATCCAGCCATCCCGCCCAGGCCGCCAGGGTTCAGTGCCTACATGCGTGCCCTCGCAGGGAAAGGCGGGCGCATCAGCGGCTCCAGACGCCTAGTCAATTTGACCCCTCAGCAACGGAGCGCCATCGCACGCAAGGGTGCTATCGCGAAATGGAATAAACACAAGGCCAAAAATACTACTTGACCTGCTTTAGCAGACCGCGTATAGTAGTCTGTATTGAAGGGAACGCGCCGCGCCGGTGTTATCAGCACCGACGCGACGCTGACACGACCAGCGCCAACAGGAGGGCGCGGACCATGCTGCAGCAGACTGTAACCCACTACTTCCCCCACGACGAGTCCGACGAGGTCGCGTATTGCGGCCACCGCATGACCGAGGCGGACGTCCACAGCCCCGAACCGACCTGCCTGACCTGCACCGTGCGCCAGGCCGCCGAAGACCACGCGCTCGACGCGCTGCGCGACCAGGCCGTCCCGCTCGATGCCGACGAGGCGCGCACGGAACTCGACCCGATCCTCAACGCCGGCGCGCCGGCGCGTCCGCTCTCGCCGCTCGGGGAAGAGTTGTTTTCCCTTGCGCGGACGCTCGCGGTCCTCGAGCTTGTGCGGGTGCGCCGATGAGCACCGCGCTCGCCCTCGCCCCCGAGTTGACGCTGGCGGCCCCCGAGAAGGGGTCGCCGCTCCCGCTCTTCACCGGTCGCGAAATGACCGACGCGCTCACCGCGTATCGCGAGCTGCAGCAGGCGCTCGACCGCGCCATGCCCGACCAGATCATGTCGCTCGACGGCAAGCCGTTTCGCAAGAAGGGCTACTGGCGCGCGATCGCTGTGGCCTTTAACCTGACGGTCGAGCCCGTCGAAGAGCGGCGTGAAGTGCATGGCGTGCTCGCCGACGGCAGTGACGACTACGTCTACATCGTCACCTATCGCGCGGCGACCGCGACGTCGCGTGCGGCCATCGGCGACGGCGCGTGCGCGGCTGCGGAGAAGCAGCGCGGGAAGATGAAGGCGAGCGAGCACAACGTCCGCGCGCATGCGCATACGCGGGCGTTCAATCGCGCCGTGTCGAACCTGGTCGGCTTCGGCGAAGTGTCGGCCGAGGAGATCGAGCGCGACAGTCCCCGCGAGACGACGCGCCCGGTCCTGACCCTCGCCGCGCCGGCGGGCGTGGACGCGTGGGTGGACACGCTGCCCGCGATTGCGCAGGACGGGGAGGCCGCGCTGCGGCAGGCCTTCGCGGCGGCGCCGCCGGCGTTCCGGCGCTACCTCACGACGGCACTCGCGGCGCGCTGGGTCGCCATCAAAGCGCTCGCGGCGCAGGTGCAGCGATGATCCTGCTGCCGTGCGAACAGCGCTCCACCGACTGGCACACGGCGCGGCTCGGGATGCTGACCGGCTCCCGAGCCGCCGACGCCTTCACGACGCTGAAGAGTGGCGGGGAATCCGCCGCCCGGCGGAACCTGCGCCTGCAGCTCGTGCTCGAGCGGATCACAGGGCAGTCGCAAGACGGCGACTACATCAGCGCGGACATGCAGCGCGGCATCGACCTCGAGCCGGACGCCTGCGCGGCCTATGAAGCCCTGACCGGCACGCTCGTGACGCCGGTCGGCTTCGTCGCGCACGACACGCTCGCCGCGGGCTGTTCGCCCGACGGCCTGACCGACGAGGGCCTCATCGAGATCAAGTGTCCGAAGGCGGCGACGCATCTGGACTACGTGCGCGGCGGGCTGCCGGCCGAGTATCGGTGGCAGATCACACATGGCCTCTGGCTGACGGGCGCGGCGTGGGCGGACTTCGTCAGCTATCACCCGCAGTTCCCGCCGGCGCTGCAACTGCAGGTGACGCGGCTCTATGCGCGGGACCTGGACCTCGCGGCCTACGAACTGGCGGTGCGGCTGTTTCTCACGGAGGTCGAGCGCGAGCTCGCGCAGCTCCAGGCGCTCGCCCGTAACGTCGCGTAGCCCAGCGCGGCTATCGCGGCCGGTCCGGCGGCGGGTGTATTATGATCGTGATACCGCCCGCCACTGACGCCCGTCTATTCGCCGACGTATAACCCGAGGGCTCGGACCATGACGCCCTATAGTCGAGTCGTGACGTGGCGGCAGATCCGCGCGGAATATCGCCGCGCGTTTCTCCTCGCGAAGTCGCGCGGCGACACGCAGACGACGATCGCGCGACGCGGGGGGCTCATCGGCGACTCGGGCAAGGTCCTCCAGAACGTGATCTCCAATCTCCTCCGCAACGACCGGCACGGCCCGACGGTCGAAATTTTCGTGCAAGCGGTCGAGGGCCTCGGCATCACCGTGTCGGAGTTTTTTGCCGCCGTGGAATCCGGCGACACGCAGGCGATCCTCGACGAGATTGCGGCCCGGCAGCCCGAGCCGCGCGCCGACCGGCTCCGCGAGATCGAGCGCCTCCTGCGCCAGGCCCTGGCGACGCTCAGCGAGTTCCCCCGCCCCAAACCGCCCGCCCCGCGCCCGTAACGAGTCGTTTACCGTCCTACAACGGTCTTTTAACGGCCGTCAAGTCCCACCGCTAGGGGTGTCGCCCGGCCGACGCACGACCCCTTGCTGAACTAGGGGCTTGACAAAATATCACGGATATAATAATAGCGACCAACCCGGCTGTTGACGTGCGTTTTTATTGAGCAAAATCGCAAAGTCTTGACCCGCCGCGGGCCTCCGTGGTTTATCGGCTGCCATGCCGAAAGCGTATGCCCTGCGCGCGTTCCGCCTCAAGCGGGGGATGACCCAGCTGCAGCTTACAGAGGCGAGTGGTGTGGCCCAGCCGACGATCTCGAAATATGAGAACGAGGACGAGTTCGTCGACCCACCCTGGAGCATCGTGCAGCAGCTCGCGAAGGCCCTGCGGATTGATCCGCTGCGCCTCCGCTTCGGGAAGCCGAAGCCGCCGGGCCCGCGCCGCCGTCGCCGCCGCCGCGCCGTGCCGCCCCCCGCCGAGGTCGCGCTGTGAGCCTCCTGCTGGCCACCCCGGCGCTCGTCGCGCTCGCGCGGCGCGTCCTCTACTGCTGGTGGGGCCACGACCTGATCCGTGATCGCCTCGCCTCGGGCGCGCCCGCGCTCGTCTGTCGGCACTGTTTGACCGCCTATCCGATTCATCTGGAGTTGCAGCCATGCCGGACCAGCCCGCCCCGCTCGCACTAGACGCCGTGGCGGCGCCGACGCCCGCCCGCGAGAATGTCGCGATCATCCAGGGCCCGCCCTTTCGGGCGCTCTGGGAGGAACTCCAGGGCTGGGCGAAAAGCGAACTCGTGCCGAAGGCCTACTTCGGCAAACCGCACGATCTGCTGCTCGCCGTCCGGCATGGTGGGGAACTGGGCCTCGCGCCCGTGCAATCCATTCAGAGCATCGCCGTAATCAACGGGCGCGCGACGCTCTGGGGCGACGCCCTGCTCGCCGTCGTGATGGCCGCGCCCGTCTATCAGGACCACCAGGAGTCGTTTGTCGTCAGCGGCAAGCCGGTCGACACGCTGACCGCGGAGGACCTCAAGCAGGACGCGACCGCGGCGGTCTGCACGTTTCAGCGCCGGGGCAAAGCGACGCCGGCGACGCGGGCGTTTTCGATCGCCGACGCGAAGCGCGCCGGCCTCTGGGGCAAGTCGGGGACGTGGCAGGCCTATCCGCAACGCATGCTGCAGATGCGCGCGCGCGCGTTCGCGGCGCGGGACATGTTCCCGGACGTCCTGAAGGGCATCGCGATGGCCGAGGAGTGGCAGGACGTGACCCCGAGCCCCGCGGCGCCGCCGCCCGTCGTGCGCCGGATGTCGGAGCGGGCCCCGGTCGCGCCCGTCGTCGTGACCCCGGCCGAGGTCCTCGCCTTCACGACGACGCCGCCGGTCCGCGTGAAAGGCGTCGTGGCGACCCTCGGCGGGGCCGTGGTGACGCTCAGCGACGGCCGCGAGGCCTTCGCCGAGGACCCGCGCCTCGTGCGCGAACTGGGCGAGCTGGCGGGCACGGACCATCGCGTCGTCGTCGACATCGACCAAAGTGCGCGCATTCTCAGTGTGGACGTCGTCGAGTAGGACGCATGCCGCGCCCCGAGCACACGCATTGTGTGGACTACGACCAACCCGGGAAGCGCTGGGCGCGCGCCGTGTGCGGCGTGCTCGTCTATCGCGCCGACGCGGTCACGACCCCGACCTGCGGGCGCTGCCTCCAGGTGCTGGCCTACCGCGATCAGCTCATCGAGGCGCTGACTCGCGCCGCCGACGAGCCCGACGAGGAGCGCTCGTGAGCGCGCTCGAGTTCGACGCCACGACGCACACCTACACGCTCGACGGCGAGCCGGTGTGGCGCTCGGTCACGGGCGTGCTCAAGGCGGCCGGCCTGATCAACTTCGCCGGCGTGCCGGACGACATCCTCGCGGCGGCGCGCACGCGCGGCACCATCGTCCACCAGGCGATCCACTACTACAATATCCGCGACCTCGACCAGGCGGCCTTCCGCGCCGACTTTCCGCAGTATGCCGGCTTCTTCGACGGGTGGCTGAATTTCTGCGGGCTGCGCGACTTCGTGCCGACGCTCTGCGAGCACCGCGTCGCCTCGCGGCGCCTCAATGTCGCCGGCACGCTCGACTGCCTCGGCGTGCTCGACGGCAAGGCGGCGCTGATCGACTTTGCGACGGGCGAGCCCGGCAACGTCTCGAAAGACTTGCAGACGAGCGCCTATCTGCTGCTCGCGAGAGAGTGGGCGAGTGAGGACCCGGACCTCGCGGACTTTCTCGACGCGCATCCGGTCATCCACCGCTACGCCGTGCGGCTGCGCGCCGACGGCACGTTCGCGATCGAGCCCTACACCCATCCGCGCGATACGCGGGAGTTTGTCGCGCTCGTCGAGGCGCAGCGCATCGCCGCGGCCCGGGGCGTGGGGCGTGAGGAGGGGGCCCATGCTGTTTCTGGATGACGTGCCGCTCACGTGCTCGCCGGACGAGTGGGCGATCTGTGCCCGGCCGGTCAATGGCGACGGCGGCGCGCAGTGTCTGCTGCGGGACTTGCTCGCGGCGGAGACGGGCGAGCGCCAACTGCTCCTGACCTACGTGCAACTCGACCGCGCCTACGACTACGCGTATCGCTACGGCAACGGCGGATTCCAGGACCGCTTCCGCGTGCTTGTGAAGGCGGCCCTGCGCGCCGGGTGGACGCCGCGATGAGTGCGCCCACCCTCGATATTTACAACCCGGCCTCGGCCGCCGGCGTCGGCGTGGAACTCGCCGCGACCAGCACGTCGCTCGCCGCCACCGTGCGCGCCAACGGCGCGATCCTCGACCTCGTGTCGCTCGAGCAGGCGGTCCGCGACCGGCAGCAACTCGGCGAGATGATCAAGCGGGTCGAGGAATTTTTCGCGCCGGTCGTGACGCTCGCGCATCAACTCCATAAAGGTCTCCTCGCGCGCAAGCAGACCATCCTCGACCCGCTCGAGGCCGCCGACGCGGAACGGCGCGACGCGATTCGGGTGTTCAAGGCGGCCGAAGACCAGCGCCGCCGGGACGAGGAGCAGCGCCTCGCCGACGCGCAGCGCACCGAGCGGGAGCAGGCCGCCGCGCGCGAAGCCGCGGCGCTTGAATCCGCCGGCGAACATGACGCCGCAGAAGCGGTGCTCGCGGAAACCATCGCGACGCCGCCGGCCGTCGTCGTGCTGCCGGACGCGACCAAAGGCATCGCGAAGTTTGTGCGGCGGTATGGCTACCGCATCAAGGACGAGCGGCTCATCCCGCGCGATTTTTTGCTGCCGGACGAGAAGAAAATCGGCGCGTATGCGCGCGCCATGAAGGGCACCGGGATGATTCCTGGGGTCGAGTTCTTTCACCAGGATGATCCGGTGCGCTGATGTGGGCACGCTTAGACGACGAACTCATCGACCATCGAAAGGTATTTGTGGCGGGTGAACTCCTGGGGAAGAACGGCCCCGCGATTGCGATCGGCTTCTACGCGGTGGGCCTGATGTGGTCGAACAAGCATCTGACGGACGGGCATCTCCCGTCGTCCGTCGTGCGGAGTTTTCACCACGTCGATCGCCCGGGATCTGTCGCGGAGGCGCTCGTGAAAGCGGGACTCTGGGAGAAGAACGGGAGCGGGTATCAGATCCACGACTACCACGACTTCAACTTAACGGCGGCGGATATCAAGTCGAATCGCGCGTGGGACCGCCGCCGGAAGGAACTCTACAGCGATCCCGGGCTCATCGCGGCGATTCGCACGCGCGACCAGGATCGGTGCCGGTATTGCGGGCGTGAGGTGCGCTGGCGCGACCGACGCGGACCACTCGGCGGGCAATATGACCATGTCATTGCCCGCGGACCGAACACGCTCGACAACATCGTCACCGCCTGTCGACGGTGCAATAACCAGAAGGGGAATCGGAGTATGGAGGCGGCCGGAATGACCCTGCTGCCGCCACCGAAAATCACGCAACGGAACTAGTTCCGAACCAGTTCGGAACCCGTTCAGAACTAGGAAATCACTAGACCGTGGGACCAGATTTCGTTCCGCTAATCCCTAGCCCTTACCCTTACCCTTCTTTAGGCGTGTGGGTAGTTGATCCGGATCTTCTCTGTCGTGACGTCCCGGTATTTCAAGTATTAGAACCTCGCGCTGACGCGCGAAGCCCAATTTTTATGCAGGCACAACACCAACACGACATCGACAGCCAGCCCCGGCTCCTCGCGAAAGTGCTGCGCGATCTGCTGGCGACCGAGACGTTCGCGACGTATGCCGACCTCGTGGACGTCTGGAAGACGCGACTGGCGCGGATGCGGATCGGCTGGACGACCGACGACCTGACGCGGGCCCTTGCGTTGGTGGAATCGAACCGCCAGGTCCTCGAGGTGGCGAGGCCGCGACCCACGCGGCCCGCGCCCATCGCCGACACGGCCCCGCGCATCACCCGGCAGGACGCGACCGCCCTCCTCGCCACGCTGGGCATCCGGCTGTGACCTACACCGTGCGCCTCACCCTGTGGATCGGCATCATGCTCGGCCTCAGCGTCGCCGCCGCGATGGGGAGACTGCCGGCATGCTGACGTTCACGGTCTTCGGGACGGCGCAGCCGAAGGGCTCGA
>Ga0137452_1000176_pt1 | contig 18868 bp, 18 predicted proteins | sample EasRivERMGT513_2_FD_102312 | JGI IMG/M metagenome (GOLD analysis project Ga0137452, IMG submission 102312) | Soil microbial communities from meander-bound floodplain in the East River, Colorado, USA - East River MetaG ERMGT513_2 | ecosystem: Environmental > Terrestrial > Soil > Floodplain ...
CAAGTCCTAGCCGCGCGATACCGCGCCCATAAAGCGCCGGAGCCAGGCGTGGAGCAATGCGCAACGCCGCGTTGTAATCTTCGATGGCCGCCTGATATTGGCCAAGTCGTAAGTACACCAATCCGCGCGAATCGCGAGCCCCTGCGGCATCCGGGCGAATGCTGAGCGCCTTGTCGCAGTCCGGCAGCGCTTCCCTTGCGCGGTCTGCAAGCGCCAGCGTGTAGCAACGATTGTTGTAATGAAGCGGCTCATCCGGATTGTTGCGGATCAAAACATCGAAGTCTTCAACGGCTGCAGAGTATTGCCCCGTCTGCATCCGCGCGATGCCGCGTGCGGTTCTGTATGTGCTGCTTTCCGGGCTGATTTGAACGGCCGTGTCGAGATCGGCCATGGCCTGTTCGGAGCGAGCCATGCGAGCGTGAACGCGAGCACGTCCAATGAACGCGTCGCCAAAGCGCGGTTCGGCCCGGATGACCGCGTCGAAGTCGACAAGCGCCAGATCAAACCTGCCCGCGTTGGTTCGTATATTACCCCGAAGGACGCGAACGCGGATATTCACCGGATCCAAGCGCACCGCCTCGTCCAGGTCCGCGAGCGCTTTGTCGCCCTCCCCTTTCGCGGCATAAGCATTTCCGCGGTCGGCATAGTTTTCCGCAAAACCGGGCTTCAGGCGAATGACCTCGCTGAAATCCGCGATCGCTTCATCATACTTTCGTTGCGCGAAGAAGATCCGTCCGCGGCGCTGATAGGCGAACGCCTGGTCGCTCGCATTGACTCCGCGCGCATTCAGTGCGCGCGTGCAGGACTGGATGCCCTCATCGAATTTCTTCTGCTGCTGTGCATTCCCACACGCCGTGAGATCACTGACGTTGGCGGCGCTCGCGAGATTCGATAGCGCGACTGCAAAGAGGACAATTGCGACAGGCTTGAACACGGTGCTCCAATCCTCGATTGCCGGATAAGCGCGACTCCTGTTAATCGCAAACGAAATCGTCGGCGCCGATGGGGTGGCAGAACGCAGGCCAGCCCTTGACGCGCCAGTATTCGACCATGCCGGCGGCGCGCGCGAAGGCCTTGAAGCGTTCTGTCTTGCGTACCGGTGTATACGAGGGATGCCAGAGCATCATATTCAAGCCCGCGATAAAGAATCCCACGTCAGCACTCTCTTCATAGTAGTCGAGGGCGCGGGTCGCGGCGCCGACATGCAGGTAGACGAATCCGAGCATTCCCAGTCTGGGAAGGCTTTGCGGCGAGGCGGCGGGTGCCGGAGCAGCGCGAAGCAAGCTTGCAGCCTGCTCCCTGGTTGCAGGGGCAATATCAGACGGCGTCTCTGCGAGTACTGCGGCAGCTTCGCTGTAGCGATCTGAGCCTGCGTAGATCGTTGCGAGATTGGTCGTAAAGTTGCCCGGCGGCAAAGCCTTAGCGACCATGATGGCATCATCGTTCTGACCATTCAGCCACAAGGCCATTGCGTTATTCGCGTTGTATACCGGGACGAACGGTTCCAACGCCGCCAACTTTAGCCGCATCGTGAGACCGTCCTTCAGGCGTCCCACTTCGGCAAGCAATAAGCTGTACTGCTGTAGAGCATCAGGGTTGTTGGGGTCCAACGCGAACGCCTTCTCATAGAGCCCTTCGGCCGCCAAAAGTTTGCCGCGATGGACTTGCAAAAGACCGAGGGACACATATCCGTCCGCGTAATTCGCATTCAACTCGATCGCCCGCCGGGCCGCGGCTTCCGCTTTGGGAAGCGTGGCATCGACAACCTCTCGCCATTCGTCGATAGCGCCGTTCAACTCCGCGGGATGGGTGACCGGGATCAAATTGTAAGCCGCGGCCAATTCCGCCCAGGCGGGCGCGAATTCGGGATCGCGGGCGACAACCTGCTCCAGTAGCGCCGCCGCATCGGTGAGCGGCTTCAGCCCGCGGGCGCGCACCAGCGCCTTGGCACGGAGATATTCCTGATACGACTCCACATTGGTGGTGCGATTGGAAACTAGCGTGGTTCCTTGCGTGAGGCCCAGAGGCACGCGAAGCGCGCCAGCGATCGCCTGCGCGATGTCCTCTTGCGTGGCGAAAATATCCGTCAGCTGACGGTCGTAGTTGTCTGTCCAGAGATGCGTTCCATCATCGACCTTGATCAACTGTGCGGTGATCCGCACGCGGTCTCCGGCCTTGCGCACTGAACCTTCAATAAGGTGGTTTGCCCCTAGAGCTTGCCCGACTGCGCGCACGTCCTGGTTCTGTCCCTTGAATTGGAAGGCCGAGGTGCGCGCGACAACACGCAAGCTTGGAATCCTGGCAAGCGCCGCCGTGATCTCCTCGGTAATTCCGTCCGAGAAGAATTCCTGCGCGCGGTCGTCGGACAGGTTGACGAATGGGAGCACAGCGATCGAAACGCCGTTCTGCGGCGACTGCGCCTGCGAAACGGGGGCATTTGCTTGCTGTGCAATCCGTTGAAACAGAAAGATTGCAATGACCGTCGCCAGACCACCAACGAGGATCCAATCGAGGCGGTTCGTCTTGGTCTGTTGAGCGGCGCCGTCCGGGAGGTGCTGTATCCAGCAAAAGAGCAGCGCGACGGGAAAGCCTAGAGCGAGCAGAACGATGACGAGCGTGATCGCCCAGTTCGGGAGGTTGAGCCCCGGCGCTACGTTGTTGACGATTTGCAGCAGCAGCCAGGCCATGACCGCGTAGGCCGCGCCCACCCGGTAGATATGCCGGCGCTTCAACTCTGCGAAGAACTCGGCCATGCCCCAAACCCCGCGAACGAAGCGGACGATACCAGTTCCAACTCTGAACCGGTAAGTCCCTTCGATTGGTGCGCAGTCCCTTGCTGTGATCGGCCGCGACTTTGTTTTGCCTCCTGTTATTCGCCTGCACTCCTCCTGCTTTTCGCGCGCTTTCGTCCTGCTATTCACCTGCTTTTTCGCATGCGTTTGGAAAGCCCCACTCGCTCCGTTCCAGCGCAACTTTCACTATAGGCTTTATCCTATATATTGACTATATAGGACTATTGAGACGGTCGGGGACGTGTGTGGAGGTGTCGTGACGGAAGGAACTTGCGGTTGGACGGATTCTTTGTGGGTTGAGGCGCCCGCTGTGCGGTGCCTTGCCGCGCCACCCAGATTTCTTCTGGGGCTGGGGAAGAAGCACTGGGAAAGAAAAATCGCGAAATTTGAGCGAACAAACTATTGCAAACGGACATTTTACAGCATGATCAATCGCTTACAGAATGACCTCGGACCCACCTGCCGCAACTGGCAAGTGCCATCCCATCGGCGCTGGATTTTCTCAGGCTGCGGCTTTGGCTTGTTTGCGCGCGATCTGGCGCTTGAGGCGAAGAGCCCGTATCGAAAGTTTTTCGTTCGGAGCATTGAGAAGGAACGCGTCGAGCCCGCCCTGCCGATCGACCGTGCGGAGCGCAATCATGCTTATTTTCAGCGAGTAGGACTCGCCGAGCGTGTCGCTCGCGAGCGTTATGGTCTGCAGATTCGGCCGGAACACGCGCTTGCGCTTGTTGTTGGCGTGGCTGACCAGGTGCCCGCTCATCACGCCTTTTCCAGTCAGTTCGCAGCGGCGCGCCATGGGCCGTACCTCATGCTTTACATTAGAGAGGGGCTCTCATACGGAAGGCCTTTCCGACCGTCAAGCGCCGTCCCACCGGGGAACAGTTCGGCACATTTCGTAACGAAACTTGTCCTGAGCCGTCTTGTCATTTGTTTAGGGGGCAACAAATATCCTAAGGCACGGGGAAGACGGGGCAATTCTGAGGGACCGAGGACCGCAGCACCATGAGGAGTATGCGTTACGGCGTTGTGGGCGTAGCCCTAGCTTCGCTCACATTGTCGCCGCCCGTGTTCGGCGCCGGCGGCGAGACAGTTGACCGCTCAAGCCCTGCATCCACGCTCGAACTCTCTTACGACCTGTATGTCGGCGGGATTGCCCTCGGAAAGGTCGCGATGTCCGCCCATTTCCAGGGAACCGATTACAAGGCAATCTCGACACTTGCGACGTCCGGAATCGTCAACGCCTTCTGGCAGTCCAAGATCGAGGCCGCATCCAACGGCCTTGTGCGCCAAGGCGATATTCGCCCGGCCCTCTACGATTCCTATTCCCAGAACAGGAAGGATGAGCGCCGGCAAGTCACGCTCACTTTCGGCCCTGAGGGCCCGCAATCGCTCTTCTCCGATCCGCCCTATCCCGAAGCGCGCTACCCCGTGAGCGAAGAGCAGCAGAGAAGGACGCTCGATCCGCTGAGTGCCGCTGTTTATCTGACCAACAGCGTCAACGCTCAGAATGCCAAGCCCTGCGAAGCGGTGGCGCCTATCTTCGACGGCCGCCGCCGCTACGACGTTGCGCTCAGCTTCGTCAAAAAAGCCGATGTGCGCATGGATAACGGCCTGTATCGCGGGCCGGTGTCGGTCTGCAGGGTCAAATACAACCAGATCGCCGGCTACCAGCAGACGCTCCTCGAGCAAGGCAAGAAGCTGCCGCAGATGTTTGCTTGGGTGACCCCTATCCGTAGCCGCCTGGATCCAAGTCGGCAGTTCATGCTCCCTCTCAGGGTTTGGGCCGAAACCGAATACGGGATCGTGGTTGCGCTTGCATCCGCCGCCAAGGTAGACGGCATAGCGGTCGGAACGCAGAACTGACGACGAGTCGCAAGGCCGGGTCGGTGGGATGCTCCATCCTGTCGGCGGTCGCAAAATCTAGCTTGCGAGTGCCACGTGAAGTCGATATATTGTGCGTGAACGAATACTGAAAAAGTGTGTTGTTAGTGATTCGGACGCTGTTCGTTCGCGCCTTGTTCGCGCGCGTTTTTCAATCATCCACAGGCTGGTTTTGGGGTTGGCCATCGGTGCCGGCCCCTCGCCTTGCGCACGCGGGCCAAAAACCGGAAGCTGGCATGAAACGGGCCCAACCCGATGAGTCACCAGAGCGCGCGGCGCGGACCTCCCGCCGCCTCGAGCCATAAGCGCTACGGCCGCCTGACCGCCGTCCTCGGTCCCACAAACACCGGCAAGACGCACTTCGCGATCGAGCGCATGCTGGCCCATCGCTCGGGCATGATCGGCCTCCCCTTGCGGCTCCTTGCCCGCGAGGTGTTCGACAAAATCGTGCGCGTGAAGGGCGCCGCCCACTGCGCGCTGATCACCGGCGAAGAGCGCGTGGTTCCGCCCCACCCGCTCTACTTCGTGTGCACGGTGGAAGCCATGCCGGTGGATATCCCGGTGGCATTCCTCGCCGTGGACGAAATCCAGCTCGCCACCGATCTCGAGCGCGGCCACGTATTCACCGATCGCCTGGTCAATGCACGCGGCGAAGAGGAGACGATGTGGCTGGGCGCGCTCACGATGAAAGGCGCGATCTCGCGCATCGCGCCTGATGCGCACTTCATCACGCGTCCGCGGTTCTCGGACCTCGCTTACGCCGGGCCCAAGAAGCTCTCGCGTCTGCCGCGGCGCTCCGCGATCGTCGCGTTTTCGGTCGAGGACGTTTACGGCCTCGCAGATACGATCCGCAGTCAGCGCGGAGGCGCCGCGGTCGTGCTCGGCGCGTTGTCGCCGCGGACGCGGAACGCACAAGTGTCGCTCTATCAGTCGGGCGAGGTGGACTTCCTCATCGCCACCGACGCGATCGGAATGGGCATCAACATGGACGTCGACCATGTTGCGTTCGCGGCACGCGACAAGTTCGACGGGGTCACCATCCGCCCCTTGAGAGCGGAAGAGATCGGACAGATCGCAGGCCGGGCAGGCCGATACATGAACGACGGCACGTTCGGCGTGACCGGCGATGCCGACCCGTTCGATGCGGAACTCGTCGAGCAGGTTGAAAATCATCGCTACGATCCGGTGAAGGTCCTGCAATGGCGCAACAGCGCATTGGACTTCTCCTCGCTGGAAGCGCTGCTCGGTAGCCTTGATGCGCCGCCGCCGGCGCGGGGGCTCGTGAAGGCGCGCCCGGCTTCCGATCACTTCACGCTGCAGACGCTCGCCCACGACGAAGAGATCCGCGCGCTCACACCGGCACCCGCAGCGCTCCGCCTCCTCTGGCAGGCGTGCCAGCTCCCGGACTTTCGCAAGTTGACGCCGGATGAGCACTCGCAGCTTGTCGGGCAGATTTTCCGGCACTTGATCAGCGAAGAGGGCGTCCTGCCCGAGGACTGGCTCACGCGTCAGATTGCGCGGCTCGACGTCGTGGACGGCGACGTGGACACCCTCTCGGGACGGATCGCGCAAATCCGCACCTGGACCTACGCCGCGCACAAGCAGGGTTGGACCCGCGACCCCGCGCACTGGCAGGGCATCACGCGTGCAGTCGAGGATCGGCTGTCGGATGCACTGCACGAGCGCCTGAGTCAGCGTTTCATCGACCGCCGCACGGCGCTGCTGATGCGCCATTTGCGCGACGAGGAACATCTCGCGTTGTCACTCGATGATTCCGGCGCGGTGTCACTGGGTTCGGAAAACGTCGGCAAGCTCGACGGTTTTCATTTCGCTCCCGATCCGCGCGCCGAAGGAATTCACGGCCGCACCTTGCGCGCCGCGGCGCTCAAGGGGCTCGAGGGCGAGATCATCGCCCGCGCACGCGCCCTCATCGCCGCCGGCGATGAGGCGATCCACGTAAGCGAGCACGGCAGACTCTGGTGGTCAGGTGCGGCTGTCGGAAGGCTTTCGGCCGGCCCGCATCCGCTCACGCCCGTGGTAGAGCTGTTCGCCGACGAACTGCTCAAGGGCGACCTGCGAGAATCGGTACAGAAACGCCTGACGGACTGGGTGGCGGCGCACATCACCGCCGTGCTCGAACCGCTGGTCCCGCTGCGCAATGCCGCTGAGGCGCGCACGCTCCCGGGTGGCGGAACATTGCCCGGTCCATCGCGCGGTCTTGCGTTCCAGCTCGCCGAAGCGTTGGGCTCGATCGAACGGAAGAGCCCTGCCCTGCCCCACGACGTGCGCGGCGCCGCTCAGGTGCTGCGCCCCTTCGGTGTCCGCGTGGGCTGGCACTCGGTCTATCTGCCGCGTCTGATCAAGCCAGAGCCCGCGGGGCTCGCCGCGCTGCTGTGGGCGATCCACGCGAAGCTCGAAGGCATTCCGCCGCCTCCACAGCCGGGACTGACGTCGTTTTCGATCAGCAAGAACGATGACTTCGAGGTGCCCGACGCGTTCCTCGCCGCAGCTTTCTATCGGCGGCTGGGTGCGCGCGCGGTTCGGCTTGACATACTCGAGCGGATGGAAACGGTTCTCGTCGACGCGGCCAAACTCAAGAAAAGCGCCGACGAGGTGCTGAACGTGTTGGTCTCGCTGCTCGGCTGTGGACAGAGTGATGCGATCGCCGTCGTCAAGTTACTCGGCTGGCGCCGGGAAACGCACGAGAGCAAGACGAGCGACACAACGATCGCCCTTTCCGTTTGGCAGCGCGCAAAAGGTGGGCGGAAGAGACATCAGCGCTCGGGCACGCCCGTTAAGCCGGATTCGCCCTTTGCGCGCCTCGCCGATCTGATCGACGTCGACTAGCTCCTTGAGCGAGACGCTGCGCATCGACAAGTGGCTGTTTCATGCGCGGTTCTGCAAGACGCGGAACATCGCGCAGGAGAAGGCCGAAGCGGGCCGTATCCGTCTCAACGGGCAACGGGTAGAAAAAGCGAGCGCAAATGTGCGCGTCGGCGACGTACTGACGCTTCCCGTCGGGGGCAAGGTGATCGCGTTGCGCGTGCTGCAACTGGGCGAACGGCGCGGACCGCCGAAGGAAGCGCAGACGCTCTACGAAGTGCTGCTGGACTAAGGATGGGCGATATGGCGGAGAGAACCTACAAGCGCATCGCGGTCGAGGAAGGGTTCAATTTTCCCGAGATCATGTCGGAGGCCGTCAAGGTCGCGGCCCAACAGCCGCCGCTGATCAAGGCGCTCAACCCGTTCGGCGGCAGTGGCGGACTGTGGGAGGCGCTGGGTGCGAAGCTGGGGGATCTCGGCGAGGGCCGCATCCGCCAGATGGACGCCGACGGGATCGACATGCAGCTGTTGCTGTTGTCCGCGCCTGGCGTCCAGACGCTCGAAGAAAGGCTCGCGACCGAACTCGCCGCCATGGCGAATGACCGCCTGTCGGCGGCCTCGCGCAAACATCCCGATCGCTTGGCTGGGCTCGCGGCATTGGCGCCGCAGAATCCTGAGAAGGCGGCCCAAGAGCTGCAGCGCGCCGTGCGAACACTGGGACTGAAGGGCGCCGTCATCAACTCGCACACCAACGGCGAATACCTCGACGACAAGAAGTTCTGGCCCATCCTCGAATGCGCGGCAGCGCTTGATGTGCCCATCTACATCCACCCGCGTGATCCCTCGCCACAGCTTGGCGGCCCGCTCGGCATACCGGGCTTCCTGGTTGGCTGGGGCTGGGCGCTCGAGGTCGGTACGCATGCGATCCGTCTGATCGCCTCCCCCGTGTTCGACGAATTCCCGAATCTGAAGATCGTCATCGGCCACATGGGCGAGTGCATTCCGTTCCTGCTGCCGCGGCTCGACAATCGCTACACGCGCGACCGCGGGCCAAAGCGGAAATGGACCCCGAGTGAGTACTTCAAGAATCACTTCGTGGTGACGACCAGCGGGATGAACTACCGGCCGCAGCTCACGATGACCATCGACGAGATTGGGATCGATCGCGTGCTGTTCGCCGCGGACTGGCCGTTCGAGCCGTCAAAAGAGGCGGTGGACGGCGTCGAGAATTCCCCGCTCAGCGAATCGGACAAGGCGAAGATATTCCACACCAACTCTGCGCGGGTATTTCGCTTATAGCTTGATAACAGGGCGGTGCCGCCTTAAGTGACGCCTGCTTGTTCGTTCCGCCTGGAGAATTGCATGACCTACGTCGTCACTGAGGCTTGCATTCGCTGCAAGTACATGGACTGCGTGGAGGTTTGCCCCGTGGATTGCTTTTACGAGGGCGAGAACATGCTCATCATCCACCCGGATGAGTGCATCGACTGCGGGGTGTGCGAACCGGAATGCCCCGCGGACGCAATCAAACCCGATACCGAGCCCGGGCTGGAGAAATGGCTTGAGCTCAACGCGGAATACGCCAAGATCTGGCCCAATATCACCCAGAAAGGACCCGCCCCTCCGGACGCCAAGGAATGGGAGGGCGTTCCCGACAAATTCGCCCGCTTCTTCAGCGACAAGCCGGGCGGCCAGTCCTGAATCGGAACACGGTTAACGTGCGCGGTTAGGGGCAAGAAGCCGAGGTTTCTCAAGCGATAAGAGGCTCTGAGCGTTGCCTCGGCGGTGCCGTCGAAATCGGGATTAACTCGCTTCTTCAAATGGTTGAGACCAGATTTTCCTTCCCTTATTGAGACAATCGTGTTACCCTCCCTGCGAAGATATTGGGATTGCGCGTCAGTCTCTGCGCACGAGCTAGTTCCAGGGAGCGCCGCTAAACCGGTGCTAGAGTAGCCGGCAAGAATTCCATTTCCCGAGAGTTACCGCGGGCGCGGGCCGTAAAGGGCTGTGTGGTCGCTGTTCGGACTCGCGGGAAAAGGGCCGGTACCCAGGGTCATAGGCCTTGAGCGCTTGGATACGCGCATAACAGAAAGGTTGCTATGACCACTGCCGTGAAAAAGAAGGCCCCCGCTGCTGCATCCAAGCCCGCACCGGCAAAGGCGGCCCAAGCCAAAGTTCAGCCCTCGGCCAAACCGGCTGTCGCCCCCCCGAAGCCGTCTGCCGCTCCTGTCAAGGCGGCAGCTCCGGCGAAGCCGGTCGTGCAGGCTCCTGCCAAGCCTGTGGCTGCACTCAAGCCGGCCCTGGTACCTGCGAAGCCTGTGGCGGTGCTGAAGAAACACGAATTCCGGGTTGGCGATTTCGTCGTGTACCCCACCCACGGCGTGGGCCGGATCCAGAAGATCGACGAGCAGGAAGTCGCGGGCATCAGGCTCGAACTCTTCGTCATCGCCTTCGAGAAGGACAAGATGATTCTCCGAGTGCCGACGATGAAGGCGAAGGCCGTCGGCATGCGTAAGCTCTCCAGTCCCGACGTGGTGGCGACCGCGCTCAACACGCTCAAGGGCCGCGCCCGCATCAAGCGTACGATGTGGAGCCGCCGCGCCCAGGAGTACGAAGCGAAGATCAACTCCGGTGACCTCGTGTCGATCGCCGAAGTGGTCCGCGACCTCCACCGCGCGACCGGTCAGCCGGAGCAGTCCTACAGCGAGCGGCAGCTCTACGAGGCCGCCCTCGCCCGCATGGCGCGCGAAGTCGCAGCGATCGAACGAATCGACGAGCCGTCAGCGGTTAAGCGCGTCGAGAGCGCGCTGGTCAAAAAAGCGGCCTGATTCCCTTCAGATGGATGCGACAGCCCGGAAGCCACTTCCGGGCTGTTTGCTTTTGGCGCTACTCCAGCACCTCGATGGCCGCTGGCGTTGTGATGGTGATCTCGGGCCCGTTGTAGAACTCGACCCAGCCGCGGACGCGGATCCGCTTCCCGGCGAGCGCCGGCACATCAAATTTCGCCTGCCGGAACGTACGCATGTCCTCAGGCTCAATCGTCACCGTGAAGTCGGTGCGATAGTCCGCGCCGAAATTGATGAACGCTCGACCGCGAGTCACCGTGGCCGTAACCACGTCACCCTCGACGATCTGAAACGAGCCCACCCGATTCCTGAGGTCGTCGGGATCGCGCACGCGGAACAAACCGCGCCACTGCCCTTTGCGGCCATCGCGAGCTTTCCCTTCGCCCGCGAGAAGCGCCTTGGCACAGGCGACACTTGCGACATCGGGCGCTGCACGGACTTCGCCGGCCTCAAGCAGCCCTGCCTGGACCCAGATCCCGTCGGCAAAGACTTGCGCGACGGTGCGACCATAGCGATCGCGAGGCGCTTCGCCGGCCGCAACGGTTACAGTCCGGTCGCGCAGCGCCGTCTCGAGCGCATCTCGCGCTGCGGCGGTAACTGTCGTTGACGCCGCTTCACCTCCCGCGCTGGGGGCGAGAACGCCGGACAGCCGCACCTCTTCTCCGTCGGTGGTGATAAACCCTCCCCCATCCGCGGCTCGCGCAAAGCTCACGACACGCGCGCCGGACATCGGGCATTCCGGGGCTTTCGCGGTCGCGCGGCTCGCGGCTGTCGAGCGTTCCGCTGCCATACCAAAAATTAATGCCGCCGCCACTACCGCAGCGCATGTTCCGGTCCATTTTGGTAGAACACTCATGGATGGGCGATCATACGCCGGAGGCCCTGCTCCTGTCAGGCACCGGCGATAAGGAGAATCTCATGCGTCGTTGCAGCGCGCTCATCCTGCTGGCCGGCTGGCTGGCCGCAGGCGGGGCCCAAGCGCAATCCGTCGCCACCAATCCCGCCCTTGCCCCTGCAGGCCGGTACCGGGTCGTGCGCGATCACACCCAGGTCGTCTTTTCGATCATGCATCTCGGACTCAGCCCCTATTACGGCCGCATCGGCGGAGCGACCGGCAATATGACGTTCAGTCCACTCGATCCTACGCGAAGCTCGATCTCGATCGAACTCGACACGCGCAGCCTCTCCACGATGAGTGACGCGGTAACCCGCGCGCTCTGCACCGACGATGCCTTCGCCTGCGCGAAATCGCCGCGGATTGGCTTCCGCTCGACGGCAATCAAGCGCACCGGCGACACCACGGGGGAAATCACCGGCGACCTGACGCTCGCAGGCGTCACCAAGCCGGTCACATTGACGGCGCGCTTTCACGGCGGGATGCAAGGGCCCTTAGGACAAGATAATTATCAGCTCGGCTTTTCTGCCGAGGCGACGATCAAGCGAAGTGATTTTGGTCTGACCAAGATGATCTGGAATCCGACCGTGAGCGACGAAGTGAAGCTTTTCATCGCGGCCGAGTTCGAACAGGACAAGGGTTGACCGTCCTCGCCATGATCTGGGGCAACAGCTCCTCCCGCTACGGCGCCGTTGCAATGACGCTGCACTGGCTGATGGCGGCGATGATCCTGTTCATGCTGGGGCTCGGCCTCTTCATGACAAGTCTCGATGAGACCGATCCGCGCACTTTTCCGCTCTTCCAACTGCACAAATCGATCGGCTTGACCATCCTCATGCTGGCCATCGCACGTCTCGCCTGGCGTCTCGCCAAACCTGTTCCGGCGCTCCCTGCGACGGTCGGCTCGTGGGAGCGCAGCGGCTCTCGCATCGCTCATACGCTGCTCTATGTGCTGATGATCGCGATTCCCCTGATTGGCTGGGCGACAGTGTCCGCGGCGGCATTGGCCGTGCCGACGATGTGGTTCGGATTGTTCGAGTGGCCGCATCTCTGGTTTCTCGCCGATTTGCCGAGGGCTCAGAAGCGGGTGATTGACGGCCAGCTGGCCACGACCCACGCTGTACTAGCTTTTTCGATGCTGGCGCTTGTGGTCCTGCATGCGGCTGCGGCGCTCAAGCACCATTTCAAGGATCGGGACGATGTGTTGAAACGCATGCTCCCTTGGACGAAACTGCGAACATGATGCGAATAGTCCTCCTTGTCGCCGCGATTGCGCTCGTTTCCCCTGTCGCGCAGGCCGCGCAATGGAAGGTCGACCCGGCAAAAAGCACGCTCGGATTTGTCGTCACGTGGGATCGGGAGCCGTTCCGTGCATCATTCAAGCGCTGGACGGCCTCTATCGATTTCGATTCGGTCGAGCTCGCCAAGGCCAAAGCTGACGTCAGCATCGACATTGCGAGCTTCGTGTCGGAGGATCCCGAGAACGACAAGTATCGCGTGGGCCCGAACGGCCTGGATGTCCGGCGCTTCGCACTGGCACGGTTCGTCACGAAGAGCTTCCGGGAAATCAGCGTCGGGCATTATGAGGCGGTGGGCGACCTCACGCTTCACGGGATTACGAAGGAAGTGAAGCTGCCTTTCGCACTCGCCATCAACGGAAACTCGGCGCACATGACTGGTGAACTCACCCTCTCTCGCGTCGACTTCGGTGTGGGTACCGGAAGCACGTGGGGCATCGACTGGTCGTCCGAACGCACGGTGTCGCACGCGGTGAAGGTCACCGTCGATTTAGTGGCCACACGAGCACCTTAGCGCGCTAGATTCAGTCCATGTCTCAAGACACGCCGCACCGCGTGACGCACATCGAGGCCGCCACCGAGCGCGCCATCGCCGAAGCGGCGCGGCTTCTGCGCCAGGGACGTCTCGTCGCCTTCCCGACTGAGACTGTCTATGGCCTTGGGGCGAGCGCACTCGATGACGCGGCCATTGCGTCGGTCTTCGCAGCGAAGGAGCGACCGCGGTTCAATCCCCTGATCGTGCATGTGAGCAGTCGCGCCGAAGCCGAGGAGCATGGGTTTTTTACTCCGCAAGCGCGCGAATTGGCCGACGCGTTCTGGCCGGGAGGCCTCACTCTCGTTTTGCCCCGCCGCGACTCTTCGCGCCTGTCGTTGCTCGTAAGCGCTGGCCTCGACACCGTCGCCATTCGCGCGCCAAACCATCCCATCGCCCGCGCGTTGCTCAGCGCGGCTGGTGTTCCCATAGCTGCGCCGAGCGCCAATCGCGCCGGCGCAGTAAGTCCGACGACAGCCACTCATGTCGTGCGCGAGCTTCAGGGGCGGGTCGACATGGTCTTGGACGCAGGCCCAAGCCCGATCGGGATCGAGTCCTCGGTGATCGGTTTCGATGGAGCCCGACCTGTTCTGCTTCGCCCCGGCGCGATCACCCGTGAAGCGATCGGGGCAGTCGTTGGTCGTCTGGACGAACCTGCAAAGGGTGACGTGCGCGCTCCGGGTATGCTGGCAAGCCACTATGCACCGCGCGCGCAGCTGCGCCTCGATGTCGATGACGTTAGGGCGGGCGAAGCGCTGCTTGCCTTTGGCCCGAACGTGCCCGCCTCTTCAGACCCGATCTGCAATCTCAGCCCACGCGGCGATCTCTCCGAGGCGGCGGCAAATTTGTTCTCTATGCTGAGGCAACTCGACCAATCGGGTGCGACGACGATCGCGGTCATGCGTGTGCCCGAAGACGGCCTCGGCGAAGCGATCAACGACCGCTTGCGCCGCGCGGCCGCACCACGCGAGGCGACGCCATGAGCACGCTCGATCCGAGAACCGCGCAACGCCTCAAGGAGGCCGCGGGACCCGGCGGCTGGAGCGAAGAGGCGAGCGAAATCGCACCCCACCTCGTCGAGCTGCGTGGGCGCTGGACGGGACGAACCCCGCTGTTGCTCAAACCGTCAAGCACCGAGGCTGTGTCGCGCATCCTTGCGATCTGCACCGAGACCGGCACGGCAGTCGTGCCCCAGGGCGGCAACACGGGGCTCGTTGGCGGACAGATTCCGACGCATGGTGAGCTCCTTCTGTCACTTGAGGGCATGACGCGTATTCGGACGGTCTCGGCTGAGGACGATTTGTTGATCGCGGAAGCCGGTGTCGTGCTCAAGCGGGTGCAGCAGGCTGCCGATGCGGCCGATCGCCTGTTTCCCCTGAGCCTCGGCGCGGAAGGTTCATGCACCATCGGAGGCAATGTCTCCACCAACGCGGGCGGCGTGGGCGTGCTCCGCTACGGCATGATGCGCGACCTTGTGCTGGGCCTCGAAGTCGTGCTCGCCGACGGTCGCGTGCTCGATATGCTGCGCGGGCTGAAGAAGGACAACACCGGCTACGACCTCAAGCAGATGTTCGTCGGCGCCGAAGGGACGCTCGGGATCGTTACCGCGGCGACATTGAAGCTGTTTCCGAAGCCTTACTCCTATGCCACTGCCGTTGCAGCGATTTCCGGCGTTCCGGTGGCGGTGGATCTGCTCCGCCGTCTGCAACGCGCAACCGGTGGGCTCGTGACCGCGTTCGAGCTGATGCATCGCCGCTCACTGGACCTGGTCGAGAAGCACATCCCCGGGACAGCCAATCCGCTGCCTCACCACGACGGGTGGCTGCTCCTGATCGAGGTGTCCAACCCGAGCGCGTTCGACGCGACCGAGGCGATGCAACAGACGCTCGCGGCGGGGATCGAAACCGGCGCGGTCCTCGATGCGGCCTTTGCCAAGACCGAACGCGATCGCCAGGCGCTGTGGCGATTGCGCGAGACGCTGCCCGATGCGCACCGGCTGGATGGAGCGACGATCGCAAACGACATCTCCGTCCAGCCATCGCGCATCGCGGAATTTCTCGAGCGGACGGACTCGGCGATCCGAACTGAGCTCGCGAGCGCGCGGTCCTATCCGTTCGGCCACGTTGGCGACGGCAACCTGCACTACGCGATCAAAGCGCCAGGCAACGATACCGCGCTGCTCTCAGCGCGTACCGCGCTTGAGCGCGGCGTCCAGGAGGAGACCGCGAAGCTCGGCGGCTCGATTTCGGCCGAGCACGGTCTTGGCATCGCCAAGAACGAGGATATCCAGCGCTACAAGAGTGCGGACGAAATCACCCTGATGCGCACGCTCAAGCGCACGCTGGATCCGAAGAACATGCTCAATCCGGGTAAACTGCTGCCCTGACGCCTACTGCTTCTGCACGCCCAACAGCGCCATGTTGAAGACCAGCGTCTGGTTCGGGGGGATGACACCGCCAGCGCCTTGCGCGCCGTAGCCGAGCTCTGAGGGGAGCACGATCTCCCACTCGTCGCCTTCTTTCATGAGCTGGAGCGCTTCGACCCAACCCGGTATCAGAGCGCCGGCGGGGAAGTTCGCGGGTTGGCCGGGCGGCGTTTCGTCGAACACGGTGCCGTCGATCAGCCAGCCTTTGTAGGTTACGTTGACGACGTCGTTCACTGTCGGCGACGCGCCGGCTCCTGACTTGATTACGCGATATTGCAAGCCTGACGCGGTCGTCGTGACGCCGGGCTTCGCCTTGTTCTCTTCGAGGAATTTCTGATTGCCTTCAGGGGACATGTCGGCGGTAGAGGCGGGCTGACCGCCAGTTGCGGCGGGGGTCTCGGCCGGCGTGTTGGCGGCTTGTTCCTGCCCGCATCCCGCGAGCGCGAACCCGGCCAAGCCGATGACCGCAACCGCCGTAATAATCCTTGAGCGCATGATGTTCTCCTCGTCGCTTCGGGGTCTTCTTAGCCGCAAAGTCCGCAGGAAGGAAGCTTTACAACCGTGACATCCTTGGCATGGGTGATTTCACCCTATCTGCCGTGCACAATGGCATCATGACAGGCTCAACCAATGCCGCTTCACGACAGCCCGTTCTGGGCGTTGGAGCGGTCATCTGGAACGACAAGAACGAGGTTGTGTTGATCCGACGGGGCAAGGAGCCACGGAAGGATCAATGGAGCATTCCGGGCGGCCATCTCGAGTGGGGCGAATCGCTGCACGAGGCGCTTCTTCGCGAAGTCCATGAAGAGACCGGTCTCACGGTCGAGCTCGTCGGCCTGATCGATGCCGTCGACCTCATCACGCAAGACGGCACAGGAGACGTGACGCGCCACTACGTGCTGATCGACTTCATCGTACGCAGGATCGAAGGCGACCTGCGCGCGGGATCGGATGCCGCCGAGGCGCGCTGGGTCCATTTCTCGAAGCTCGACGACTATCCGCTGTGGAGCGAGACGCGCCGCATTATCGACGAGAGCAGGCTGATTCTCGAAACGATCGCGGGCTGAGTCAGGTCATACCCAGCACGAGATTGCCGAGTACGACGGCGCCCGACGCGCTAACCAGGACGCCGAAGACGTGATTGATGGTGCGCATCACACCGGTGTCGATGTGGCCGTGGAAGATTCCGACAAACGTTGTCAGCATGAACCACCAGCTGGTCGAGCCTGCGATCACTCCGAGCACCGTGACCCCGGCTTCCATGTACGTCGTGCCCTCGCCCGCCAAACTTCCTAACCCGGTGAACAACGCGGTGAAGCCAAACAACGTGGCCGGGTTGGCGATGGTCAAAGCGAAAGTGGAGAGCATCATCCTGAGCAGTGACGGCGGGCGCTCGCGTCGTATCGGCCCACCTTCCGCATCTCGCAGTACGGATACGTCGGTCTGAAACACGGTCAGTCCGAATCCCAGCAGCATGATTCCGCCCAGGAGCTGCAAGTACTGCGAGTAGCCTTCGATGAGTTGCGAGATCGCGGTGAGGCCGAATGCCGTTACGGCTGCGAATACGCCGTCGCCCAATGCACCGCCAAGCCCTGACAAGAATCCGCTGAGCGTCCCATAGGACAGAGTCCGCCTGATGCAGATCAGATTGACCGGACCGATGGGGATCGCCACGACCAACCCGATCAGGAATCCGCCGCTGAACAGGAACAGATGATACATTCCGTGCGCGTCCTTTCGGCCGCCGCCAAGGGAAAGGCGCGACCGCACTTCGAGTTGTCGGCCTCAACTCGCCCGCAACCCAGCCCGATTGCGGGCATTCGTCAAGCACTGCCCGTCACATTTTCGTCCCGATTGCATCATGCAATCAGCGGACGGAACTCATTGCTAAGAGTTGCGGCAGGAACTTTGCAAAGCGGAAAGAATTTCCTGATAGCGTTAGGGTGCGAGAATCGAGATGAGCAGTCTTTCTAAGGTCCTGAGCGGTTACCGGTTGACCACGGCCGAGATCCTGTATCGCCGGCCGGATCACCCCTCATTGTTGCAGTCTTACGTTTGGCAGGAATACGACTTAAGCCCGCAATTCCCTGTACTGAACGCGTTTCTCCGTTTCTGGCAATCGGAATTGGATGGCAAGCTGCACTCGGTTTGGGTTGCTGCCAGCGGCATCATTGAGCCTTCCGAGCTGAAATACTACCGCGGCGAATTTAGGCTCCAATAGAGTCCAACGTTTCTAAGAAGCGGATGGGCCGCCCTTGTGGGGTGCCTTGAAGCGCGCCGTCACGCATAACGATTGAGCCGCGCAGAATCGTCGCGACGGGCCAGCCGGTGGTCTCCATGCCGTCATACGGGGTCCAACCGCAGCGCGAGGCGATCCAGCGATTCTCGATGCGCCGCTTCGCTTTGAGGTCCACGATGGTGAAGTCGGCGTCATAGCCGCGCGCGATTCTTCCCTTGCCGGCAATGCCGAAGACTCGTGCCGGGCCCGCGCTGGTCAGCTCGACGAACCGCTCGAGCGTCAGCCGTCCGGCGTTCATGTGATCGAGCATGATCGTCACCAAAGTCTGCCCGCCCGGAAGACCGGACGGAGTTTGCGGGTAGAGCCCGTCTTTCTCGGCACGAGTGTGCGGCGCATGGTCGGAACCGACCACATCAATCAGGCCGTCACGGATCGCCTGCCACAGCGCAGCGCGGTGCGGCTCGTCGCGGATCGGCGGGTTCATCTGCGCATAGGTGCCGAGCCGCTCGTAGCATTCGGGTGCGGCGAGCGTCAGATGCGGTACGACAGTTTCAACCGTCGCGATATCGCGGGCGTCCGCGAGCAGCGGGAGTTCATCCGACGTGCTGGCATGGAGGACATGCAGGCGTCGTCCCACGGACCGCGCGAGCTTCAGCACGCGCTCGGTCGATCGCCGTGCGACTTCTGCATCGCGCCAGATCGGGTGCGTGCGCGGATCCCCGGGCATGGCGAGCTTCGCGCGTTCCTTGAGCCTCGCTTCGTCTTCCGAATGCACCGCCATGCGACGGCGGCCTGATTTCAGCGCGTTCGAGATCGCCTCTTCCTTGTCGAGCAGAAGCGTGCCGGTCGACGAACCCAAGAACGCTTTGATGCCGGCAACGCCCGGAAGGCGCTCCAATTCGGAAAGCGCGCCGAGGTTCTCGTTCGAGGCACCGACATAAAACGCGTGATCGCAATACATGCGCTCTCTGGCGCGGGCGAGCTTGTCTTCGATCAGCGCACGCGTCGTGGTCGGTGGGTTCGTGTTGGGCATTTCGAAGACGGCCGTGACCCCGCCGAGAATGGCCGCCGTCGAACCGGTCTCCATGTCCTCTTTCTCAAGTTGCCCCGGTTCACGAAAGTGGACATGCGTGTCGA
>Ga0137452_1000177_pt1 | contig 18846 bp, 14 predicted proteins | sample EasRivERMGT513_2_FD_102312 | JGI IMG/M metagenome (GOLD analysis project Ga0137452, IMG submission 102312) | Soil microbial communities from meander-bound floodplain in the East River, Colorado, USA - East River MetaG ERMGT513_2 | ecosystem: Environmental > Terrestrial > Soil > Floodplain ...
ACACGACGACGGCCTCCTGCCCCGGCTTCACGCCCTGCAGCACGCCATCGTTGATGTGATTCCTGATCGTGGCGTCGGACAGGTACTTCGCGACGTCCTTGGTGACGAGTGCCACCATCTTCGTCGAGAGCGGTTCGTTCTTATCGAGCACCTCGAGGATGGCCTGCACCCATCCCCAGTTCTGCGGGCCCATTGCCACGGCATCAGCGCCAAGCTGGGCGCGAATCTCGGCCTCGGAGACGCCTTTCTCCTTCGCGATCTCCTCGATCATCTCGCGCATGATCTGTTCTTCGGCCGGCTGCGGCTGTGGGCCCTTGATGATCACGGCCGCGGCCTGTCCGACGGTCTTACCGGCGACCATCTGCGCCAGGGTGTCACCGTAGTACGGGAAGTGGATGTCGCTGTCGGCGAGCGGATTGGTGAGGTTGCTCTTCTTGAGCCCCTTCTCCCATGCCGCGATCCATTCCTTCTTGATCCCTGCCGCGTCCTTGTTCTCCTGCGCGCGGCCGTGAATCAATATCAGTTGTCGCATCATCACACCTTCTCGTCTTTCAACGCGCTTCGCAGCAGGCCGGCGCCGTCAGGCCTGAAGTGCGTCCACAGCGACGGACGGAGCTCGCCGCGGAGCTTGTCGAGGCCGCGCGGCAGCTTCACGCCGAGCGGTGTCAGCAGCGCCCATCCCTGCGTGAGCATCGGCACGCACGGATACATCTCCATCGCCGCGCGGTCCTTCATCTTTCCGCCAAGCTCGAACGCCAGCATGGCGATGTCGAAGATCCTCACGCCCAGGGTCGTGTCGAGATGGCGTTGCATGTCCACGATGTGTGACCGCATACGCCGATCGTTGAAGGCATACGCCGCGTACACCGCCAGGGCGGGATCCACGCTCTTGACGCCGCGAATCCGGTCGAGCAGCGTGACCGCCTCCTCTGGACTGTCGAGACGGAAGACGCCAAGGGCAGATGACGCAGCGACGAGCGCGCGCAGCTTGCGAATCTCCGGCGCGATCGCTGCATAGTCTGACCACGCGGGCGTGTTCGCGGATGGTTCGCACCAGATATCGTCGAGGTTGCCGTCGCCGTCAAATGACAACCCGGTGAGAAAGTAGCGAAAGGCAGGCGCCAGCACGACGGAGCCGTCGGTGAGCTCGACGAGGACGTTGGCGCCGCGGCGGGTGTTCGGCAGATCCACCTGGATGATGTCGTGGCGCGAGCCCACGCTTGCCGTGACGGATCCAGCGAAGGTGCTCTTGATCCGCGCGCCACGGATCTTGATGCCGCACTCCGACTCCATGTGATCAGGTCCGAACGTTTCTCTGCCGCTTGCCAGCAGCGTGTCGTATCGGAGCCTCGACGCCGAAGGCGCCTGGCGCCCCTTGGCGGCGCGCGACGATGGCACGCCGCGCTTCCGGTCGCCAGAAGCTTGAAGATTCAGGACGCTTCGCAAGTCCAGCAGCGCTGTGCTTTCGAGGGTTGACACCAGTCCGGCGCTGCCTTCAATGCCCACCGGCGGCAGCACGTCGTCGGCGAGCAGCGGCGCATCGTCAGGAGCCGCGCGTCTTCGTGCCCGGCGCTTCAGGCCGCCTCCCCCGTTTCCGGCTGTCACGCCCTGGATCAGCGGCACCTCGGAAATCCACGCGTCGGGATCGTCGGGATCTGACGCGATGTGCGCATCCGGCTGCGATGAGACGCCGCCCGTCAGCCCCAGCGTGGCAAAGAACTTCGGCACGGCAGTCGACAGATGGCGTTTGAGCGGCCACGGCCGGATGAGCCCAGACGTCCTCGAGGGCTCGATCAGCGCGCCGACCTTGCCCTCCAGCGCTTCCATCAGCACGGTCGAGTACGCCGCGCGGTAGTTGCCGGCGGCATCGTTGACGGACTTGACCTCGAATGCAGGGTTGCCGACGAGTGTGGCGTAGAACTGATCGACCGGACTCTCTGGTCCGCTCGGCTGCACGTTCGGGAAGATGCCCGCGCCGGTGACACCTTGCGCCTGGATGGAGTCGGCGGCCGTGCGGCAGGCGTCCGAGATGAACACGACATGGCCGATCCCACTGAAGCGCGCCGCGAACTCGCTGCTCTTGACGTTGACGGCGGCGGCTCCGTCGTGCGGGGCGCGTGAGAGCAGCCACTGTTCGAACATTCCGGAGTTGATGCCGTGGCCGGAGAAATAGATCACCAGCTGCTCGATGAAGCCGAGATTGACGATGCCGTCCACGGCATCGAAGATGCGGTCGCGCGAGACGGCTCCCTTCGCGTCGGTGATCAGCTTGACGCGTGCCGCCGGCACCTTCTGACTCTGGCGCGCCCACTCCGCGATGTTGGTGGCGCTCTGCACGGCCGCCTGCAGCTCGGGCAGCTGGCCAGTCTTCCGGACGCCGATGGCGATGACAGCGCGCTCCATCGCGCTACATCTCTCGTGGACCCAGCGGCAACGGCGTCACGCCCTTTTCGCGCGCGGTCCTGATGTCGAGCATCAGCAGGAAGCGATCTTCCTCGCTTTTCGCGAAATATTCTCGCGCCGTCTCGATCGACTCACCGAGGCTCGATCGCTCGCTCAGTCCCACCGATTCGAGCGGAACGAGCTGGTTGTTCCTCACGGCCTTCCTGATGTCCACGAGTCCGGCGGAGTCGTAGCACCAGGCGGCGCCGGGGCGCTTCTTTGCCGACCCGCCGTCGCCGCGAACGGCACTCGCCGGCGTGCCTGGGCGCGATGCCGACGACGCGATGTTTCGGCAGAAGGTGTTGCGCGCCGCCTCGCTGCGCCAGTACCCGGGGAACGCATGGTCTTCGAGGACGAAGATCACCGGGTGGATCTCGATCGCCTCGAGGCATGAGGCGAGCATCAGCGCCAGGTCGATGCAGGTGCCAAAGCCGCCGCCAATAATCTCGCTGGGCGTCCGGATGCGCTGCGACGCGACGGCATAGGTCGGCGGTGGATTGATATAGCTTGCCGGCACCTTGTAAACGATGGAGTACCACAGCGCCTGGACCTGCTTGTCCACCGAACTCACGTCTTTGCGGGTGGCCAACTGATAGCCGTCGAACCCGGCCGTCGGCTCGTCGCGTAATGCCGTCATGAACTGCTCGGCGTTCCTGATGATCTGGTTCACCGCGCGATCGCGCGGGAACATATAGGACGGCAGGAAGATGCGGTCGGCGTCGGTGTCGGCCCACTGGTCGACCGGGGCCATTGTCACCGGGTAGGTTTCGCGGAAGATGTCGTGCGCGCCCCACTTGATGTGGACATAGAGCGACGTGCGCACCATCTCGTTCACCGTGCGCGCGAAGTTCGAGGTGAGCGCGATGCGCACGACCCGCTGCAGGTCGAGGCCGGTCTGGTCCACGGTAAACGACTGGCGGTACGGATAGGTCCCGTCGTTGGAATGGAGCTCGACGTGCACGTCGAGACCCGTGATGCGATGGTCGGAGAGATTGCGAACCACGAACTTCGTGAACAGGTCGCGGTCGTTGTGCAGCAATCCGTATGAAATCTGCGATTCGGGTTCACAGCTGACCAGCAGCAGCTCGCGGGCCTTGTCCGCGGCAAGCGTTTCGGGCCGCAGCACCGCGTGCTCAAGCGGGGGCGCGCTCGACCGTGTCGTGCCGGTTGTTGCCCGGACGGCCGGCCGATCGGACTGCCAGAGCACGATGCCGGTTCCGCGCAGCGGCTTCTTCTGACTCGACAGGCTCTGCCAGGCCTCCTGGAAGGCGGCCTCGATATTCTTCGTCCGCGTGAGCACGCGGTAGAAATTGCCGAGAAAGATTTCAGCGAGGGCATCGTCGATGCTGTCCTGGAAGCCGATCGCCGACCGCGCGCCGGCCGTCACCAGCAGCGGCGCAACACGCCCAGCCGAGTTCCAGAGATTGCAGAACACCAACGATGGGGCATGTGCGGACGGAACCAGTTTGCCGGCAAGCTCGAGAGCCGGCACCGGTTCTACGCCCTTCGGGCCGGCGAGGAGGTATCCGTCGAATGCGCTCTCGGCTCGCGACTCGCCAACGAGCTCGAGTCCCTGGTGTGAATCGAAGCCGGCCAGGTGGATGATGTCCGGCTTGAACGAGGCCACCGCTTTGCCCAGCTGCGCGAGCGTCGGCGAGACGATGTGCCTGAATGCCGTGGCTTTCGTATAACTCTTCACGAGCCGGCGCTCGTCTTCGAAGTCCCAGTCGTTCTGCAGCACGCCGGGCGCGCTCTCGACGAAGAGTACTTTCTTGAAGGCGGCCGCCGTTTGGGTCCGTGCCTGCACCAGGCTTCGCGTGATGACCAGCGGTGCGGTGCGCAGGTCGCGCGTGGCGGCAGGCAGGATGAACTCCCAGGGTAGAATGCGGGCTTCCCAGCCCTCCTCCTCTTTCGCCCATGGGATCGAGATGCTCACGCCGCCGGCGTCGGCGATTTGCTTGCGTTGCGCTTCCGTTATACTGAGCAGCTGCAGGAACTCGCGGGCGCGCTCGTCCTGTTGCAGGGCCATCGACGGAATGGTGGCCCACCGCGCGCGGTTGCGCACGACGTGCGTCCATTCCATGACGCGTTGTTGCAGTTTCGCGAGCTCACCGGAGCCGGCGGCCGGCCAGGGAATCTGGATTTGTCCGCCCGGCGTCACCAGACGAACGACCTTCGATGCCGTCCCGGAGCGCCGCGCCCTTGACGAATGAGACGACTGTCGCTTAGCCACTCGGGAATCCTACCCTTTTCTTATAGACGGCTGTGCGTACGGGAATTTCTCACTCGACGTTTCGCGGGTCATCACCCAATCGGGTGACGGTGACCTATTTTGTCTTTCAGCGATCGAGATTCCACGAGACGCGCACGTCTATGTGTGTGTCTATGCGAAGTTCGGTCTGCCGAGCCAATTTTCCGCGCAACCAAGGAGCAGACAGGGATTCGAGCCCATTCCCGGCGAGACGAAGTTGAGCCGGGATGTGCCTGAATCGGCCTCGCAGCCACGAGCGAGCGAAGCGAGTCGAGTCGAGTGGCTGGGAGGCAGGGATTCGGACCCTCCGTTTACCAATACCCAATCATGCGTCCCGCGCTCACAGCGGTGAGCCAGCACGCGATCGAGATCCCGCCCATCACGGAGAGCTGGCGGTGCTCGGCGCGAGAGAGCTCTCGCTTGCCACGAGCTCGCCACGCCGGCAACAGATTCAGGATCAGGACGTTGATCAGCCCGAGCGCAATCGCCGGGAACTTGATGTCGAAAAATGGATTATTGAGGTAGTCGGTTGCCTTCGTCGCAAGAAGCGCCGTGCCCGTGAGTGCAGCGATTCCGAAACCGACCGTGGCGACGGGTATCGTGGCGGACGCGAGCGTGGCGATGGGAATCCGGCGCCAGCAACCGAGAAGCCGGAGGTCCAGCACGAGGACCGATCCGAACAGCGTTGCGACGCCCAGGATGTGTGAGAGGTTGACGACCGCGTAGGTCCAGGGCCCGGACTCGCGCATGTAGTGTCCGAGCGCGGACGCCTCCATCCACACCAGGAACTCGCGCAAGCTTACCTAACTTCTTGCGGAAGCAGAGACAAGCCACGGAGACACAGAGACACGGAGAAAAATTTTGACTCCGTGACTCCGTGGCTCCGTGGCTCGTCTCGCCTTTCGGGAGTTGACGTCCCTCCGACCACCGCTAGTCGCGGTCGGGATAGACGTTGTAGACCTTGCCGTTAAACGTCACGCGCTCGGTCTTGATCTCGAACTTTTTCGGATCCTTGTTGCGATGACCGTGGATCGTCACCGTGGAGCCGAGAGGGATGGTCCCGTCCTTCAGTCCCGCCTGCTGCGTGCGGAACGGCGGCGCCATCGTGATGTCCCAGACATTGCCCTGCGCGTCCTTCACCTTCATCGTCCCGTGCGGACCCGCGAGGCTCACGCCCGTGGTCACGGTGCCGCTGAGCTCGAACTCCTTGTCCTCGTTGCCGCCCCAACCATGGTGCGCGAGCGCGGGCAGCGGCGAAAGCAACACGGCCAGGAGCGCTCCCCCTGCGATTGGAGCAAGGTAACGATGTAACGACTGCTTCATCTCGTACCTCCGTTGGTGGTCACACTATTATCCAGATTCTTCGTCCCGCCGTACCGAAGAAAGATTGCGGGAAGCAGGAAGAGGTTGAACACGGTCGAGGTGAACAGGCCCCCCAGGATCACGACGGCCATCGGGTGTTCCACTTCCTGACCTGAGCGGCTACCCCCTACCACTATCGGCACAAGGGCCAGGCCTGTTGCCAGCGCGGTCATCAGGATCGGCGCCAGCCGCTCCTCCGCCCCGCGCAGCACGAGCTCCGGACCGAACGGCATCCCCTCCGTTTCCTGCAGATGCCGGTAGTGGCTGACGAGCATGATGCCGTTCCGCGCCGCAATGCCGAGGACCGTGACGAACCCCACGAGCGAGCCCAGGGACAGGACACCGCCTGACAGGAAGGCCGCGCCGACGCCCCCGATCAGCGCGAAGGGGAGCGTCAGCGCGACAAGCACGACGAGTCGCGCAGAGCCGAAGTCGATATGGAGCACGAGCAGCACGCCAAGCAGCGACAGCGCGCCCAGCGCGAGGAGGCGGTTCTGCGAGGCTGCGCGCTCCGCGTACTCGCCGAGCACCTCGGGATGGTAGCCCTCGCTGAACGAGATGCCTGCCAGCGCCGCTTCGATGTCACCCGCGACGGCGCCCAGATCGCGCCCCCGGACGTTGCAGGTCACGTCGATGCGCCGCGAGCTGCCCTCGCGCGTGATTTCGTTCGGCGTCGGCGCCAGAGATACGTCGGCCACGGCTTCGAGCGGCACGTATCCGCCGTTGCCCGTGTCGATCGGGAGCCGCTTGATGGCAAACAGATCACTGCGTACCGCGGGAACGCTCCAGACGACGACGTCGAACACCTTCTGCTCGTCGTAAATCTCGCCGACCTTTGTCCCCTGCAGGAGAGTCGCGAGCGTCGCACGCACCTGGCCCGGCGTCACGCCCGCAATCTGTGCCTGCTCGGGACGCATCCGCACTTCCACCTGGGGCACGAGCGTCATTGTCTGCACGGTGAGGTCCGCCACCCCGTCGACGCCTGATAGCGCACGCCCGACTTCCGCCGCCTTCGCGCCCAGCTCGCCGAGATCGGGACCGAAAATGCGCACCACGATCGTCGCGCTCGCGCCGGTCAGGACCTCCTTGATTCGTTCCCGGAGGTACGTGAGCAGATCACGGGTGAGTCCCGGGTACCCGTCGACGACCGACTGAATCTTCCCGACGGTCGCGTCGTACGCGACATCCCGATCGAGGCTGATCCAGAGCTCCGTAAAATTGGCGCCGACGACTTCGTCGGCCACTTCGGCGCGTCCGATGTGGGACCCGAAGTTGCGCACGCCCGGGATCGCCCGCAGTTCACGGCTCGCGCGCACGGTGATCCGCCGCATCGCATCGAGCGACGTCCCTGGTTTCTCCACCCAGTGCATCAGGAAGTCATATTCCTGGAAATGCGGAAGGAACTCTTCGCCGAGGAACGGATAGGCGGCCGCCGTTACCGTCAGCGCGACGGCGACCGTCGCGATCGCGCGTCGCGGCGCATAGATCAGGCGCGGAAGGAGTGCACGGTATCGTGCTTTCAACCACGTCACGGCCGGGGCTTCGCGCGCGTGCGTGTGCTTGGGCAACAGCAGCAGCGACAGCGCCGGTGTCACGGTGAGCGCGACGACGAGTGACGCGACAATCGCGAGCACGTACGCGAGTGCGAGCGGCCGGAAGAAGGAGCCGGCAAGGCCGTCGAGCATGAATACCGGCACGAACACCATGACGACGATGACGCTGCCGTACACGACGGCGCTTCGCACCTCGACCGACGCGTCGAGGACGACCCGCAGCGCCGCTCTCGGATGTCCTTCCGCCGCGTTCAGCCGCAGCCGCCGGACGATGTTCTCCACGTCGATAATCGCATCGTCCACGACCTCGCCGAGCGCGATGATGAGCCCGGCGATGACCATCGTGTCGAGTGTGCCGCCCTGGTAGCCCAGCAAGAGCGCCGCCGTGATCAGCGACAACGGGATCGCGATGCTGCTGATGAGGGCCGTCCGCCAGTCGTAGAGGAACACCGCAAGCACGATGATCACGAGAACGCAGCCGATGAGGAGCGCCCGATTCAGGTTCTCCAGCGACATCTCGATGAAGGTCGCGGGGCGGAAGATCGTCGAATCGACGACGACGCCAGGCAGCCCCGGCTTCAGCGACTCGAGCGCGGCCTCGACATCGCGCGTGACCTGCAGCGTATTGCCGTCTGGATGTTTCTCGACGATCAGCAGCAGCCCGGGGCCGTCGTTGATCACCGCGTCGCCGATTGGAGGCGGAAATCCTTCAACAACCGCGGCGACATCGCCCACCCGCACGGCGTTACTCGAGAATGCAGTCGTATTCGACGGCGTCTTGCCGATGATGATCTGCTTGAGATCGTCGACCTGGGTGACCGCGGCGGCGTGCGCGATCGCCAGGCGCTGCTGCGCAGTTTCGAGGTAGCCGCCGCCGGCCACGGAGGTGCCCTCGCGGGTCGCCGTCACCAGTTCGTCAAGCGTGACGTTGCTTGCCCGAAGTCGATCGGGATCGACGAGCACCTGCAGTTGACGGTCGCGTTGCCCCCAGATCGCCACGTTGGCCACGCCCGGGATCGACATGAGTCGCGGGCGCACCGTCCATTTCGCAAGCGTCGTGAGCTCGACCTGTGACAGGCGGTCGGAGCTCACACCGATCTTCATCACGCGGCTGAGCGACGAGAGGGGCGACAGGATAACTGGCGGCCGCGCAGCCGCGGGCAAAGCGTTGGCAACACGAAACAGCCGCTCCTGCACAAGTTGGCGCGCGGCCATGAGGTTGGTGCCCTCATCGAAGATGAGGACGACGGATGAGAGACCGAGCACGGATTTCGATCGCAGCGTCTTCAGCCCGATGACGCCGTTCATCGCGTTCTCGAGTTGAACCGTCACGAGGCTCTCGACCTCGATGGTCGAAAGGCCCGGGGCCTCGGTCTGGATTTCCACCAGCGGAGGCGCGAACTCGGGGAACACGTCGAGCGGCGTGTTCAGCGCCGTTCGTGTGCCAGCCACCATCAGGACCAGCGCCAAGGCGACGACGGCGACCCGGAGACGCAGCGCCGATTCGACAATCCAGCGCATCGGCTACTTTCCCGCTCCGAATTCGACGCCAAACAGTTCTGCCGCGCCATCTGTGACGACCCGAGCGCCAGGGGCAGGACCTTGTGACACCAGCGCGAGTGAGTCGACGATGGTCGAGACGATGACGCGCCCGCGGGCGTAGACGTGATCCCCACGGGACACGTAGACCCACGTTCCGCCGTACGCATCGTGGAGGAGCGCGGCTTTGGGAACCACGAGGCTCTCCGAGCTGCTACGCCCAGTCAGGCGTACGGCGACGCGTTCGCCCGGCCGGAATCGTTGGTTCGGGTTGCTGAGGCTGAAATAGAGATCGACACCAGCGGTGCTGGCGTTCGCCGACGGCGGCGCGGCGATCGGACGGGCGATGATGCCGTTGGCATCCGGTGCGTCCCCCAGCGCGAGCACGCGGGCGGGCGCGGCGGGATCGATACCTGCCGATTCGCCCGCATACAGCGGAACACGTACCCAGACCGTGGCCAGGCGGACCAGGTCGATCATCGGGGCGGCGGCCGCGACCGTCTGGCCGTTCCTGACGTGCACCGCCTGGACGATGGCATCCTGGGGCGCCTCGATGATGACGCCGTCCGAAGACGTTCCGCTGCGGCTCGCCGAGGTGACTCGGGCGCGGGCGGCCTTGGCTTCCGCTTCCGCAAGTGCGAGCTCGGCCTGCGCCTCCTCGTGGGCGCGCCGGCTCCCCGCGCCGTCTTCCAGGAGCTGCTCGGCGCGACGTGCCTTGAGCCGGGTGACTTCGAGCCGCGCCGCGGCGTTTTCCGCGGCCTGTTCTGCGTCGGTGGCCGCGTCCCGGTCCGATGGCTGGATGGGAACGAGGCGGAACAGCGGCTGGCCTTGCGTCACCGCGAAGCCGGCCGCGGGCACTTCAGGTGGCGACTGGAGAGTACCCGCGACCGGGGCGGTGATCGCGAGCGCCGCCCCCGATGGCGCTGCGATCTCGGCACCCACGGTTCTCGTTGTCGCGATGGTCTTGCGTTCGACGGGAACCGTGACAATGGCCAGGCGCGTTTCGGCCTCTGGCGAAAGCGTGATGGTCGTGAGCGACGCTTCCTTGACGGGCGCGGCAACAGTGGCAGCGCGCGCAGGCGCGGCGGCCGCTGGTTCCTTACCGCAGCCGGCGATCGTGAAGCAGGCGCACATCGAAATCGTGGCCATGGCAAACCTAACGTTGTTTTCACGTCCACGTAGCCACGGAGACACGAAGACACGGAGGAATTTCATGACTTTGCTCCGTGGGTCCGTGCCTCCGTGGCCCGTCGGTGTAAAAAGCGCGTTAGAAGCCACGCGCACCCTCCAGCGTCGTATCCTCAATCCCGAATCCCGAACCCCGGGAACACGCCCTTCCAACGGCGCGCTCGGTTCGCGCGATCGCGCGCGACAGATCCGCCTCAGCCTCACGCGCTCTCAGCCGTGCGTCCGTGCGCCGGCGGCTCATCTCGAGGACGAACAGATACGAGACCTCGCCCTCCGCGAACGCGCGTTCGGCGGCGGCGACCTGCATCTCGAGTGGCTGCAGGACCGTATCGCGCAAGGCGGCGAGACTTGTTTCAGCCTGCTCACGTAAGGTGATTGCGTCGCGCAACTCGGTCGCTACACGTTGACGCGCAGCGGCATAGGCATAGGTGGCGCGCTGGAGCTCCGCCGCCGCTCGCCCCCGGCCTCCCTGGTTGCGGTCGAAGATCGGCGTCGAGATGTCGACGCCCGGGCCAATCTCGAATCCATCGCTCCCTTCGCCATTCGCATCGACGACGGCCGAGACTGCCAGGACCCGCGAGCGCTCCCATCCAAGCCGGCGCCCCGCTTCTTCGATGGCGATCTCCGCCGCGCGCACATCAGGCCGCGATGCAAGCGCGTCGTTGAGCAAATCCGGCCGCGACGGGCACGCCACAGCGGGTACGGGCCCGGCCGGAAGCGTTACGTCCATCGCTTCGAGTCCGAGGCCAAGGCGTCCCCGAAGATCGTTGGCGCGAAGCGCGACGTCGAGTCGCGCGCGGGCTGCCTCCTGCCTGGCGCGCGCGGCGTCAATCGTGGCAGAGCGTGCTTCGAGCTCGCTGATGTCTCCGGCTTGCAGGCGCGAGTCGGTCAGCTCGCGAATCTGGTCCAGCTCCGTCGCGGCGGCCTCGACAAGTTGCGCACGATCGCGCGCCAGCGCGAGATCGGCATACGCAATCTTCACCGTGGAGACGAGGTCAAGCCCGTTCTGCTCCAGGCCGGTGGCCACACGTTCGACGGCCAGCGTCGCTGCCGCGACCCGCCGCGGTCGCTCCCACAACACTTCGACAGGCCACTTGAGCGTGGCCTCGAACTGTTTGGGGCCCCAGGGAAAGAGCAGCGACAGAACCGGGTTCCGAAGCAGGCCCGCCTCCAGCAGATCCGCGCGGGCGAAACCGAGCTGCGCCAGCTGCACGCGGAAGTCCGCGTTGTTCCACAGGGCGACGGCCACCGCTTCGTCCGGCGTGATGCCGTCGTCGAGTGTGACCCCGGGAGGAATCGCGGTTCCCGCGCCCGCATCCGTCCGTTCCGGCACACCGGTGCGTTCTTGCAGCCGTGAAACGGCCTGGCTGGATGCGGTGGCGCATCCGGCAAGGGAGAGGAGAACGAGAAACACCGTAAGAACATGCAAATGCATATGTCTTTCTCGGCGGTCCACCCGCCTCCGCGCTCTGCGCTACGGCGAGTCTCGCCGAAGCCTAAGGGCGAAGGCGGAAAGCCGCCCTACGTCGTGTAGAAGGGACCCGCCTACGTCGTGTCGTTGGTCGAAATCCGGACGGAGGAATCAGCTCAGGGCTGGAGCGCGCGGGGCAGTGCCGTCGTGAAGGAGGAAATACCAGGGGGGAAGAGCGGCGCGCAGCGTCTGAAGACGCGACTCGCTCGGCCGCAATCCCATTACGCTCGGTGCTTGCGTGTGCGTGGATGTTGTCGAGCGCCGCGGGCCACGCCCCGTGCGCGTGTGCCGGACCGCGCGCGGGGAGCGGTCGGTTCGCGACAGCGCCGGAATCTGGCGGGGCGCCTGCTCCTGCGACGCGAACGCAAGGCCGTCGATCCCGTCGACGGTGCACGTCGCGAGCTGCGTGACCTTGGCTTGCGGGGCGAGCCTTTCAGGCTCGCCTGGCGAACCCGAAGGGTTCGCCCCGCTGCTGTCCGCGGCTGCTCCGCTGAGCAGCAGAATCGCGAGCACGCTGACGGCGAGGACCTTCGGCATCAAAGCAGTAGGACCCCGGATGTTATCACTTGGTCTGGATCGTTCCTGTGAGCAGCAACCGTTAAAGAAGATCAGGAGGTCAGGAGGTCTCTTGGGTTAGGGGCAAGGGCAAGAAGTCAGGAGTCCGTGTCGAGTAGTTCCTGCATCATCCACCTGGCGGTCGCGAAAAGCGCCGCATCAGCGCCGGCGCGGCCGATCAGTTGTATTCCGACCGGCATCTCTTTGACCGCGATGAGGGGCAGCGAGAAAGCCGGCAGGCCGAGCCATGATGCGTACGACGCAAACGTCCGGCTCCCCGTCTCGGCGAGTCCCACGGGAGCAGGGCCGGACGAGGCCAGCGTGATCAGGCCATCGCAATGCTCCAGGCGGGTCGCCGCAATCCGCTGCATCCGGCGTCGATTCGCGAGCAGCGCCTCGTAGTCCGCCGGGCTCATCCCGCGCGCGCGATCGACGAGCTCGTGAATGCGAGGTCCGACAAGCTTGGGATAGCGGGCGATGTAGTCCGCGTATGGCCATTTCGATTCATACGCGACGATACCGAGCGCGTCGTCGATGCCGCTCTCGAGCTGCTCCTCAAACTCCGCCAGCGCCCGGTCATCGTCGCGGCTCGTGATCTCGACGCCGCGCGCCCGTAGACGATCGAGCGCGGTGTCGAACGCATTCCGCGTCTCGTTATCGATTTCCTTCCAGCCGCGCGTGTACACACGGAACAGTTTCCGCGGTTGGTGAGGTGCTGGTGGGTCCGGGCCGGCACCCGGGAGGAAGCCGATGCCTGGGCTGCCGATCCCGAGCGACACCTGGGACGCAATGTGCCACGCGTCCTCAACGGTGGAGGAGATGACGCCGAGGTGATCGCAGGTCACGGAGAGGAGGTGGATGCCGCCGCTGTGAAGCGTGCCGATAGTGGGTTTGAAGCCGACGACACCACAATAGGAAGCGGGCCTGAGGATCGATCCGATCGTCTGGGTACCGAGCGCCGCGGGCACCATGCCGGCCGCAACGGCCGCCGCGGACCCGCTCGACGATCCGCCCGGTGTCCGCTTCGGGTCGAAAGGATTCGTCGTCGGTCCCGATCTGCCGAACGCGAACTCGGTGGTGACGGTCTTCCCGATGATGACCGCGCCCGCCTGTCGCAGGGCCGTGACACACGCGGCGTCATATTTCGGTTGCCAGCCTTTGTAGATCGGCGAATTCATCTGCGTCGGCATGTCAGCCGTGGAAATGATGTCCTTGATGGCGATCGGACATCCGTCGATCGGTGACAGCGGTTGTCCCGACTTGTAGCGGCGAGTCGACGCGTCGGCGCTCTTGCGCGCGGCGCGGAGGTCGATGGTGACGAACGCCTTGATCTTCTTGTCGCTTTTTGCGATTGCGTCGACGCAGTGTTCGAGGAACTCGCGCGGCGTACGTTGGCGGCTGCGGAATTCCGGCAGCGCGCGCGAAAAAGAGATCAGGTGTGGATTGCGCCAGTCAGGCACGCGCGAATTATGCTCGCGCCGCCAGCGTTTCGCCTATTAACGCGTTTCATCGTTAGGGGCGCGGGGCTGTATAGATGGTCGACGTGTCGACGGTGAACTTGCGATAGTTCGAGAACTCCGACACGCCGCGCAGCCGCAGTTGCCTGAACAGCATCACGCGCGCACTGGCGGTCCACGTCACTTCCGCCGGCAGCCACACTTCATCATTCACCATTCTTCGCTGATACGTAGCCACCGTGCCCTTGTGTACCCGCGCCAGCAGGCCGAGGCCGAACGAGAGGTCGTCGATGGCCTCGATCTCGACACGGACCAGTTCGTAGTCAGCTTCACTGATCCAGGCGCGCGCCTTGAAGTGGCGCATGATCTTCCCGTCGTCGGTCAGCGGCTTCACGCCTGGGATCGGTGTCAGCGTGGCGACGATGGTGTCGTGGCCGTCGAGCGATTCGCGCCGCAGCATGCGGATGTCGTAGACGTGGAAGATGTCGTCCACGGCCGCAGAATACTCGCGGCGTGCCTTGTCCTGCTCGCGCGTGGTCTTCGTGCGCTCCGATGCGATCGACAACTTTCGCGCGTAGTCCTCGACCTCTTTTTGACGCGAGCGATCCCGCTTCGCGAGGTCGCCGGCAGGTACCGGCCGACCGTTTTCCTCGATGAGACGCCGGTACCGCTCCTCACCCGGAAGGCCCGGGTAAACCTCGTACACCTTCACCGACCGGTCTTTCGACCGCCCTGATGCGTCGAGCTTCTGCTCAATACGTTTTTCGATGAAGGTGTAGCCGCTCTGGCGCTCCTCATCCGTGGCGAGATGGCGCTTCACCTGCGCGGCAAACGCGTTCTGGTCGGGAAGAGGCCGATCCTGCGCGGCTGGGGTAGCGAGGACGATCAGAGAGAGCACGACCGCGCGCATATTGGATTATTGCACCGCGAAGACAAAGAAAAGGGGCGGCCCGCCCGCTATAATGCCGACCACATCAACTACGAAGTGACCTGAAGCGGAGCGTTCCGATGAGATTGCACCAGACGGTGATGGCTTTGGGGATCTGCGTGGCGCTCGTATCGCTGCCGGCCTCGCTGTCAGGCCAGGGCGCTGTGCCCCGGTCGCCGGCATCGCCCAGGCCGTGGCCGCCGGCGCTGACGCCCGACGGCCAGCCCGACGTGCAGGGGTCCTGGCGCCCTGTGATCGGCGGGACCCAATCCGTGGACCCCGCGAAGAGCAGTGCGGCGGACTTCGAAGAGCGGATCGGCGGGGTCGTCAAGCCCAATCCGAGCCGAATTGTGGACCCGCCGGACGGCCACATTCCGTATCAGCCGTGGGCCGCTGCGCTGCAGAAGAAACTCGAGGCCGCGTACGAAAATCCGACCAGGCCTGAGCACATTGATACGCAGACGCGATGTCTGCTGGGACCCGTGCCCCGCCTGTACTATTTCCCGACGTTTCAGATTATTCAAACTGCCGGTAGTGTTGTGTTCGTCTGGGATGAGTATCACGCGTTTCGAGTCGTCCCTCTGGACGGCCGGCCGCACGTCGGAGCGAACATGAAGCTCTGGATGGGCGATGCGCGTGGTCGTTGGGAAGGAAACACCCTGGTGGTGGACACAACCAATCTCAACGCGAAATCGCGATTCGACGTCATCGGTGATTTTTTCAGCGACAACGCGCACATCGTGGAGCGCTTCATCTTCGTCGACGCCAACACGATGAACTACGAAGCGACAATCACCGATTCGACGGTGTTTACCCGACCGTGGACGATGCGCGTCGCTCAGAGGCGTATGCCGGACGAAGAGTTTTGGGAGTGGGCGTGTCACGAAGGTGATCGCGACACGGACCGCACGTCGACCGGGATCGCAGACTCCGACACCGATAATAAATAGAAGGAGGCATCCGTGAAGACAAATGTGCTCGTCGCTTTGTTGTTCGTTTCGACGCTGACCGCGGGCACCGCGGCTGCGCAATCGGCCCCGTTCAACCAGGTCGGTGTGACCATGGGTCACTGGCACATCGCCTCGAAGGATGTGGAGGCGAACAAGAAACTCTTTCTTGCCATGGGCGGCAAGTTGTACATGCCCGGCGGAAACCCGCTGATCATGTTCCCGGGGCTCTTTATCAATTTGAACCTCGGCACCGAGAAAGGCGATGGCGCCACCGTGGGTTCGGTGGTGAACCATGTCGGCTTCATCGTCGACAACGTTCAGCAGCGGGTCGCGCAGTGGAAGGCTGCGGGCGTGACGGTTCTTCCGGGGGGCGTGCTCCCGGCGGGGGGCAACCGGCTGGACCAGGCTTACGTCGTGACGCCGGACGGCGTGCGTATGGAAATCCTGGAAGACAAGACGCAGTCGATGCCGATCCGCAACGAACATATCCACCTGTCTCTGACAGCAGCCGAAGTTCCCAAGGCTCAGGCCTGGTATGCGAAGACATTCGGTGGGAAGACGGGCACCCGCAACGACCAGCCGATAGTGGACCTCCCGGGAGTACAAATTCGGTTCGCCACGGCCGACACGAAGCAGGCGCCGACTCGAGGGCGTGTCCTCGACCACATCGGTTTCGACGTGAAGGACCACGCAGCCTTCGTGAAGAAGCTCGAGGCGGAAGGCATCAAGCTCGACGAACCGGTTCGCAAGAGTCCCACCGGCAGCACCATCACCTACATCACCGATCCCTGGGGTACACGCATCGAGATTGTCCAGCGGGCGCCGCTGGGGCCGCCGGTTCCGGCGACGAATTAACCGTCAGCCTGGTGAGCGGGGCGCGCGTCCATGGCCGGGTTGAACCCGGCCATTTGCGCTCCCTGCAAGGCACGCGTTCACGTGGAGGAACGTCTATGACGAGATCGGCGCTTGTCGTGGCGGCCGGCACCGTGGTGCTGGCGGCGTCGCTGTCGGGTCAGGGTCGGGGTCAGGATCAAGCACCCTATCCGCGACTTCCGGCGCCGCCGGTGAAATCGCCGCCTGATACCACGGCTCCCGACATCCCCGGAGTCGTCGCTGGCGGCACGAAAGTGCATCTCATTCGGGACCTGTTTCACAGCACCGAAGGCCCGATCGCGATGCCGGACGGAAGCCTGCTCTTCACTGAACAGGATGCCGGCGATGGGCAACTGGTCAAGATCGACAACGACGGCAATGTCTCCACGTTCGTCACCAACACGAACCGGACGATCGGTCTCGCGTACGACACGAAAGGTCGTTTGATCGGGGTGCAGTCGAACATCCCTCGCATCGCGGTGCTGTATCCGACGCGCATGACCCTTGTTGAGGAAATCGACGGGTTACCCATCGTCGCTCCAAACGATGTCGTCGCGGATACCAAGGGTGGAATGTATTTCACCGATACGCTCAACAGCAGGTTCAGACCGACGCCACCGTCTCGGACGAAACCCTGGATCGTTTACATCCGCCCGGACGGCAAGGCGGTGAAGGCGAGCGAGGAAGTCGAGCGTCCCAACGGCATTTCGCTCAGTCCTGATGGGAGAGTCCTCTACGCGGCGAATGGACCGATCGTGTCCGCATTCGACGTGCAGCCCGACGGATCGCTTCGCAACTTCCGGACGTTCGCGACGCTGATGGGAGGCAATGCCGACAGCATGTGCGTCGATGCGGCAGGACGGCTCTACGTCGCGGCCGGGGGCGTGCAGGTGTTCAGCCCGCAGGGGCAGTACCTCGGGACGATCAAGACGCCGCTGAACCCGCAGGCCCCGGCGTTTGCCGGTCGCGATAAGAAGACTCTGTACGTCGTGGGCGGCGGTGCGGTTTACAGCGTGGCGATGGTGGCTCAGGGAATCCAGGGACGCGCGAAGTGATGGTCAACCGCTGGAATCTGGAAGGAACTCTCTATGCGTAAGGTGCTCTTGGCCACGGCCGTCATCGCTGTCGCTTCCATCGCTGCCATCAGCTCCGCGCAAACGCCGGCAGCATCCGATCCGCTCGCGATCGGCGGCAAGGATACCGCGTGGTTCATGGACCGGGTCGGACGGCCGGATACCGACAGCGAGCCGCAGGCCCCGTTCAAGATCATGGGCAACGTTTACTATGTGGGCGCCAACAATATCGCCTCGATTCTGGTCGCCACCCCGCAGGGCCACATCCTCCTCGACACCGGCACTCAGAAGATGGCGGCGGTCGTATTCCCCAACATCGTCAAGCTCGGATTCAAGCCGGCCGACATCAAAGTGATGCTGATCTCCCACGCGCACTACGACCACATGGAGACGATGGAAACGATCCGACGCATCACTGGAGCCACAGTGGCGGCCCTGGAGGCCGAGGTGCCCGCCCTGGTCAGCGGCCACGACCTTAGTTCCAACGAGACCTGGGGCCAGGAGCCGATCCAGGTCGGCCGTGTCCTCAAGAGCGGCGAGGACATCAACCTGGGAGGATCCACGGTCAAGGCGATCTGGACGCCCGGCCACACGCTCGGCGCCGCCGCCTACTTCATCACCACCCGGGAAGACGGGAGGACCTATCAGATCGTCTACGGCGGCCCTCCCGGGCCGATCACCGGCGATCCGAGATACGACACCCGCCCGGAGGACGCCTTCAATTCCTACAAGGCCCTACGCGCGATGAATCCAGACATCCTGGTTTCCGGCCACCCGCAAGGTTTGTTCAAGGGCAAGCTGGATGCGCTGTGGGCCAATAAGCGCCCGAGCCCGCTGGCCCTGGCGCCCGGGCAGTGGACGAAGATGATCGACGACTCCGAGGCTGCCTTCAAAAAACGAATGGCCGAATCGATCGCTCCGGCGCGCTGACTTCAGGAGGTCTCGATGACTCGCCCAGGACGTACGGTGATCACGGTGGTCGCGGTTGTGTTGCTCGTGCTCGGTGCTAGTCCCGCATTTGCCCAGGCCGACGCCAAGCTGGCAGCCTATAAGGCCGACGCCGCTAAAAGCGTCGACGAGTTGGCAAAGCTCGCGCAGGAGATGGTGGACACGGTGTTCAGCTTCGGTGAGCTCGGCTTCCAGGAAGTTGAAACGTCGAAGTACCTGACCGGCCTTCTCGAGAAGTACGGCTTCAAGGTCCAGC
>Ga0137452_1000179_pt1 | contig 18813 bp, 17 predicted proteins | sample EasRivERMGT513_2_FD_102312 | JGI IMG/M metagenome (GOLD analysis project Ga0137452, IMG submission 102312) | Soil microbial communities from meander-bound floodplain in the East River, Colorado, USA - East River MetaG ERMGT513_2 | ecosystem: Environmental > Terrestrial > Soil > Floodplain ...
GTCGTACTGGGCAGCGCGGCCAAGATCCCATTCTCTCGTCGCAGGCCCGATTCGAAGACGAAGCATCTGCGGGAGGCGGCCGGGCATCAGCAGGAGGCGCTCGAGATCATCCCACCAGAATTCGCGATCACCGCCAACGTACGCCGTCGCGAGGAACACCGTCGCCGGCACACCCCATCGTTCGAGAAGAGGCTTTGCGTTCTCGAGATTGTCGGCGTACCCATCGTCGAACGTCACGGCGACGGCGCCGCTCGGAAGAGTGTCGCGACGCGCGTGTTCGACCAGCGCAGGCAGAGTCATCGGACTGAACTGCGCGCTCAGAACTTCCAGCTGTCTTGAAAAGCGATCGGGACTTACGGCGAGCCGCTGCGGATCGGAGACCAGGTCGCAGACGCGGTGATACAGGAGGATGAGCCCCATCAGAGATGTGTGTAGTACAGTTCGGTCGCGCCTGACACCCGCATTCGATGAAGGTTCGCGACACTGTTCGACGAGGGCTCGCCAGGGCGCGCGCCTTCGCGCAATCGAGCGGCTCTGCGATGCTCGGCTTCCCCGTCGTCCGCCGCCTTCGAGGTCTCCAGCTGCGCCGGCTTCGTCCGTTTGCGAATGGACAGCAGCGCGGTGAGGCGATCGTCCGGCGATACTGGGAGCGTTTTCTCGAAGCGCACCGCTCCGATATCCGAGGGAGATGTCTCGAGATTGGCTCGCAGGTCACCATCCGCCGTCTTGGCGGATCGGCGGTCACACAGGCCGCCGCGATTGACATCGCGCGACACAGCAGCGAGATCACGGTCGTCGCCGATTTGAGCCGAGCCGATCAGATCGCCGGCGACGATTTCGACTGCTTCATCAACCCGTTCACGATGCACTTGATCTACGACGTCGAGGCTGCGCTGTATCACAGCCTGCGCGTGCTCAAGCCTGGCGGAGTCCTCCTCGTGAACTTCCCGTGCGTGGACTTCTACTTTTCCCGCGGGCTCGACATGGGCACCGGACGTCCGCTGTTCATGTTCTGGTGGTTCACGCCGATTCAAGTCGAGAACCTTCTCAGACATGCCGGACTCGGAAGCGCAGACTACCAGATGCAGATCGACGGCAACCTGTTTGCCCGGGTGGCGTATCAGATGAACATGCCCGCGGAAGAATTGTCGCCTGAAGAACTGAATCACGTCGATGAAGGGCACCCGCTGCTCATCAGCGTCCGCGCCGTCAAGCCCGCTGGATGGAACATCCCGCGGCCTGTGTATAGAGATCCCTGGCTGCCCGACGTTGCGCCGGCTCGTTGGAACCCCACGACCGGCCACTATCCGCTGGACTGACACGGCGGATCACCACGCGGTGCGGCCTCCGTCGACGATCAGGTTCGCGCCGGTCATGTACGAAGACGCGGCGGACACCAGGAAGAGCACCGCTCCCTGATATTCGTTCGCGCGGGCCATGCGGCCCAAGGGAATCCGTTCCGCGACGTTCTTCAGAAAGATTGCGTCGTGGCCGGCGTACACCCCGCCCGGCGATAGACAGTTCACGCGGATGCCGTGTGGCGCCCAGTACGTCGCCAGATAGCGCGTGAAGTTGATCAGCCCGGCCTTCGTCGTTGCGTACGCGATCGGCGTATTGAAAGGCTCGCCCGTGCCTGGATTGATGGCACCTTCGTAGATCCGGTGATCGGGGCTGATCGTCCCCACGTCCGACGCGATGTTCAAGACGACGCCCGAACGCCGGTCGACCATGTGCTTCCCGACCGCCTGGCAGCAGAGAAAGGCCCCGGTCAGGTTCACCTGCAGCGCCTTCTCCCACAAATCCTGAGGATAGGTTTCGAACGGCGCGAAGTAGTCGCGGCTCTGGATCCCGCCACCCTTGACCGTAAGGGCGGCGTTGTTGATGAGGATGTCGATTCGTCCGAATCGCGCGAGGACCGCATCGACCATCGTGTCGACCTGGGCCTTCGAGGTCACATCGACCTGAACGCCCATCGATTCGATGTTATGCGCGTCGCTGATCTCGAGCGCCGATCGTTCAACGGCCTCGAGCGACAAATCGGCGATCACTGGGCGGCCTCCGGCGCGGGCAATCGCGCTTGCATGCTGGATGCCCAGCATGCCTGCGCCGCCCGTGACGATGGCGACTTGATCGGTCAGATCGAAGAGATCGCTCATCCGAAACTCATACCGGGTGCCGCCTGGCTGTCCCCGAAACGGCGGGCGCCGGGCGCTCGTCCAGCCGCGCCAGCGCAGCCTCGACCGCGGGAATGTTCTCCATGTAGTCGATCTCGAAGATGGGCTCGTCGATCACGAAGGGAATGATCGTTCGCCCGCACATCATCCCCTCGTCCAAGACGACCCGAGGTCTGACGATGTCGACGTAGCCGTTCTGCCAGAACACTTCCGGAAGGCTCTGACGTGGCTGGCAATACGGCTCCACCACACCCGGGAGACTCAGAATTGGCTCGAGGAACCCGTCGACGACCCTCCACATCTTGTACGGAGTCTCCGTGGGCCAGCTGACGGACCGAAGGGAGTCGGCATCGGATCTCGCCAGCAGGGTCTCGATCGCCCTGTCGATCAACTCCACTCGCCGCACGGGCCCTGTCGGGCGAAGATGCACCACGAGTTCGCAGCGATAACCTTCGTGGTCGCGTAGCCATTCGAGCGCGTGGCGGAACGCGTCCACGTCGGGTGAAAGATCCTGGGCGAGTTCACGGGGTCGCATGAACGGCACTTCCGCGCCCCACGTTCTGGCAACCTCGGCAATCTCGGGATCATCGGTGGACACAATCGTTCTCGTCACGTGCCGCGACGCCAGCGCATGTTCGATCGAATACGCCACGAGCGGCTTGCCGCGAATCTTCAGCAGATTCTTTCGCGGAATCGCCTTTGAACCGCCCCGGGCGGGAATGAGCGCCAACACGTCCGGTCGATTCGCGAGGCCGGTCATGACAGTTCCACGACCTGGCCGCTTGTCATTGATTCCTTGATCGCGAGCGCCACCCGCAGGCTTCGTGCAGCGTCGCCCAGGGTCACAGCCGGCGATTCAAGGCCATCGAGGCACGCGAGGAAGTGCGTCAGCTCTCTCGTGAACAGATCGTTTCTTCTGAAGCCCTCGAACGATTGGCATTCGACCAGCCGGCCGTGTGCATCGAAGACTTCGAGCAGCGGAGCGCGAAGGTCGACTCGAACCTTTCCAGCGTCTCCAACGATCTGGCACGTCTCCACGGCCGGGCGCTGCACGAAATCCTGAGAAACATGAACCCCCAGCGGACGTTCATCGACGACGCATTCCATCAACGCGCTCGAAACGTCTTCGACGTCGACCTCGAGGCTGCTCCGGTGACCACCCTGTGAATACACCCGGCGGGGCATTCCGAACAGCCAGCATATGTAATCGAGCTCGTGGCTGTGCGACAAGACCACGCCGCCGCCGAGGTCTGCGCGGCCCGCATAGGATTGGCGGTAGTCCTCGTACGGATGTGCGGACGGAAGAAATTCTCCGACCTCGACGATGACCCCGATCAGAGACCCTACCGCGCCGCGTTCGAGCAGGGCGCGCACACGCTGGAGCGCCGGATGAAAGCGCATTTGATAGCCGACGAGCGCGACCAGGCCTCTCCGGTTGCAGCACGCGATCAGATCGTCGAGTCCGTCCAGCCGATCCGACAGCGGCTTTTCGATGAAGAGATGGCAGCCGGCACAGGCGGCCGCCAACGCCACGCGCACGTGGTGACGCGTAGGATTGCACACGAACACGGCCTGTGGAGACTGCGCCAGCGCCTGGTCCAGATCGTCATACGAACGGATGCTGTACTTCTCTTCGACGGTCGCCGACTGATCGACTTCGAGGCTGTCCGTCAGCAGCGGCGAGGCCCCGCGAGCCCGGTAGGCAAGAAGGTCGACCTTCGAACCCAGGAGTGACCGAAGATTTCTCACATGACGCTGGCCGATGCTCCCCAGTCCCGCGAACAGGATCTTCATCGGCTGGCGCGGCCATCGAGGCATGGGACTGAAACACCCGCCGAATGTCTGCGCACGAACGCGAGGTTCGTTTTCGCCGATACGAGGGGGTCGTCGCCGCGAGGCGTCTCGAGAACGAGCGGCCCCCGACAGGACACGTCGGCCGCTCTGAAGAATCCCTGAAGGTCCGCGATCCCGAGGCCCAGGTCAACGCTGGCACCTCGACGATCGCGATCCTTGATATGGACGATCGACAGGTCGGAACCAAGAAGCTCGAGATCGGCGGTCACGTCGAATCCCTTCGCCGCAGCGTTTCCCGTGTCGTAGCAGACGCCGAGCGAGGGATGCGGCTTGAGATCGAGAAACGATTTGAGCGTCGGCGCCGGCAGATCCGCCTCGAGAGCGACCGTGATGGACAGTTGTCCCGCAAGGTCGAGCGCCTCGTCGAGGCTGGCTCGGCATTCGATCATGTCTGCGGCGTTCCGGATTTCGCCGGCTTCGAGCAGCGGCACGACCACGATGGCAATCCCCACACTGGCTGATTGAAGAACCAGACGGCCGAGCACCCGCGCGCGGTCGGTCCGCTCATCGTCCGTCACTCGAACGAGAGGATGAGAGATGAAGTAGTCGGCGCAGAGCGACCGGACGCTCGTCCCGGTCGCACGAACCATCAACCGAATGTCGTCCTGACCCGCATCGGACCAGATCGGATTCTGCTCAAAGCCGTCGGCGGCAAACAACCAGTCGATGAACACAAACCCGCAGTCGCGAGCGGAGGCAAATTCGCGCTTCCACGACGCGCGCGGGAAGCGCTGGATCGGCCCGATCGACTGAGGCGAGAGACGCCCCTGCCGGATTCCAATCTCGTTCATGCGGCGCGGTCATTCTACCGCCCGCACGACGGCGAACGGACGTCAAGATGGATGTGCTAGATTCGAAGGCCGTGGCCCTCCCGGGCGTTCGCGAGCGCGTGAAAGCAACGATCAAGCGCGGGCCGCTCAAAGCGGCAACTTGGTGGTATCGATCCGGCATCCGTGCCGTCACCGACGGCGCTTTCCGCCGTCGCGAGATGGCAATCTGGCGTGAATACCGGCGATGGAAGAACCGATACGGCGATCTGCTGCGGCCGCGGCTCATCCCGGCCCCGGCAAACGGCGCCGCGCCCAGAGCGTTGATCGTCGGCAAGGAAACGATCAACGGCGCCAAGATCGAGCTCGGCCTGATCAAGGTATTCGAACTGGCGGGCCTTTCGCCCGTCGTGCTGACCGATCGCAGTCTCGCCAGGTTCTACCGCCTCGCCGGCGTCACCGATTTTCTCTACTGGGAAGACTTCACCGATCGACTCGACGTTCGTTCGGCGGAAGAGACGGTCCACGGACTTCGCACGCTCGACGATCTTCTGGCGTTCTGTCACGAGGGTGCCCGCGTGGGGCGCTTCGCGGCCTCGTCGGTATTCCGGTACTTGCGCGTGGGACGGCTGGATCTTTCCGACCGCAAAACGCGGGAGGCGCTGGTCGATCAGCTCGCGCTCGGCATGATGCGGGCCCGCGCCGGACGCAGAATGCTCGACACGGTGCAGCCCCGTGCGGCGCTTCTGCTGGGCAACAGATACACCGGGCAGAGCGAACTGATGGACCTGTCGGTCGCGAACGGCGTCGACGTCATCACCTGGTTCGAGGCGCACCGCAGCAACACGCTGATGCTCAAGCGCTACCACCGCAACAACTCAGACCAGCACCACGGATCGCTGTCGGACGAGACGTGGCAGATGGTCCGAACAATGGAGTGGACCCCGGCGCACCGTGAAGCGCTGAAACACGAGATCGCCCACAACTACGCAACCGGAGATTGGTACTGCCGGGGAGGCACTCAATTCGGCCGCCGGATCGTGACCGGCGATGAGCTGCGCGCGCGGCTCGGACTGGACCCCTCGAAGAGAACCGTGTGCGTCTTCCCTCACATTGTCTGGGACGCGACGCTCTTCTGGGGCCGCGATCTATTCGACAACTACGAAGACTGGCTGATAGCAACGGTGCGGGCGGCCTCGGCCAACCCTCATGTCAACTGGGTGATCAAGATTCATCCGGCTCACGTCGTCAAAGACGCGTGGGAGGGCCGAACGGGCGCGCCGGCCGAGGTCGCCGCAATCCGTGCGCACGTCGGCGAGCTGCCACCCCACATGTTCCTGATTCCTGCCACGACCGACATCAATACGTACTCGCTCTTCGAGGTGATGGACGGCTGTGTGACCGTTCGCGGCACCATCGGCGTGGAGGCCGCGACCTTCGGGATCAACGTCATCACCGCCGGAACCGGCCGCTACGATCGCCGCGGTTTCACAATCGACTCCGAGAGCAGATCCGAATACCTGGCCCGTCTGGCAGCCGTCCAGGATCTCCCCCGCCTCACGCCTGCGCAGCGCAACCTCGCAGAGCGGTTCGCGTACGGCATGTTCATCATGCGCCCGCTCTCCCTGGAGACGATGACAATCGACTACGGGCGTGACGAGCAGGCCACGATGAACGTCGAATTCCAAGTGGACACCTTGGAACAGTTTCGCAAAGCTCCGGACATCCGCGCGCTGGCCGACTGGCTTGCGCGCTCGACGAGCGAAGATTTCCTCGATCGACCGGCGAGAGTGGCGGTCGGGTGAATCCGTGGAACCTGCCAGCCCGCCTGCGCCGACGCCTTCTGTTCGAGCGCGCTGAACGGCAGCTGGATCGCGACTTCCAGCGCCTGATGGATTCGGCGGCGCGGGCCTACGGGTCCCGTGCGGCGCCGGCGCCCGAACAGAAGGTCGCGTTCGCGACCTTTGGAAGCGGCAACTGGCATCTCGTGCTCGAAATCCTGCTGGCCCATGGCCTCGCGCTCAGGGGAGCAGTGCCGGAGCTGCTGGTCTGCGACATGCCAACACTGCCTGTCTGCGACGAGCGAACGTGCTTCGACCGCAATCCAACATGCTGTCGCGGCTGTCTGCCCGGCAAGCGCCAGCTTCTGGATCGATGCGGGATCAGGTGGCGTGGCCTGAGCGCCTTTGTACCCGAAGGCGCGCTCGAAGGCGCCCGGAAGATCGTCGATTCGCTTCGAGACGAAGAGCTCGCTGATTTCGAGCACGGTTCGTGGGCGCTCGGCCGGTGGACATTCGTGTCGACTTGTCATTTTCTCAGGCGCGATGCGCGAAGCCACGAACCCGAACACCTTGCCACGCGCCGCTCATTCCTGATCTCCGCCATCGTCATCGTCGAAGCCGTGGAACGCTGGCTCGACGAGGTGAAGCCGGACGTGGTGGTCGCCGAAAGCGGCGCACACTTCATGTGGCGAATCGCGTTCGAGTTGGCTCGCGCCCGAGGCATCCGTGTGGTGTGCCGGGAGATTGGCAAGGGCGGCTTCGATCACCACATCTACTCGGTCAACGCCGAGTGCATGTTTCCAGACTGGAACCATGTGTGGAGCGCCGTCAAAGATGTGCCTCTGTCGGCCGGACGGGAGCGCGACGTCACGTCTTATCTGCAAGCCCTGCCGGCGAAGACTTACGCGCCGGATGAAACGAGTGACGAAGGGGGCCCGACACGGCGTGAGCTGGGAATTGCAGACGACAGTCGCCTCGTCGTGCTGTTCACGAATGTGACGTGGGATCTGGCGACGGCGGGCCGCGACGAGGCGTTCGACGGCATGTTCGACTGGCTGTCGGAGACCTTGACCGTGGCCGAGCGCACGCCGAATGTGAGGTTCATCATTCGTGTGCATCCCGCCGAAGATCACGTGCTCACCCGAGATCGCGTGAAGGACTGGCTGCGAGCCAGAAGGCCAACGCTGCCTGCGAACGTGACGTCGATCGATTCAGGAAAGCGGGCCTCTGCCAAAGCGCTCACGCGGATGGCGGATCTCGTGCTCGCGTACTGCAGCACGACCGGCATCGAGGCTGCGATCCATGGCAAACCCATCATCGTCGCCGGCACGCCGCATTATCGGGACAAGGGCTTTACGACTGACGTTCGATCGAAGGCCGAGTATCACGACTTGTTCGCTCGGTGGCTGCGCGGCGAGCTCGTTCCGCCGCCAGACGCGTCGGAACTGGCCAGGCGCTACTTCCACCTGTTCTTTTTCCGCTATCACATCGCCATGGGATGGACGACGAGCCCTCTCGAGCCCCCGTTTGAGTTGACGCTCAGGGATTTGTCGGAACTGCTGCCGGGACGCAGCCAGGCGGTCGACGTCGTCTGCTCGGGGATCCTCAGCGGGCGCGAGATCCTGATGTGATCACTCGCCGAAGCTTCTCCCGCGCGAGGGATTCGCTGTCGTAGACCCGCTTCACGCCGTCGCCCAGTGCCTGACTCACCGCGCGGATGTCGCGGACGAGGCGCGCAAATCCCTGGCCCTCCACAGACGACGGCTGGTCGCTTCCCCACATCGCACGGTCGAGCGTGATGTGCCGCTCGATGAGGCAGGCGCCCAGAGCGACAGCCGCCAGCGTGGAGGCGAGACCAACTTCGTGCCCCGAATAGCCGACGGGCACATCGTAGCGCCTGGCCAGCCACGGAATGACCCTGAGATTCAGTTCCTCGACCTTCGCAGGATACGCGCTCGTGCAGTGCAGGAGCACGAGCGCCTCGTCGCCCACGACGTCAACGGCGTGATTGATCTGATCCGGCGAGCTCATGCCCGTCGACAGCAGCATCGGCCGTCCGGTGGCTCGCGCGTAGCGCAGGAGATCGTCGTCGGTCAGGCAGGCCGACGCGATCTTGTGGCACGGCGGATCGAACTCCTGGATGAAATCCACAGAGGGCTGATCCCAGCACGAGGCAAACCAGGGAATATTCAGGCGGCGGCAGTGGCGATGGATCGCGGCGTAGTCGTCGTATCCAAGCTCCAGCGCGCGCTTCAGCTCGCCGTTGGTCCGGCCAAAAGGGCTCGGGCGCGGCGCCGAGAGCTCCTCCGGCGTGAACACGATCTCCACGGTCCGCTTCTGAAACTTCACGGCATCGCAGCCGGCGGCCACGGCCGCGTCCACGAGTTTCTTCGCGAGCTCGACGTCGCCGTTGTGGTTGATCCCGATCTCCGCGACGACGAACACGCCGTGTCCCGGACCGATCAGTCGATCGCCTGCGCGAACCGCATTCATACGCGGGGAGTATACTTCGCGCCCCGCGTGGAGCCGACTTGTGATCGAACGCGCCTCCGGCACTCACCAGGGCTGAAAGCTGAGAGCTGAAGGGAGAGCTGAAGGCTGACAGCTGAAAGCTGTCTTATGCCAGCGCCGCGCGGAAGAGCACGCGACGGGCGGGGGGATGCTTGAGAAGCGCGATGATGAACTCGCGATGGCGGTTGAACGTGGCCGTGCGGCGCACGAGTGGCATGATGCCGTCGGTCTCGGCGAGCTCGAAGAGCGAGTCGATATCGGCGTCGGACATTCGCTGCGCGATTCGGCGCAGGATCAGCTGCCATCTCAACTCAGACCCCAGGTGCTTGCGCCAGGCTTTCTCGTAGGCCGCGAGCGAATCCCGCTGGAGCTGATCTGACCGAAGCGCGGAGGCCAGCGTGTCGGCCGCCAGCTGGCCGCTCAGCAGGCTGTAATAGATGCCGCCGCCCGTGGTCGGCTTCACGAGACCAGCCGCATCGCCAACGGCAAGCACGCGATCGCCATACGTGCGGTTGATTGGCGCCAGCGGAAGAATTTTCTGACGCGGCTTCCGGCCTTCGGACCGGACACCCCAGCGCCGGCCGACCCAGTCGAGCATCAGGTCGTAGTGCCGGCTCGCGTCGCCGTCGCACATCACGCCGACTCGCACCGATGGGCGTCCTTGACGCAGCACCGGCACGGCCCAGGCGAAGCCTCCAGGCGCGATGTCGGCGCCGAGGCGCACTTCGACGGGACCGAGACGATCGGCGGGAAGCTCCGCCTGCGCGGATTGCAGCATCAGACGAGGAAGACCCAGACCGAGCCGTCGCTGCAGCGCATAGTTGGCTCCGCAGGCGAGCAGAATGACGCGGGCCCGCGCCTGAACGCCGCCAGCTGCCACACGGACGCCGCTCGATTCGATCTCGACCGACGTCACGCGCGCGCGGTGAATCACCACGCCGGCACGTACGGCTCGCTCGGACAACTGTCGATCGAAGACCGATCGATCGATCACGACGGCCTGGACTTCGGGCGTGGAGTGCTCGACCATCTCGCCCGAGGGAGCGAAGAAGCGCACCGTGGCGAGCTCGTTGAGCACCGCGTCTCGCGACAGTCCGAAGATGTCGAACGCGTCTCTCGCCAGAACGCCCGTGCAGTGCACCGGCTCGCCGATGTCGGCGTGCTCTTCGTACAGCGCGACCTGGTGGCCGGCCTGCGCCAGGCGAAGCCCTGCGTAGAGGCCCGCCGGACCGCCGCCGACGATGATGACGTCGTTCACTATTGGTTTTGTCCTACGTGGTGGAGTGTTCGACGCAGGGGGTTCGCGTCCGCACTCGCGATCCGGTCGCAATTATACGGGCAATCGCGCGTGTCGAAACCACTCGATGGTTCTCAGAAGACCTGTACGGAAGTCCGTGTGCGACTTGAAACCGAAGAGGTCGCGCGCCCGCGTCGTATCGAGGCATCGTCGCGGCTGACCGTTCGGCTTGGTCGCATCCCAGACGACGCGGCCGCGGAAGCCGCATGAGTCGGCAACGAGCGTCGTGAGATCGCCAATCGAGATTTCCACACCCGACCCGAGGTTGACGGGTTCAGGCCCATCGAAGCGCTCGGTGGCGAGCGCAATGCCTTCGGCGCAGTCTTCGACGTACAGAAACTCGCGGGTCGGCGAACCGTCGCCCCAGCAGACGATTTCGGAACGGCCCTGTTCCTGCGCCTCCAGGCATTTGCGAATGAGCGCGGGAATTACGTGAGACGTCTCGGGATCGAAGTTGTCGCACGGGCCGTAGAGATTCACGGGAAGAAGATGGATGGCGTTGAAGCCGTACTGCTGCCGGTAGGCCTGCCCCTGCACGAGCAGCATCTTCTTTGCGATGCCATACGGTGCGTTGGTTTCCTCGGGGTAGCCGTCCCAGATGTGATCTTCGGTGAAAGGCACCGGCGTCATCTTCGGATAAGAGCAGATGGTGCCCACGCCGACGAACTTGCGGATGCCCTCACGCCGCGCGTGCTCCATCAGCATCGTGCCCATGTGGAGGTTCTGGTAAAAGAAGCGGCCCGGCTCACGACGATTTGCGCCAATGCCGCCGACGATTGCTGCGAGATGCACGACGACTTCTGGCCGTGCATCGGCGTAAAGCCGGCGGACGGCCGTTTCTTCAGTGAGATCGTACCGGGCTCGTCGCGGCACGAACACGTCGTAGCCGCGCATCTCGAGGACCGCGACGACGTGACGTCCGAGAAAACCACCGCCGCCGGTGACCGTGATTCGTGTGCCTGGTTTCATCATGCGAGGTTCTTTCCGGAACCGGCGCTCTTGCGCAGGACGAACCAGACCTGCGTCGCAAGATGCGGACCCAGCCAGGGGATCGGTGAGGCGACGGTTGCTTCGAGCGTGAATCGGGTCTGCAGTCTGTTGCGCAGCGTCATCCAGTTGAAGCCTTTGTGATCGTGGAACGTCGTCCCGTTCGCGCCGGCAAAGACCGGCCGCTCGAGATGTTGTGAGTCGCCTGCGATGACGCTCCGCCAGTATTCGCGGAACGTATAGGGGCTCGTGCCCGGGTAGTCCCCGATGCCGCGCCAGCCCGCGATGCGCCGGGCCGCCTGCTTCAGCAGCAGCGGCAGCCCGGTTTCCACCGGCACGCTTACGAGCAGCGTTCCTGAAGGGGCAAGCGCTCGGCAGATTTGATCGATCACCGCGTCGAGTGCCGCGACGTGCTCGAGCACTTCCATGCAGACGACCGCGTCGTAGCAGCCGAGCTCGCCCTCGCTGTTCAGCGAGGCGATGAGATCGAACCGGAGGCCGGGACGTCCGCCCAGCCGCGTTCGACAGCCGGCAACCTGCGCCTCGTCGATCTCGACGCCGACCGCTTCGGCCGGCGCCGAAGGTCCCGACATCAGGAGCGCCAGAAATGTACCGTCGCCGCAGCCGTAGTCGAGAATCCGCTGGCCTTTGAACCGCGCAGCGAGCTGAAGACCGGCTTCGAACCTTCGCCGATGGCTCCACGCGATCAGATGGTCCTTGCAGAAAATCTGCTTGGTCGCGTAGTGACCGTCTCGAAGGGCCGGATCGATCGCCGGCGTCAGTATTTTCGGTCTCGAGCTTCCCATGTGCCCCGAAAGGTGATCCAGAAGGAGACCAGAATCAGGCGGACGTCGAGCAGGAGCGACCGGCGGCGGATGTAGAGGCGGTCGAATCGGAATTTCTGACGGCGCGACACGTCGCGCCGCGCGTAGATCTGGGCGATGCCCGTCAACCCGGGTGGAACGGTGATCCGTTCGGCAAAACCTGGAATGGCGTCGAGCGGGATGCGCGCGCCCCTCGAATCGACCTCGATCTCTTCGGGACGAAGCGCCCTGGGCCCGACGAAGCTCATGTCGCCGCGAAAGATGTTCCAGAGCTGCGGCAGTTCGTCCATGGCCGTCGCGCGCAGCAGACCTCCAACCCGCGTGACCCGCGGGTCGTGTTCGACGGCCTGCACCGGGCCGACACCCTGCTCGGCGTTTGGAACCATCGATCGGAATTTCATGGCATCGAAGGACTGGCCGCCAGCGCCGACGCGAGGCTGCGAGTAGAAGACCGGACCTCCATCTTCAATCTTGATGGCCAGCGCGACGAGCGCCCACAGCGGCGACGACACGACCAGGCCCGCGCCGGACAGGAGAACGTCGAGCGCGCGTTTGCTGCTCATGCGACTTCGGCGCCGATCTGACGCGAGTCCACGAGCGCTTCGGGCGCGCGCACGGCCTGCTCGATCACGGCCCTGAATGTCGCGATCATGCGTTCGACAGAAAACAGCTCGACCGCGCGGGTTGATGCGCCATACGCCAGCCGCGCCCGCAAACCTGGGTTGGCATTGAGACGATCGAGTGCGCTCGCCAGCGCTTTGGCATCGCCCGGTGCGACGACAAGCCCACTTAGCCCGTCACGGTTGACCCAGGGCACGCCCGTATCGAGATTCGTGCTGATGACAGGCAGGCCCGCCGCCATGGCTTCGACCTGGACGACGCCGAATGCTTCGGTCTTCGCCACGGAGGGGAGCACGAACACGTCTGCGGCCTGGTAGTAGGCAGGCAGGTCCTCGTCCGTCACGCGGCCTGCAAACATCACCCGGCTCTCGATCCCGCGCGCGGCGGCGCGGGCTCTCAGAGAAGGCTCGAGCGGACCGTCGCCCGCGAGGATGAGCGTCCCGGCCGATTGCGCAATCGCATCGATGAGCACTTCGGCACCCTTGTAGTAGACGAAGCGCCCGACGAACAGCACACGAGGTCCCGCAACCGTTCGCTTCAGTTGATCGGCAAGCGCGAACTGATTCGGCGTCAGGCGTTTGAAGCGCTCCAGCTGCACGCCAAACGGAATCACCACCACTTTGCGCGCGTGCTGGACGATCGGCGAAAACTTCGCAAGATTGGGACTCGAGACGATCACACACGCGGCCCTCTTGTAGAGGGCGCGCTGGACATGGCCATATGTGTGAGGAGCCCACCACGGCCGCAGCAGGTCGCTGTGATGCCACACGACGAGCCTCGTCGCGGGCGTCCTCAGGAAAAGCGCGGAGCCCGCCACCGGATTTGGTTCGTGGAGCACGACACAATCCGACGGATGGCGCCACAGATGAATCGGGTACGTCGGACAGAGCGGCACCGAGGCAGCGGACCCAAGCGCGGCCGCGCGGATCACGTCAACGCTGCCAACGCGTTCACACACAGTCGTGGCGCGTTCGTTCGCGGCCACGACACGCACATCCCACTCGCTGCTCGTTCCGTTGCAGAGATCCGCAATCACCGTTTCCATGCCGCCGCGCGCAGGCGGATAGAACTTGGCGGCGTGGACGACCCTCAGGCGTGGCATGGTTCGGATGCCGGCCGCTGCTCCGCGCTCACACCCGCGACGGCCAGATACACACGGGCGACCTCACTCGCAAATCGAGACCACGTGAATCGAGCTGCCCACGCCAGACCGCGGTCGCGTCTCCCGAGCCAGAGGTCCGGCCGCTCGACGCCCTCGCGGATCATGCGGCTCGCCTCTCGCGCCCACGCGTCTCGATCGTGGCCTGGACAAAACTCCGCCGCGGGCCCGCCGACTTCACGGAGGACTGGTAAATCGCTCACGAGCACCGGCGCCCCGCAGGCGAGGGCTTCGACCACTGGAAGCCCGAACCCTTCACGGTCCGACGGCAGGATGACCAGCGCCGCCCGCCGATAGAGCGACGCCAGGTGCCGATCGTCGAGCGGCGGCAGGATCGAAACGCGATCCGTCAGCCCGAAATCACGTGCCATCCGCTCCTGCTCGCTCGTGAACGGACCACCGACTCTCACGAGGCGCACGCGCTCGTCCTGGCGAAGAAGATCAGCCGTGAGCTGAAGGACACGGTCGATGCGTTTGCGCGGAGCGTTGCTGCCGACGTGAAGCATGTCGACGGCGCCGGGCGGAGACCCAAGCAGCGCGGCAAGCTCGCGATCGGCCCCGGCATCGGGCCCGGGCCGGAACTCGGCGCCGACGCCAATCGGCGCGACGACGACGCGATCGGACGGCGCAATGTCCCTCGCGAGGATTTCATCTCGCACGGCCGCCGTGTCGCAGGTGACGCAGGCCGCACGGCGCAGCCCCTCGAGGATGTGACGCGTCATCGCCTTGAAGAGAGGCGACCGCGGCTCCTCCATTGGCGCGATGACCGATCGGAACGTGTCCAGGTCGTGGCAGGTCACGACCGAGCGTCCGGGAGGCAATCGATAGACGAGCTGCGAGTAGCTGTGATCGACGATGTGAAACACGTCGTACGCGGAGGCGAGACGCCCGACGTGCCGCGGGTAATCGACGAGACGATTGAGTCCACGGTCGATGTTCAGTGCCGCCGCTCCGCTCGAGAGGCGCGTGGCGCGATGGCTGAACGGCGGACAGACCGCGGTCGCCTCGATCGTGGCTCCGTGCTCCGCGGCCATCGTCGCCAGCAATTCGTCGGCGACACGATCCATGCTCGGCCAGGCTTCCTCTCGGAAGTCGGCGCACACAGCCACTCGCACGCGGCCGTTTGCGGGGTTCACGCGGCCCGGCCCTCGACGATCGCGTGGAAGAATTCACTGTGCCGGCGCGCCACGGCCGCCCATGCGTACGAGCCGACAGCCGCTCGTCGTCCACGCTCGGAGAGATCGCGCCGCAGCGAAGCATCGCCGAGCACGCGCCGGAGGGTCTGGGTCCAGGCTGCGAGATCCCGTTCCGGCACGATCAGACCGGCATCGCCAACCACGTGCGGGATCTCTCCGCTGTCTGAAGCGACGACAGGAACACCGCACGCGAACGCCTCGATCAGCATCCGCCCGAATTGTTCGCGCCAGGCCGGTGTGGACTGGCTTGGTGCGGCGAGCACATCCATCGCATTCAGCCAGCGCGGCACGTCATCGTGTCCCACATCGGTTCTGATGGCCACACGATCGCGCCGGCCGCTCGCCCACCGGCGCAGATCGTTTTCGAGTGGACCCGCTCCAACGAAGAGCGCCCGCCACGGCGTCTGGATGCGGTCGAGCGCCGCGGTCAGCTGCATCACACCTTTTTCGGGAACGAAGCGGCCCAGAAATCCGACCACGGGTTCGTCACCAGACCATCCAAGCAACGCGCGAACAGCGTCTCGCGCGATACAGTCCGGGGCAAAGCGCTCGGTATCGACGCCAGGCGGAATGATGCGCGCGCGCCCTCCCGGAAATCCTCGGCTGACCGCCACGTCGAAGACGGTGCGGCCGAACGCCACAAGACCATTCGCCCGCTGCAGCACGCGACGCTCGATCCAGTTGAACGGCGGCGGATACCGCTTCGCGATGTTCTGGAACGTGGCGAAGACCAGCGGCACGCGTGCGGGCGTGTTCCGCGCGATTTGCGCGGCCGCGACAATGTACGGCTCTTCCCAGCAGTGGACGAGGTCCCAATTCTGGTTCAGCAGGTTGGCGAGCCGCCGGCCGTACATCATCACGTGCACGGGCCGGGTGAAATGCGCCGCCAGAGGCACCACGCTGCAACGCTCGCCGGGCTCGGCTCTCGTGACGTGCCAGCCGAAGTCGCCGTGAAAGCGCGCCGGCGCCGCCGCTGTCACGTCCCAGTCGCCGCTCGACGCGAGTTCATGGGCAAGCCGGCGGTTCACGGCCACCGCATACGAGTGGCCGATGGTCAGGAGCCGGCGGCGTCCGTTGATCACGCGGAGGCCGTCCGCGGCCCGAATGCCGGCCAGGTCCGACGAAGCTGACGCCAGCGCAGGATGCTGGTCCACCGCATCGGTTTCCGCGTCCGCCAGACAGCCGGAAGCGATGCGATCAGGTCGCCCATCACCCAGCGAAGGCCACCTGGATCATTCACCTGTCCATGACGCCGCATGGCTGCGTACCGCGCGACGCGAATGGGCACCGTGACGATCGCCATCGGCAGCGGTTCGTTGTACAACGCGCTCAGGCAGTCGTTGCGAACCACATGGCGCAGGTACCTCGCGTCGCTGCGTCCGGACGGATCGGGCACGTGCGCAACGCGCGCATCCGGCAGATAGACGACGTCGTATCCCGCATTCAGCAGTCGCAGACAGTAGTCCTTCTCTTCACCGTAAAAGTGGAACGACTCCTGATAGCCCCCGAGTTCGAGGAACACGTTCCGTCGCAGCAGGTGCGCGAAGCCGATGTACGCGGTCACGTAACACGGATACACCGCCGGCGAAGGCTGCATCGCGGCAGGCCACGGCGACCCGTCGGCTTCGGCCTGCGCGCACGCGACGGCGCCAACCGACGGGTTCTGCTCGAGCACGCTCAGCGCGCTTCTGACAGCCCGGCCATCGATCACAAAGGCATCATCGTCGAGCAGCAGAACGGCGTCGTTGGCGGCGAGGCGCATGATCGTGTTGCGAGCGACGATGGGTCCCTGTGCGCCCGGCTGTTCGATGAAACGCATCCTGGCGCTGATGGCGGCCGGCACGTTGCTGAGCGTGTCGCCGATTGGCGGATCGCTCGAATCGTCCACGACGATGATGTCCGAGACGAGATCGTCGATGAGCGCGATCGACGCGAGGCATCGCAGCAGAGAACCCGCGCGATTTCGCGTCGCGATTCCGACTGAAAGCCGGCGTGCCGAGTCAACTCGCATGATGTCTGGCTGAAATCGCCTTCTGATAGACCTCGAGCGTGCGCTCGGCCGTGCGGGTCCACGTCATCCCACGCACTTCCTCGAACGCGGCATCCCCGCAGCGAGCCGCAAGATCGCGATCGGTCAGCATGCGGTCGAGAGCCGCGGCGAGCGCCGCGGGATCACGAGGCGGAACGGACAAGCCGGTCCGTTCGTGCTGAATCAGCGACGAGGCACACCCCGCGGGCGTGGCAACGATCGGCAGGCGCTGGCTCATCGCCTCGACGAGCACCATGCCGAAACCCTCGTACGTCGACGACCATGCCAGCACGTCGTGCTCGCGATAGGCGCTCATCACCGCGTCTTCCGGCACACGATCGACGATGGTGAGGAGCTCCCGCGCTTCTGGAAGAAACGCCGACTCGATCACGGCGGGCGGAACCGCGCCGCCGAGGATCGTCAGGTTCACGCGGCGCCCGCCGCGGACGAGTCGTCCAAATGCGTCGGCAAGATAGGTCACGCCCTTGACTGGCGTCCAGGTCCCGCAGAAGAGGATGCCGCGGCCTCGCGGAGCAGAGGCCGACGGCGGGTTTTCGAAGAATCGACGCGACACACCGTGCGGGACGACGTCGATTGCGCTTTCAGGCTTCCAATGGCGCTCGATCGCAAATGCACGATCGCCGTCGTTCAGAACGAGCAGTCGATCGGCCGCACGGGCTGTGGCCGCCACCTGCGTGAGCCGAAACGCCGGATGAAACCATCGACGCGTCCACGGCTTCGAGCCGAGGCCGGCATCGGCATCGTCGAGCATCCGGCGATAATTCAGGTGCTCGAGGCCGTTCGAGCGCGAGATGATCGACGCACCGTTGACGGCGCGTCTCCCGAGCGAAGCCAGCCAGAGCCCCTCGGCGCTTGCCACATCGATCACGTCGTAAGGACCCGCATCCTTGAACGCACGCCGCACAGCCGACCACGCGGCGACCGGACCGAGCGCCTGCCGCAGATGAAACGCGCGTGGACGCTGGCCAATGCCGTCGGAGAGCATCAGATCGCACGAGTGACCGAGCGCGCGGAATTCTTCCTGGAGCTTGACCAGAACCTTGGTCGATCCGAGCCGAGCATCGGGCGGATAGTCGCCGACGAGCAGAATGCGCACCTGGACTACTGAGTCGCGGACTGTGCGACGGCTGCAGAACGGAGACGATGGAACTTCCACCGCGCGCGAACCGAGCGGAGCGATTGCCTGATGGCTCCGGCCGCAGAAGGACGCCACACGAACATCTCCTGGCGCAGTGCCTGTTCGACGTCCTCCGACAGACCCTGGGCTCGGGCCATCTCCAGGCGATCGTGATACTGGCACCACAGCGAGAAGTAGCGGGCGTCGAGTGCCGCCACAAACCCGTTGTACTTGGCCGACGATGTCGTGTCGTTCCACGGCGACTGATGCCGCTCGTGAAGGATCAGCGGATCTCTGTTGAGAATGACGCCGTCCGAATGACACAACATCATGGCGGTGTAGACGTTGTCCCAGCACCCGTCGCCGACCACGTACGGACGAAAGCGGTGTCGATTGCGGCGCCACCACGCGAGCGAGAACACGAACATGTCGATGCCAGCTGTCAACGGAGCGCCGTTGCGCAAGTCATCGACAC
>Ga0137452_1000183_pt1 | contig 18684 bp, 14 predicted proteins | sample EasRivERMGT513_2_FD_102312 | JGI IMG/M metagenome (GOLD analysis project Ga0137452, IMG submission 102312) | Soil microbial communities from meander-bound floodplain in the East River, Colorado, USA - East River MetaG ERMGT513_2 | ecosystem: Environmental > Terrestrial > Soil > Floodplain ...
CTCGACGGGGGGTCCGCCGGGACACCCGCCGAGACACACCACTTTGCCGTCGGGGAACGTCACGACGCCTGCAGCCATCGCCGTCCCACCTTCCCGGCGGGTCGGGTTGCCGGCGATCTTTACTTTCTTGCCGATGAAATCTTCAGTCTTCCACCCTTCGCGTTTCGCGTTGACCGCACCGGTTCTCGCGGTGATGCGCCACTCCACGGTCTTGCCGCCCGCATCTGCGACCTCGACGATCATTTCCGAATGCGGGCTGACCAGCTTGAACGACTTGACGACGCCCTCGATCTGAACGGTGCGCGTCATGTCGTAAAAGGTATTGAACGAATGGTGAGCCCCGGCCGGAGCTGCGATGGCGACACACGCGACTGCCAATATCGACAAGGAACGCTTCATAGCTCTCCGCTCCTGAAAGTAACGATAGTCGGCCTGCGCGGATACTACACCGGAGCGAAGAGCTCTTCAATCGGCACAACGCGCGGCGCCAGGTGCTGCTCGTACAAATATTGCGGCAACGCTTCGAGCGCGCGACGATTCGCCTCGACGCCATAGGGCCAGAAATCTTCGCCCATGATGCGGCGTGTCTCCTCCGTCTCCGCCACCACCCATGGCAGCGTCAGCTTGAGGGCGTCTGTCTCCATGAGCTGATCGTAGGCCCACGTCTTCGCCTGCTCGAACGCCTCGAACAGGCTCGCGGCGGTCCAGGGATGCTTTTCGTAAACGTCCTTCCGCAGCACGATCGTGTGCATGATCGGAAAGATGCCGGTCTTCGCGAAGTAGTCCTTCTCGACGTTGCGGTAGTCCTGGAAGAGCCGGCGCACCGGGGAGTCGGGCCGCCCCAGCGCTTTGGGTGCGTTTGGCGAGATGATCGCGTCGATTTCACCCGTCTCGAGCATTGGACCCATGTCCTGTTCGAGCGGCATGCGTGTGAGCTTCACGCCGGGGAGCTCGAAGTCGATTCGCGTCGGCCGCTGCAACCCGTCCTGCGTTCCACTGAACCACTCGATCGTCTCGGGTTTCACGCCGTACTCGTGCAGGAGAAGCCCGCGCGCGAACACGGCGGCCGTCATCGAGTACTCGGGTACGCCGATACGCTTGCCGATCAAGTCGCTCGGCGTGTTGATGCGCGCCTTCCGGTTGACGTAGATGCACGAATGGCGGAACAACCGGGACGGGAACACCGGAATTGCCATGAAGGTGTCATCGCCCCTCGATCGGAGCATCGTGTAGTTCGAGAGCGACAGCTCCGACACGTCGAACTCCTGGTGGCGCAGCATCCGGTAGAACGTCTCGCTCGGCCTCGAGATGATCGGGTTCAGATCGATCCCGCGCGGTCTGATCGTTCTGTCGATCAGCGGACGCACCCGGTCGTAGTCCCAGAACGCGATCGTCAGGCGGAGATCGGCCATGGGCCAAATATTTCCACAAAATCCAAAGGGGTACCATGCGACGTGTACGTCCGGCCTGAGCTCGTCGCCGAGATCGCGTTCAACGATGTGCAGGGGAGCCCGCATTACCCGGGTGGGCTTGCGCTGCGATTCGCACGCGTGAAGAGCTATCGGGCCGATAAAATGGCGGCCGAAGCTGACACCATTGAGACCGTGCGCGAGACTTATCGTCGATCGAGCGGCGGCGTATCGCGAGTATAATTCGCCACCCATGCGAACGACGTTTGCGATTGTGACGCTCGCACTCGGCATGGCCGCGGCCGCCGACGCGCAGTCACGCCCCGATCTGACGGGACTCTGGATCGGTCCGACGGCCGACATCTCCGTCGTGCTGCTGCCACGTGAAGAAGTCTCGTTGACGCCGTACGGGGCCGACCGGTACCGCAAGGTCGACCAGGCGAACTCGCCGGCCTACAAGTGCCTGCCGTACGGGCCAACACGAGGACTGCAGTCGACCAATCCGTTTCAGATCATCCAGACGCCGGATCTGATCGCGATCATCACCGAGCACATCGACTACCGGTTGATCTACCTGGATGGCCGCGGGCACCCGGCTGACATCCTCGACTATCCCGAGTGGATGGGTCACTCGATCGGCAGGTGGGACGGCGACACGCTCGTCGTCGACACGATCGGGATGCGTGAGGAAACGTGGCTGGATACGGCGGGCTTCGAGCACAGCGCGAAGCTGCACATCACGGAGCGCTTCCAGAAGACCGGCCCCGATGCCATTCGCCTGACGACGACGATCGAGGATCCCGTGTTTTATACGAAGCCCTTCACCTACGGGCGCAACGTGCGGCGCATGCCGAAGGACACGCGGCTGATGCCCGCGCGCTGCGCCGACAACGAGCGCTCACTCGCCGACGCCGTGCCTGGCGTCCAGGGACCCGAGCACAAGAAACCGCCGACGTTCCCGAAGTGAGCGGTAGTGTCCGGCTTTAGCCGGACCTACTGGTCGGAACCCGGCGACCCGGTGAATACCTTGCGGCCGTCGGTGAGCGTCAGCGTGCCACCGGACGCCTTGGGCGATCCGTTTCGCGCGGGCGACGACCCGGCCAGCGTCACCGCATCGCCGATCTTCAAGTTGTCCTTGCGCCATCCGGCGCGATACAGCTGATTCGGCGTTGACGCTTCAATCGCCCAGTTCGTGAGCTTTCCGGAAGTATCCGTCACGTCGATGAAATAGAAGACGTGCGGGTTCTTCCACTCGACCTGCGTCACCTTTCCGATCAGAGTGATCTTGTGGTCGACGTCGTAGGTCGCCGCCACGCTGTGATGTGCGAGCGCGGTGAGGCCGCTGAACACGAGGCCGACCAGGAGCGCGAACAGCGTACGTCGTGACATCTGAACCCTCCACGCGGGCGCCGCGTGCCGCCCGGACCGGTCAAAAATATCATGGGCCGCGCCCTCGGAAGTCCGCTAAATTGTCGCGCCGAGGTGAACCAGCACCACTCCTTTGGCGCTGAATACGACGCCGCGTTCCCTCGCGCAGCATCATCGTCGCCGGTCACGCTGTGCGCGCGGGCGGGCTCGCGTCGAGCAACGCCCGCGCTTCTCGTATGTCGCGCGTGTCGAACCCCTCGGTGAACCAGGCGTACGCGGTGGAAAGGTCGTGGTACGCCTGATCGAGGCGGGCACTACGGATGCAGCTCTCATCGCTGTCGAGGTGAGCCATGCACCACATGCGCCACTGCACCAGGGTCACCGCGGCACGAAGCTCGAGCCCTCGCCCGTTCTGAGCACGCGCACGATGCATCGCTTCCTGCAGAGCGGCCTCGACAGCGTCGACCGGCTCCTCGCTCGGTGCGCCGTGGCCACGCGCCGCTGGTCGACGCTCATTCTGGGCCTGCTGCAACAAACGCCACAGGATGTGCCCTCGGAGCCGATACATCTCGGGAACGTAGTACGCTTCCGCCGTTGATCGGCTTTGAACCATCGCCTCGTCCAGCATCCGCAGGCCCTCGTCGAACGACCCGGCGCGCCCGTGCGCGTCGGCCAGTACCGTCAAGTGATACGACCGCTCAAGGACGGTTCCCCCGGCATCGCAGATCCGCAGGCCCTGCGTCAGGCTCGCAATCCCGTCGTGGACATGACCCTGGCGCACCAGCAGCCAGCCTCGGCTCAGGTCGCGCCGCGCATCCGCCTCGACGAAGCCCTGGTCTCGACACACCGCTTCGTGCTCGTCCACGAGAGCCGCGACACGGGCGAGATCACCGCTCTCCTGGAACGCGCGCGCGCCGAAGAGCAGCGCCACGCCTTGGGAGTAGGCGTGCGCCAACGTGCGGCCCAACGTGATGCCCTCTTCCGCCGTCCGCCGGGCAGTGTCGGGATAGCCGCGATACCACGCGACCGGCGCGGCGAACGAGAGCGAGGTAACGGCAGGGTCGTGACCGAACTGCAGGAACGTGAGATGGTCGTTCGGCGTGTAGAGCCGTAGCCGCTGCGAGAAGTGGTCGCTCGCTTCGTCCAGCCGTCCGAGGTGCCACAGCACCATGCCCAGCGCCACATTGGCGGCGAGCACCAACGCTTGCGGCGATGGGCGCCCGTGCGACGACGCTCGCTGAGCCGCTTCCGCCAGGCGCATCATGCGCGCTCCGACTTCGTGCGCGGTCTCGTACTGCCCGTTCACGAGGTAGAAGGCGAATAGGCCGCAGAGCGCCGGAAACAGTTCGGGGCTGTCCTCGGCCTGTCGACACAGCTCGAGTGCACGCCGGCACGCCTCACGCGCCTCCGGCGAGGCGGCCCCACGCGAGGCTCCATATGAAACCACCGCGGCCATCTGCAGGCGCAACTCGGCGCTATCCCGTTCGTCACCGCCAGGCACGCGTGGCAACAGGGCGAGGCCGCGCGTCGCCAGCTTCAGCCCCTCGCTGAAGGCGCTCCGCTGCAGCGCCTGCTCGAATCCCACGAGGCAGTAGTGCACGGCACGCGCTTCATCGTGCCCTCGCTCGAAGTGTGACGACAGGTCCACCGCCACTGCATGGACATCTTGCGCATGAGTCTGCTCACGGTGGTACGCCACGCGTCGGTGCAGATCGGCACGACGTCGCGCCGGAATCTGCGCGTAGGCCACTTCCTGGTGCAGCGCATGACGGAACCTGTACATCACCGCCCGCGTGCCATCGGGCCAGTCGTCAACCCCGTCGGGTTCAAGGAAGCGGTAGGCGTGCGCCAAGCGTTCGAGCACCGTCTCGACATCGAGCGCGGCTCCGGTGTGTAGTGCGTCGATCGTCTGCACTGCGACGCGCATACCGACTACGCTGGCCACCTCGAGCGCCTCGCGCTCCGCTTCCGGCAGAATCTCTATTTGCGCGCGCAGCATGTCGGCCAGCGTGGCTGGGATCGCCGCGACCCACGTCTCGACCTCGTGGTCGTCGTGCGCCGTCCCGCCCGTGAGCAGGGCGTCCGTGACGTGCACGACGAAGAGCGGGTTGCCCTCTGTCCGCGCGTGGACTCGATGGGCCAGGCTGGCGATGGCCTCAGCCGGACCCCCCAGGCACGCGCGGAGGTAGTCCTCTACCGCGTTGACACCGAGGGCCGACAGGGGCAGCTCCGCGCCGAGTGCTCGCTCGCGCAGCCCAAGCGCGATCCGCCGGAGCGGATGGCCTGGCACGGCAAGCACCGACGGCCGGTACGTCCCAATCACCAGGAGTCGTGCCGGCGGTTTGCGGCGGGCCAGATAGTCGACGATCTCGAGCGTCGACGTGTCGCTGTCGTGCATGTCGTCGAGCCACAGGACCAGAGGGCGCTCCTCAGCCAGCGTCTCGAGCGCGACCGCGAGCTCTCTGATTCGCCGCTCGCCCGTCGCGCTCGCCGCAGGCGCCAGCGCCTCGCGCTCCAGCGGTGTCGTCAGCCCAGGCATCTGCACCAGCCAGGCCGGTGCGGCCGCCCGCAGGACTTCGAGCACCCGCGACGAGGGCTGCGCCGCAAGCGTCGCCAGCGCGTCGAGCATCGGAAGGTAGGCCACCTCGGGACCGAACCGCGTGACGCACTGCCCGCGCGCCAGCCAGCACGACTCTCGAACGACCGAGCCGGCCAGGAACGTCTCGACGAGTGCCGTCTTGCCGATGCCCGCCTCACCGCTGACGAACACCGTCTGACGGCGTCCCCCGGCGGCCTCGCGCAGCAGGCCGGTCAGCAGTTCGAGCTCGCGAGCCCGGCCCACTATTGGTCGCGCCGCGCGCCCGCCCTCGGTGGCGTCGGCGCCGAAGCTTGGCGCGGACAGCGTGTCGGGAGAGTGCGGATCTCCCGCCACACGAAACCGGTAGCCGCGCCGATGCACCGTGTCGACGAATCGCGGCGATCGAGGGTCGTCGCCAAGCGCCTTGCGGATCTCGCTCAGGCACAACTGCAGGTTGGCATCGCCCACGGCGATGCCGGGCCACACCGCAGCGAGAAGAGCGTCCTTCGTCACCAGCGTGCCGCGCCGCTCAACCAGGCACCGAAGGACGTCGAACGTCTTCGGCCGTAGCCGCACCTCGCGGCCGTGGCGCGTCAGCCGCGCATTGGCGGGATCGAGTATGAATTCGGCGAAGCGGATTGGGACCGGAGCCACTGTACGGCGGCCCGATGCTACTCCGGCCTCGAAATTTTAGAAAACTCTTAGGGTTCCCTCAGGACTTCCGGGCGGAAAGCGCGAACAATGACGTGCTCGCTCAAGACCTTCGTCGCGCAAGGAGTGAAAGATGCGGATCGTCCTAGTGCTGCTGTTGCTGCTGGTTTCTGTCCCCGCCCGTGCCAATGTCATCTACACCTATACGGGCAGCCCGTTCACCGACGTACTTGATTTGCCGTTCCCTCCGGGAACGTTCGACACCTCGATGCGGGTGACCGGCTGGTTCGAGCTGGCGGACCTCCTTCCCGCCGACCTGCCGCTGACCGACATCGGGGGCGATGTGCTGGCCTTCTCGTTCTCGAATGGGCGCAGCACGCTGACCGCCGCCGGTCCCAGCCTCACGACCTTCTTCTTCGTGCAGACGGATGCTGCCGGCGATATCGATGTCTGGGACGTCATCCTGCAGCAGACGCTCGTGCTGACGCCGTTCGGCGATCACGACACGAGAATCGTCACGCAGAACGACACGGCCGGCCTGTTAGGTCTGTCCGGTGTCCAGGACCTGGGCGCGCTGCTCATGTGCGACCCGGCGCTCGTGCCACGAGGCCTGTGCCTCTCATTCGAAGACTCCGCGCTTATCGACGGAAGCCCCGGCGTGTGGCAGTCGAGCGAGCCGGCCGCCGCGGTACCCGAACCCTCGACGGCTGGGTTGATGGCCTTTGGGCTCGGCGCGGCGCTGTTGGCCACCCGCCGCAGGCGCGCCGCTACCCGTGTTGCTTCCGTTGCCCAGGCGGCAGCCGAAGGATGAGATCTGGAAACCCGGAAGTCCGGCGACGGCTCGTGCCCTAGCGCGCGCGGGCGACGGCGGTCGTTGTCGACAGCTTGGCGCAGTCCAGCGAGGCCTTCACGAAGCCGCTGCGGATGACAGCGGCGACAAACGCACGGTAGACGTCGGCAGCTGCCGGTTCGCCTGGCTTGACGACGAACGACTGTTGTCGGCGACGCCGTTAACGGTCACGGAACCCGATCTCAGTTTGGCCCCCGACAACGGGTCGAGGATGTAACTCATCAGGCGAACGTCCCAGGTCGGCCTGCTGGCTCTACACCGGGCGCGGCCTCCGGGCTCCTCCCAACGCGCGGAAAACGTCAATCCCAATGAGGAGCACGTAGCCCGCCGCCGAGGCGGCGCCGGCGACGTAGGTCATCGCGGCTGCTTTAAGAGTCGCCCGCGCCTCATCCACCTCCTGCGCCCCGCGAGTGATGCCGAGCTTCTCGAGCTGCACGAGGGCACGCCGGCTGGCGTTGAACTCGACGGGGAGCGTGACGAAGTGGAAGATGGTCGACCCGATGTAGGCGACCATGCCGATCAGGAACAGGGAATCGCTCCCCAGCATCGAGCCGAGGACGGCGAGCGGAGTCCCGAAGCGCGACCCTGCCTGGATGATGGGGAAGATCACGGTGCGGAGCTCCAGCGGCGAGTAGTCGTCGGCGTCCTGGAGGGCGTGCGCCGCCTCGTGCGCCGAGACCGCCATCGCGGCCACGCTCGCGCTCCGGGCGTTGTCGAGCGACAGGCGGATCGCAAGGGTGCGGGGGTCGTAGTGGTCGGTGAGGGTGCCCGCAGCGAGTTCCAGGCGGACCTTCTCGAGGCCGTTGGCATCGAGGATCCGCCGCGCGACTTCGGCACCCTCGAGGCCGGCGCGGTTCGGCACGCTCGAATAGCGCGCGTAAGTCGCCTTCATCGACCGGCGGACGACGATCCCGAACAGCCAGATCGCCCCCATGACCGCGTAGAACAGCGTCGCACTCACGACGGCCTCCCCCTTCCGGATTTACGAACTCGTTGGCGGAAATCGCGTACCGTTCAGCGGTCTGTGACGGCCGTCGTCTCCTACTGACACTCCATCTTCAGCTTGCAGACAACAGCCGTCACGCTCGTGCTCGCGCCAAGTCAGTAGACCGCTGCGGCAACCTCGGCGAGCTCCGAACGCGGCAATCGGGCGGCGACCGATGCGGCTCTTGCGAATCGTGCCAGGGTGCGTCCGAAGGGCGACGTGCGACCGTGCGACCCTTCGGGAACCCTACGGATCGAGCACCAGCCTTCGCATCGAAGGCAGTGTCAGCCGAGGTACAGAATCCCGAGATCGGCAGAATGCAAACGGCCTACGCCGTCGTCTTTCGCGGCGCCTTCGCGGCCTCCGCGTCGAGGCGGGCGGAGATCGCGTCGAAGACGGCCAGCTTTGCCTGCTCAATCGACGCGATGGCATAGTCGATCGCGAAGCTGGCGTCGTCCTCCGCGTCCTCGGCATCCCGCTCAGCGATCTTGGCGTCAATCGCCTGCTTCTTCTCAGAGACGCGCATCTTCAACGCGTCCATGTCGGCGCCGAGCTTTGCTTCCATTGCGCCCCATTTCGAGGAGCCGGCGGCGCGGGCGGCCTTAACCGACTGCTTCACCTTGTCGATCGCCGCTGTCGCGCTCGTGCGCGCTTCGGCGGTGCGCGACACCAACTTGTCATGTCCTTCCTTCTGCGCTGCCGCGACGGCGGTCTCGAGATTCTTCGCGCGAACTGACAGGTCGGAGAGCTGATCAGAAAGTGGCTTCACCATGATGTGCCTCCACAAGAAAGTTGTTCAGAAACATTTGGACTAAGACGACCGCAGCTGGTTTCGCATGTGAATGTTCAGAGCAGCGACACGCGGCCTCATGGTCATTGACTCCACACCCGCGGTTACGGTGCGTGAGAAGGGTCGGGCAATGAGGAAGCAGACGGCATGCCGCAGGCGACCGAATTGACGCCACTCTCCACTCGAATGGAATCTCGCTCGATCCGTTCTAAAACTCGCACAACGCGTCACGCGAGCGCCGGGATCTGTTAACCGTATTTCGTGAACTCACGAAAGGTGGTGGGCATCACGGGACCGCCTGGACCCCCCGATCCGGAACGGCTCGCCCGGCTGCACGAGCTGCACGCCGCGACCGCTCGTGAGAATGCTCGTCGGCGCGCTCATCGGCTCCAGCGCAACATCGTCCTTGGCCTTCAGAGCTGGGTGATGCCCTATTTCGATCAGGAGTTCGGCAAGGAGCTTGACCGCCTCCTCAGTGAGAAATTCGATCTTCTGCTCGGGTGGCCCGCGCCCGGATCTTCAAGCGCGGCCGTGCGAAAAGAATTTTGCGGAGACGGACGAGCCTGGGCGGTAGCGGCCGCGCCGCGCCGGCGCCGCCGTTACGCGTCGCTCGATGATCCGATGATCAGGCGCGATCGAAGCGATCGAGACTCATTACCTTGTCCCAGGCGGCGACGAACTCGCGCACGAACTTGTCCTTCGAGTCGTCGCACGGGTAGACCTCCGCGAGCGCGCGGATCTCCGAGTTCGATCCGAAGACGAGATCGACGCGGCTGGCGGTCCATCGGAACGTCGCCCTTCGTACGGCAGCATCGCTCGAACGAGTCAGCGGCATCAGACGTCGGCTTCCACTGCGTGCCCCGGTCGAAGTGAGTGCTCCCGTATCAGTCGGTGTTCGTTCTTGTGTGTGCGCGCAAGTGATGCGCCGGATTGTGATAGGACTGTGATACGTCAGGCTGAAAACCCCGAAGAACATCGAGGTTTACGGACGCACATCCGGTAACACTTCGGTAGGTCTAAATCGCTGAAGGCGTGTGTGTAAGCGTGCTCCTTCAACCACTCGGACATCTCTCCGCGTCGACTGGAATCAGCAGTTTAACGTGACCGCACGACAGCGTCCAACCGCATTGTGAAGCCATCGGGAAATCACGGCCCGCTCCATTTGACAACAGGCACACTGGGGCGTATACACGCCACTCCGGGCAACGTCGCAGATGAGACGGGATGAGAAGTGAGGTTTCCGATGAAGACTCCGAGGATTCTTGCCGCAGCAGCGGCGACGATTGGCGTGCTTCTCGTGGCGGTTCCCTCGTTTGCACATCACTCGTTCGCCGCGGAGTTCGACGCAACAAAGTGCCGGGAGTTTACGGGCACGCTCACGAAACTTGAGTGGACGAACCCCCACGGGTTTTTCTATGTGGACGTCAAGGGCGCAGGCGGAGATGTGCAGAACTGGTCTTTTCAGACGTACGCGCTCATCACACTGAGGAGAGCTGGTACCGATCGGCAGCTATTCCTCGATAACATCGGCAAAGAAGTGTGGGTGAGAGGCTGCGTCGCGAAGAATGGCAGGCCGAATTATGCCGCCGCCGGTTCACTCAAGTTCGCGTCTGATGGCGTTCTGCGCCAGATGGGACAACTTCAAGACTAGCGTCAGGAGTCGTGAACATGAAACGTAGCCTCGCATGCACCGCAATGCTGATGCTGGTATGCATGGGGTCCGCGCCGTCCCACGCCCAGAATACGGAATACGCGATCAAGGTGATGCCGCCGGGCGGTCCCGCGCCGCGCCTGGCCAACGGCCGTCCGGATTTGTCCGGTCACTGGCTGCCCAATAGCGCGGGCCAGGGCGTCAGCGGTCGCGATGGCGTCGATCCCGCCGCGAGACGGCAATTCGATCCCAGGATGACGCCGGAAGTGCCACCCGTGTTCCAGCCGTGGGCGGAGGCAAAAATCAAGGCGATGACGCCGGTGGAAATCGAGCTGTCGAAGTCGTCCGTAAACTGCATCCCGCGTGGTGTTCCAGCCATCTGGCTGCAGAACCCCTATTCGACGGTCATTGTCCAGACGCCAACCATGTTGGCGCAGCTGTACGAAGTCCTCAATAACTGGCGTCTCATCTACACGGATGGACGCCCTGTCCCGAAGAATCCGGAGCCTTGGTTTCACGGTACCAGCACGACTCGCTGGGATGGCGACACCCTGGTCGTCGATTCGACCGGGTTCGACGAAAAAACGTACGTCATGCCGAATGGGTGGTTTCATAGCGACGCGTTGCACGTCACCGAGCGCTACACCCGTCCGTCCATGAACTATCTGATGGTCGAGATCACCGTCGACGATCCGAAGGTCCTGGCGAAGCCGTGGAAATCCGCTCCTCGCCGCTGGACGCTCGGAAACGGGGAGGTGTACGAGTTCTACTGCACGAACAACCGCGAGCTGGATGAGCTCCAGAAACTCCAGGAGCTGGAAGCTCAGAAAAAGTGAGGAATTGCAGTCGCGTGATTGCGCGACCTCCGCGCGTCCTGCAGTTCGGCATCAAGTATGGCTTTTAAACCGCTTTTCACTTCTACGGGCCACGGAGTCACGGAGTCACGGAGCAAAAACATGAAATTCCTCCGTGTCTTCGTGGCTACGTGGCAGTGAAATTCGCTCCAGCCAGAGGAACTGCGCTGACGCGCCGAGGGTGGTGGGAGTCCTGGTGCTCCTGTTGCTGGGGCCATCCGTGCAGCACCCCTTTGCACAACAGGCGGCCCCGCAGGCGTCCACCGCACAGAGTGCCGCCACTATCCGCGCCGAGTTCCTTCGGCTGATCGATCGCCCCAGAGTGCCGTTGGCACCGATGGTGACCGAGTTGCCTGGTAGCAGGCAGGAACATTTCACGTTCGCGTCGGAAGCCGGCGAGCGCGTGCCAGAGGTTTGCTCAGTCCGAATTCGGGCGCTCCTCCCAGCGTTCAACCGGGAACGGTGATCGCAATTTCCTCTATCGCGACGACAAGGTGTTGTTCAAGTGCTTCGCAACGCCGCAGTACGGCACCACGCTTCTTCGCGACAAAGTCGCCGCGCATATCGCGGCGACGCTCGTTAGCCGTCGCTCGGATCGATCTTTCGTTTGCTGCGCCTCTGGTCACCTGACTCGCTCTTCTCCGAGGGCGTAGGAGAATTGTCCCCGGACGATCCGGCGGCGTGCTGAAGCAGCTCGATGAACTCCTTCACAGCCTCAGCGGCTGCGGCCGCTCCCGGAATGCTCTTGAGTTCCTCCTCGAACGCCGTCGACACGCTTCCGACGATCGTCCCGCACCACCCCAGCGCCGACTGCATTCGCTCTACGTATGCGCTCACGTTGTTCGTGGTCGCTCTGGCGTAGTGTTTCACCGCCTGCCAGAAGCCCTTCAGCTTTGCTTTGAGTTGAGCACCGCTGAATCCCCGGTTGGCGAGCGGCAGATCGTGAGCACCCGTGTTCAGGGCCGCTTGAACGGTCCCGAGCTGACGACATGCCTCCAGGTAGGCAGCTAGCAGGTCGTCGACGGTTAGCGATCCGGACCCGGCCTCTCCAGGAGGCGGAAGCCAGAAGTCCGCGTCGAGCACGACCCGGTGCAGGACGCCGTGCACCTGTCCCAGCGCGAGCTGCACATAGTAGCGATCGCCCGGGATCCAGGACTCGGGTTGGGGCGGCGTTGGCATGTCGGGCACGAGTCCCTCCTGTGATCAAAAACCTCTTCCCAAAGTAACGCAAAACAGACCGATCACCTCGAGATCGGCCACACGGTCGTCACGCATGTTGTGGATGATTGGACGGTAGGAGGATAAAGGAAAAGGTGTGTCGCCGGGGACAATTCCTGTCCTGGGCGGATCCTGCCAAAATGACCATCGCGTCGGGTGAATTGTTCCCCCTGAAGAACGTTTCAGCGTGAGTCGGCCGACCTATATGCGATGTTCGTCGTACAAGCGCGCGCGTTCGGCTCTCGGCGTTTCCTGTCCGTAGTCCTTGAAAATTTCGCCCTTATCAATGGACTCAAAGGGCGAGACTTCGCCGTCTAAAGCGGTTGAGCCGCAAGAGGCGCAAAATCGCTTGGAATCGAAGGAGAATGCCGCACTCGGTGGAGAGAGATCGTCTCTCGCGAATTGAGAGGGAATTCGATGAAAATTGCAGGAATTGTTTGGAGGAGAGAGTGAGAGTCCTTTCATGAGGAGCTGTGCGCTCACAACCACGCTGGTGCTCCTGTTGCTGGGCCCGTCGGCGCAGGACGGCTCGGCACAACAGGCGGCCCCGCAGGCGTCCACCGCACAAAGTGCCGCCACTATCCGCACCGAGTTCCTTCGGCTGATTGATCGCCCCAGAGTGCCGTTGGCACCGGCGGTCACCGAGTTGCCTGGTAGCAGGCAGGAACATTTCACGTTCATGTCGGAAGCCGGCGAGCGCGTGCCGGGCATTGCCGTCAGGCCAGCCGCATCCGGGCGGCGAGCCACGGTCATCGTGCTTCACGGTACCGGTGACAGCAAGGAAGGGATGCTGCCCCTGTTGACAGCCCTGGCGAACCGCGGCTATCTGGCCGTCTCCATCGACGGCCGATATCACGGCGAACGTGCGACCCGTTCCGGCGGCTACACCAACGCGATCGCCGCCGCGTACCGAACGGGCAAGGGACATCCTTTTCTGTACGACACCGTGTGGGACGTCCTGAGGCTCGTGGACTATCTCGCCACGCGTGCCGACTCGGATCCGGCCCGGATCGGCCTGATGGGGATCTCCAAGGGGGGCATGGAAACCTATCTGGCATCGGCTGTCGATCCGCGCATCGCGGTGGCTGTTCCGGTCATCGGCGCGCAGAGTTTTCGCTGGGCTCTGGACCACGACGCGTGGCAATGGCGCGTGGGGACAATTTCACCCGCGGTCGAGGCCGCGGCCCGCGATGCAGGGCTCTCGTCGGTCGACGCCGCGTTCGTCCGAAAGTTCTATGACCGGGTCGTGCCGGGAATCTACGGCGACTTCGATGGTCCGTCGATGCTGCCGCTCATCGCCCCCCGGCCTCTTCTCGTGATCAACGCCGACCAGGACGATCTGACGCCCATGCCTGGCGTGCAGGAATGCGCGCGAGCGGCCGAGCAGGCGTACCGGCTCGCGAACGCACAGGAGAAGTTCCAGCTGCTGGTCCAGCGGGATGCCGGGCACGAGTTCACCGCAGACGCAGAGCGGGCCAGCCTGGATTGGCTCGTGAAATGGTTGAAGCCGTAGGTCGTGTGCCTGTCCCGTCTGAACAGAAAAGGCCCGACCGCACGTGCGGTCGGGCCTTCGCGTTCGGTATGGATTCCGATGTTAGTTCCGCGCGGTCTGTCGGGCATCCGCGGCCGGCGGCGGGTTCTTCGACGCGATGTAGGCCGTGATGTTCACCAGGTCTTCAGCCGTCATCTTGGCGACGATCGGCTTCATCAGATCGGACCACAGGCCGCGCCGCGCCCCGGTCTGGAAGTCGAATAGCTGACGACCCATGTAGCTCGGCGAACGACCTGCCAACGCTGGCACCGGTCCGATGCCTTGGAGGTTCGCGCCGTGGCAGATCGAGCACTGCAGCTTGTTGGCGAGCGCCTCACCCTTCTTGACGGCCCCAACCGGCACGTAAGCGATGTAGCCCGCGTGTCCGTCGCGCATCTCGAAACGCTCCTGGCCGTGCTCCGGCACCTCGATGACACGGTTGCCGATCGGCTCCTTCCCAGCTTCGGCTCCCTCGAGTTCGAAGTACACGTTGCCCTGGATCTTGGTCTTTGGCACCATGCTGACTTCCTTGACCTTGACCCAGCCCTGCGGAATGGGTAACGCGGCGAAATATTCAGCGGCGGCCTTGACCTCTTCGGGAGTCGACTCTTTCCCGAATCCGGCCATCAGGTTGACGTTGCCTTTCCGTGGATCCGAGCTCTTTCGCAGGCCGTTCTTGAAATCTTCCATCTGCTGAGTGATGTAGCTCGCGGAAAGACCTGCAGGGGCCGCGTTCTCCGGGCGACCGCGACCATTCGGGAGGTGGCAGAAGCCGCACGCGCGCACGGCCTGACGACCTTTGCTGACGACGTCCGGCATCGGGCCGTGATCTTCCGGATGCCAATCAGGAACCGTCGGGATGCCGCGCAGCTGCGTCCGCGTCAGCCCCACGCTGCTGCCTTCGATGTGCAGGACCGTACCGTCGTCTGCGGGCGGCTGGGCCGGAGCCGCGCCGGGCGGTCGAGGCGGAGCCGGGGGCATGACGCCCCACGCCCACTCTGGAAGATTCGGGGGAACCGGTCCGGCCGGCGCCGGGGCCTGCTGCGCGAGCGCGTACCCGCCCAGCACTACGAAAGCAAATGCAACCAGAGCGAGATGGATCTTTCTCATACGTTCTCCTCCAGGAACCGCATGCATGTATTTGAAGACGTCGTACCCTAGCACACAGAAGACAGAAAACAGCACCCGGTTATTCCTACTTCGCCAGCGGGTCGGGACGCAGCTGGAACTTCACCAGCTTGCTCGTCCCACCCTTGCCCTCCTCGGCGTGGAAGATGGCTCTGGTGGCGTAGGTAGAGTAAAGGCCCCGCCCTTTCCACCCAGCTTGTGGGTTGTCGATGCGGCCGTCGAGGAGCTTCGCGTAGAAGCCCATCGGATATGGCACGCGCAGGTAGGTGAACTTGCCCGTGGACGGCGAGAGGGCCGCGATCGCCTCGGACACTGGAGCCATCGGCACGTTGGCGCCCAGGCCCAGCGTGTTGTGCTGGTCCACCCAGTTGTAATAGCCGCTGTCGGCAGCACCGGAATCCGATACGCCCTTGAACTGGGGACCAGGGAACGGGTAGAACGTCCACCCTTCGGGGCAGTGCTGCCCCGTAGCGGTCGGGCCGGCCAGCGGGCCCTTGCACTTACGTCGATCGAAGCTCGCGAGGTGTCCGCTCGACACCCCCGTCCACACCACGCCGTTGCGATCGATGTCGATGCCGCGCGGCGAGTAGCCCTGCACCGATGCCTTGTCATTCCCGAAGGGCAGCTCGTACCGTTCTGCCAGTGCCGTCGCCGGCGGGTTCGGTCCCGGATTCAGCCGGACGATCGCGCCCGGGAATCCGAGCACAGCGCCCCAGATCGATCCATCCACCGGACTTGGAATCACCGCGTAGAACGGACTGATGATGCGTTTGTCCTTGGTGGGATCGATCGGCTGATCGGGCTCCACGTAGGCGTCACGCTTCCCGTTGCCATTCGTGTCGAGGATGAACGCCGTCCATCCCTGCGCTTTGGCCTCGTCTTTCGTTTCGTCGAAGAGCTTCGTGTTGAGCCATCCGACCACCTGACCTCCACCGCTGCAGAACCAGAGCGTGTCGTTGGCGTCCTCGGCAAACTGCAGATGGTGTGTCGCGAAGCACAGGTCGATGAGGGTGAACTTCTTCGTCTTTGGATCGTAGACGGAGACCTGGCGGCCACTCTGGTTGATGGGAAACGCCTTGGCCGAGGGGTGGTTCGAGCCGTCCCGGCAGAAGGCGGGCGTCTCATTCGGCCGGATTACCTGGGCGGTCCAGACACGCCCCTTGCCGTCCATCGCAAAGCTGTGCGCCTGAGTCCTGCTCGTCCACTGCACCTCGTCTCCCCAGTAGGGCGAAGGCGCCGCCATCACCGACGGCACTGGCGGCGTGCTGGGATCCCGAACCTCCAGGGGGAGCTTCGTGGCCGCGTGCGTGTTCGGGTCCACCACTGGCAGATAGTCGTCAGAAAGCTCGAGCGAGCCGTACACCTGTCCATTGGCGTTCACGCGCGGGTTGCGCTTGTCGGTGGAAATCTCGTCGTGCAGAAACGCTTTCGGGTCGGCCCAGTCCCACATGGTGACGACGACGTTGCGCTCCACGCCCTGGGGCCGAGGCGGCGTTGGAGGCACCTCGCCGGCGGCGATCCGATCGGTCCACTCGGCCAGCATCTGCGTCATTCGCGGCTGGCCCAAGCCAGCGACCTGCGCCGCCATTCCGGCGCCGGCCTGGCCTGAGCGGACTCGCCGCTGCCACGCGGCGACCGAGGTCGGGAACTGCCCGAGGCTCGCGGGAAGTTCGCGCGTGGCCTTGCCGCCCATGAGATGGCACCCGAGGCAGCCTTCCGTCCTCAACCGCATCTGGAACTGCGCCTGGCTCTTGATGTTTTCATTGATGCCGTTGCCCTGCGGGCCAGTACCGCTTCCCGGGAACTCACTCTTGTCGGGCACGCGCAGCATGGACCACCAGTAGTTGGCCGGATAGTACTGCGCTGCGGCCTGGGCGCTCGGCGCTATGACGGCCGTCAAGTTAAGCGTCTTGCCTGGCTCGCCCTTGACCTTCGGCGAATCCACGAGCCCATACCCGCGAACCCACACGTCGTAGTTGGCCCTCGGCAGATCGGGCACGAGGTACCGTCCACGGTCGTCCGTGACGACGATCTTCACGAACTTCGTCGGCAGGTCTTTCGTTTCGGCGATCACCCAGACGCCTGCTTCCGGTCCCTTGGGTCCGGTCACGACCCCGCCCATGTCGTCGGAGTCGACTGAGACTGTCTGGTTCGCCTGCTGTCCGGCGCTGAGATGGGCTTGCCAGGCGATCAGGAACGCTGCCAGGCTGGCAGCGATGAACCCGGCGCACGCGACCCCCTTTGTCATTCCCATGGAGTTCCTCCTGAGGACGTGGTGACGACCGAGGTTGCGGGCAATCGTAGAGGCGGACCTTTAGGTCCGCCTTCTTTAAAAATCCAACTGCGCGCTGATTTTGACGAAACGACCGACCATCACGATCTGCGGCACGCGAAACGTCCCGTAGGCAGTACTTTCCGTCAGGACCGCGCTCGAATTCAACACGTTGTAGACGTCGAAATTCACCCCGGTGCGCCGCTGCCCGAATCTCAAGATTTTGCCGATGCGCAGGTCAAACTGATTGACGCGGTCGCCGTAAAGGGCGCCCGCAGAGGCAGCGGCTGGTGTCGCCGCCACCGCATTCGATCGCAACAAATTCACCTGCGCGTTCGGGGAGTTCCCCGATAAGGGTCGTCCGAGCGATTGGGCTGCCAACGCGGTCGGCGCGTTGAACGTGGCCTGGACGAGCGGCCCAGGATTGCTTTGGAAGGACGCGCCGACCTGGATGTCCACCTTTGGAAGCGTGTAGGAGCCCAGGCCCTTCACCTGTGTCAGGAACGGCGAGTTCATATGGCAATAGCCGGACGGCAGAGCCGTAGTGGCGTTGCTGATCAGCTCCGGAAGCTTCGACACGATCTCGCAATTGTCGGTGCTCGTGCGCCCCGTGCTGACGCCGCCCTGGACGGTGAGTCCGCGCACAAGTCGAGCGTTGGCACTCAGGTCGATCCCGTTCCAGTGCTCGATTTGCTTGCCGTAGTTGGACGCGAGGGTCACGAAGTTCTGCGCCGGCACGCTGAACTTCGTCGGAATCACGTTAGAGAGCCCGCAGATCTGATTCGCGCCACCGCCGGGCAGCCGGCCATTGGCGGGTGCGGTGATGCAGTACGTGTCGAAGTCGGCCGGCGTCAGCGCCAGGTTGTCAATCAGCCCGAAGTTGCCGTACCACCGGCGGAAATACCCGACGTCCACCGATACGCGGGGCAGCACCTCGTGCTGCACGCTCGTGGCGAACTCCCAGTTGAAGGGGCGGTTCCCCCATCCGGTGACCGCCTTGGGGTCGTAGGTCGTGCTGGGGCTGGCCTTACCGAAGTTCGGGTCGTTCAGGGCGCCGCATTCGCCGTTGGCTATCGCGCTCGTGAGATCGCAATCGGGGACGAAATTTTGGTTGCCGTCGCCCCACGTCCGCGTGGCGCTGTGGACGACTCTATTGTAGGGAGCCTGCGTTCCATACGTGAAGGCAGGTCCGTCCGAGCCGATGAGATATTTGTTGAGGCTGACCTTGACGGCGGTCTTGCCGGTCCCGAACACGTCGTACGCGACGCCCATCCTTGGCGTGATGTCCTTCCAGTTCGAGTTCGGCGTCTTGGGAAGCGTGAAGTTGCGAGTGGGCGCGAACTGTATGGGCCCGTACGTCTCTTCCGGAAAACTACTCTTGAACGAGTCGAATCTCACC
>Ga0137452_1000185_pt1 | contig 18544 bp, 17 predicted proteins | sample EasRivERMGT513_2_FD_102312 | JGI IMG/M metagenome (GOLD analysis project Ga0137452, IMG submission 102312) | Soil microbial communities from meander-bound floodplain in the East River, Colorado, USA - East River MetaG ERMGT513_2 | ecosystem: Environmental > Terrestrial > Soil > Floodplain ...
CATCATCGTCTCGACGCTCGTCGTCGCCACCGCGGAATTCGGAGACAAGACCCAGCTTCTTGCCATCCTGCTCGCTGCGCGGTTCCGCGCGCCCGTGCCCATCCTGCTGGGAATTCTCGGCGCAACGCTCTTCAACCATGCGCTTGCCGCGTTTTTTGGCTGGTACGCCTCGGACATCCTCTCGGGCGACGTACTCCGTTGGATTCTTGTGGTGTCGTTCTTCGCCATGGCGGTCTGGACACTTCAGACCGACCGGCTCGACAAGCCGCCGGCGATGTTTGACAGGTACGGTGCGTTCCTGGCGACGCTGATCGCCTTCTTCATCATCGAGATCGGCGACAAGACGCAGGTCGCCACCATCGCGCTCGCGGCGCATTACCAGAGCGTCGCCATCGTCACCATCGGAACGACCCTCGGCATGATGATCGCCAATGTGCCGGCCGTTTACCTGGGCGAGATCGCGGCGCGCAAGCTGCCGATGAACTGGATGCGCCGCATCGCAGCGGGAATCCTTTTCCTCATGGCCATCGTCACGGCCTTCAATATCGGGCAGCTCTTTTAGGCCTTCGCGCTGCGCACCTTCATGCGGCGCTCCGTTCCGGTCTCGATCACGACCGCTTCGCCGTTTTCCAGCGCAATCGCCAGCCGCCCTTCGCGCAGTTCGACAGCATCGTGGCCGAACACTTCCGCGCGCCAGCCATGCAGCGCAGGGACCCCGTCATCGCCGATCGCCAATCGCTCGAGGTCTTCGCTGTCGGCGACCAACCGTGGCGCCACGCGGAACTGATGCGCCTTCAAGCGCAACAGCGTCTTCAGGAGATCGAGCACCGCCGGTGACGGTTCACCTGTCCGAGGCCGTTCCGGCGGCGGCATGCGGTCGGGCAGCTTGCCTTCGAGGCCTTCCTTTACCGCGACCACGATGGCCTTGCCTGCGCGCGATTGTGCATAACCGGTCGGGATCGCGCGAATTTCCGCGAGCGCTTCCGCCGTCGTCGGCGGATGCGCCGCGATCTCGAGCAACGCTTCATCCTTGAGGATGCGGTTGCGCGGCACGTCGCGGGCCTGCGCTTCGCGTTCGCGCCACGCAGCAACTGCAATGAGAACGGTCAGGAACCGCTTGTTCGTCGAGCGCGGCTTCAACCGGCGCCAGGCGTCCTCGGGATCGAGGCGATACGTCACCGGGTCCTTGAGTGTCGCTTCCTCTTCTTCGACCCAGTGCGAGCGACCGGTCTTCTCCAACTCCTTGGAAAGCGTCTCATAGACCTCACGCAAATGCGTGACATCGGCGAGCGCATATTCCAGCTGACGCTTCGACAGCGGCCGGCGGCTCCAGTCGGTGAAGCGCGCGGACTTGTCGATCTCCGATCTCGTGATCTTGCGCACCAGCGTTTCGTAGGAGGCCGCCTCGCCGAACCCGCACACCATCGCGGCGATCTGCGTGTCGAACAGGGGATCCGGGATCACGCCGCCCTGATGGTGAAAGATTTCGATGTCCTGCCGTGCAGCATGGAACACCTTCATCACCTTCTTGGACGCGAGCAGATGATGCAGCGGCGAAAGATCGATGCCCTTCGACAACGGATCGATGATCGCTGCACTTTCGGGACCCGCGGCCTGGATCAGGCAGAGCTTCGGCCAGTAGGTCTGATCGCGCATGAACTCGGTGTCGATCGCCGCAAACGGGCCGCGCTCCAGCTCGGCCACGAAACCCTTCAGGTCGGCGGTCTCGGTGATAATCCGCATGAGCCCGTCTTAACGGATTCGTACCGCTCTGTCCCCATCCGACGGCCTTTAACCCCAGGATCGGACACGGCTTGTCGCAGGCCGCGGAATCGCGCAGAGCTTGACTTCGCGTGGCCGCCTTTCCACAAACGCCGGCCTTGCCTTGGGGATAAGCCATGCACCTTTACCGGAGCCATACTTGCGGGGAGCTCCGCCGAACCAATGTCGGCGAACGCGCCCGGCTGTCCGGTTGGGTGCACCGTTCCCGGGACCATGGCGGCCTCCTGTTCATCGACCTGCGCGACCATTACGGCCTGACCCAGTGCGTCGTAGAACCTGACTCGCCCGCGTTCGCAGCGGTCTCCCAGGCCCGCTCGGAGTGGGTGCTGACCTTGACCGGCCCGGTGGTTGCCCGCTCGTCCGAGACGGTGAACCCGAACCTGCCGACAGGCGAGGTGGAAATCCGGATCGAGGAGGCCACGATCCAGGGCCGAGCCGAGGAGCTGCCGGTCCCCGTGTTCGGCGACCTCGAGTACCCCGAGGAGACGCGCCTCCGCTATCGCTTCCTCGATCTTCGGCGCGAGCGGCTTCACCGCAACATCATGCTGCGGTCTCAGGTGATCCAGTCGATCCGTCGGCGGATGGTGGCGCAGGGCTTCAACGAGTTTCAGACGCCGATCCTGACCGCCTCATCGCCCGAAGGCGCGCGCGACTTCCTAGTGCCGTCGCGGCTTCACCCGGGAAAGTTCTACGCGCTTCCGCAGGCGCCGCAGCAGTTCAAGCAGCTCATCATGGTCGCGGGCTTCGACCGCTATTTCCAGATCGCGCCCTGCTTCCGCGACGAGGCGGGCAGGGCGGATAGGAGCCCCGGCGAGTTCTATCAGCTCGATTTCGAGATGAGCTTTGTCACGCAAGAGGACGTCTTCGCCGCCATTGAGCCCGTGCTCCATGGCGTGTTCGAGGAGTTCGCGAACGGCCGCAGCGTCTCGCCCGCGCCGTTCCCGCGGATCCCCTACTCCGAGGCGATGCTGCGCTATGGCGTCGACAAGCCGGACTTGCGCAATCCGATCGTCATCTGCGACGTCAAGGCGATCTTCGACCGCGAGGATGTTTCGTTCAAAGCGTTCAAGAACAAAGAAGCGGTGCGCGCGATACCCGCGCCGCGCGCCGCCGCGCAACCGCGCTCATGGTTCGACCGGTTGAACGATTGGGCACGCGCCGAAGGCGCAGCCGGCCTCGGCTATATCGTCTTCGAGGATGAGGGCGGCAAAGTCGTGGGTCGGGGACCGATTGCCAAGTTCCTTGCGCAAGCCGCCATGGATCAGCTGATTACCGTGACAGCGAGCAAGGCCGGCGATGCCGTGTTCTTCGCCGCCGACAAGGAAGCGCGTGCCGCCTCCTTCGCGGGCCAGGTGCGCATCAAGCTCGGCAACGATCTGAACCTGATCGACAAGAACCGCTTCGAGTTTTGCTGGATCGTCGACTTCCCGATGTATGAATACAATGAGGAAGAGAAAAAAATCGACTTCTCGCACAATCCGTTCTCGATGCCGCAAGGCGGCCTCGAAGCGCTCGAGAACCAGGACCCGCTCACCATCAAGGCCTATCAGTACGACATCGTCTGCAACGGGGTTGAGCTGAGCTCGGGCGCGATCCGCAATCACAAGCCCGAGACGATGCTGAAGGCCTTCGAGATCGCAGGCTACAGCCGTGAGGAAACCGAAGCACGCTTCGGCGGCATGCTGAACGCGTTCCGCTATGGCGCGCCACCGCATGGCGGTTCGGCGCCCGGCATCGATCGCATCGTGATGCTGCTGGCGGAAGCGTCCAATTTGCGCGATGTCACGATGTTCCCGATGAACCAGCAGGCGCAGGATCTGATGATGGGCGCGCCTTCGGAAGTCGCGCCCAAACAGCTCCGCGAGCTCCACATTCGCGTGGTCCCACCGGAAAAGGGCACGTGAGCGATGGGGTCGATGCTCTACATGATCGACCACGCCGCTGCTCTAACAATTTTCGGAAATGAATTCCTGCGAACGGACGGAAAGAATGCGTCTTTGCCGTCACCGGCGTACGATTTTCATCAGACATTACGATTTAGCGTTTCTGACGACACCGAGCCGCTTAAGCTAATCTGCGCCGACACACCGTTCGTTTGGTTTTCAAAGTTGCGCGAGAATAGCATTGGAGGGTTGCGGCTCCGACGCGTACCAGAACCTCGTGATCGATACCCGCACAGAGATATTGCGGTATCGCTGGGACCTGGAAGGGGACGGTGGTTCATTGAAGCCGTTGGAGGCAGTGATTCGGAGTATTGGGAAAGCAGTTGGTCGTTTGAGGAAAGATGGCGTGCCAAATACTCCTTGGTGAAAATTGACCAGTCAATTCTTGATCCTCTATCAGGCGACCTACGGGAACTCGGGATTCAGCTCGAGAACGCGTTGGTTGAAATCTCAGCATATGCCAAGAGCAATGGCCTAGGGCATTTTGCTCCTTGCTTCTCGCGCGCGATTGAGTACCTCCACAGCGACGAACCTCCTACTCGTGTCGTGTACGTCGACCTCAATTGGGACCTAGCCGGTTGTGAGGTCTTGCCGTTGGAGGCCCGCCGGCTAATCGCTTCTGCTCGATCAGCGTGGGTAGTCTTTGGCTCGATGGGCGCGTGGAATGACAGGCCGAAGGACGAGCGTACAGACGAATACTTGGATGTTACCGAGAAGCTGAGCATTAGACTAACGGATGCAATGGTCGCCGCGACGAACTCGACCCTTTCCGAGCCGCGTAGCTAGGCCGCCGAGCCCCAGATGTCGTTTGCGACGTCCACGAGCAGCGCGAGTTTGCGCTTCTCGATGTCCTCGGTGACCTTGTTGCCGTGATGCGTGCTGGCAAAGCCGCATTGCGGCGAAATGCACAGTCTGTCGAGCGGGAAGAATTTCGCCGCCTCGTCGATGCGCTGCTTGATCGAATCCTTGGATTCGATTTTGGCCTTCTTGGAGCTGACGAGACCGAGCACAACCGTTTTGGTCCTCGGAATGTGCTTCAACGGCTCGAAGCTGCCTGAACGATCCGTGTCGTATTCGAGGAAGTAGGCATCGACATCCGGCTGATCGAACACGATGGACGCGACGCGGTCGTAACTGCCTTCCGCCATCCACATGCTCTGGAAATTGCCGCGGCAGGTGTGCACGGCGACCGTCATCGACGGCGGGGCATTCGCGGCGATCTCGTTCACGACGCGCGCGTATTTCCGGGCGAGCTCGTCGGGATCGAGGCCATCGGAACGGACGCGCTCGCGTATCGTGGCATCGCACAGGAACGCGAAGCTGATCTCATCCAGCTGCAGGTAAGTGCAGCCCGCTGTCGCCAGATCGCGGATCTCCTCGTGGAAGGCCTGCACAATGTCGCGCCAGAACTCCTCGATGTCGGGATAGACGCTTTCGCTCACCGTCTTGCGTCCACCACGCATATGCAGCCAGGTGGGCGAGGGGAGGCATACTTTCGCCGTGCGCTTGGTCGCCGCCTTCAGGAAACGGAAATCGTCCACCATCACCGGGCGCGTGCGCTTGACCTTGCTCGTCACCGTCAGCATCGAGCGGGTCTCGCCGGAGGCGCCGTCTTCACCCTTGAAGGACAGCGCATAGCTCGTCTGCATGGGAACGATGCCCGAGAACGCGGTCAGGAAATCGACGAGATAATGCCCGCGGCGGAATTCACCGTCGGTAATGGCGCTGAGCCCCGCGGCCTCTTGCAGAGCGACCGCGTCCCGGATGCATTCGTCTTCGACCGCGCACAATTCAGCCAGCGAAAGCCGCTTGTCCTGCGCCTTCGCCCGCGCGTCGTGCAAGCGCGCCGGGCGCAGCAGGCTGCCCACATGATCGGCCCTGAACGGGGGCATCTTCAGTTCAACTTGGACGGAATTTCCTCGAGCGAGCGCTTTACCAGATCGGCGGCCCGCTTGTCATCCAAACGCGCCGCGAGCAGCTGCTCCGCCGCGGCAACCGCGCGGTCGGCCGCCAACGCGCGCATCTCGGCCACGGCCTGCGCTTCGGCCTGTGCGATCCTCTCCTCGGCCTGCCGGCCGCGCCGCTCGATCTGGGCCGCAATCGCCACGCGGGATTCGCCTGCGAAGCGTTCGGCCTCGGCCTTGGCTTCGGCGAGGATCGTGGCTGCTTCACTCTCGGCTTGCGCGCGCTTCTTCTTGTACTCGGCAAGTAGAGCTTCGGCCTCGGTGCGCAGCCGCTGCGCCTCTTCGAGTTCCTTCGCGATCGTGGCCGCGCGGGCATCCAGCGCGCTTGCCACGAAGGCGGGCACCTTCTTCCACAGCAGAATACCGAAGAAGATCAAGATGCCGACGCCGACCCAGAATTCCGGATCGCCCAGGATTTCCATCAGCGTGCCTTCTTTCCGCCGTCCACAGCGGCGATGGCTTCATCGCCGCTGACCGGAACACCGAACAAGCGCTCCACAATGGAAGCAGCCGCTTCGGCCGCGGCGCTGCGGATATTGCCCTCGGCTCTCGTGACCTCGGCGGCGATGCGCGCTTCGGCCTTGCCCATCGCTTCCTGCGCCTTGGCATCGGCCTCCTTCTTCAGGACCTCGATCTCACCGACGATACGCTTGCGGTTCTCGTCCGCCAACGTGAGCGCCTTGTTGCGCGCCTGAGCGAGTGCGGCCTCGTACTCCGCGAGTGCGTTGCTCGCGTCTTTTCTGGATCGCTCGGCGGCGCCCAGATCGCCCTCGATGCGATTCTTGCGTGCGGCAATCGAGCCCGCGATCCTTGGAAGCGTCACGCGCGACAACAGGACGAACAACAGCCCGAACGTTATGACGAGCCAAAAGAGCTGACCGGGATATGTTTCCACATCCAGCTGGGGCAGCCCGGATGGTTCGTGTCCGACTGTTTCTTCGGTTGCCGCGGCCATGAGCTAGCTCAGAACACGAAGAGAATGAGAATGGCCAGAACGAATCCGAGCAAGCCGGTGAATTCGCAAAGCGCGAAGCCGATGAGCGCCGTGGTGTACTGCGACTGGGCGGCTCCCGGATTCCGCAAGGCGCCGCTGATGTAATTGCCGAAAATTATGCCGATGCCGACGCCGGCGCCGATCAGCGCCATTGCCGCCAGGCCTGCGCCGATGAGTTTTGCTGAAGCGACGTCCATTTCTTTCGAGCTCCTTAGTGAATGGAATGCGAAGTGGGACAGCTGGCAGCCGCAATGACCGCCCTTCAATGCTTGTGCAGATGAAGGGCATCATTGAGGTAGATACAGGTCAGGATTGCAAACACATAGGCTTGCAGAAACGCGATCAGGAATTCGAGCGCCGCGACCGCAACGATGCCAAACATCGGAAGGATCGAGAGGCCGGAGAGTAGTCCGCCCGCCGCTCCCAAACCAACGACAAAGCTGCCGAACACGTTCAACATCGTGTGGCCCGCGAGCATGTTGGCGAAAAGACGCACGGAATGGCTGATGGGGCGGCTCAAGAAAGAGATGATCTCGATCGGGATCAGCAGGATCAGCATCACGATCGGCACATTCGGCGCAAAGAGCTTGAGGAAGTGCAGCCCGTGGCGCCGGAAGCCGACAAACAGGACCGCCAGAAAGACGAACGCCGCCAGCGCGAACGTGACGACGATGTGGCTCGTGACCGTGAAGGGGTGAAAAAAGATCGGCGGCATCAAGCCGATGAGGTTCGCGAAAAAGACGAACATGAACAGCGTGAACACGAACGGGAAGAACTGCAGGCCTTCCTCTCCCGTCGCCGAGACGACCATGTCGTGCACGAACCCGTAGCTCAGTTCCGCGAGCGACTGCATGCGCGTCGGAACGAGGCTTTGCGACGCCGCGCCCCACGTCAGCACGATTGCGACGACGCCCGCGACGATGCACATCCAAAGCGCTGCATTCGTGAAGGAGATGTCGAATCCCGCCAGATAAAGGGGGATGAGCGTGATGATCTCGAACTGCTCCAGCGGAGTGATCACTGCGATGTCTCCTGTCCTCTCAGGGCTTGCCTGATGGACGGTTGTTCTCCATTTGACGTGCGGTGCGGACGACCGTGATCACGCCTGCGACCATGCCAGTCAAAAATAACAGGATCAGCAGGAGCGGGGACGTTCCCAGCACCTGATCCAACGCCCATCCGACTCCGCCCCCCACAAGAACCGCGGCGATCAGCTCCGATAACAGGCGGAACGCGATCCCCAACTGGGAATAGTGTTCGCCGGGTCGCGGCTGCTCGGTGCGCTGTCCCCGCGCCTTCTTCAGCCGTTCTTCCAAATCGGCCAAGCGCCGGCCATCGGGATCGTCTTCGCTCATACGAGTCCCGTGCCTCCACCAAAGCACAGCCGATTGCAGAGAGAACCGCTCGAAAGGCGCGCGGACCATAATTTTGGGTCCGAAACCTGTCAATAGTGTAAGGTTCATATAACCGTTTGATCCAATTGGCGAATCAATCGATGTGGCAGGTTGACGCTGAAATGATTGCTAAGCCGCGACGACACGCTCGGCCTCAGCGAGCGAAACCGAGACAAGCTGGCTGACGCCGCGCTCCATCATAGTCACGCCGAAGAGGCGATCCATGCGGGACATCGTCAGCGCGTGGTGCGTGATGATGAGGTAGCGCGTCTCGGCCAGCCGCGTCATCTCGTCCAAGAGCCGGCAGAAGCGGTCGACGTTCGCGACGTCGAGCGGCGCATCCACCTCGTCGAGCACGCAGATCGGCGCGGGATTGACCAGGAACACCGCGAAGATAAGCGCGATCGCCGTCAGCGCCTGCTCGCCACCTGAGAGCAGCGACAGCGTGGTCAGCTTCTTGCCCGGTGGCCGCGCGAGGATCTCGAGACCCGCCTCGAGCGGGTCTTCCGACTCCGTGAAGGTCAGCCGCGCTTCACCGCCCTGGAAAAGCTCCTTGAACAGACGCTCGAAATTCGTGTTCACCTTCTCGAACGACTGGAGCAGCCGCTCGCGGCCCTCGCGGTTGAGCGTCTGGATGCCGCGCCGAAGGCGCTCGATCGCGCCTTCGAGATCGGCGCGGTCTGCGGTCAGCATTTGCAGTCGCTGGTCCTGCTCGGCGGCTTCGGCCTCGGCGCGCAGATTCACTCCGCCCAGCTGCTCGCGTTCGGCCTTGAGCTTCTCTACGCGCTTCTCGGCATATTCAAGCTCCGGAACCTCCGCGCCGTCCTTGATCTCCGCGCGCTCTTCGAGTTCATCGGGAGATGTGGCCAGCTCGTCGCGCACGCGACGGCGCAATTCGTCCAGCCTCTGAGCGGCCGATTCCGAGCGTGCCTCGGCGCCCGCGCGTTCCTCACGCGCTTCGGCGAGTGCGTGGTCCGCAGTTTTCGCGGCGCGATCGCCCCCCGCCAGGCGATTTTCGGCCTCGGCGCGCGCATCCGCCGCGGCCTTGCGTGCGCCTTCCGCATTGCCGATCGCATCCAGCAGACCGATCCGGCGCTGCGCGATTTCGGCAGGCAGGGCTTCGGCCACGCCGAGCTCCTGTGCCATGGCCGCGATGCGCTCTTCGAGCGCCGCGATCTGACGCGCCGCGGCGTCGCGCCGTCCGGTCCAGCGCGTGCTGTCGTCCTTGATTCCGCCTAAGCGCTGGCCGCGCATGGAGACTTCGTTTCGCAACGCATCGAGCGTCGAGCGCGCCTCGGCACTGTGACTGCGCGCCTCGACTGCGGCGCCGCGCGCGTGCTCGAGCTTCTCCGACAGCGCTTTCGCATCGGGCAAAGCGCTGAGCGCTTCGACAGCGGACTGCGCCGCGCGCCGCGCGTTCTCGCCCGCCTGATCCAGGCTCTTGATCTCAGCCTCGAGGCCCGCGAGCCGGAGCGTCCGCTCGGTTACCGCACGCGCGGCAAGTGCCGACTCGCCTTGCGCGGCGAGCACCGCCTCTTCGCTTTCGCGCAATTCGCGCGACGCGGCGCGAACCGCCTCTGCCGCCGCCATGCTCCGCTCTTGTGCCGCGGAATGATCGGCGCGCGCCTGATCGCGGATGCGTTTCGCAAGCGCGAGCTGGTCTTCCAGCGACTCGAGCAGATTGCGCTGCTCGAGCCGCGCTGCGGCTTGGCTCGGAGCGTCCGCTGACGCCGAGTAGCCGTCCCAGCGCCATAGATCGCCGCGCTGAGAGACCAGACGCTGGCCCGGCCGCAGATCCTTCTGGAACCGCCGACCGTCTTCGACATTCACAACGCCCGTCAGCGCAAGACGTCGGCTGAGCGCCAACGGCGCCTCGACGAAGTCCGCGAGCGGCGTACCCGCAGGCAGCGCCGGCGGCGACTCGAGCGCGCCTAGGTGACGCCAATGATGCGGCGCCGCCTCATCCAGCGGTGCGTTCAGCTCATCGCCGAGCGCCGCCGCAAGCGCCGCCTCGTAACCCGGCTGTACTTTCAGCGAGTCGATCAGCGGCGGCCACAGATCGCTTGCCCCCGGCCGGAGCAGATTGGCGAGCGCGCGAGCCTCGGCGGCAAGACGCTGCACCTCGTGCTCGGCGGACTCGAAGGGCCCGCGTGAAGTGGCCTCGGCTTCGCGGGCCTCGGCCAACCGCTCTTCGGCGGAGGCGAGCGCGCTGCGAGCGGCTTGAGCGGACACACGCGCCGCCTCCGCGCGCTCTTCCGTCGCCTCGATATCGGGCAGCGCCTCAGCCGACGCTTCCGAGGCGGCGCGCGGACGCAGCGCATCGCGCTCGTCGACAGCGCGCCTCGCCTGATTTTCGCCTTCGGCAAGCGCGCGCTCATAGCTCGCCCGCGTCGCGTTCAGATCTGCAAGCTCGGTCGTCAGCCGCTCGAGCGTGCGTTCGCGCTCGGCCAGCGTCTCCATCAACGCTCGTGCGCGTTCCTCCGCCGCGGCCAAGGCTTCCGTCGCACTGAGATTGGCCGCGGTCAGCTCGCCGAATTCGCGCTCGAGCTCGCTCAGCGAAGACCCCGCGTCCTGCTCGAGCGCTCGGTCATGGAAAAGATCCTGCTCCGCCTGTGCGATGCGCTGACGGATTCGCTGCGCCTCCTCGCGAGCGCGCGCCTCTTCGGCATCCAGACTGTCACGCTCGTGGAGCAGCCGCTGCAGCGCAGCCGACTTCGCCGCTTCCTCGTTGCGCAACGGCGGCAACGCGGCAGCGGCCTCGGCCTGTTCCGTTGCGGCTTCCGCAGCGCGCGCGGTACGGTCCGCGACCGTGTCGGTCGCGGACGCCAACGCGACCTCTGCGCTCCGCGCGATCTCGGCGAGATCGCGCCAGCGCAGGAGGAACAGCATCGCCTCGGCCTTGTGAATAAGCCCCGAGAGATTGCGATAGCGCGAGGCTTGCCGCGCCTGCTTGCGCAAGCCTTGAAGCTGCGTATCTATCTCGGCGATCACGTCATTCAGCCGCGCGAGATTGGTCTCCGCAGCCTTCAATCTGAGCTCGGCTTCGTGACGCCGCTGATGCAATCCGGCAATGCCTGCCGCTTCTTCCAGGATCGCACGGCGCGCGAGCGGCTTTTGATTGATCAGGATGCCAATCTGCCCTTGGCGCACGAGCGCAGGCGACGCCGATCCCGTCGACGCATCGGCGAAGAAAATCTGCACGTCGCGCTGGCGCACTTCGCGGCCGTTGATCTTGTAGAGCGAGCCTGCCTCGCGTTCGATGCGCCGTGTGATCTCGATCACTTCGAGCTCGTTGTAGGGCGCAGGCGCGCTGCGGTCGGAATTCTCGACCACCAGCGTCACTTCCGCGTGATTGCGCATCGGACGCGAGCCGGTGCCGCCGAAGATGACATCATCCATGCCCGAGCCGCGCATCGAGGTGGGGCGATTCTCGCCCATAACCCAGCGCATCGCTTCGAGCAGATTGGATTTGCCGCAGCCGTTGGGACCGACGACTCCGGTCAGCCCCGGCTCGATGTGGAGTTCAGTGCCATCGACGAACGACTTGAAGCCGTTAAGCCTGAGACGGGAGAACTTCAAAGTGTGTGCGCCCCAAAATGCTCCCGCTCACTCGGCAGATCATCCGCCGGCAAGTGGGTCTATGACTTGTTTCAACGCGTCGAAGCTGATCTCGCCGATGTGCGGCGTTCCGTTGATGATGAAGGTCGGTGTCGAGCCCACGTTGTAGCGCGTCTGGCCTTCCTGCCAATTCGCATCGACCGCTGCGAGATTCTTCTCGTCGTTGGCGCAGGCCACCGCCCGCTCGCGCGGCATTCCCGCTTGCCGAGCCATTTGCGACAGGCCTTCCTCGATGTCCTCCCGCGTGATCATCCCGTTGCCGTCGAAGTCCTTTATCCAATTCATCTGATTCGCGAACAGAAGATCAATGAAAGAAAAATATTGATCCCCACTGAAACAGCGCGCGACCGCCGAGGCCATCCGCGCCGCGCCGTCCAGGGGGAACTCCCGGAAGACGTACTTCACCTTGCCCGTGTCGATATAATCCTTGGTCAGCTGCGGCACGACGTCCTTGGCGAACGCCGCGCAGTGCGGGCAGGTCATCGAGGCGTACTCGATGATCGTCACCGGCGCATCGGACTTGCCGTGCACCATGTCGTCCGCCTTGAGCTCCACCGCCTGGGCACCGATCTGGGGCAGCCCTGCCTCACCACAGCTGGCGACCAAAAGCGCTACGGCCGCAGCCGCGAAAAAACCGATCCTCATGAGCCTGCTCCTGTCGAGAGTCCGGGAGATGTTTGTGGCAGAGCCCGCCGTTTCATTCAATCAGCGCGTCTTTGGACGGGGCCGCCGGCGCCGCTGGCCCAGCCGCTCCAGCGCCTGGGACAGCGAGGCGGGGGAGGATGCGTCCGCCGTGCCGGCGACGCCTATATCCGGATGGTCCGGAGGCCCCTTAGGGCGTTCCAATTCACCGGAAATCAGGCGCACGCGCGTGATCCGGCCAGGTCCGAGATATCGCGCCAATCGCTGCATCAGGTCTCTGGTCTGATGCTGGAGGAAGACGGCTGCGCCCGGATCGCACTTCAGCGTGAGCACGCCGCCTTCGGGACCCTCGGTGAGCCTTAGCGGCTCGGCGATGCGCGCGATGTCGGCGCCGGCAATCTCCCGCCAGCGCAACACAAGGGTTGCGTCGGGGAAGCCGGCGCGTTGGAGTGCCGCCGCCGCGTGAGACAGCGCGTCCTCGCCGGCGGGACCGGCACGGCCCCGCCGCGCGGTGGGCCTCTCGTGCGCGTCACTCGGTTTTTTGGTTCGCTTCATCTGACATGGCAGCAATGACCCGTAAGTCGTCTCATCATAAGGGAAGCCGCGCGAAGAAGGCGAGCGCAGCGGGGCTCCTGCTTCCATGGTACGACCAACATCGCCGCGATCTCCCCTGGCGCGCCAAACCGGGCGAGATCGCCGATCCGTATCGCGTCTGGCTCTCCGAGATCATGCTCCAGCAGACGACCGTGACCGCGGTTGCTCCCTATTACCGCGCGTTCCTGAAGCGCTGGCCGGACGTCAAACGCCTCGCCGCGGCGGACCTCGATGACGTCTGCGGCGTCTGGGCCGGGCTCGGCTACTACTCGCGGGCCCGCAATCTTCATCGCGCAGCGCAGATCATCGCACGCGACCACGCTGGACGCTTCCCCCAGACATCGGCCGAGTTGCGCGAACTTCCCGGCGTCGGCGCCTACACCGCGGCCGCGATCGCGGCCATCGCGTTCGGCGAGGCCGTCGCGGCGATGGACGGCAACGCCGAGCGCGTCATCGCGCGACTGCACGCGGTCGAAGACGAGTTGCCCAAGGCCAAAGCGAAACTCGCGTCGCTCGGCCAGGCGCTCGTGCCGCGCCACCGGCCGGGCGATTTCGCGCAAGCGCTCATGGACCTCGGTTCGACGGTGTGCATCTCCAAGCGTCCGCGCTGCGAAGCGTGTCCGCTTGCGAGCGTGTGCGAAGGAAGGAAGCTCGGGCTCGCCGCCACGCTCCCGCGCAAAGCCGCCAAGCGCGCGCGACCTCTGAAACGCGGTGCCGCCTTCGTTGCGCTCGATCGGGCGGGGGCCATCTATCTCGTCCGCCGGCCGGAGAAGGGACTTCTCGCCGGCATGCTCCAGCCGCCACTGAGTGAATGGGAGTCATCTTTTCCCACGCCGGCAAAGGCTGTTTCCGAAGCACCCTTCACCGGAGCATGGGAAAGAAAGCCCGGCGTCGTGCGTCACGGCTTCACGCATTTCGAGCTGGAGCTGGAAATCTATGTCTGCCGCTTCTTGAGGCGGCCTAACGGCGAAGGCTTCTGGCTGACGCCGCCGGAATTTGCGCGCGCGCCGGTGCCGACCGTCATGCGCAAAGCCATCGGCCACGCCGTCGACGACGACCTGCCGCTGTTTGTTGCCGCGAGATAGCTTTGGATTTGACCTTCAAGAAATGAAGTAGGTATCGGCACACTGGAGAACTTTCCCATCTTGCGCGAGTATTTCAGCAGTAGCGCCAGCAAGACTGGTAACGGGTGTCGACCTCATAGGCGACATGAATGAGGCGATCCACCGATCGCCTTCCCTGTGCGCTTCCCAAAGCGAAATATCCCGGGCCCCCGGAGCATGAGAATCGCAAACGTTCATAGCGATGCGTATTGCTTCATCTTCTCTGGTCACCGATCCTGGCGGTGGTAGTGGCGGCAGCGGATAGATCGATTCACAGGCGCACACTACCGCAGCAAGAAAGATCGCCAGGGCCGCTCGCCTTTGCATAGCTAATTCAACTCCGCGCGCACCTGCTGGCGAAGCCAATCACTTGCCGGCAAGCGGGTCGATGATCTTCTTCAAGTCGTCGAAGCTCATCCCGCCGACATGGGGCGTGCCGTTGATGATGAAGGTCGGCGTCGCACGCACGTTGTAGCGGTTCTCGCCGTCCATCCAATTCGCATCGACCACTGCGAGGTTCTTTTCGTCGGTGGCGCACGCCGTGGCCCGTTCGCGCGGCATGCCCGACCGACCGGCCATCTGCGAAAGGCCTTCGAGGATGTCCTCGCGCGCGACCATCCCGTTGCCGTCAAAGTCCTTGATCCAATTCGGCTGATTCGCGAACAGAAGATCGATGAAAGAGAAATATTGTGCGCCGCTGAAACAGCGCGCGACTGCGGAGGCCAACCGCGCCGCTCCGTCTAAGGGAAATTCCCGGAAAACGAGTTTCGCCTTGCCGGTGTCGATGTAGTCTTTGGTGAGCTGGGGAATGACATCTTTGTTGAAGGCCGCGCAGTGAGGGCAGGTCATCGAGGCGTATTCGACGATCGTCACGGGTGCATTGGCCTTGCCGTGCACCATATCGTTCGCCTTGATCTCCACCGCTTGGCCGACTTGGGCAGCCCCGAAACCATAGCCAGCCACCAAGAGCGCCACGACCGCACTTGCCAGAAAACCGATCTTCATGAGCCCGCTCCCATCGAGAGTGCCGACGCCATTTGTCGCAGAGCCTGACGTCGCATTCAATCAGCACGCGAACTCAGTTCAATTCAGCGCGCACCTGTTGGCGCAGCACGTCGATTGGAACCGGAGTGCCACGGTAGTCGAAGTGCCAGAAGGTCCAGCCGTTGCACGCATCTAGCCCCTGCACATGCGCGGCGATGCGATGGATAGAGCCCGTCGCATCGGCGCACACGAGCGAGCCGTCGGCGCGCACTTTCGCGCGGTGCCGCCCGCCGAGCCCGGTCAAGACCGCGCCCGGCTTCAGCAATCCCCGCTCAACCAGCGTACCGAACGGAATGCGCGGCTCGGATTTCTTCGAGCGCGTGACCGCGATCGCATCCTCATCCGTGGGCACGATCCCCTCGATCCGCCGCCGCGCGACGCGCACGTAGTCGGGATCGCGCTCGATCCCGATGAACCGCCGGCCCAACCGCTTCGCCACCGCACCCGTCGTGCCGCTGCCGAAAAACGGATCGAGCACGACGTCGCCCGCATTGGTCGACGACAGCACCACACGATGGAGCAGGGCTTCGGGCTTCTGCGTCGAGTGCGACTTGGTCCCGGACTCGTCGCGCAGCCGTTCGCCGCCCGCGCAGATCGGCAGATGCCAGTCCGAGCGCATCTGCAGCTCGTCGTTCAGCTGCTTCATCGCCTCGTAATTGAACGTGTAGCCCTTCTGATCGCGCGACTTCGCGGCCCAGATCAGCGTCTCGTGCGCGTTGGTGAACCGGCGCCCGCGGAAATTCGGCATCGGATTCGTCTTGCGCCAGATCACGTCGTTGAGCAGCCAGAAGCCCAGATCCTGCATGGTCGCACCCACGCGGAAGATGTTGTGGTACGAGCCGATCACCCAGATCGTGCCGTTCTCCTTGAGCACGCGGCGCGCCGCCGTCAGCAAGCCGCGCGTGAAACGGTCGTAGTCCGCGTTGCTCGCGAACTGGTCCCATTCGTCGTCGACCGCATCGACCTTGGAATTGTTGGGACGCCTGAGTTCACCTTCGAGCTGCAGATTGTAGGGCGGGTCGGCGAAAATCAGATCGACCGACGACGCCGGAAGCGACTCCATGCCGGCGACGCAATCGCCCTCGATGATGCGGTCGGCGAATCCGTTCGCCTCCCGCTTGGTCCCCTTTTTGTTGTCCACAGCCCCACCCCGATTAGCGCAGGGCAGAATCGTGATTCACCGGAGTCCGGCGGTCAATAGGTAAAATGAATCAAAGGGTTAAAATTGAGTCCTTAGAATCCACAGGACACAATATCTGGTAGACCGGTGCAAAACTCCGGCGGTGGTGACGGCACGGCCCGAGTCGGGTGAGAGCTTCGCGATGCTCTTCGGTGGCGTAACCCTTGTTGGTGATCCAGCCATAACCCGGATGCTCCTCGTGCAGCGTCTTCATGATCCGGTCGCGCGTCACTTTCGCGATGATCGAGGCGGCCGCGATCGACACCGACCGCGCATCGCCATCGACGATGGTATCGCAGCGGCAGGGGAGGGCGGGCGCATCGTTCCCGTCGACGAGCGCGAACGCCGCGGGTTGCGCGAGCGAGCGGACCGCCCGCGCCATGGCGAGATGGGTCGCCTGCCGGATGTTCACAAGATCGATCTCGTCCACGCTCGCTTCACCGACCCCGACAAGGGCACATGCCATGATCAGCGCGTAGGCCTCCTCGCGCGCTTCGGCCGTCATCTGCTTCGAATCGTTCAGGCCCTTCGGGATGCGTTTCCGGTCGAGGACGACGGCTGCCGCGATCACAGGCCCGGCGAGCGGGCCACGTCCCGCTTCATCGACGCCGGCAATAAGTCCTGCGATGGTCTTCGCTGCGCGCGCCTCGAAAATGTAATGCGGCATGATTCGTCCCGCTCCCCCCGAGCATTTTCCGGCGAAGTGGCCGGCGCGCTTAGCGCGCCCTCTCTACAAAGGGGGGCAAAGCCGCCTACCGCGGTTCGCCGCAGAAAATGCGACAAACAAAAACTACGCCAGTCATAGCGCAAGGGCAGGGGCGGAAGACATGGGACGAAGCGATCAACTCACAAGGTGAGAGAGAGCTGGTCGCCGGTTCGCGGCGGAATGCGGAATTTCGAGGTGTCGAGCGGCATGCGGTCCTTGTTCAGCCCAAGCCGCCGCGTGGCGATGGCGAAGCGCTGCGCGATCATGCGTGCGTAAGGGCCGCTCCCGGTCATGCGTTTGCCCCAGGTGGCGTCGTAATCCTTCCCGCCCCGCATCGAGCGGATCAGTGACATGACATGGCGCGCACGATTTGGCTCTTGCGCCTCCAGCCACTCGCGGAACAGGTCTTTGATCTCGAGCGGCAGGCGAACAAGCGTGTAGCCGGCCTTCGTGGTGCCCGCTTCGGTCGCCGCGGCGAGGATCGATTCCATTTCGTCGTCGTTCAGCGCCGGAATGATCGGCGCCGACATCACCGTCACGGGAATCCCCGCATCTGCGAGTGCACGGATGGTCTCGAGACGGCGCACCGGTGTTGCCGCGCGCGGCTCCATGCTGCGCGCAAGTTTCTTGTCGAGCGTCGTGACCGACAGCGCAACGCGCGCGAGCCCCTCCTTCGCCATAGGCGCCAGGATGTCGATGTCTCGCGTGACCGCGGCCGATTTGGTCACGATGCCGACGGGATGCTTGAACTCCGCGAGCACCTCCAGAATCGAGCGCGTGATCCGCAAATCGCGCTCCAGCGGTTGATACGGATCCGTATTGGTGCCCATCGCGATCACGGCCGGGCGATAGGACGGCTTCATCAATTCCACTTCGAGCAGCTTTGCGGCGTCGGGCTTGACCAGGATTTTGCTTTCGAAATCGAGCCCCGGCGAAAGCCCGAGATAGGCGTGGGTAGGCCGCGCGAAACAATAGATGCAGCCGTGCTCGCAGCCGCGATAGGGATTGATCGAACGCTCGAACGAGATGTCGGGCGAGTCATTCCGCGTGATGATGGTCCGCGTCGCATCGCGGATGATCTCGGTCTTGAGCGGCGGCGGGTCGTCCCCTTCGTCGCTGTTCCAGCCGTCATCGAAGCGGACCCGCTTCTCCATGTCGTAGCGGCTGGACGCGTTTGAGCGGGCGCCTCGGCCTTTGAGCAGTCTTGGATCGGCGGCAGCGGTGAGTACGCGGTTCATGACCAAAGTATAATCCCGTAAAAGAACAAATCAAGAACCTATCGGAGGCCATTCAGGCCGCGTTCATGTGAAATGAACCAAATATTCCTGGAAAATAAGACACGTAGGCGGGTTCCACTGCTATTATGGAGCCTGCTCGCAGGAGACTCTGGACATGAGCATTCTCAAGAACGCGCTGATCGCGGTCGCGATTGTGACACCGCTGATCGTGGTGTCCGCGGCCGACGCCCGCGAAGGTCGGGGCGGCGGCGGTGGAGGCGGTGGAGGCGGCGGCGGCGGCGGTGCCAGCGTGTCCCGCGGTGGTGGCGGAGGCGGCGGTGGCGGCGGCGGATTTTCACGCGG
>Ga0137452_1000188_pt1 | contig 18480 bp, 11 predicted proteins | sample EasRivERMGT513_2_FD_102312 | JGI IMG/M metagenome (GOLD analysis project Ga0137452, IMG submission 102312) | Soil microbial communities from meander-bound floodplain in the East River, Colorado, USA - East River MetaG ERMGT513_2 | ecosystem: Environmental > Terrestrial > Soil > Floodplain ...
CGTCCGAACACGGCCGGCTGTGCCGGCCGCGCTGGTCGCACAGCGGAACACGGCCACTGCTGGTTGGCGCCACTGCAGGCGCTGAGTGTTGACGTGAACCGTGCCCTCCCGTTCGTGTCCGTGTCATCCGTGGTGATCCGTCCGTAAGAACTTCGTAGCCGTTTTCTATCGCCCTCTACACCAAAACGAAAACGGTTCTAGTCTTTCAGAATCGTGCCGAACAGAGGATGTCCGGCGCGCGACGCGCAGAACCCGAAGAGCGTCAGCGTGATCAAGACCGCGAGCGTCCAGTTACCGGCTGCGGCCGACCAGTGTGTCCAGTCGGGCATCATCGGGACAAGGCCCGCGAGGCTCCGGACGAACCACGCGATCGCGAACGCCAGCAGACCCGATCGGAAGACGAGCAGCGTAAACAGGATGCCTGAAGCCAGCGGGAACAGGAAGATGATCGACGTGTTGGTCGTGCCGGCCTGGGCCATGGCCGGCAGACCGAGAATGATTGCCGTCACGGGAATCGTCAGCCATGCCCGTCGAAGCGTCAGCCGTACCAGAACGACCATCAGCACGAGAATCAGCGCGGTCTGAATGGCGCTGCTGCTCGCCAGCAGCCAGGTTGCGGTCATCACGCCCGGACCATCGAGCACGTCGACGGCTTGCCCGTAGGTCGGCGACGGCGCCGAATACCCAAGCCACGGAATGAGCGTCGCCCTCGCCACCTCGATCAGCCCGGCGACGACGCCCACGGCCATCCCGGTCAGCACGTCGCGGCCCACGCGCGGATCGCGGAAATGTCCCGCGAGGAGGCGCGACCAGCCAAGCAGGCTGTCCGGCCACAATCGCCGGACGTGAGGCTCCAGCGCAATGTACACGACCCAGATCAGCGCGGCTGTGAGTGCGATGTCCGAGGCCGCGCGGAACAGGTTCGAGTATTCCGCCTGCACGGCCGACGAATGGTGGGCGAGCAGCAGCCATGCAAAAAACCCCACGACCGCGATGAACGTCGCGAGGCGGTTCGCGCCGTGCCAGTCTGCGCGGTTCGCGCGCAGGTTGCGCCGCGCGAGCAGCACGGCGACGACGAACATGACGCAGATCACGATCGTCACGCCCGCGACGATCATCCGATCCGCGGATGACTGGCGCCGTGGCTCCATCAGCGTCGGCGTTGTCCACGGACCGACGATGGCAAACGACACGATCTTGCCGCGGTAGGCGCTGGCCTCCACGCGTACACGGGTCGATTCCGCGTCGCCGAGCGGCCCCTCCCACGCCGCGCGCACGTCGGCGAAGTGGCGCGGCGTCCATTCGGGATCGATCGTCGTGAAAGCAGACCTGTCGAGCCCGGCCGCTTCGAACATCCGATCCCATGGCGGCGGGCTGTCCGCACCTGTACTGGCATCCCGCTGCGGAGGGATCGACCGGAACTCCCGCAGACGGCCGCGAGGATCCAGCACGAGGGTCCGCATGTCGGTTTGAAGCGATGGGGGATCGGCGATCGTGACTTGTGGCTGTACCTGCGGCTGCAGGGTCCGCGGGCCGGTCCGGTACCAGAACAACAGGGCCGACGGGTTCCCGTTCGCCACGGGATCGTAGCGATAAGGGCTCGATCGCGTTTGAAACAGCCAGTTCGTGTAATCAAACGCACGCATGAACCCGTACGCCCGATCGCCAGCCCCGTCGGCGTGTCCGAGCGACACGACGATCTGTTCCGCGCGATCCGCGAGCACGGCCGGCGGCAGCTCGAGCGGGACTCTCCCCGCAATCGACGACCTCGCCGACGTGGCGCCGAATGCGATGAGCCCAATCACGCTCACGGCCACGAGCGCCAGAGCCGGCACAACGCCGAGTGCGTCGACTTCGCCCGCTGATGCCAGAATCTCGGGCGACGGCGTCTCGCCGGCCGCGAGGGCAGCCGCCAGCGGATCCGCGCCAGGCAGCGCCGCGGCAATCGCCAGCGCGGAGGGTGGGCGTCGATCCGGATCCTTGCTGAGACACCGCAGGATCAGGCGTTCGATGGCAGGGTCCAGATCCCGCACGATCGACGACGGCGTCGTGATCGCGCCGCTCCGGTGAAAATCCTTCAGGTCGCCGACGGTCGTGCTGTCGATCGCGCGGCGGCCCGTGAAGACCTCGAACAGAATCAGCCCGAGCGCATAGAGATCGCTTCGCACCGAAGCAGGACGTCCCTCGAGTTGCTCGGGCGCCATGTACTGCGGCGTGCCGGCGACGTCGCGCTGCTGGCCGGCTGCCGTGGCGATGCCGAAATCGGTGATGCGAACGTTGCCGTTCCCGTCGATCATCACGTTGGCGGGTTTGAGGTCGCGATGGAGCACGCCGCGTTCGTGAGCGGCGGCCACGCCCGCGCACAGCTGCCGCGCGATGTCGATCGCCTTGTCCTGCGGAATTCGTCCGATCCTCCGGAGCAGCGAGGCCAGATCCTCGCCGTCCACGTACTCCATCGTCAGAAACCGCCGGCCGTCGGCTTCCCCGAGGTCATACAGGCGGCAGACGTTCTTGTGCGAGACCTGCCGGGCGATTCGCAGCTCGTTGTGGAATTGAGCGAGACGCGCGTCTCCGGCCGTGACCGATGCCGGAAGGAACTTCAGCGCGACCGGGTGATCCAGCGTGAGGTCGTCCGCGCGATACACCTCGCCCATGCCGCCGCGGCCAAGCAGGGCGATCAGCCGGTACCGGCCGGCGACAATCGAGCCTGAGGCGAAATCGTGCGTGGCGGCCGGCGGAGTGGCGGCGCTCTCGCGCTCGTCGGCCAGCCCTTGCGTCAGCTCGTAGTCCGAGGGAGTCGGCATCGCTTTCTCTCGGGCCGAGTTTAACCGCGCGAGCGTGTGTTGGATAAGGTCTTATCGCGACGCGGCGGCGCGCTCGATCACCATCAGCGCGAACGTGTCGGGCAGCACCGGGGCCCGGCCTCGCCCGTTCGCCGGCGCCGGCCCGAATTTCGCGGAGACGATGAAGACCCGATGGTTCGTCGGATCAAGGCCCATGTTGCGCGAGCCCTGCGGCGTCTCGATCGTCTGAATCACGTGGTACTGGTCCGGGGAATCCTGGTGAATCACGGTCAGCGTGCCGTCCACGTTGGACGCGAACACATCGCCAGAGGCCGAGTCGTAGACCGTTCCGTCGACGCCGCCTCCGATCGGCGCAGTCGCCACGACCTTGCCGGCCGGATAGTCCGACACCGCCAACAGGCCGCTTCGACATCCGCTGAACAGCCGGTGATGCGCGGCGTCGATGGCCATCGACACCGGCTGTTTGCACGGCGCCGTGGACCACCGTCGAGAGACGGTCGCAGACTTTGCGTCGATTTCGACCACCTCGCTCGTGTCGGTGAGGTTCGCGTAGACCCTGCCGTCGCCGGACGACGCGCCGTACTCGGGCTTGCCGCCGAGCGGGATGTTCGTGATCAGCGTCCCCTGTCGCGGATCGATCACGGTCGAGGAGTGCGCGTCGCCGTTGAACGTGAAGACCCTGTTCGACACACCGTCGTAGATGATCGCGTCCGCGTCTTCGGCCGCCGGAGTTCTTCCAAGCACGGCGTAGGTTTTCAGATCGAACATCACCACGGACTGGTCGTTGCCGGACGTGGCGAATCCATGACCCGACGAGGAAGCCACCGCCGTGCCGTGCGCTCCACGGATGCCTTTCACTTCTCCGAGCAGCGCGCCTGTGTTCTCGTCCACCGCCATCACGCGATCCTGGCGGCCGATGAAGAGCCGGTGATTCGGCGGATCGGGAACGATGTAGTCCCAGCTGCCGTCGCCGCCGATCGTGTAGGTGTGCGTGATTCGGTACGAGGGCGAGGACGTTAATCTTCTAGACATGTTCGAATCGCTATACTCCGCATCCGGCCAGATGCGGAGTTCGTGCGCGATGTTCCCGCGCCGATTTCGTCATCATCACGGAGGCCCCGTATGACCAGACGCTTGATCATCGCGCTCGCGTGTGTTTCCGCGGCCGTCATCACGGCACCGCTCGTCGGCCACGCCCAGGCATTCAAGGTGGAGAAGTTCGACATCAAAGGCGAGGGCGGCACCGACTACGTCGCCGTCGAATCAGCCACGGGTCGCGTGTTCGTCTCGAGATCCGACCACATGATGGTCGTCGATGGCGCCACGGGCAAGGTGCTCGGCGACATTCCGAATACGCCGGGTGTGCACGGGGCCGGCCTGGTCACGAAAGTCGGACACGGGTTCACGACCAACGGCGGCAACGAAACGGTGACGATGTTCGATCTGAAGACGCTGGCGGTGATCAAGCAGATCCATGTCGGCCCCGGTCTCGACGGCATCATGTACGACGAGCCCGACGACAAGATCATCCTCACCAATCACAGCCGGCCGATTGGAACGATGACTGCCCTCGATCCCCAAACCGGCGACATCGTCGCCACCGTGGAGCTCGAGGACACGGCGCCGGAAGGCGCCGCCGCGGACGGCAAGGGACACATCTTCGTCAACAACGAGAGCAAGAACACGATCCAGGTGATCGACGTGAAGACGTGGAAGGCCACGGCGTCATGGCCGCTCGCTCCGTGCGAAGGGCCGACAGGCATCGCGTACGACAAGGCAACGAACCGGATTTTCTCGGGGTGCAACAAGACATCAGTCGTCCTTGACGCGAGTACTGGAAAGGTCGTGGCAAGCATCAGCAACGGCTCGCGCGTTGATGCCCTTGGATGGGATCCGGCGAGGAAGCTGATGTTCATTCCGAACGGCGCCGAAGGCACGGTGACCGTCGCCCACCAGGATTCAGCCGACAAGTACACGGTCGTGGCCACGGTCGCCACGTTCGCCGGAGCCAAGACGATCACCGTCGATCAGAGGACCCACAACGTGTACCTCTTCCAGCCGGAGCGCGGTCCGGCTCCGCCGCCTCCGGCAGGCGCTCCGCCACCGGCGGCCGGACCAGGCCGCGGCCGAGGTCCTCTGGGCCCGGTCATCGCGGGCTGGTTCATCCTGATCCGGCAGTAGCGAAGCCGCACTGCACCGCTCTTCCATATCGGCGGCTGACGCCGCGCAAATTGTCGTCGTGTTTACGGCGCGGTAATCCCGCCGTTGCAGACGACAAGTACTCTCCAGAGTTCGACCGGCGCATCGCGAGAGGCGACCCGGTTTCATTTCGCCACAACACTGGAGAGTCACTGATGTCGAATCGTTTGAAGCTCGCGATCGGTCTGATCTTCCTGGCGTGCCTGCCCGCACTTGCGGTCAGTACGAAGTTTTCGGATTTCACTCCTCTGACCGCCTCGGCTTCTGGCCTGCCGGTTGATGGCCCCGGAGAAGCCACACCGATTACGCTGCCTGACGCGAAGTGGAGCCAGCGGACGGTTGCCGATCGGAGAACCCAGAACAGTCTCGTGCCGAACTCGAACTCCGGTGCCTGGGACATGATTACGTCGAACGAAACCGGACCCGCCGCCGGTCGCTATCTGTTCATGCCGTTCGAGACGGGGACGGCAGGCGTGCAGCGGATCGACATGCAGAATCCTCATTACGAGGAACGCACCGTGACGATCGTAGCGCCGGGGACGATGGGGTTCGTGTCGGGCGATGCGTCGCGCTGGACGCCGTGGGGCGGTTACCTCACAGCCGAGGAGTCGTGGGGTGCCGGGAGCACCAAGGGAAGGCTGTTCGAAGTGACGAATCCAATTACTGCCGGTCCCAACGGCGGCAATTTCGTGTGGCGGTCGAACGTTCCGCGCGTCTCGCATGAAGGACTGGCCTTCGACAAGGACAACACGCTTTATTTCGTCGACGAGCTCAACGGCGGCTCGATTTACAAGTACGTGTCGATGAATCCGAATGCCGCCAACGGCGACAAATTTTTCGCGGCGGGCCGGACATTTGCGCTTCGAGTGGGTGCAGGAGGGCAGTTCGAGGGGAACAACGGGCCGGCGATCACCGGCGCGGGCGCATGGGTGGCGATTACCGACGAGATTGGCGGCGCCCTCCCGGGCGTTTCGACGCTGCTGCCCGACGGAACGGTGGACGGTCGAGCCGCCGCAGACGACAACGATGTGCGGGCGACCGGTTACAACCGCCCTGAAGACATCGTGCTGCAGACGCTCGGTGACGGAACGCAGCTTCTGTATTTCGCCACCACGGATTCAGACGTCAACGCCACCGGCGGCGACGGCACCAGCCGTGTCTATGCGCTCAACCTGTCGAGCACGGAGGTCAAGCTGCTTGCATCCCCACAGTCGATCGACCTTGCCACCGGCGCGGCGGTGGCCGGCGGCCTCAGAAACGCAGACAACCTCGCCATCGACCACGAGGGCAACATCTACATCGTCGAGGACCGCAGTGGCGGATCGGACGACGATATCTGGTTTGCGGCGGACTGGAACAAGGACGGCGACCTGCTGGATGAAGGAGAAGGGCTGGCACGGTGGGTCTCGAACGGGACAGTCGGCTCCGAATTCACGGGCCTGTACTTCGACTGGCGGAATCCGAACAGAGCCTTCGTGAATATTCAGCATCCCGAGAGCGGAGTCGACCGCACGATCGAGATTTCCGCGTCGCCGCAATACCAGCGGGGCAACAAATAGTAAAGGGAGGGGGGCGCCTGCGGCCATGGCCGGTAGTTTTACCGGGTCAGGAAGAACTGCATCGCCGGCGTGACGATCAGCGAGAGGAGCATCGAAATCAGGATGCCGCCGATCACGGCGATGGCCAGCGGCTGCAGCATCTGCGATCCGGCGCCGAGCGCCAGGGCCAGCGGCAGCATCCCGGCCACCGCCGCCAGCGCAGTCATCACGATGGGTCGCAGTCGGCGGCGCCCGGCCTGGACGATCGCCTCCTCAGGTGAGAATCCGATCGACCTGAACTTCTCGTTGGCATCGAGCAGCAGGATGCCGTTCTTGGCGACGATGCCCACGACCATGATCAGGCCCATGAACGAGGCGACGTTGAAGGTCGTTCGTGTGACGAGCAGCGCGAAAAAGACGCCGGACGTGGACAGAATCGCCGACGACAGAATCGCCACCGGCGGCGTGAACGACCGGAATTCGAACAGCAGCACGAGGAAGATCAGCACGACCGCGAGCGCGAGCACGACGGTGAGGTCGCGAAAGGATTTCTGCTGTTCTCTGTACGTGCCGCCGTACTCGACGCGTATCGACGGTGGTAGCTTCAGGTCTGCCACGGCTTTTTGAACGGCGGCGACGCCGGTTCCCGTGTCGACGCCTTCGAGGCGCGCCGTAACCTCGACGAGACGCTGAAGGTTCTCCCGCCGCACTTGCACTTGTCCCGGAAGCTCGTCGATCGTGGTGAGCGATCCAAGCGTAGCGGTTGACCCGTTCGAGCTGACGAGCATCGTGTTGCTCATGGACTCGAGCGACGCGCGCGCCGACGGCGGATAGCGGATCCGCAGCGGATAGGTCTTGTCGTTGATGAGCACGGACTCGGTGGCTGGCTCGCCCTCGACCATCGCCACGGCGACGGTTCCCAGTTCCTCGGTCGAGAATCCCGCGCGGCCGGCGGCGTCCGGATTCACGGTGAAGCGCACGGCGGGTCCGCTCGATGTGTTCTCGATGCCGTCTTCGATGTCCACGACAGGCGTCTTCCCGCCAATCGTGACTTTTTCGAGCGCCTCAGCCACCTGGGGCGCCCAGGTGCTCAGCAGATCCGGATCCGGCGAAAAGAGTTTCACGACCACGGGCTCGGGCGCGCCCATGAGGTCGCCGATCATGTCCTGAAGCACCTGGATGAACTCGACGTCCAGTCCTGGCTCGGATGAAACGACCTTCGCGCGCACGTCGCTGATCACTTCGTCGACGCCGCGGCTGCGGTCGTCTTTCAGCTTCACGGCAATGTCGCCCGTGTTCGGCTCCGTGACCGCGGCGAGGCCAAGCTCCAGCCCAGTGCGGCGCGATGTGCTCTCGACTTCCGGCGTCTCCCGCAGGATGGCCTCGACGTGGCGCAGCACGCGGTTGGTCTCCTGCAGCGAGCTGCCGGCCGGCATCACGTAGTCGAGCACGAACCCGCCCTCGTCGAACGCCGGCAGCAGATCGCTGCCGAGCGCGCGATACGACGCGTACGAGGCCACGATCAACACGGCGGCCATCGCGGCAAGCACGAACGGATGGTTGAGTGATCGCCTCAGCGATCGCTCGTAGAACACGAGCACCCGGGCAAACAGACCGCGATCGAGCGACGCCTCCTCGGCCGCCATCATCCGCCGCACCTGCGCGGCGCGCGGATCGGAGTCGAAGCCCACGGGCACCGGATGCGCCGCATCGTGATGCACGACTGCTGTTTCCTCCGTCGCCTTCTGGCCGCGACGGACCAGGTGCGTGCTCAGATTGCTCGTCCAGACGAGCGCGAGCACGAGCGAGGCGAGCAGCGACACGCTCATCGCGATCGCGAGCGCGCTGAAGAACGTGCCCGTGACTCCGGTGATCGTGATCAGCGGCAGGAAAACGACAATGGGAGTGAGCGTCGACCCGATCAGCGGAACGGTGAGCTCCTCGAGCGCGCTGGCCGTCGCCTTGAGCGGTCCTTCGCCGCCGTCGCGGTGCAGCACGATGTTTTCGACGACGACGATCTTGTCGTCGATCACCAGTCCGACCGCCGCGGCCAGGCCGCCGAGCGTCATCAGGTTGAAGCTCTGGCCGAGAATTTTCATCGCGATGAACGTCACGACCATCGTCACCGGCACGACGAGGCCGGTCATCACCGCCGTGCCCCAGTCCCGGAGAAAGAGCCAGATGATGAGGCCGGCCAGGAAGAGACCGATGACGATCGCATCGCGGACGCTTGCGATCGATTCCTGCACGATGTTCGACTGGTCGTAGAACGGCCGCATCTCGACGCCGGAGGGGAGCGTTGGCCGGATCGCGGCCATCTCCTGGTGGACTTCGTCGGCCACCTGCACCGTGTTGCTGTCGGGTTGACGGTTGACGCTGAGCAGCAACGCCGGCTTCCCGTTGGCGCTGACGGCCGTGTACACCGGCTCGACCGCCTGTTGGACGGTGCCCACGTCCTGAATGTGGACCGGCACGTTGTTCACGTGCTTCACGACAATCGCGCCGATCTCTTCCGCGCTGTGTACCTGTCCCGTGACCAGGCTGAGGAACAACTGGTGATTGCGGCTGACGAGGCCGGGCGAGTCGATCAGATTGGTCCGGTTCACCGCCGCGACCAGATCGGCGATCGACGTTTTGGCGCGCAACATCCTCGCCGGATCCACGACCACATGGAACTCGGGCCGCTGACCGCCCTGGATCAACACGCTGGCGACGCCGGGCAGGCGGTTGAGCCGCGGCTTGATCTCGTAGGTGGCGAGCTCCCAGAGATCCGTCTGCGGAACGGTCTCCGACGTCAGGCTGTAGCCGATGATCGGAAAGCTCGAGAAATCGAGACGATGCGTCTGGATCTCGGCTGTCGGAGGCAGCGTGCTTTGCACCCGCGACACCGCGGCATCGACGAGCTGCAGCGTTTCGAGCATGTTCACGGTCCAGTCGAAGAAGAGATCGATTTCGGCCGAGCCGCGGCTCGTGACCGACCGCACGTCTTCGAGCCCGGGGACGATGCGCACCGCCTCCTCGAGCGGCCGCGTGATGACGACCTCCATCTGCTCGATCGGCATCACGCCGTTGTCGACGCCGATGATGATCCTCGGGAAGTCCGTCGTCGGGAACACCGCGACCGGAATCGTCAGCGCTTCGTACACGCCGACGATCGTGAGCACGCAGATCAGGAAGATGATGGACTTCGAGTGACGCGCGAACCAGTACCGATCCGGATTTTCGTCAGCGGGTTGTGACATGGCAGATGAGGGAACGCGCCTGTTCTAGGTTTCCTCGGGCTCTTCTTCTTCTTCCTTGGCCGGCGCAATCTGCACTTTCGTCGCGGCGAGAACCTCTGGATCCAGCTTGAACAGCTCGAAGGCTCCGGTCGTGGCCACGCGTTGGCCGCTCGAAAGGCCATCGGTCACTTCCGCCTTGCCGCTGTCGCGGATGCCGACCGCGATCTTCCGCAGGTGCGGCTTGTTGTCGTCGTCGATGACGATCGCGTAGGTCGCCCCTGTTGAATGGGTCAGCACCGCCGCTTGCGGAATGACCAGCGCGTTCGGCACCTTCCTGGCGATCATCTCGACGCGGAGGCTCGAGCCTGGCCTCAGTGCGCCCTCGCGGTTATCGGCCTGCACCCACACTTCCACGGTGGTGTTCGAGGCATCGAGCGCCGGGCTGATGTGCGTCACCCTGGCAGGGATCGGCACACCGCCGGGGCCGATGAGACTGGCCTCGTTTCCCTGGCGCAGCTCCGCGGCGTCGGACTGCGAGACGTGGGTCCGTGCAATCACCTGCGACACATCCATCACCGTCACGATTGGCGCGCCACCCGGCGACATCTCGCCCGGGTAGAACGGCAGATCGGTGACCACTCCGTCGATCGGACTGCTGATTTTCGAGTAGTTGAGCTGCGCCTGCGCAGAATCGTTTCTGGCGCGCGCGGCGTCGCGCTGCGCGCGCGCCGCTTTGAGCTCGCTGTCGCTCGCGAATCCCTTGAGATCGTCGAAGCGCTTTTTTGCCGTCTCGTACTGGCTTCGAGCCTGGCTCAGCGCGACCTGCGCTTCGTTGAGATCTTTTTGAGCCGCGGCGCCCTGCTTGAAGAGATTCTGACGGCTTTCGAAGATCGCCTGCTGCGCGTCCAGCGCGTCTTTCGCTGCATGGAGGTCGAGCTCCGCCTTCTGGGCTTCCTGGGGCACGGTCGCTTTTGCGGTCGTCTCGTAGGTGGCGTCTGCCAGTTCATACGAGGCGCCGGCCTCCGTGGCGGCGCCGGTGAGATCCAGGTTCTCCAGCTCGATCAGCAGCTGTCCCGCGCGGACGCGCGAGCCCCGCTGGACGTACTCCTTCTTTATAGGCGCCGAAATCTTCGGCACGATCGCGGCCTGCTGTAGCGGATACAGGAGACCGTCGGCGCGAATCGTGCGCTGGATTTCCGATTGAAGCACGGGAGCCACGTCGACCGTGACGATCGGCGTCGCCTCTTCGTCCGAGCCTCCGCCACAGGCGGCGGCACAGGCGGCGAGGACGACGATCGAGAGGGTCCACGGTTTGGCCATGACTCAAAAGCCCCCGGTCAGGGTTTGCAGCTCCACGAGCGCCACTCGATATCGCACCTGCGCGTCGTCCAGCGCGTTTCGGGTCTGGACGGCGGTGTTCTGCGCATCGACGAGCTCGAGCGCCGAAGACTCGCCGGCCTGGTAGCGAAGGGCCGTCAGCCGCAGGTTCTCGCTGGCGAGCTCGGCGACGTGCTGCAGATTCTCGGCTGCCGCGCGAGACGTCAACGCCTCGTTATACAACGAATAGAGACTGCTCAGGAGTTGCCGTTGCGTCTGGCTCAGCGTGACCTGCGCCTGGCGACGCCGGGTTTCGGACTGATGCAGCTTGCTCCTGAGGCCGCCCCAGTCCCAGACCGGCACGTTGAGATTGAGCGTGATGAAGTAGCCGAGGTTCGGAAGGATGCCGAGCTGCGGCTCCGCCGCGATCGCGCTGTGCAGCGCGAACTCGTTGGCTTCGATGCCGTAGACGGCGTCCACCACAAACGTCGGGTAGAACGCGTTCTGCGCCGTATGGACATCCTCGCCGGCGGCGCGCAGCGTTTCTTCGGCGGCGCGCAGCACGGGGTTGTTTTTTGCGCCCATGGCGCGCGCGTCGGCAAAGGGCGGAAGCGGCGGCGCCGCGCTCAAATCATCCACGATCGTGAAGTTCTCGTTGAGCGTCGGAAAGAGCAGCACCGCGAGCCCGAGGCGCGCGTTTGCCATGGCCAGCGTCGCATCGGCGTAGCTCTGCTGCTGCTGGCGGAACTGAATCTCAGCTCTCACGACGTCGCTGTGCGGCACCTGCCCGCCGCGCTCTTGCTGCTGGCTCAACTCGAGGAAGCGCGATGCCTGCTGAACGGCCAGCTGCGATGCCGCGTACTTCCGTTCGGCCGCTACGAGCGCGTAGTAGCTGCGCGTGACGGTCACCGCGAGGCCGCGCTGGGCGACCTCGAGCTGCGCCTGCGCCGCGGCCTCCGACGCCTGCGCTTTGTGGAGCGGCGCCAGCGTCAGGAGGTTCGCGGAGATCTCCTGGTGCGCGACTCCCCAGAACCGGTACATCTCGACGCCGTCCATCGAGACGAAACGGCCGTTCGGGTTGACGCCGTTCGGCGAGTTTCCAAGAAACTGCGTCGTCTGGCTGATGGAGGGGAAGAGTCCAGCCTTGGCCTGCACGCGATCCTCGCGTGCGATCTCGGCATCGGCCACGCTCGACTGAAACTGCGCGTCGTTCTGCTTCGCGCGTTGAAGCGCATCCGACAGCGTGATGACCAGCGGCGCACCAGACGGTCCCTCGAGGCGGGCGAGCGGCGGCAGCTGATCGCTCTGCGCATGCGCGACGGGCGGATTCGAGATGACGAGGACTGCCAGCCAGAGGCAGCCGAGAGGGCGTCGCACGGACGGGAGCCTCATTTGCCGACCACCAGGACCTTGAACGAGTCGGGAAGGAAGGTGGCTCGGCCGCCGGCCGGAGCCGGTCCATTCTTGGCCGTCGGGAGATAGACGTTGTGCGTTTTCTCGTCGAGCGCGATCGTGCGCGCGCCGCGCTCCGTCGCGATGTTCTCGAGGACTTCCCATTTGCCCGCGTTCTGCTGGACGACCGTCAGCGTGCCGTCGCCATTTGAGCTGAAGGCGAAGCCGGTGCCCGCGTCGAAGGCGGCGCCGTCGGAGCCCGCGCCAATCGCGGGCGTTGCAAGCACTTTGCCGGTGTCCGGATCGGAAACGGTCATCAGCCGGTTCGAGCACACCGAGAAGAGACGACGGGATTTCGCATCGAAGGCCATGCCGGACGGTTCAACGCACGGGCTGATCGAGTACTTTCTCGTCATCGTCGCCTTGGCGGTGTCGATCTCGGCGATCTCGTTCGTGTCCTCGATGTTGACGTAGATCTTGCCTTTGCCGTCGGCGATCGAGAACTCGGGCTTGCCGGGCAGCTTGATCGTGCCAACGACCTTGCCCGTTTTCGCGTCGATGGCCGTGGAGTCGTTCGACCGGCCGTTGAAGGTGAACACCCGGCCGGACACCGCGTCGTACCGGATGGAATCGGGATTCTCGCCGGTTGCCGCCGTTCCAATCGGCTTGAGCGTCTTCAGGTCGAAGATCGTCGCGTTGTTCCCCCGGCCGTTGCTGATGAATCCGCGGTTCAGCTCGGGCGCGATCGCGATGCCGTGCACGCCGGGCGTGTCGGGAATGTCGCCGACGACTCTGTTCGCGTCGAGATCGACGACGACAACGTGCGTGGCGTGCGAGACATAGAGCCGCCGCGCGGCGCTGTCCACCGTCAGGTAGTCCCAACCGCCTTCACCGCCGACCTTGATCTCGCCGACGATGTGATAGCCGGTCGGAGCCGCGGCCATGAGCAGGAGCGGCAGAACCGCAATGAGGGGAAGTCTTCGCATGGTGATCCTCCAGGAGGTGTGTGCTGGCGACGCAGCCGGAGTGTAGTTCTCCGAAGATGAACCCAGCATGAACTCGGGCAATGTAGCGCAGTCAGCTTCCCGTCGCTATGATCTTTCCAGTGCGAATCCTCCTCGTCGAAGACGAACCGGCGGCCGCGCGCGTGCTGGCGAAGGGGCTTCGCGAACAGGCCTACGCCGTAGATGTCGCTGCCGACGGCGACGCGGCGCTGTTCCAGATCGGCACGACCGACTACGACGCGGTGATTCTGGACGTCATGCTGCCAGTCAAGAGCGGCCTGATCGTGTGCAGAAAGGTCCGCGAATCCGGATCGCGAGTCCCCATCCTGATGGTCACGGCACGCGACGCCGTCGAAGCCCGCATCGAAGGGCTCGACTGCGGCGCCGACGATTACCTGGTGAAGCCCTACGCCTTCGGTGAGCTGCTCGCAAGGCTTCGCGCGCTGATCCGGCGCGGTCAGCAGCCTCTGGTCGCCGAACGGCTGTCGGTCGGCGGCCTGACGCTCGACACGCACAGCCACCGGGCGTGGATCGAGAACCATGAGGTCGTCCTCACGGCGAAGGAATACGCGCTGCTGGAGTTCCTCGTCCGGAGGCCCGGCGCGGTCGTGAGCCGCGCCGACATCGCCGAGCACGTCTGGGACGAGCACTACGATCCGCTGTCGAATGTCGTCGACGTGTACATCCAGCGCCTGCGCCGCAAACTGGACCGGACAGGTGCGGCCTCGATCATCCGGACGCGCCGCGGCGAGGGTTATCAGCTGTCGATCGATGCCGTGACTTCGTGATGAAGCTCTCTCTTCGAAACCGCCTCACCTTGTGGTACACGCTCGTCCTCGTCGTCGTGCTGTGCGTGTTCGGCGCCGGCGTCGTGTGGATGGAAGGCCGGATCGCCCTGCGGCGGATCGATCGCGAGCTTGCCGACATCGAGGAAACGATGCGGAAGATCGTCGCGAACGAACTGCAGGAGCAGGTGACACCCGAGGAGGCGGCCTCGGAGGCGGCTGAAACGGTTGGCGACGAGAGCCTGGCGACGGCGGTCGTCGATGCCCAGGGCGTCTGGCTTTCGTCGAATCTGGACGGCGATCTCGGCGCCGCCCTCGAGATGCCGGAGCGTGATGTCACCTCCACGGTCCGCACAGCGTCCCGCACCTGGCGGGTTCTGACACGCGTCGAGCAGATCGGCGCGACGGGGCTCGTGTTCCACGTCGCGAAACCGATGTCCGACATCGAACGAGGTCAACGCGAACTGCGGGAAGCGATCGTCATCGGCATTCCGGTCGTGCTCCTGCTGGCCGGGGCCGGCGGCTGGTGGCTCGCGTCGATCGGTCTCGCGCCAATTACCGCGATGGCCGACCGGGCGGTGCGCCTGCCGCTGACCGGCTCGGAGGATCTCGGCGAGCCCGCGCGCCAGGACGAGCTCGGACAGTTGACGCGAGCCTTCAACGGCCTGGTCTCGCGCCTGCGCGTGGCCCTCAAGACGCAGCGTCAGTTCATGGCGGACGCGTCGCACGAGCTCCGGACGCCCGTCTCCATCATCCGCTCCGCGGCGGATGTCGCGCTCAGCCGCGATGCGCGCAGCGAGAGCGAGTATCGCGAGACGATTGCGACGGCGCGCGACCAGTCGCTTCGCCTCGGACGCCTCGTGGAGGACATGCTGGTGCTGGCGCGGGCCGACGCCGGCGGCTACCCGATCCATCCCATCGATCTCGATCTCGACGAGATCGTCGACGAATGCCGGCGCGCCGTGAAAATGCTGGCGGCTGAGCGCGGTGTTCAGGTGCAGTCGTCGGCCGGTCCCGAAGTGCCGATTCGAGGCGATGCCGACCTGCTGCGACGGCTCCTGCTGAATCTGCTGCAGAATGCGATTCAACATACGTCTTCCGGCGGATCGGTCAGCGTCACCACCGAACCCGCTGCAGACATCGTCAAAGTGCGCGTGTCCGACGGCGGACCGGGTATTCCAGAAGCCGACCGCACGCGGATCTTCGACAGGTTCGTGCGGCTCGACGAAGCGCGCACCGGCAACGGCACCGGTCTCGGTCTGCCCATCGCGAAATGGATTGCCGAGGCGCATGGCGGAACGTTGGTGGTGGAGGCGAGCGGTCCAGCTGGCAGCACGTTTTGCGCGACACTCCGCCGCGCGGTTGAGGTTCGATCGTGAGCCGGCGCGGTAGACTTCAATCAGCCTTCGCGCATGCCAGCTTCGACATCCACCCGACCGGGCGGTCCAGCGCCCGAGTTGCACGCGCAATCCGTTGAACAGATCCTCGCGGCGCTCTCGACCGGCGCGTCGGGCCTGAGCGACGACGAAGCCGCGCGCCGGCTCGCACAGTACGGGCCGAACGAACTGCAGGCGTTCGAGCGCGCGTCCGGATGGCAGACGCTCTTCGCTCAGTTCAAGAACGTCCTGATCCTGATCCTGCTCTCGGCCACGATCCTCTCAGGACTCCTCGGCCACGCGCTCGAGGCCGCGGTGATCGCCGTCATCGTGTTCTTTGCGGTCCTGCTCGGTTTCATCCAGGAATTCCGGGCCGAGCGCGCGCTCGAGGCGCTCAGGAGAATGGCGGCGCCGCTCGGGCATGTGATTCGAAGCGGCGTCGAGAGGGCGCTCGCGGCGCGCGAGCTCGTGCCCGGCGATCTGATCGTGCTGCGCGCCGGGGATCGCGTGCCCGCCGACGCGCGCATCACGCTCGCCGTGAACCTGTCGATCGACGAAGCCGCGCTCACCGGCGAATCCGCCGCGGTTCACAAGATACACGACGCGCTCCCTGATCCGGGACTCCCGATCGGCGACCGCCGCAACATGGGCTACGCGGGCACACTCGTGACGTACGGCCGGGGTCAGGCGGTCGTGGTCGAGACCGGCATGTCGACGGAGTTCGGAAAGATCTCCACGCTCGTGCAGACCGTCGAAGCCGGACGGACGCCGCTTCAGGAGAACCTGGACAGGCTGGGCCGCACGCTCGGCAAGGCCGCGCTCGTGATCGTGACGATGATCGTGGCGCTCGGTCTCTGGCGCGGACAGCCTCTGCTCGACATGCTCATCTTCGGCATCGCCCTCGCCGTGGCCGTCGTGCCCGAAGCGCTGCCCGCCGTGGTTACCATCTCCCTGGCCATCGGCGTCCGCCGGATGGTCAAGCGAAACGCGCTCGTGCGCCGCCTGCCGGTCGTCGAAACGCTCGGCAGCACCTCCGTGATCTGCTCCGACAAGACCGGGACGCTCACGAAGAACGAGATGACGGTTCGCCGGTTGTTCGTCGCCTGCCGAACGATCACTGTGTCGGGCGCGGGCTACGAGCCCGCGGGGCAGTTCACGGACGGAACCGAGGCCATCAACGCGGACCAAGTCGGCGTTCTCCAGGAGCTGCTGCGCGCCAGCGTGCTGTCATCGGACGCCCGGCTCGTGAACGATCAGGGACAATGGCGCATCGAGGGCGATCCCACGGAAGGCGCGCTCGTTGTTGCCGCAGCCAAGGCCGGCATCGATCGGTCGGCGATCGACGAGCTGGCCCCGCGCCTTGCTGAGATTCCGTTCACCTCCGAGCGGCGGCGGATGACGACGCTGCACGACGCGAGAGGGCGGAGGGTGGCGTACTCGAAGGGCGCCGCCGACATCATTGCCGCCGACAGCGCGTTCTGGACCGACGGCTCCGAAGAGTCGGTATTTACGCCGGCGATCCGCGGAATCTTTCGCGAGGAAGAACGGCGAATGGCGGCCGAAGGCCTGCGGGTGCTCGCGATCGCGATGAAGGTTGGTGCGTCGCTCGACAACGCCGAACAGGACATGACCTTCCTCGGGCTCGTCGGCATCATGGATCCTCCCCGCGCCGAGGCGAAGAGTGCGGTCCAGACGTGCCTCGACGCGGGCATCATCCCCGTGATGATCACCGGCGATCATCCGGTGACCGCGCAGGCCGTTGCGACGGAGCTCGGGATCCTCACGACCGGGCGCGTGGTGACGGGCCGCGATCTCGACGCCATGAGCGACGAGGATCTCGAGCGGCAGGTGCCGGACATCAGTGTCTACGCGCGCGTGTCGCCCGCCGACAAGCTCCGCGTGGTCACCGCGTGGCAGAAGCGCGGCCAGGTCGTGGCGATGACGGGCGACGGCGTCAACGACGCGCCCGCCCTCAAGAAAGCCGACGTCGGCATCGCGATGGGCATCTCCGGTACCGATGTCAGCAAGGAGGCCGCGGCGATCACGCTGCTCGACGACAACTTCGCGTCGATCGTCGCCGCGGTCGAAGAGGGCCGGATTGTCTTCTCGAACATCAAGAAGTACCTGGCGTACCTGCTCTCGTCGAACGTGGGGGAGATCCTGCTGATGGCGGGGGCATCGCTCGCGGGGCTGCCCCTGCCGCTCACGGCCGTCCAGTTGCTCTACGTGAATCTGGCCACGGACGGCCTGCCGGCTCTCGCCCTGGCAGTGGATCCGCCCGAATCCGATCTCATGCAGCGAAAGCCGCGCGATCCGCGTTTCGGCATCTTCACGCGGCCGCTGCTGATCATGCTGCTCGTCGGCGGTGTCTGGTCGGCCGTCGCGAATCTCGGCCTGTTCACGTGGGCGCTTCGAAGCGGCCGGCCGCTCGATGAATCGGTGACCATGACGTTCGTGTCGCTCGTGCTCATCCAGTTCTTCAACGCGTACAGCTACCGCTCAGATCGGCAGTCGGTCGTCCATCGGCCCTTCGCGAACCGGTGGTTGAACCTGGCGATTGTCTGGGAGACGATCCTGCTGACGCTCATCGTCTACGTGCCGTGGTTCCACGGGCCGTTCAAGACGTTTGCGCTGAGCGCGACCGACTGGGTCGTCGTCGTGGCGGTCGCGCTGACCATCGTGCCCGTTCTCGAGATCGCCAAGTGGATGGAGCGCCGCGGGTGGTTCGGTGAGCTGGTGTGAACGCGCAACCGCCCGATTCCAACGCACTGGCGGGACGGCGCGTCGCGCTTGCGAGCATGGCGGCGAGCGCGCTGCTCGCAGCCGTCAACATCATCACCGGCC
>Ga0137452_1000189_pt1 | contig 18462 bp, 19 predicted proteins | sample EasRivERMGT513_2_FD_102312 | JGI IMG/M metagenome (GOLD analysis project Ga0137452, IMG submission 102312) | Soil microbial communities from meander-bound floodplain in the East River, Colorado, USA - East River MetaG ERMGT513_2 | ecosystem: Environmental > Terrestrial > Soil > Floodplain ...
CTGACTGTTCTGCTGTTCCGTTACGCGTACGCGGGAGCGGGTGCGCAGCCCAGCGCGGCCCGACGCGTGCCGGGGGGTGCGCGATCAGGGCGGAACGGAAAGGTGAGCGCTGACCAAAGGGGGTTGCGCGCGGGGTGGGCGGGTGCTAGACTGCGCGTGGGCTGCGGGGCGCTGGGCCTCGACCGACGGGCGGAGACGTGAAAGTGAGCGCTAACAAAGCGGGGCGGAAGGACAACGAAACGCGAGCCAAAGCGCGCGATTCTCGGTCCGTGGGCGAGCAAGCACGATCCTTCCGCGCTGGCGCAATTGGGGGGGGACCCGGGACGGGGGGGGAAGGCCAAAGCGAGCGGGTCCCTCGACAAAGGCGGGGGGGCGCTGCGCGCTCGACAGACTCCCTTGAATCCCCTAATACCGACCTCGTACCATTATCCGATCCCGCTTTGGGTGCCCCTGCCCCGTCCCCTGATATTCCTCTATCCCACTACAAGGGCACCGCACTCAAGAATATAGGCCGGGACCCGTCCGGTCGTGTCATCCCCCACAAGCGTTCCGAGGTCACGGCCCGCAAGGTGGCTATATGGGTCGCGGGTGGGTACAACAAAAATGATATATCCGTATTCCTGAACGTACGCCCGGGACTCGTGGAGCAATGTTATGGCATCGAGTTGAACCATGGTGCTGATCGCGTCGGCATGCAGATGACCCAGCATATCGTTGCCCGGGCAAAGAAGTCTGACCGCATGGCCATGTTCTATGCGAAAGCGCGTATGGGGTGGAGGGAGGGTGATACCGCCACCCCCACCGATGTTTCACCCCTCAATATCCACTTGCACCTGTGAGATTTTATTGTTGTCTTTAACATAGGAGTACGTCATGAGCGAAAAGCGCCCAACAGCCTCGGAAAAGCAGGATATAGCAGACGAAGAGCGGGCCGAACGGGAATTCCAAGCCGCCGATGCGCGGCACAAGGAACAGGCCGTGGTGAAGCGCCCGGAATTGCACGGTGATGTCCCCACCCCCGAGGAAGCCCGCAAGATGTTCGACGAGCGCCCGGGCCTCGATGAAATTATGACCACCGAGGGCCTGATGCGCCGGGGCGGCCATATCGACTCACCCCCGCTGTAATCCGCACGGGCTACTCCCCGGTGGACGTTACTCCCACCCCTAAGATGTATGAGGTCATGAATAAACTCGTGGACTCGGTGCTGGGCGAAGAACCGTCCGTGCTGCTCGCGGGGCCGGGTGCCAGGGAAGCGCGGATGAAGCGGGTGATGATGATGGATGTGCTTCATGCCTTGGTGGGGCTGTCGATGCGCGAGGGGGTGAACCGGGCAATTATCGAAGCCCGCGCCCGTCGTGACGGGTACACCCCACGCGATGCCGAAGATTTGTCGGCCCGGGATCAGGCGCGGGATGATGCCATCGCGGGCCGCACGCGCACGAGAGTGCGTCACTGACGATGGACCACGGTCCAGAAGTCCACATACCGGGACAGGGGAAAATCCCCGGGTCGCCGGTCCGATCGGACGGCATCCATTATTACCCCCCCGGCCCCGTCGCCCGCGCTTTCTTGCACGATGACTCCTTGATTACCGGCATACGCGGCCCGTTCCGATCGGGGAAATCCACGGCAGCTGTGATGAAGCTGATCAAGAATGCGCAGCGTCAGCCCCGGTCCCCGGACGGCTGGAAGCGCCGCCGCACCGCCATCATCCGCAATACATACCCCGAACTTCGCACCACCACCATGAAGACATGGCACATGTGGATACCGCAGCACAAGGGGAAATGGCGGGAAGCAGGACCGCCGATGCACAGGATCGTGGACAACAACGATAAGTTTGATTGGGAAGTCCTGTTCGTGGCGCTGGACAAGCCGGACGATGTAGCAAAGCTGCTGTCGATGGAATTGTCGGACGCCTTCGTGAACGAGGCGCGGGAAGTGCCCAAGGCCATTATCGACGGGCTGACCGGACGGGTTGGGCAATATCCTCCGCAATGGATGGGGGGCTGCACCGACGCCCAAGTGATCATGGATACCAATCCCCCGGACACCGATCACTGGTGGTACACACTCGCCGAGCAGGATCAGACCAATGAAAAGAACCGGCAACTGATAAACTCCATGCGGGAAGCACAGGACCTGCTCCGGGCAAAAGGCATCCTGCGCCCTGATCAACCCATCATGAAATTCTACTCGCAGCCATCGGGCAGGGGTCCCGATGCGGAGAATACGCGAAACCTGCGCCCGGGTTATTATGAATTCCTCATGGCGGGCAAGTCGGAGGAATTCATAAAAGTCTACGTGGATGGCGAATACGGCTTCGTCATGGACGGCAAGCCAATGTGGCCGGAATACAGGGACTCGACGCACTCCCGAGAGTTCCCAATACTGGCTGGCCTGGGATTCAGGTTGGGCGTCGATTTTGGTCTTACACCGGCGGCCACGATAGACCAAAGGCTCGGAAACGGGCGATGGGTGGTGCAGGATGAACTCGCGACCGAGCGTATGGGCATCGTCACATTCTCTCATGACTTGGCCCGCCATCTGTCGGATAAATACCCAGGGGTGCCTTTGGTGTCGGTTCGGGGTGACCCGTCCGGGGACTCCGAAACCCCGGAAGAGAACACTTGCTTCCAGATCATGAAGGCGAACGGATTCCCGATGGCGGAACCGGCCCCGACGAATGACCCCATACGCCGCAGGGAGTCAATATCATTCCTTCTCCGTACGCTGGTGGACGGGGAACCAGGAATCCTGATCCATCGCCGTTGCTCCACGCTGAGGAAAGGTGCCAGCGGCGGGTACAACCGGCGACGGTTGGAAGTATTGGGGGAGGAACGCTACCGCGACGTTCCGGACAAAAACAAGTACTCGCATGTGTGCGAGGCGCTGGAATACGATCTGGTATCGGGAGGGGAGGACAGGAATGTTACCGTACACCCTTCCATCCGCGATCAGAAACAGCGTTCACAGTATGCGGAATCCGAATACTCGGTGCTTGGGTGAATCATGAGCAGACTGTCTAAGGCTTTATCCAGGGCGGGCAGGGCTTACATAACGGGGGGTCTTTCTGAATTGGGTGGGTTACTGCCCAAAACGCCTTCGCCTCCTGATGCCCCGGCCCTGCCACCTGCCCCGCCGCCCGCGCCCGTGATTGATGAAGCTCGTAAGCGCCGGGAGCAGGATGATGTAATGCGTCGCCGTCGTGGAAGAGCATCCACAATTCTGGCGGGCGGGCAGACTTATGCGCCCCCGCCAACTGCAACCGCAACTTTACTCGGAGACTGAATAATGGCCAATAAGATGTGGGTCACGGAATACGCGAGGCAGGCCATGGACAATCATGGTCAAGCAATAGCAGCCGGGGAAGAACCGCCTCTGGCCGTGCAGGTAATTGACTTCACGGCGGGTTCGACGGCGACGGCGGCTACCTTGAATTTGAAGACCAAATTCCTGAGGCTGCACGTGGACACGGCAGCGTCATTCAAGGTCGGACCGGCGGCGGGCCTTGCTGCCACGATCGCAGAATCCCGGATGGCATTGGGGCAGACCGAATATTTCGGGGTGCTGGAAGAGTTGGTAAAGGCAGCGGGTGGGGTTAAAGTCGCGGCCATAGCCAATCCATAAGGAGCGAACATGCAGCCCATATTACCGACACAGGCGGGTTATGATCTGGTGGCCATAGCGGCATCCGTGGCCAAAATAGGTGGCCCCGCGATGCTGGATAAGATTGCCGGGGCTGCGCGGGAATTGGAGGCTGCGCAGAAGCACGCGTCCGTTACGGCGGGGGCGCTTACGCGGCGGGAACACGCTCTGGATGAACGGGAAAAAGATATCACGGCCCGGACAGCGGCGGTGGAAGCCCGTGAACTAGAAGTGGCGGCAAAATCCGATGCCGTTGCGATCCGGGATCGTGAATCGCGTGATCTGCTGCGGGCCACCCAGCAAAAGAGCGACGGAATGCTGACCACCGCCCAGCGCGCAGTAGATGATGCCAAGCAGCGGGAAATGGCGGTATCGGAGCGCGAGGCCCGTGCATCGGCACTATTTAACGAGGCCCGTGCTTTGAAGACGGAATACGAAGGTAAGCTGAGCCAGTTCAAGGCGATTGCAGCCTGATGTACTCGACCCATGCCCGCAATACCATGCTGGATGCAATCGGCGTCACTCATGCCTCATTGCACACGGCCTATAGCGCGGTGGGGGCCAATGAGGTTGCGGGGGGTGCACCGGCTTATGCCAGGAAAGCGGCGACTTTCAATGCGGCGGCGGGAGGGGCTAAAACATCATCCAATGCACCGATATTTGATGTTCCTGCTGCGGCCACGATCCGATTTATCGGATTTTGGGATGCCGTGGCGGCAGGAAACTTCAAGGGCATGGTCGCGAATGGGGCATCATCCGGGACCGGCATCGGGGAGTTCGAATTCTGGATCGATGTCGTTGCGAACACGGTGGAGCACGCGGCCCACGGGTTGCTTGACGGCGACAAAATCGTGTTTTATAACGGGGCCGCGCCCGGGGGTCTGGTCGAAGGCACGGTGTATTTTGTGGTGAACAAAACGGTGGATGACTTCCAGGTGGCGGCCACTCTGGCGGGTGCCGCCATCGATCTTGTGTCGCAGGCGGCGGATTCGGTGGTGTGCGCCAAGATCGTTGAGGAAACATTTGGGGCACAGGGAACGCATACCGTCACCAGTTCTTCACTCGGGCTGAACAACTAGCATGGCCGCCCCGACAGCAGACAAGATCATTCTTCCGCTCGATACCGGGAATACCGGGAAGAATGTTCGTACGCAGCTTCGGACTGTCGGGGGCATTGCGGTTCACGAACACTACTTCGTTCAGGGGCGACGGCCCGGTGAGTTTTTCCGCTCCTGTATGTTCGGCTCGACCTACAACGGTTTTGCTGCCGGTACGGCAACGGCAGGGCATATCTATGCCTTTCGCTGGGGGTCTTCCACGCACGCCGCAAGGTTATGCCGTATTCTGGTGACCCGGCAGTTGCTGGCGGGCTTCACGGCGGCGCAAGAACTTGCAACGGCCCTGTACCGGCTGACGGGGTACACTGCGAGCCACACAGGTGGGACGGCGGCAACGCTTACTAGCCCCAATTGCAAAAAGGATACTTCTGGGGCGGATACGAAAGTGACGCAGATCATGATTACCTCCGGCGCAGCCTTGACGGCGGGCACGCATACTCTGGACGCGCAGCCTTTTGCGGCGGGGTCTTCTTGGGATGCGATTACGACTACGCTTACGCAACACGGCGGGCCAAGAAACCTGGTTGAGTGGGACGACAACAATTATGAGGTAACGCTGCGGCAAAATCAGGGCTTTATCGTGCGCAATGAGGTTCTCATGGGCGCGGGGGGCGTCGTAAGGCCGATCGTCGAGGTTGATTGGGAGGAAGTCCTGCTGGCGGACCTGGACCTGTGAAATGGCTGCTAACGACTGGACCCTCCATGATTCCCCGCTTCCGTTGCAGGGGTTCGGGGACCCGGCTGCGCCCTGGGCGTTCGACTTTAGCTCGGTGGCAATATTCTACATGGGCAACACGGAGACTGGTGGTGTACCAGCCACCAGCACCATCATCGCCATGATTGCGCAAGGGGCGACCGATTTTGCAACCAGCAAGGGTGGTGTCGCCGCAGCGGCTATGATTGCCGCCGGGGCAATGGCCGCTGTTGCCGGAAAGGGCGGCATGGCATCCGGGGGGTTTGTGGGTGCCGGTATGCAATCGGGCGCGCACATCAAGGGCGGATTGGCATCTGTTGATCAAATATCTGGCGGAATGATGCTCGAGGCCGTGTTTAAGGCCGGGAATATTGATGTACTGGCGGTCGGCGGTGGTATTGGGGGTGCCATAGCGTCAAAGGCCATTTCAACCGATACAGCCGGAATCGGGGGCGGGGTTATGGGCACAAGTTCCGATGCCCTGGTTGAGCAGATCATATTGCCGCCGTCTGTTAAGAAGCTGCTCGTAATGGGCAGGCTTACCTCGGAGTGAACCATGGCCGGTGATGCCCGCGCAGAATACGTGATCGAGCGGCAGCAGCAGATGGAGAATGATCGGGTGGTCTATGATTCCCATTGCCAGGAAATTGCCGAGAGGGTGCTGCCCCGACAGGACACATTCACACGCAAGCGTGGGATGGAGGGGGAGAAGCGGGCCGAGAAGATTTTTGACGCGACCGCGCCCCTGGCTCTTGATCGGGCGGCTTCGGCCATAGATTCCCTGATCACACCGACTACCCAGCAGTACCATAAGCTGGGGCCGGAAGATGACCGGCTACAATATGACCGGGATACGGTGCTGTATTGCGACGAACTCACAAAGCAGCTTTTTCGTATGCGGTATCGGCCCGAGGCCAATTATTCCTCGCAGGCGCATGAATGTTATGTGTCTCTGATGGCTTTTGGTACGCTCGCGCAGTTCACCAATGATGAATTGGGGATCGGAACCCGATACAAGTCGATTGGCATGAGCCAAATGTACATCGCGGAGGATCACGCCGGGGTGATTGACTACAACCATCGGAAATTCAAGCTGGCGGCACGGCAAGCGGCGCAAAAATTTGGATTGGCCAATCTGCCTCAAAAGATTCGTGATGAAGCGGAAAAGCACCCGTTTCAGAAGTTCGAGTTTATCCATTGCGTCAAGCCGAATGAAGAGCGCGTGCATTCGGCCCGGGGTTACAAAAGCTGGCCGCATATCTCATATTATGTGTCGTATGAGGGTCGAAAATGCCTGAGTGAAGGTGGTTACCGGACGAAGCCGTATCAGGTGTCCCGGCATGTTACCGCGCCGGATGAAACTTACGGGCGGTCGCCGGCCATGATCGTGCTGGCCGATATCAAGATGCTGAACGAAATGGAGAAGACTACTATTCGGGCAGCGCACAAGGTTGTGGACCCGCCGCTCCTGGCTTTTGGCGACGGCTTCATGAATATCATCAATACCCGGCCCAACGCCATCAACTATGGCGGGGTGGATGCGAATGGGCGTCAACTGGTGCACCCATTGAAGACGGGGGCGAATCTGCCGCTCGTCTTTGAAATGTCCGAGGGCCGCCGCAAGGTGATCAACGACGCGTTTTATGTCACCTTGTTCCAAATTCTGGTGCAAAACCCGCAGATGACGGCGACGGAAGCGTTGATTCGGGCGCAGGAGAAGGGTCAATTGCTCGCGCCCACGGTCGGTCGTCAGGAATCAGAATACCTGGGGCCGCAGATTCTACGTGAATTGGACATATTGGCGCTGTCCGGTCGCCTGCCCCAAATGCCCAGAAGGTTGGCCATGTCGGGCGGCGGTTTGAAGGTTATATACACGTCGCCTCTGGCGCGGTTGCGGCGGGCGGAAGATGGGGTGGCGATGCTGCGCTCCATGGAATCGGCAACCAGTATCCTGCAGGCGAAGCCGGACTCCCAAATCCTGGACAACATTGATGAAGATGCGTGGATTCGCGAAATGTGGGAAATCAATGGCGCGCCGCTCAAGGTCTTGCGTCCATCCGAGCTTGTCGATCAGATTCGTGAGGAACGCAAGCAGGCACAACAGAATCAGGCCACGCTCGATGGCGCGAATACTGCGGCTAATGCGGCCAAGAATCTGGCCAAGGCCCAGGAGTCGGTGGGCACGATGATTCCGCCAGGAATATTGCAATGATGCCGCAAAAAATGCGGGACTGGTTTATGCGCAAGCGGCAGGCATACCGGTTGACGTTTGGCGACGGGTCGTCAACGAAGATTGTACTGGCCGATCTGGCTAATTTTTGTAAGGCTCGCGGCAATACGACGGTGGTATCAATGGTTACCGGGTGCGTGGATCAAGCAGCGTCCGATCGATTGGTCGGGCGTCGTGAAGTGTGGGACCGGATCAGTCAGCTACTCCATATGACCGATCGGGATTTGCATCGAATCATGGAGAACGAGCAGTTGCAGGAGCAGGATTTCGGGACCGGATAGGTCTTATTACTAAAGGGGACTCCCATGAAATTGTTTAATGTTTTGATGGACACGGCAGGCGACGGAACCGGTGGAGCGGCAGCTGGTGGAGCGGCAGCTGGTGGAGCGGCGGCTGGTGGAGCGGCAGCTGGACAGCCGTGGTATTCCGGGTTCAAGGACCCCGCCGTACGGGAATGGGTGGGGTCGTATAAGGATGCGTACCCCGACGCTGAATCGATCGCGCTCAAGGCATTGAACTTAGAGCGGTTCGTCACGGCGGATAAGGCGGGGCGCGGCATCGTGGTTCCCGCTACCGACAAGCCGGAAGAGTGGATGCCCATCTGGAAAAGATTGGGCGCTCCGGAGAAACCGGAAGGGTATAAGGTTCCACAGGGTGCGGAGAAAGACCCGTTCACCCTGGAATTGCGGGCGCATGCGCACAAGATCGGTATGCCTTCGGTGTTCTTCGACGGCATGCTCGGATTCCTGTCCGAAAAGGGCAAGGCGCAGGCGCAGGCGCAGGTGGCCGAGTTTGAGCAAAAATCCGAAGCGGAGTACAATCAAGTCAAACAGGAGTGGGGTGCCCAGTTTGATTCCAAGGTGGAATTGGGTCGTCGGGCAGCGGCGGCCATCATTCCACACAAGTCCAAGGATGAACTCGAATCGGTGCTAAACAAGATTGAAGGTGCGCTCGGCACCAAATTCACCATGAATATGTGGTCGAAGATTGGCGAGGGTATGGGCGAGCACCAATTTGTGGGTGGCGAAGGCGATGGCGGGCAGGGCGGCATTACGGCGGAATCGGCCCGCATGCAGATCGCGGCGCTTAAGAAGGATGCAGAATGGGGCAAGAAGTTCACGGCGGGTGATGCCGAAGCTCGCGCCCTGTGGTCGAAATTACACAAGATCGGCTTCCCGGAGCAAAAAGGGGAAGACGCGCAATACGTGATGTAAAGGTTAGACGGGGACCCTGGTAATCAGGCCCGGTGACTTTCAGCAAAGACTGAATCGTGGCGGCGGAACCGCAAGTTCGGAGTCCGGTAATCGGGACACTCCAGCGAAAAGTGAAGTTTTCGTCAACTTTTGGAGAGGCAGCATGTCCCAACTCATAACCACCGCGTACGCGCAGGAGTACGCAAATACGGTGGAATTACTCCTGCAGCAGAGGGGATCGAAGCTTTCGGGCTACGTGTCCCCGATGAGCATTACCGGCGCGAAAGCGGCCACCGTGTGCGAGCAGATCGGTGCCGTGGAAGCGAAGAAGCGCACCACACGCTACCCGCCGCTTACGCCGCAAGACACCCCGCACGATCGGCCTTGGGTCTATCCGTCGGATTACGACTGGAATGACATGATCGATTCGATCGACAAGTTGCGCACCGCGGTGGACCCGCAATCCTCGTACGCTCAGAACGGCATGTTCGCACTCGGGCGGGCACAGGATAAGGAAATCTTCACCGCATTCTTCGGTGACCGCAAGACCGGTGAAGACGGCGCGACCACGGTGACGTGGGCGGTGGAGGGTGCGGCGCAGATCGTGGCCGTGAACTTCGGCGCGGCGGGCAACGTCGGTCTGACAGTCGCCAAGTTGCGTGAAGCCAAGCGCATGATGATGGCCGCGGAAGTGGATATGGAGAACGATCCGCTTACGGTGGCTGTCAAGGCCAAGCAGCACGACAACTTGCTCGCGGAGATTCAGGTCATCAGCCTGGATTTCAACGAGCGGCCCGTCATGGTGGAAGGGATGGTCACCCGGTTTCTCGGCTTTACGATCAAGCAGACGGAATTGGTGCAGGCCGATGCGACGCCCTTCGACCGGATTCCGGCTTTTGCCAAGTCGGGAATGGTTCTGGCGCAGTGGAACGGCATCACGTCGGACATTTCGCAGCGCAAGGACCTCGCCGGTCTGCCGTGGCAGATTTACGTCTATGGGACCTTCGGTTCGACCCGCAAGGAAGCAAAGAAACTCGTCGAAATCAAGTGCGCATAAGCGCCTGATCCAGACATTCTGAAAAGGAAAGAAACATGGCTATTGTAGCGGTGAAATCGGCGCAGATTACCAATGCGGATGCGACTCCGATGCGGATCAATCCTGCGTATCAAGCCAACTCCCGTATTCGCGGGGCGGTTGGTGTTGCGGCATTCGCGAACGGCGACTCGGCAGCGAGTGTGTACCGGTTTCTTCGGGTGCGCTCAAACGATCGGGTCGAACGTCTTTTCCTGGACATGGACGCGGGTGGCGCGGGCGCTGTGGCGGACTTCGGTTTGTACAAGACGGCGGCGGATGGCGGCGCGGTGGTGGTTGCGGCCTTTTTTGCATCTGCCGTTGCGATCGCCGCCGCTGCGCGGGCGGTGGACATCACACGGGAATCCGGCACGGTCACTGTCGCCTTGATGGAAAAGCGCATCTGGGAGCAATTGGGCCTGACGGCGGACCCGCAACTGGAATACGATGTTGCGGCAACCCTTACCGTCGCAACGGCGGCGGCTGGCAACATGGCGCTGTCGGCGCAAATCGCGCAGAACTAGCAAGGAACCTGCCCCGGCCTTCGGGCCGGGGTTTTTACAAGGAGGTTTGAAATGGCTACAAGACGTTATGGGTTGTCGAGGGGTGAAACCGAGTTCCAGGTCACGGAAGCGGTGGGGGCCGCCGTGGTGACGGATTCAATCGAGCTTACATTCGATCTGGCGGCTGGGCTGTCGAAGGAAGATGTGCTGCTGGCGCTGGAAAAGTTCAAGGGTCACATTGTGAAGGGCAACTTCCCACCGGCCTGAAAACGCCATGGCTTCCGACACCGAAATCGTAAATGGTGCCCTGACCCTGCTCGGGTCGGGGTCCATCACGTCCTTGGCGGACAGTGAATTGAAGCAGGCCGTAGAGGCCCGGAAGATATTCACCATTGCCCGGGATGCGGTGCTGTCGTCGCAAAATTGGTCATTCGCCATGTCGCGAGTGAACCTATCCGCCATGGTTGCAGTCCCACCATTCGGGTTTGCACAACAATTCCAGTTGCCCGCCGATTGCTTGCGGATCGTGATGGTCGGGGATATCTATGTCGGCGTTGATCTGTCCGATTTTCGGGGCCGTCCGGTTGAACAGTTTGCCATCGAGGGCAGGAAGATTCTTACGAGTTTGGGTGCCCCGCTCCCCTTGCGTTATGTACGCCGGGAAGAAGACACCAGCCTGTGGCATTCGTGCTTTGTGCAGATGTTTGCCGGTGAACTGGCGGAACAGCTTTGCGAGCCTCTGTCCCAATCGGACAGCAAGCGGGAGCGGGCGATCGCGTTCAAGCGTGATTGGTTGGCAAAGGCGGTCATGGCCAATGCGATCGAGTTGCCAGCCACGCATTTGCCAGATGATGAATGGCTGGCTTCGAGGATTTAATGGCTAAAGCCTCACCGATCATCAACAATTTCACCGCCGGTGAACTGTCTCCGCTTGTTGCGGCGCGGGATGATCTTAAGTATTTCAAGAACGGCGCTAAGTACAGCCGCAACATGATTCATTGTCTGCAGGGGCCGTCACGCAGGAGAAACGGCACCAGATTCGTGACCACTACGAAGAATGTGGCAGACCGGTCGTGGTTGTACGAATTTGAATTTAATGTGATACAATCATACGTCATGGAGTTCGGGGACCGGTATATCCGGTTTTATACCAATCACGGGCAGTTGCAGACGGGGGTTGTTACCGCGTGGTCCAATGCCACGAATTACGTGATCGGTGATCTGGCGTCGCGGCTGGGCGTCAATTATTACTGCATTACGGCCCATATCAATCAGCAGCCCCCCAATGCGGCATTTTGGTATCCGTTGACCGGGACCATATATGAGATTCCAAGCCCGTATCTGGTTGCCGATCTTACCGGCGCGGATGGAACGTTCAATCTTCATATAACGCCGTCAAATGATGTGGCATACATCACTTCGGCCACGAAGACCTACCCCGTGCACAAGCTGTCGCGGCTGTCTGCCGGATCGTTCAAACTGGAGCGGGTGTTTTTTACAGGTGGGCCGTTCAAGAGTATGAATGAGAATTTCACGGCCACCGGGTTTAAACTATGTGTGGGTGTCGGGCCGGTATCAGGCGTTTCCAATAGCGTATTTGTTCTCAGCCCGGCGGCTGGGGGTCCGTTTTTGGCGACTCATGTCGGGTCATTGTTTTACATCGAGAACGCGGATGATGACAAGTTCTCGGAAAATTGGGAACCGGCTAAGGTATACGCCATTAATGATATTGTGTGGTCCGGGGACAATCAATATCTGGCCCTGACGGCGGCTACATCCGGGACGAGCAAACCGATCCATACGCACGGCGACATCAAGGACGGGAAAACTGGCGTGTTGTGGCGATTTCGGAGCGGGCGGTATATAATCGTGAGAATAACCGCTTTCGTAAATACCCGTGAGGTAAACACGGTTCTGATCAACAGTGAGTTTGTCCCGGCCAGCGTGGTGGAACCTATTCCGGCCAGCGTGTTTGCCACCAATACCGGCAGCAATCGTTGGGCTTATGGGGCGTGGTCGGATGTGGAAGGCTGGCCCGCGTCCTCTGCATTCTTCCGTGAGCGATTGCATTTCGGCAGGGACATCATACTGTGGGGTAGTGTGTCCGCCGATTACGACAATTTTAATAAGTTCGCTACCGATGTTGGGTTCACCATCGTGGCGGATGGCGCAGTTACTTTAACCATCGAGTCCGATCAGAGCAACATTATCCGATGGATGAAGCCGTTGGATATTGCCCTGATTGTTGGAACGGCGGGTGAGGAACATGCGGTGTCGGAAATCACTGATTCGGAACCATATGGCCCCGGCAATATCAAATCGCGCAAACAATCGGCGTATGGTTCCCGGCATGTTCCAACCGAATGTATCGGAAGTGATCTGTTGTTTACGCAGCGGGCCGGGCGCAAAGTGATGCTGATGAAGTATGATCCGTTGACCGGCAAGTACCTGAGTTCCGATCAGACGATACTCTCGGAGCACATCACGAAATCCGGGCTGATCGATGCGGCCTATCAACAAGAGTTGTTTGGGGTGGACTGGTCGATCAGGGCGGATGGCACGCTCATTGGGTTCACGATCGGGGACGGGCAGGATGTGCGCTCATTCCATCAGCATCGGATCGGTGGTTTGGTCGAGGACGGTAGATTCGCTACCGTAGAGTCAGTGGAGTCCATATTTTCACCGGATGGCAAGCGCGATGAAATATGGCTGCAGGTTCGCCGGGTCATTAACGGAGTTCCAAAGCGCCATATTGAGTGGATTGATGCCAGCCGGGAGGATGGTGATGATCCGGAAGATGTATTCTACGTGGACGCGGGCCTGACGCTGGATGCTGCCCCGGCCTTGTTTCTGACGCTTGGGGTTGGTGCCGATGTTACAGGAACGGTGGGTGTCATCTTCGTATCCAGTGCCGCCGCGTTTGGCGCGGGTGATGTTGGTAAATATATCCATGGCCGGTATTTCACCGTTGCTGTGGACGGCAAAGTGACCTGGGATAAGGGTATTGCCCTAATAACCGCGTTCACGGACCCCACCCATGTTGTCGGCACGATCACTCGCAAGTTCCCTTCCATAGCATTTTTGTCCCCCGGCAGTTGGCGTCTTACAGTAACGTCCATCATCGGCCTTGGGCATCTGGAAGGGCAGACCGTTGATATTTGCGCGGATGGCGTTGCGCAAACCCAAAAGGTTGTGGTGGCAGGGGTAATCAACTTGGATGCCCCTGCCGGGAAGATTCATATCGGGCTACCTTGTCCCGCCGTTTTGCAGCCGATGCCCATCAGCGCGGGTGCGGCGGACGGGACCGGGCAGGGCAAGACCGGGCGTATTTCGCGGTGCACCATCAAGTTTTTCGAGTCTTTGGGTGCCCGATACGGGCGGTCGGAACTTGGGGATATGAAGCAGATTCCAGAAATGTCCAGCGGTGTTGTCATGGACATTGGCCCGCAGCTTTTTACCGGTGGCGTTCTGGTGGACTGGCCGGACGATTATACCGATGAACAGTTGATCACGATTCTGCAGGACAAGCCGCTGCCGTGTACCGTGGTGGCATTGTTGCCTCAGACCAAACTACAGGATGATCGATAATGTGGGCGTGGCTGATACCGTTGGCGGCGGGTGTTATCGGGGCTATTGGCAGCTTAGCCCGTAGCAATCAAGCGGCGGCGCAGTACGACGCTTATGCGCGGGCTAACGATTACAAGGCGGCGGTGCTGCGCCAGCGGGCGGATACGGCGCATTCATTGTCCACTACCAAGGAATCCGCATTCCGGCGCAGTTCAGATATTGCGCTCGGCAAGCAACGGGCGGCGATCGCGCAATCAGGCACCGGTGGGGAAGGTTCCAATGCCGATGTCGAGGCGCAGTCGCAGGTCATGCGGGAACTGGATTCCCTGAACATCATGTATGAAGGCGATCTTGAGGCTTGGGGGCTGGATACTCAAGCGAACATTGAAGATTATCAAGCGTCTGTGAACCGCTGGTCGGCTCGGACCGTTCGGAAACAAAGGTGGATGGGGGTGGCCGGGTCGCTTTTATCCGGGGCCGGGGGCGCGATGGCCGGTTATGGTGGTTACAGCGCCGGTTATAATGCCGGTCGGGGCAGCACCGGCAACATTTACAGTGGCAATTCGCCGTCGGATTACTAATGGCTTCCTCTTCCTCCCCGCGTATCGTTCCGTACGAACAACAAGTCCCCTCCCCGGATTTGCGGGGGGTGACGCTCCCGCGTGCCTCGGCCCCGGAGGGACTTGGTTCCCCGGCATTGACTAGTGGATGGGGCGAACTGGCCCATGGCGTTTCCGATTTTGGCAAGGGGTTGGTTATTCGTGAGGAAGAGCAGGCACGGGCATGGGCGTCCAATACGCTGTCACAGGCCCGGTTGGAATGGACCGATCATTTGCAGAAGCGGCAGGAAACTGCTGAGCCGGGTGCCCCTGAATTTACTCCGGGTCTGATTCGTGATTTCGATGAATATGCCAATGATATCGTTGGGAAAGCGCCAACCAACCGTGCTGGCAGATATTTGGGCGAGCGTCTATCGGCATTTCGATCGGAATTGGGCAGCCACGCGCTGACTTTCGAAGCGAAAGCTCGGATTGATTATAACAATGACCAGTTCATGGGGGCCATCGACAACAGCAAAAAGCTGATGAATAAGGACCCCAGCCAGTTCCCGGTTGTGCTTGCCGAACAGTTGGCGGCGATCGATGGTTCGGCCTTGCCGCCTATCCAGAAGTCCGCGATCAGGCAGCGCGCGATCGATGGAATTTCACAGGCTGCTGTATGGTCGCAGATACAGCGCTCCCCGACGGCGTTTTTGCAGTCGATCGGGTTCGGCGCACCGGAAGAGGGAAAGGTTCGCAAGTCTTCCGGTGATCTGACCGGCATGACCGGCAACGCGGCTTTCGATATATTGCCCTTCGAGAAGCGCACACTGGCCTTTGAGGCGGCAATCAGGCAGAAGGCTCAAGTGGACGCGGACGCGGAGAAGTCAATAACGGCCCTTAATAAGGCGCAGGCTGACGATGCGATGAAGGAGGCGTATTCGCGACGGGCCGATGGCAAGCTGACCCGGGACTACATCGAAGAAATCCGGCCCGTGATCAGCCATCAAGATTATCGGTCGCTTCTGGATATGTCCGGGCGGGTGTCGCCTCAACATTCGGACCCGGGCACGCTGCGCTCGATCATGCGCCTGATGGAAACGGACCCGGATGCGGCGAGAAATGCAGCGTATCGGGCGCACCAGAACGGGTTGCTTAAGGACGAAGGATCGGACGGGTTGACCGGAATCGTGAATCATGCCATGACGCTGGTTCGCCAAGGTGGACCCAAAACCGAATATGAAATGTCGCGGCAGTACATCACCGGACAATTGGACCCCGGCCCCTTGGTGCATGACCCGGTGCAGCGTTCGCGCCTTGGCGAAGCTCTGGATATGTTCGATCGCTGGGTGGGGGTGGGCAAGCACACAGATCAGGAAGTTCGGACGCGTGGACGCGAGATTGTGAATCAGTTCAAATTCATCGACCTGTCGCAAACCGTGATGGCTTTACCATCACCGCGATCGGGAAATATTCGCCGGATGCCGCAAGACACGGCGGGAATGCTGCAGGACATTGATGCGGCAGGCCGGACCGCCCAGGCTCGCCGTGACGCGAGGGAATATACGAACCGGGAGTATGACGAGGAAATGGAAATCCTCAACAAGTGGAGAAGGACGGTGAGCGGTGGAAGATGATCAAGACCTGAGTGGTGCGTATCTGGACCATGCTTCCAGTACGGCACGTTCGTCCTCGTCTGCCGAAATGGAAGACTGGTTGAAGCAGAATGAGCAGAGCGGCATCAGGGACATGCCGCTGGTGGAGCCGATTCTGGGACTTGAGGAGCCTAAATCCCGCCCCCTGCCCCCGGGCAAACCGATCCGTCGTGAAGAGGATACCGCTCTTGGTCGCCCGAAAGCGGAAGGGGAGTCCACGGCGGGAACTGTTTCTCGCGCTGCCGGGGAAGTGGGGAAGCAGGCCGCCGGCGGGGTGATCGATGCCGTGCACAACGCATTCACGTTCATCAATCCGCTCGGGGACTGGCTCAACGACAATGTGACTGATCTGCGGTTCAACGATAACGTGGCTCCGCCGAAAACCACGGCGGGCGCGGTCACGCGCAAGCTGACCGAGTTCCTGACCGGGTTCATCCCGTCCATGAAGGTGCTCAAGGCGGCAGGTATCACGAATGCCGCTGTGCAGGGTGTTACCGCCGGGGCGCTGGCTGATTTCGCGGTTCGGGACCCCCATGAAGGACGGCTGGCGGACCTGTGGAACGGGGCGGGGTTGCCCAAGAACGTGCTGACCGATTATCTGGCGTCGAAGCCGGATGATTCCGAAATCGAGGGCCGGTTCAAGAATTCCCTGGAGAGTATGGGATTGGGTGCCGCCACGGAGGGTGTGCTTCTCGCCGCCCGCGCTCTACGTGCCGCTCGGGCGGTGAAGGAGGTCCGGACGCAGGAGATTGACTATCTGCGCGGAAAATATGGAGAGGTTACGGACGCGGAGTTCCGGACGCTCGGTGATACTAAGAAAGATGTTGTGTCCGTCGCTAAGGTTAGTGATAAATTGTACCGTGGCGAAGGATCGAGCACAGTAATTAGTAAAAATCCACTCGGCACCTGGATAACCTCCGATCCAAAGGTGGCTTCTAAATACGGGAAAGTTGTAGAGTATGATCAATCCAAATTGAACGCGTACGATTTTTCTAGCCCGGCTCTTAATAAAGAATTATCGGATGTGGCGGGGTTTAAAATAAACTCGTCATTCGATATTAACGCCTCCATTGACGAGGCCAGTCCTGGGGCCAAAAAGATTATTAAATGGCTAAAAGCTAAGGGGTATAATGCTGTTAAGGCCAATGACGAGGAATCCGCTATATTCGTCATTGATGATAAAGCATTGACCCCGTACATGGACCCCCGCGCTTTAGTCCGTGCGCAGAAGGGCCAGCCTCTGCCCGAGGATTGGGGGGTGTATATCAATTTCGCCCGGATCGATGAACCCAAGCAAATCCAGTTCGCGATGGGCAAGATGGCTGAGGCCATGAAGGGCCAGATCGATGAGGCGACGCGGGGCACCATGACCCATGCGGAAATGACGAAGCTGGCCGATGATTTCGGCATGTCGGTCACGGACCTGCTCGCTCGCCGCAAGGGCGAGGCGTTCAGCTTCGAACAGGCCATGAGCGCCCGCCAGATATGGGCAGCATCGGGCGAGAAGCTGGTGGAAGCGGCCAAGCTGGCCGCTGGGAAGAACGCGGGTCCGATCGACCAGTTCAACTTCCGCAAGATGATGGCCCTGCACTCCGCAATCCAAGCAGAAGTGATCGGGGGCCGTACCGAAACCGCCCGGTCGCTTGCCTCATGGGCGATTCCTGCCGGGTCCTCGGTCGAGCGGGCGCGGGCCATCGATCAGATCATGGGCGCGATGGGGGGTCCGGGCGAGAGCGCCGGTATGGCCCGTCGTTTGGCGCTGCTCGCGGATGCCGGGGTATCGCCCGCCGTTGTCGGGCAGTTCGCCGCCCGGGGGGCCGGGGCGACTACCATGGATGCCATCAAGGAAATATGGGTCAACGGCCTGTTGTCCTCCCCTTCCACCCATGTAGTTAATGTAACATCTAATTCGCTCGTTGCCTTACAATCCATATACGAACGGGCCACGGCGGGCGTTTTCCGGGGAATCATCGGCGGGGATGGGGTGCGGATGGGTGAGGCCGCGGCCATGACTCATGGAATGATGGAGTCCGTGAAGGATGCGTTCGTCATGTCGGCCCGGTCGCTCCGTACCGGGGATACGGGGCTATCTTTAGGCAAGGTTGATCTTGCACGAACAAATGCTATATCCGCTGACGCGTTCCGCATGTCCCGAGAAACAGGACTGGGCCGGTTCGTGGATTTCATGGGCAAGGCAGCCACGGTGCCCGGGCGCTTGCTTGGCGCGGAGGATGAATTCTTC
>Ga0137452_1000190_pt1 | contig 18452 bp, 21 predicted proteins | sample EasRivERMGT513_2_FD_102312 | JGI IMG/M metagenome (GOLD analysis project Ga0137452, IMG submission 102312) | Soil microbial communities from meander-bound floodplain in the East River, Colorado, USA - East River MetaG ERMGT513_2 | ecosystem: Environmental > Terrestrial > Soil > Floodplain ...
AAGATGGCGCCGCGCGACGTCAACGGCGTCTGCCTGTCGTGCCACACGGGCTCGCCGCACACCGCGTGGCAGGGCAGCTCTCACGACGCGCGCAACCTCGCGTGCACCACATGCCATAGCGTTCATACGCCGCATTCGGAGACCGCGCACCTCAAGACCACGACTGAGATCCAGTTGTGCGCCACCTGCCATAAGGTCCAGGCTGCCAAGATTCAACGCGCCTCGCACATGCCGTTGATCGAAGGTCACATGCGGTGCTCGTCGTGTCATGAGCCGCACGGATCGACGAACGTGCGTCTGCTCAAGGTCGGCAACTGGATCAACGAAAGCTGTGTATCGTGTCACACCGAGAAACGCGGACCGTTCCTGTTCGAACACGCCGCGGGCCGCGAGAGCTGTATCACCTGTCACGATCCGCACGGCTCGTTGAACGATCGCATGCTGGTGGCAAAGCTGCCGATGCTGTGTCAGCGGTGTCACATCGGCACGCGCCATCCATCGACCATTTACGACAGCCTCTCGATTCAGAACAAGAGCGTTCGCGTAGTCGACCGCGGGTGCGTGAACTGCCATTCTCAAATTCACGGCTCGAACCACCCGTCGGGCCAGACGTTTACGAGGTAGGGCATGCGAACACACGTTGCACCGGTGCTCGCCGCCCTCATCCTGACACTCGCGTCGACGGCGTCGGCGCAGGTAAACGCCGCCCCGGCTCCGGCGGCCAGCGCGACGGAGGCAGCGACGCCGCCAGCCGGCGAGGCGGAATTCGGAGGGCGCGTCAGCAGTGTCTCGGGCGACGCGGCACGTTTCGAGAGGTACCGCGACCTGAGAAGCGGCCCGACACTCGATCGGGCGCGATACGAGCGGATCAAGGAGCGGTGGGAGTTCAAGGCGGCGCTCAATCACGCTGGATACCGCGACCAGCAATATGCGGCGGGCTTCAACCAGTACGGCAAGTTGAAGGCGACCTTTCTGTGGGATCAGGTGCCCTTCTTCTACAGCATCGACACCAGAACGCCCTACAGTTCACCCGCGATCGGCGTGTTCCGCTTGAACGACTCGTTCCAGGCCGCGATTCAAAGTGCGGCGGCGACGACGTCGGCATTGGCGGCGGATCTTCGACGGTTCGATCTGCGATCTCAGCGAGACACGGCAGACGCCCGCCTCAGCTACCGGGCCACACCCGCGCTCGACCTCCGCGCGTCGTTCACGAGCACCAATCGAACGGGCGCGCAGCCGTGGGGCGCCGCGTTCGGTCAGAGTAACGCGGTGGAACTTCCCGTACCGATCGATCGCCGGACCAACGACGTGAACGCGACCGCCGAGTGGTCCAACGATAGGGCGATGGGTCGCCTTGCGTACGACGGCTCGTGGTTCAACAACCATATCGAAACGCTCGTCTGGGACAATCCGCTGCGCGCGACAGACGCCGCGGGATTGCCGTCGCAGGGGCAAATGGCACTCTGGCCGGACAGCACCGCACATACTGTCAGCGCGGCCGGTTCTCTCGCGCTGCCGGGCCGCACCAGGGCGTTCAGCTATGTGTCAGTCGGCAGCTGGCTGCAGGATGCGACGCTCCTGCCGTTCACCATCAATAGCGCGATCGCGACCATGCCGCTGTCTCGCTCTACTGCGGAGGCCGATGCGCGCATCGTCGCCATGAACTACCGCCTCACATCACGCCCGACGGCAAAGCTATGGCTGAACGGACAGTTCAAGTCGTACGACTACGACAACCGGACACCGCGATTCATCGAGAGTCAGTATGTGGGCCTGGACAGCAGCATCGTGACGTCGGCGACCGGCGGCAGCGAGCCATTCGGCTACGTCAGGCACTTCATCGATCTCGATGCGTCGTACACGCCGTTGACGTTTACCGCGGTGCGTCTCGGCTACGGCCGCGAGCATGATGAACGGACGTTCCGTCACTTCGAGGCCACCACCGAACACACCGTCCGCGCGTCGCTCGACAGCACCGGCATCGCCTGGGGATCCATGCGCGTCCAGTACGAGCACGGCGAGCGCACCGGGGATGGGCTCGACGAGCAGGTGTTCAGTGACATCGGTGAACAGGTGTCGCTGCGCCAGTTCGACATCTCCGACCGCAGGCGCGATCGGGTGACTGCACTGGTCCAGGTGGTGCCAATCGCGTCGCTGGGGTTCAATGCGTCGGCCGGTGTCGGCCGGGAGCACCGTCCCGGCGTCTCGTTCGGGCTGCAGGACAACGACTTCCACACGTTCACGGTCGGGGTCGATGCGAATCGCACGGATACGCTGGTCGTCGGGACCGAATATACGTTCGAGCACTACGGCACGTTGCAGCGTTCGCGGCAGGCGAATCCGGGCGTCCAGTTCGACGATCCGACGCGGGACTGGTCGACGGACATGAACGAGAACGTGCACACCGTCACGGCCAGTGTCGATCTGCCGCACGTCGCGACGCGGACGGCGGTCCGGATCGCCTACGACTACGTTCATGCGAACGCCAGGTATCTGTATCTGCTCCCGGCAAACACGACGCTCGCACAGCCGCAGCAGCTTCAGCCGGTCGGCAACGAGATCCAGCGCGCGAGCGCTGACCTGCGGTACTCGCTGTCGCAGCGGCTCGGTATCGGCATTGGATATTTGTACGAGAGCTATGACGCGCAGGATTTCGCGCGTTCGCCCGGGACGCTCAACAGCCCGTTCTTTCCCGCGTTGATCAACCTGATGTACTTGAATCGCCCGTACCGAGCGCACGTCGCATCGGCGCGACTGATTTACACCTGGTAAGGACCTGGAAATCGCGAGACGGGTCTGCACCTCACCTTTCCGCCATGCCGACGAAGTATTGATAGCCGTGGCCGAGCTGACCTTTCTTGGGGCGGCGCGAACCGTCACGGGTTCGAAATATCTGCTTGATGTCGAGGGCACGCGCGTGTTGTTCGACTGCGGGCTGTTCCAGGGGCTCAAGGAGCTGCGGCTCCGGAACTGGGATGACTTCCCCGTGGCGCCATCTTCCATTAAGACAGTGGTGCTGACTCATGCCCACCTTGACCACGTGGGATACCTGCCCCGGCTCGTTGCTCATGGGTTCAAGGGCCGCGCGTTCTGCACGGCCGGCACAGCCGACCTCTGCCGGGTAGTACTGCCGGATGCGGGTCGGATTCAGGAAGACGATGCCAACCAGGCCAATCGCCATGGCTACTCTAGACATAGTCCGGCACTGCCGCTGTTCGCCGAGATGGATGCGCACCGGGCCTTGACGCACCTGCAACCGATGGGTTACGAGAGGCCGATCGAGGTGGCGCCCGGTGTCACGGTTGAGTTCATCTCCGCGGGCCACCTTCTCGGCTCGAGCTTCGTGCTGGTCACGCTGGCCAGTGGCAAACGCATTCTCTTTGGCGGTGACCTCGGCCGGTACGGGCGACCGGTGTTGCCGGACCCCTCGCCGGCGCGCGCCGCCGACGTGGCGCTGGTCGAATCGACCTATGGTGACCGCGAGCACCCGCCGGACCTCGAGGGTCTCGGGCTGGCAGACGTGATCAATCGGACTACGCACCGAGGCGGGAAGCTCGTCATTCCATCGTTCGCCATCGGGCGCGTCGAAGAGCTGATTTACTGGATCCGCCGGCTCGAGATGGAGGGGAAGATTCCGACGCTGCCGGTGTACGTCGATAGCCCGATGGCCGCCGAGGCGCTGAAGTTCTACGCGGCCCGCCCCGAGGAGCTGGACGCCAGCATTCGGCCGGGGTCCCGAGACGTAAAGGTGTTTGCTACGGCGCGGTTCCAGGTCGTCTCCTCACCGCAGCAGTCGAAGGAGCTGACCGCCAGCCGTCGCCCGGCGATCGTGTTGTCGGCGAGCGGCATGGCGACCGGCGGCCGCGTGCTGCATCACATGGCGGCCGCTCTTCCGGACGCGCGCAACACGATCCTGTTCGTCGGCTTCCAGGCCGCCGGCACGCGTGGGCGGAAACTGCTGGAAGGCGCAGCCGAGGTCAAGATCCACGGCGCACTCATTCCCGTGGGCGCCGAGATTGCTCGAATCGACTCGATGTCAGCGCATGCAGATCGGACTGAGATCCTCCGCTGGCTGCGGACCTTCCCGGTTCCACCGGAGCAGCTCTATCTCGTTCACGGAGAGCCGCCTCAGATGGACGCGCTCAAGCAGACCATTGCGAGCGAACTCGGCTGGAAGATCGCCACGCCAAAACACCTGGAGCGGGTGACGATCTAGCCGCGCGATATCCCGTCCGCACTCTCCGTCCGAGAGCGCTCACTGCGGCGCCGAGCGCTCCCCGACCGCCGGCTTAGAGGCCCACGGAACACGAGGCATGGCCGCAGCATGTGCTGGCGTTCCTCATCGACAAGAGCTAAGAAATAGCGCTCGTCCTCTGGACTATCTTGGAACGCGGCCCTGCCGTTGAAGCCACCACTTCATGCACGTGTGTCCGAGATCGACCGGATCGCAAAACATGAGCGGACAGCCCCCAACGATGCAGTCGATGCCGTGCGCGTCACACTCCCGAACGGCTTCCTCTGAAACGCTTCCATTACCAAAGGACCGATGGAGCCACACTCGGCGCACGCCGTGGTCCACGCACTGCTGAACAATCTGGATAGAGACATCCGGCGAAGTCGCGATCACGACACCGTCAAGCTGCCCCGGTACGGCCCCGACGTGGCTGTAACACCTGGCGTCCTCCACTCGCGAGGCTCTCGGGTTGATCGGAAATACCTCGTACCCAGAGCCTCTCAGCTTGCGGAACACGGCGTTGGCTGCCTGGCCCGGTTGCCGGGAGACACCGGCGACGGCGATACGCCGTCCCCGAAGGAATGTCGCGACCGATTCGGGAGTCTCAGCCATGGATTCGCTCCGTAACTGATCTTGGGTCATGCCGGGATCGGCATACGGGACCGGGTCGCCGCAACTGCGGCCTCCTCGGCCGCCATTACCTGACGCACTGTCAGGACTGGGCAGGACGCGGTGCGTACCACGTGTTCCGCGACGCTTCCCATCAGCAGGTGCGCGAGGCCAGTCCGCCCATGGGTACCCATCACAATGAGGCTCGTGCCGGTCGCTGCGGCATAGTCGACGATCGCCGCCGCCGGCATCCCGACCAGGGCCTCGCTGGTGACGTGGAAACGGGCGCGATCCTTGAGAGGGAGCGCGTGAGCCAGACGTTCACGGACCTGGGTGAGCATCGCCGCGCGGATGTCGGGTGTGTCAACGGCATACCCATCTCCGACGAAGGCGGTCGTTGCCGCCGGATCGTCGAGGACGTGGAGAAGGTGCAGCGTTGCGCCGAACGTCTCGGCGAGTACGCGCGCGTAGTGAACCGCCGCGTCGGATGCCGGGCTGAAGTCGGTCGGGACGAGGATTCGGCTGAACATGTCGCCTCCTGCTAACTGATTGCAGATTCCTGCAGCAGCGTCCGTACCAATCGCCTCATCGGGAAGTCTCCGTCGGCCCAGACACAGGTTGGGGAAGACCGGGACTGCGCGCGGATTTTCCACCGCTCGATGCGAGATCTTTCGCCTGACCCGCCACGCTCGCTTCCAACTCCGTCTCCAGCCGCTCTGAATCGCGTCGCTCGTTAGACGACTGACCGGTACGGTTGTTGATCCACGTTCTGGCCTCGGCATCAGAGAGAGGAGATCGATGTGACCCTTCGACGCTTCGCTGTTCTTGGCCTTGCGCTGCTGGCGCTGGCCGTCCAACCGGCCTCGGGCGACGCGCGCATGCAGGCGGTCATGCGCTCGAAGCTTGCGAACACCCAGTCGCTCCTCAAGGCGATCGTGACCGCCGACTACAAGGAGATCGATCGCGCCGCGCTGGTGCTCAGTCGCATCAGCGAGATGGAGATCGTTTCGTGGCAGAACCCGCCGAAGCCGGACTACACGGCCCAGGCGGTGCTTTTCATGACATCGGTCGACGGTTTGCGCGAGGCGGCCCAGCGCCGCGATATGGAGGCGGTGGGCACGGAGTACTCGAACCTCGTGTCGACGTGTATCCACTGTCACACGTACGTGCGCGATGCACGGGTGGCATCGTTGACCTTCCACCGTTTCAACTAGTCACGCGGCCGCCGCGACTGCAAGGACTCATGGACAGCTTCCTGGCGTGGCTACAGAACCTGCCTGTATTCGTCACGATCGCCGAGTCAGCGTCGATTTGGGGTTATCCGACCGTGCTCATGCTGCACACGGTTGGTCTGGGCTGGCTCGTCGGCTTGAACACGGTGGTCAACCTGCGTCTGCTCGGCGTGGGCAGGCGCGTGCCGTTCGAGACTTTCGAATCGCTGTTCCCGATGATGTGGTGGGGATTCTGGCTAAACCTCGGGACCGGCGTGATTCTGTTCTGCCTGGACGCGGGGCACAAGGCGCATCAGTGGGTCTTCTGGGCCAAGATCGTCGCCATCGCTCTTGCGCTGCTCACCTTGCAGCGCGAGCGCAACTACCTGTTTCGCAGCGGCGAGTTCCCGGGTGGCGATTTCGTGCCCGCGAAGGCGAAACGGTACGCGTGGGCATCCTTGACGCTCTGGTGGATCGCCACCGCCACAGGCCGGCTGACCGCATACATCGGATAGCGGGGCAGCGATGACGGCATACATGGTTCCTCTCGTTCAGTGGGTGGCGGCCACGCACGTGTCCGCGTACTTGCGGACGGTCACATGGCTCTGGCCGTTCTGCGAGACGCTGCATTTCATTGGTCTCGCCGTACTCGTCGGCATTGCGGGATTTTTCGATCTGCGGCTCCTGGGATTCTGGAAGCGCGTACCGGTCAGCGCCTGCAAAGAGTTCATGCCGTGGGCGATGGTCGGGTTCGCGCTCAACCTGGCGTCGGGTCTCGTCTTTCTGACCATGTTTCCAGCGCAGTACGCGTACAGTCAGGCGTGGTGGCTGAAGATGCTGTTTCTCTTCATCGCGGGCGCCAACGCCTTGTTCTTCGAGACCGCAATGGGTGCGCGGATGGTGGCGCTGGGACCAGGCGAAGATTCGCCGGTGGTGTTCAAGGCCATCGGCGCGGTTTCCCTCGTATCGTGGTTTTTCGTGCTCTATTTCGGGCGGATGCTGCCGTATCTCGGTGACGCGTATTGAAGGTGTTCCCAACTCCCCAGACGATTGGGAGTTGGGAACTGGAAATCGGGAGTTGGGAACCTTCTGAGTTCAGGGCTTCATGTAGGTGAAGCCCTTTTCCTGGGCCAGGGCAAGCGCCATCACATGCGATGGCATCAGGCGAACGCCTGGATTGAGGCCGGCGACCAGATCGGCCCGTACGTCCGCCAACGGCATCTGGAACGCAGTGGCCAGCTGTTGCGCGACGTTGCCGAGCGCCACGTTGCACTGCCAGAACAACGTGCCCCGCGCCTGGATCGCTTTGACGCTGATGTCGCTGCCGTCGTCATAGAAAATGTTCCGCACGGCGGGCTGCTTGGTCATCGGATCGATGATCTTCGAGCGCTCGCCGAGTTTGTACTTGGCCCACAGCCTGTCGGACGCGTTCATCGGAAAGGCGGGACCCGAAATCCCGACCGCCGTGTTGATGTCGGGGTACTCGAGGTGATCGACATCGCGGAACGTGTCGAGGAAGTTACGTGTGAAGCGGAGCGGGCGCGGATCGACGGACAGTTCGTGCCCCCCGAGGTCATAGAGCTGCTTGTGCCGCCCCTTGACCTGATTGAGCCACGCCATGTCGAACTCGTTCGCGCGTCTCGTGGCTGTCTGGCCCGCCGGCTGTTGATCGGCGGAGAGGCGGACCACCGCGAGGCCGGTCAGCGAGGCGACGGCAGAGAAGAACGATCGGCGACCGTGAAGTGAAGACATCAGGCGCTCCTTCGATGAAGTTCAAATCTATCGCTGTCCATAATACACAGCGTCGGGCGGCAGTTGCTCGGTGCGATAGTCACGGTCCTTGAACGGATAAACCGGGCGTGGCTTCGAATTGATGAACGCGGCCAGCTGCAGCGCATCCTCGTCGGTCATGTTACCCGGATCGAGATACGGCATCGAGTACCGGATGATGCCGGCGAGTGTGTAGACGCGCGCCGCCCCTGCGCCGTCGTTCCACGAGTCGGGTCCCCACAGCGGTCCCGCTTTCTTGTCGCCGATCTCCACGCCCTGGCCGTCGGCGCCGTGACAGGTCACACAACGGTCTGCATAAATCGCCTCGCCTTTGTGTGCATCGAGCTTCTCGACAGGAATCAGGCTCTTCGGGGGGATCGCGTTCTGGCCGCGCCACGATGGATTCTTGCCCAATTCAGAACCTCGGGCAAGCCAGGTCAGATACGCGGAGATCGCGAGCACTTCTTTCGACGTGGGCGTCGGCAGCTCGTCGGGGCGGAGAGTCCCTCCGGTGGCGTTCTCGCTGCGGAGGAAGCAGTCGGTAATCCGATCGCCAAGGGTGTACAAACGGCCCGACCGCCGGTTGTACTCGGGAAACATCCCGGCAACGCCGACGAGCGGCAGTGATTTTTCCCGTTGGCCGCCGTTCATGTGGCAGTTGCTGCAGGACATCTTCCCCGGTGCGAGGTGAGGCGCTTCGACAGGCGTGTTCGTGAACAGTCTGAAGCCCCTCCTGACTTCTTCTGACAGCTGGGACTTATCGAGCGATGCGTCGACGAGCGGATTCCTGGGGAACTCCCACGCGGCCACCATCGTCGCGCTGGCAGCGATGAGGGGCCCACTCATCTTCGGGCCGGCCGCTGCCACCGGCTCGGGCGCATGCGAGCACGCCGCGCCTCCCAGAAGCGCGCCGGCCATGAGGAAGGCGGCGGTTCGGGCTCGCATCGTTTCTGGGCGAATCTGCGTTGACCTGATGATGAAGCGAGCCTAACATACGCCATGCTCTTTCCACCATTCCTCGGGTTCACTGGAGTCCTGTCATGAGATTGCGATTGCTTGTTGTTACCGGCTGCCTCGTCGGCGTCTGTGCTGTTGCGCCATACGCGCAAACCGTCTCGAAGGTTTCCGTGCCGGGCGTGACCAACATGGCCCGCGTCGAAACGACGATCGCCTGCGCTGGCGCGACAACGCCGGCGGCCGTGGCCGAGCTGAAGAAGATGGGTTTCGCCTCGGTCGTCAATCTTCGCGAGGCGAGCGAACCCGGCGCGGAGATCGACGCTGAAGCGGCGGCCGCGAAAGCCGCTGGGATCAACTTCATTCACCTGCCGTTCAATACCGCCAAGCCGGACCCGGCCGTCGTCGATACCTTTCTGAAATCGGTGACGGACCGAAGGAACGATCCGGCATTCATCCACTGCGCCAGCGGGAATCGCGCGGCGGCCATGTGGATGATCAAACGGATGCAGATCGACAAGTGGGACGCCGAGCGTGCGGGCACTGAGGCGGCCTTGCTCGGTCTGACGAACCCGGCGCTCAAGATGTTCGCGCTCGACTACGCGCAGAATCACAAACAATAGCGGCGGCGTGCCGCCTCTCACCGTCTCGCTGGCCTTCATCATCTTTGCCGCCGGCGCTGTCGCCGGCGGCCTTGGGATCGCCCTCGGGCTCGGGGGCGGCATTCTGCTCGTGCCCTTCCTGACCCTCGGCCTCGGATTTCCTCTCAAGTCTGCGGCGGCAATCAGCCTGACAACCGTGATTGCGACGTCGAGCGCAGTGGCGGCCGCCCGCGCCGGGAATCAGCTCATGAACCTGCGCCTCGGGATGCTTCTCGAGGTCGCCACGGTGGCGGGCGGGCTGCTTGGAGGCATCACCGCCCAGATGGTCGCTGAATCGACGCTGCAGCGGATCTTCGGCTTCGTCGCGATCGTGGTCGCGGTGATGATGCTCCGGCGGGTCAATCGCCGGAACGTCATCTGCGATCCGAACGCGGAGCCGGGACGGCTCGGCGGCCGCTTCTACGATGCCGAAAGCAGCTGTGTCATTACCTACCGCGTCAGGCGATTGCCGTTGGCGCTGTTCGCGTCGTTTGTCGCGGGGAACCTGTCGTCACTACTCGGCATCGGTGGTGGGGTGATCAAGGTTCCGATCCTGAATGCGTGGTGCGGTGTGCCTATGCGCGCGGCGGCGGCAACGAGCGCACTCATGATCGGCGTCACGGCCACTGGCGGAGCGATCATCTATTACGGCCGTGGCGACTTACAGGCACTTTTCGCTGCGCCGGCGGTGCTCGGCGTCCAGCTTGGATCGTGGCTGGGATTGAATGTCGCAGAGCAGGCATCGGTCAAGTGGTTGAAGATCCTGATGGCCGCGGTGCTCATCGCCGTCGCCGGATTGATGTTCACGCGGAGTACGGGGTCGTGAATCCGGGTGAACGCGACGCCGGGCATCTCGAGCTGATCATAGGCAGGGTGCTGCGGTTCGGCACAGCCACGAGCTCGACGTGCTTCGCTGTGGGGCTGTCACTGATGATCCTCGGTGGCGGCGGCGCACTCGCGCGGGTTCTTCTGCCCGCGGGCCTCATCATCCTGCTCGCGACGCCGGCCGCGCGCGTTGTCGTCTCTGTCGTGGAGTACGTCAGGGAGCGCGACTGGTTGTTCGTGGCGCTCACGCTCGCGGTGCTGCTTGGGCTGGCCGCGAGCGTCTGGGCAGCCTTCCTGTAATCCGGTGTTATCCATCGCCGGTGCCGAGCGCGAGGGGCGGCAGCCGGAACCACTGCTGAATCTGCCCGTAGATCGCACCGAACACTCCGGCTCCTACCAGCGCACCTGCGAGCGCGGCAAGCGCATAGACCTTGCCCTCGCCGATGTTCACGAAGATGGGGCCCGGACACATCCCGGCGATTGACCAGCCCACGCCGAACAGCAGGCCGCCAAGGATGTTGCCGCGATGAAGCGGCTTCAGCTCGATCTCAATGGAACGTCCTGCCGCGGTGCGGCCGCGGCGCTTGATGAGCCACACGCCCGGCGCGGTCACAGCCACGGCGGTCCCGATGATTCCGTACAACTGGAACCGCTCGAACAGGAACATGGCCTGGATGTAGTTGTAGTCGGCCGCTCCTGAGCGGCTCAGGATGAAGCCGAAGGCGGTGCCGAGCAGGACGTACAGCAGCGTCATCATCCCTGCCAGTGGAAGACAACGCGGTAGAGGAGCTGTGTGGTCGCGATGCCGCCCGCCATGAAGCTTATCGTCGTGATGAGGCTGGGCAGCTCGAAGTTCGACAATCCGAAGATGCCGTGCCCACTGGTGCACCCGCCAGCGAGGCGCGTACCGAAGCCGATGAAGAGCCCGCCGACGAACATCCACGCCAGCTTTCCGATAGGACCCAACGCAAGTGCCTGATCGAGCATGCCGAGATCCCAGATCGGTCTCCAGCCGGTGCTCAATACCGCGGACAGAAAGCCGCCGATGAGCAGGCCGGCGACAAACGGCAGTCGCCATTGCCGTCCCGACCGCACACTGCTTCGGCGGAAATAAGGAAGGGCAGTCACGAAGCTGCACATGTCCTCGAAGCCCGTGGAGATGCCGAGCCGGCGGTTGGCCAGGAAGAGCAGGCACAGGGTCACAGCCGCGATGCCGGTGCCAGCGACGGCCCAGTGCAGCGGCGGCATGTGAGTCAGGGTCAAGGGCATTGCAACGCTTGCCACACAGGTTACTACCGCACGTCCTGGCTCGAGTGTAGAACTCGAGCTGTGCGTTGCCTCGACGCGCTCGCGCGTCGTGACATGGTTATGCGGCGTTTCGGTGTATAACCGGACCTTTGCCTCGTGCTCATTGATGCCGGTGCGATACGGAAGCTCGGTGGTGGGAGGGGGCGAGAGGACGAAACCATATGAAACCAAATGTTGTCGTACGAATCGTGGCGTCTGTCTTCATACTGTCTCTCGGGATGGCGATACTGGGGGCAGAAGACGGGCATGACGGGCATGACGGGCCGGACGGCGATGCCTCGAGGATCCAGGCAGGCTTCAACTACGCCCGCTCCCAGGGGATCACGCTGAATCTCAAAGGCAAGAACAGGGCGCTCGTCGGACTCGGGAGCTATCTTGTGAATGCCGCCGGCGGCTGCAACGATTGTCACACCGCGCCACCGTTCACGGTGGATCCCTACGCATTTCTCGGCGCGCCGAAGCAAATCAACATCAACTGCTACCTTGCCGGCGGCACACCGTTTGGCCCCCCAGGAGACCCGGCTACACCGGTATCGCGCGACATCACCCCCTGGGAAGACGGGAAGCCGGCAGGCCTGACGTTCAACCAATTCCGTCACGTGATTCGAACGGGTGAGGACCCTGACAATCCCGGCCACGTGCTGGAGGTCATGCCGTGGCCTGTGTACCAGAGCTTGATCGATCGTGACCTCCGCGCGATCTACGAATACCTCACGGCGATTCCGGCCATTCCTGCGAACGTCTGTGGGGTTCCGAGCGAATCGTAGGCCCCGGCGGGGCGGCCGTTCGCGCCAGATACGTGGCAGAATTGAAGTGCCGTCCCTCAAAGATTCATTTCGAGCGGGCGATGACAGCGGGGAAAAAGGAGTGCCGATGGAAACGATCAGTCGCAGGAAGATGTTGCTCGCCATCTCGATCGTGGCGTCGGCTTCCCACCGAATTCGCGGTCAACAGCCACCGAAAGTCGATGTCTACAAGGACCCGACGTGCGGTTGCTGTTCGCTCTGGGTGACGCATATGAAGATGCGAGGGTTCGACACAACTGTGACGGACGTTCCGGACATCGCCGCCGTAAAGACGAAATACCACGTTCCAAACCAGCTACGGTCCTGCCACACCGCTCTTGTCGGAGGCTATGTCATCGAAGGACACGTGCCGGCAACCGACGTCCAGCGTCTTCTCAAGCAGCGGCCCAAGGTCGTTGGCCTTGCCGTCCCTGGAATGCCGATCGGATCGCCCGGTATGGAGGGACAGAATGGCCGGCCGTATGACGTGCTGACCTTCGACGCGGCGGGCAAGACGACCGTGTTCTCCACGCAGCAGCCCTCGTCGCACGCGTAGCGGGGCTCTCGCGTTGGCCGCTCGCCTCGGACCGTACGAGGATCTCTGCTATGACGGTTTTGAGTCCACATCGAGTCTCGATCGCCTTCGTCATCGCGGTGCTGCTCTGCGTGCCGTCAGCTGAGGCCCAAACGGTCGGCGCGCCACGGTGCGGCGCAGGAATCCACGAGGCCGAGGCGGAAGGTATGGTGCTCTTTCCGCAGGACCAGATCTTCTGCCCACTGCTCGCCGATCCCAAGGAACCGAGCACGTTCGTGAGTTTCCTGCGCGGCACCTTTCGTTCCCTGGATGATCCGGCGGGCAAAGGAACGAACATCGGTTCAGTCGGGCTCGGGGATACCTTTGGTCTTCTGCGCTGGGGCGGGCCGTCGCAGGGCGAAGGTGTGCAGCTCGACGTGATGGGCAGCATCTTCGCGCAGTTCGACCTCGGAACAGAGTCGAACGATCTCATCAACGCGGATTACATCGTCGGAGTGCCGCTGACGTTCCGACGAAGTGGCTTCAGCACGCGTGTGAGGCTCTACCATCAGAGTTCGCACCTGGGCGACGAATACCTTTTGCGCGGGGAAGCCATCGAACGCGAGAACCTGTCCTTCGAGTCGGTGGACTTCCTGTTGTCGCAGGAAATGGGGCCGCTGCGTGTGTACGCCGGGGGCGAACGCGTCTTTCGTCGTGAACCGGACACGGTTGCGGCAAAACTATTCCATGGTGGTGCGGAGCTCCGCACGGGTCGCGCGGGGCCGTTTCAAATGGTCGGTGGTGTCGATCTCAAGACGACGGAGCAGCACGACTGGTCAACGGCGATCAGCGGGAGAGTCGGGTTGGAATGGGTGCGCTCGGGACCGAGCGACCATCCCGGGCGACTCGTGACGCTCATGCTGGAAATGTATGAGGGCCCGTCGCCATACGGACAATTCTTCCAGGACGACATCTCGTACGTCGGCGTCGGACTTCACTTCGGACTCTGACCCGGCCGAACGTTCCCGGTCTTTTAGGGAACCCGCCCTCAGAAGCCAGATCAGCGTCTCCTCTCAGCACGCCGCGTCCGCGCGACGCTCGAGCCTCCAAGGAAAGCGTGGCTCGCGGCGTGGGCCCATACCGCACGCATCCGCTCAGGGCGTGGCGCACAGTTGCGCCAAATTGTCACAGCTGACTCCACAAAGTATTCGTCGGTCCGTTCGCACTGCGGTGCTTCGGATGTTATGTCGGCAGTGAGGGTTACACCCGCACGATCATCTCGCCGCGCCCCCAGGAACCACGATGACGCGGGCGGTACGCCGGTTGCCACTGGTCGACACATGAAGCATGTCCTCGTCGTCGACCAGTTAATTGGACCCGCCTGAGATGTTGAGCCGTCGAACGTGGTTCGCCGCGTTGTTGCTCGCCGCCGCGCTGCCGCTCGAAGCGGATCAGGCGATCACGATGACCGTGTCCCCGCGGCAGTCCCTTGCGCCGACGAACCTCAGCGTTCGCCTTCGTATTGAGCCGGATGCAGACAACAGGGTCCTGCAGGTCGTGGCCGATTCCGGGGGGTTTTACCGAAGCAGTGAGATTTCGCTCGACGGCGAGCGCTCCGCGCGATCGGCTGTCGTGGAGTTTCGAGATGTTCCAAGTGGAGAGTACGAAGTGTACGGTGTGCTGCTCGACGCCGCTGGGCGAGAGCGAGGACGGGTACACGAGACCGCCTTGGTCTTTGGAGCGGGGACGGACAACTGACGCGGGCGTCGAGACATTTCTCGAGTCCTCCGCGTCAGTTTTCGTCCTTCGACACAGGCGTTCGCGCCGCGGCTGAGAGGGGCTAGCGCGAACGGACACGAATTCTCGGCGTGCCGCCGATTTGCTCGTAGTCCAGGCCGTCCGCCGGACGATCGAGCTTCCAGACATACAGCAGGCGCGGTTCCGCGCGCCCCGGACTTCCGGACACGACTAGACGGTCGCCTTGTTTCAGTGTCTCGCTCGTAATGCCGATGTCGGCAAGCTCGCGGCGGTTGTCCATCTCAAGACGCCACTGTTGCGTCTTGCCACTGGCGTCTTTCACATCCAGCAGCACGTACGGATGTGGATTCACGTAGTGAAATTGCGCGATGATGCCGTCGAGGGCCACGCGCCGGCTCTGGTCGTACATACCTGCGAGCGAATGGTGCGCGTGCGTCACGCCGCTCAGCGCCATCACGATGGCACAACTCCCAACTCCCAACTTCCAACTTCCAAGGGGATGGAACCCAACTTCTTGGGAGTTGGGAATTGGGAATTGGGGATTGGCGTTCATCGGCCCAGCGATCGGATCTGCACGTTGCGGAACTTCACGACGCCCGCGCCGTACTGAAGACCGATTGGTCCGCGCGCATGTTTGGCATCCTGGACGTCGACCGTGCGGGTGCCGTTGAACGTCACCATCAGCCGAGGCCCCTCGGCCCTGACTTCGAGCGTATTCCATTTGCCGCCGGCCTTCATCGGCGTCGTCACCTTGGCCACGTCGACGATGGCGCCGGTGGCATAGGCGGGATCGGGACGCGTGTCGAAGACATTCACCTCGTAGCAGCTATCTGCCCCGATTTTCGCCGGATCAGCGCAGCGGATGAAGATCCCGCTGTTGGCTTTTTCATCTACCCAGATGTCCGCCTTGATTTCGAAATCGCCGTACGGCTGTTTGGTGACAAGGAAACCAGTGCCGGAATCGGCCTGCACGGCGCCGTCCGCGATCTTCCAATTTGCAGTGCCAACCGGGTTGAACGCATCCAAATTTCGACCATCGAACAATGTGGTCCACGGCGGAGCGGTCTGAGCCGACGCGTGGGTGAAGAGAACGCCGCAGACAACCAGCGCAAGGAGTCCCCCGACAATCGCAGAGAAGCGTGTCATATGCCCGGCCTCCATTCTTGGATAAACTTTCCTGCTATTAGACATCATGACCACCGCAATTCAACGACCCAGCAGCGAAAAGACCAAGACCCGTCACCTGATGCTGATTGGTGGCCAGCCCGCCGAAAGCTCAGACGGGCGGTTCATCGACATCGAAAATCCCGCGAATCGTACCGTCTTCGGCGAGGTGCCGCGCGCGACTGACGCAGACGTCGACAAGGCCGTCCGCGGCGCGGCCACAGCGTTCGAGGCATGGCGGCTGGTGGCGCCGCGCGACCGGGGCAGGGCGCTGCTGAAAATCGCCGACGCGGTCGAGGCCGAAGTCGAGTCAATCGCGCGTACCGTCGCCCTGGAGACGGGAAACGCGATTCGCACCCAGGCCCGTCCAGAGGTCAAGAGCACCGCCGATGTGATCCGCTATTTTGGCGGCGTCGTCAGCGAGCTCAAAGGTGAAACGGTGCCCCTTGGTGAGCACGTTCTCAGCTACACGCGCCGCGAGCCGATCGGCGTGGTTGGCGGAATCGTGCCGTGGAACGCTCCGGTCGTCCTCGGCACGCTGAAGATCGCGATGTCGGTAGCGGCGGGGAATACTCTGGTGCTGAAGGCGGCCGAAGACGCGCCGCTGGGATTGCTGCGTGTCGCGGAGTTGTGCAACGAGCACCTCCCGCCGGGCGTCGTGAATCTGCTGACCGGCTATGGCGAAGAGTGCGGCGCGGCTCTCGCGCGGCATCCGCTCGTGCGCAAGCTGTCATTCACAGGATCGACCGAGGTCGGCAAGCTCATCATGCACGCGGCGGCCGATCGCATAGTGCCCGTGTCGCTCGAGCTCGGCGGCAAGAGCCCGGCGATCGTATTCCCCGATGCCGACGAGGCGCGCACCGTCGACGGCGTTATCTCCGGGATGCGCGTCACGCGGCAGGGACAGTCGTGCACGGCGGGGTCGCGCCTCTTTCTGCATCGATCGATCTTCGACTCCTTCCTGACCAAGCTGGCGGCCAAGCTCACGACGCTGAAGATCGGTGATCCCGTTGATGAAGCGACCGACATGGGCGCGATCATCAACCGGAAGCAGTTCGACCGTGTCTGCTCGTACATCGAAGACGGCCTGCGTCAGAAGGACGCGCGCCTTGTGCTCGGAGGGCTGCCGCCGACTGCGGGACCGCTCGCACAGGGCTACTTCGTCCAGCCGACGGTCTTTGCCGAGGTGCGCAACGACTGGCGTATCGCACGCGAGGAAATTTTTGGTCCAGTGATGGTCGCGATCCCGTGGGAGGACGAGGCCGATGCCATCCGGATGGCCAACGACAGTCACTACGGTCTTGCCGCCTACGTCTGGACGCGTGACATCGCGAAGGCACTGCGTACTGCGCACGCAATCGAATCGGGCTGGATCCAGATTAACCAGGGGCTCGGTCAGTTCCCTGGACATTCCTACGGCGGCTTCAAGCAGAGTGGAATCGGCCGCGAATATTCACTCGAGGGAATGCTCGATAGCTTCACGCAGCGCAAGAGCGTAACCGTCAACCTTCAGGGCTGAGTTGGGAGTTGGAAGTTATCCTTGATCTCGTGTGAAGAGGCGCGATGGCATCCTGCTTGCTCATTGGTGGGACAGCTTCGCTCGTTCCCCGATCTGGCGGGACGACAAATATCCCATCCCCTCGAACGGGAGGCGCAATTAGCCTCCCGGCTCGCCATTTCACGTAAGAGTGTTTATCGCGCTTCCACGAGGTGAGTCGTCGTCGTCACTCTGTGGGTAGCGCGGTGGAACGTCGGTTCACACGCGAATCGATCGCAGCCGCAGTCCTGCGGTCCCGCGTTTTACCGCGAGGCGAACCTTACGGGCTCACCTCGCCGACGGTGAGTCCGCGCCGCAGCGGCTCGTTGGTCTAGAGTCCCGGAAAATCCAGATAGTCGCCCGAGCAGGAAATTTCGCCCATCTCCCAGTTCGGCCGCAGTTGGTAGAAGAACGTTGTCGACCAGGGTTTTGCCAGCGCTTTCGGGTCGGTCATCGTGATGTCGAGCTCGAGGTGATCGCGATCGATGCGGCGGAACCGCTCGGTGACCTTCAGCTGATCGCTGTGCGCGTGGCCGAGCCGGTCCAACCAGGTTTTCTCATTGAAGCCGATGGTCTCGACGACGAAGGCGTTGTTGCCCTCCCAACGACCGACCGAGGTGCCCATCCAGAGCGGATCGGGATCCGCCGGCAGCGGCCGGCCGTCGGTATGGATGCGACGCAGCCAATGGTCGTACTCGTAGATCAACAGGGTCTGCTTGGGAGTCTGGACGAACTCGAATGGGTACGGATGGAAGTACACGCGAGGCACCCCGGGCGGGTAGCACTTCCGAAGGACCGGATCGTTGGTCTCTTCCAGCGTGTAATTACCCCCGTTCGAATCCTTCGCCTCCTTAAACTTCTCGAGTCCCCACGCGGTCATGACGGGCAGATCCGTTTTGGGATCGGTAAAGGTGAAGTTCGTGTACCCGCGATTCGATCCCGGCGGGTTCCGCATCATCCAGACGCCGCTCAAATCGCGATTGGGCGCAGGCGGAGAGGGCTTTGCCGTGGCTGGAGTTGGGGTCCCGGCGCCTGGACGCGGCGCTTGCGGGGCCTGTGCGTGAAGAGTCCACGCACACACGAGCGCCCCCACGGACACGAGCACCGGCTTCATGACGCGGCTACGCATTGGGGTCCTCTCT
>Ga0137452_1000192_pt1 | contig 18293 bp, 17 predicted proteins | sample EasRivERMGT513_2_FD_102312 | JGI IMG/M metagenome (GOLD analysis project Ga0137452, IMG submission 102312) | Soil microbial communities from meander-bound floodplain in the East River, Colorado, USA - East River MetaG ERMGT513_2 | ecosystem: Environmental > Terrestrial > Soil > Floodplain ...
ACGGACAAGGTCCACATCTTCTCCATGAAGCACACGGGCGGGCTCCTCGGGCACTCGATCCAGTTCGCGAAGGTGAGTGGGCAGCAGATCGTGGCACCCCGCCTGGGCCTCCCCCTGATGTCCGATTGGCCCTTCGTCGACCACTACCGTACGGACTGGTCCTTCATCACGCGGACCGTCGACAAGTTCGGGGGCGCGCACTTCCACGACGAGGTGATCTGCGTCCTCCCACAAATGAACCAAGGGGCGATCTTTTGAAAAAGGAATGGCCCCTCGAGGCCGAGCGCGAGTTCTGGCGCGACGCGTGCGCCCCCGGCACGAGCGAACACTCCCTCTGGTGGTTCACGCGCATCGCGTGGGGCGCCGAGTGGTACTTCGTGAAGACGGGCAAGGCGCGCTGGCTCACGCCCGACCCGCACAAGCCGTTCCTCGAGTGGCTCGCCACCCACATCATGGAGTGGAAGGGCTGGTCGAAGCGCGGCGTCCAGAAGCGGAAGGTCCTCCTCAGCATCCTCCCTCGCGACGTCGGCAAGACCGTCTGCGGTACGAAGGCCGCGATGCTCTGGATGCACCTCGACGACCCGGACATTACGGCCTACATCGGCTCCGAGACGCACCCCAAGGCGAAGTCCTTCCTGGGGGCGACGAAGGGCGTCATCTCCGGCGAGGACGAGTACGCGTGGTTCGCGTGGCTCTACGGGAACTGGCGCGACAAGACTCGGAAGTGGAACGACTCCGAAATCTTCCACGCCGCGCGCAAGGCGATGTCCGTCTCGGAGCCCTCGCTCGGGACGTACGGGCTCGACATGGGCATCACCGGCATGCACCCCGTCGCCGTCGCCTACGACGACCCCGTCTCGCAGGAGACACTCTCGGAGAAGACGCTCAGCGACGGGCGCGACACGTACGACTCCGTGATGTACGCCCTCTCCAAGGCCGGCTTCTTCCTCGGGTCCATGACCCGCTACGCCCAGAACGACGTCGCGGGCCACATCATGAACACCGAGGGCGTCGCGACCTGGACAGGCATTCCGAACCCGGACCCTCACGGGATCGCCCCGAACGAGAATGGGCAGGTCCACGTCTACTTCCTCCAGGGGCGCGATAAGAACCGCAAGACGGACGAGTACCCGAAGGGGACGCCCGTCTTCCCGGCCGTGTACCCGTACGACGAACTCGAGCGGCGCGAACTAAACGACCCGATAGGGTTCTCGTCCCAGATTCAGAACACGCCCGCGATCGGCGAGCACATGCCCCTCGAATTCGCGCAACTCGAGCGGATGATCATCTCGCGCGACGACATGCCCGCGATCGACTTCGCGACGATCCACCTCGACTGCGCCTTCAAGCTCGAGGAACGCATCGCGAAGGGCGACTACAACGTCATCGCTGGCGCGCTCCACTCGCTTCAGGACAACGGGCTCGTCTTCATCGACCGCGTCATACGGAACAAGACGGACCGTGCGGAGCAGTTCATCTCGAAGCTCTGTGGGTACCTCATGAGCCTACGGGCTCGGGGCATACGCGTGAAGTTCATCACGGACGAACTCGAGGGCGGTGGGAAGGCCGGGACGTTCAAGGCACTCCTCCAGGTGTCCCTCGCGATGGCCGGCTTCCGCATCGGCCCGGACTCGATCCTCCTCTTCAACCGCACAGCGCGGAAGGCCGAGCGCCTCCGCAAGGCCGCGGCGTATTGGGCCGAGGGCTACGTCAAGCTCCCGCGGGGGATGGAGAACCTCGAGCGCTTGATGTACGAGATGGTCAACCTCGACAAGGGCGACCACGACGACATCACGGACGCCCTCTCGGACATCTGGCAACCAACCGTCTGGAAGAAACCGCTTCGCCCAGAGGCCTCACACAGCGTCGACCCCATGCAGCCAGGGGACGAGGTCCTCCGGCCGGGGCTCAACTACCGACTGGAACTGCACGGCGAGGCGCGCAGGCGCCGCGTCGCAGAGTACATGAACCCGGGTAGCACCGGAGAAAGCGAGTGGTATGACCACCCCGTCTGATTTCGAGGCACGGCACCCCTTCGTGAACTCGACCTTCAACGAGCCGCTCCACGTCATTGTTTTTGACCTCGAGACCCGCAAGGGCCCTGACGAGGTCGGGGGCTGGAACGCCCTCAAGCAGGGCAAGGGCGGCGTCTCGGCGCTCGTCGCGTACGACTCGCAGACGAATGACCACTACCTCTACGACGACTTCACCCTCGAGGACTTCGCTCGCCTCATCGAGCAGCCCGGCATCGTCCTCGTCGGGTACAACTCGAAGGAGTTCGACCTCCAGATCGTCCAGAACCTACTGAACCGGCGGGTCGCCGTCAAGTACCACATCGACATCTTCGACTACATCAAGGAAGCACTCGTCCGCGAGGGCCGCTCCCGCGAGCGCGGCTGGAAGCTAGGCGAGTCCTCGCTCCGCACTATGGGGATCGGGAAGTCCGGGAGCGGTGCCCACGCGCCTGAACTCGCGCGGCAGGGCCGCTTCGCGGAACTCATCACGTACTGCCGCGCCGACGTGGACCTCACGAGGCAACTCCTCGACTACGTCCGGCGCCACGGCGGCCTCCGGGATCACGACGGGGCCCTACTCGAAATTGACATCCCCGACTGGCTCCGGCTGCCACAGAAAGCCGGCATGGAGACCTGATGGCGTTCACTCAGATTCAGCGGCCGGCGAACCCAGAACTCTTCCGAGACGCCCTGGTCACCCTCGTGAACTCGAGGTTCGACTACTCGGAGAAGTACTTCCACGACGTCCGGACGAAGATGCCACGACTCTACGACGTGTGGCGCGGCATCTACACGGGCCGCTTCCACCCGCACAAGAACAACGTCCACGTCCCCTTCATCTACGCCGCCGTATGGGCCGACGCCGCGCGCAAGACGGCAGCGTCCCTGAACCAGTGGCCGATCATCCAGTTCCGCGGGTACGGGCCGAACGACAAACCCATCGCCTTAAAGAACGAGGCCCTCATCGGGGCCCAGATGAAGGACGCGGAAGCGTTCATGAAGGAAGTCAACACGCACGTCTGCGCCGGCCTCTACGGCACGGCCGTCTCGCAGGTGATGTGGGACCGCCGATGGGAGCACGTCAAGTACGACGAGTACGTCGCGATGCCCATGTCGAGCGAGCGCGCGCGCCAGATTCGCGAGGACGACGTCATCACGTTCGACGGCCCGAATTGGGAGAATGTCGACCTACTCGACGCGTTCCCGCAACCCGGCTTCCCCCGCGTCAAGCAGATGAAGTGGTTCGGCCGCCGGTACTACCTCGACCTCGACGATTGCCGCGCCCTCTCCTCCCCGAGCCCGGACGGGCGCGAGCCCATCTTCGACCCGGTCGAGGTCGCGCGCATGGAGCGCGAGGGCGCTAACGCCGACTCCACCGCGGACGACGTCGTCCAGCGGAAGTACATGGCGCGCCTCGGCATGTCCGACGACATGTCGCGCATCCTCGACAAGTTCAGCCGCCCCGTCGAAATCCGCGAGTATTGGGGCATCATTCCGAGCGAACTCTCCCTCGGTGGAGAGACGAACGTAGTCATCTCTCTCGCGAACCGGAAGTACCTCATGCGCGCGCGCGGGAACCCGTTCTGGCACCGGCAGAAGCCGTTCGTGCACCACTCGCCCACGCCGGACCCGAACTACTTCCACGCCGCGGGCAAGGCCGAGGTCGCCGAGAAGCTACAGTTGACCGCGAACCGATACGTCAACCAGCGCCTCGACGCGGCCGACATCGTGATCGACCCGATGTGGTTCTACGACCGCAACGCAGGTATCAACACGCAGGGCCTCTACGCGAAGCCCGGGCGCTGGATCGGGACGGACGGCCCGCCCGGCGACAAGTTGATGCCTATGCCCGTCGACCTCCGCGGCATGCAGGCCGGGGCGGGGATGACGGCCGAGATGGCCGCCTACATCGAGCGCGCTACGGGCATCACGGACGACACCGTCCAGGGCCTCGCGAGCGGCCCGGACCGCGAGACGGCCCGCGCCTTCATGAGCCGCCGAGAGGCGTCGGGGAGCAGGCTCCTCCTCGAGTCCCGCATCTACGAAGAGATGTACCTCGAGCCCCTCGCGAACATGATGATGCGCCTCAACCGGCAGTTCCTCGAGGGGCCCGTCGAGGTCTACATCCTCGGCGAGAACTCCCAGACGGACCCGGACACGGGCGCCCCGATCCAGGACACGCGGACGACCCTCGAAGGGTACGAACTCGCGAACTCCTACACGGCGCGCGCGGTCGGCGCCACGAACAACCTCTCGAAGCTCGTCCGCCGGCAGGAACTCGTACCGCTCCTCCAGGCCGTCTCGGCCAACCCGTACGCGGCCGGCGCCGTGAACTTCGTGAACTTCTTCCGGCAAATCTTCCGCGAGTTCGACATGGACAACGTGAACGAACTCATCAACCAGCACGCGCAACAGAACGCCCAGATGGCCCAGGTGATGGAGCAGGCCGGCTCGCGCGACGCGGCGGCCATCCCGGACAACACGCAAGGCACCGGGGACGGTGCGATGGCGCTGGCACAGTTTCTCGGCCAGTAAGAAAGGACCGCGTGATCAAGCCCTCACCGACTACGAACGAGGTCTTCACCCAGGAGGAACTCGCCGCGGCCGACCCGCGTGACCTCGTGTTCCTCCTCGGGTCGAAGGCCTACAACGACTTCTTCATCCCGCTCCTGATGGGGCTCCAGCAGCGCGCCATGACGTCCCTCGCGGACCCCAGCGTGCGCCGGCGCGACTCGAAGCCGGACGACTACCTGCGCGGGTACATCGCGGCCTGCCGCGCGATTCTGAACGCGCCGGGCGAAATCCTGCACGAGCAGGAGCAGCGGAACCGCGAGGAGGCGGAGCACGATTCGGTTTCAAAACGCTATGAGGAGATTGCTCATGGCGGACGCGGCCCGTACGGCGAGGAGCGCGCAGCTATCTCCCCTACGGACCCAATCTGAGCGGCAAGCGACGACCGTAGCCGCGAAAGGAGTACGACGTGAGCACCGAGAACCGCCCGTTCGACAGCCTCATGAGCCAGATTTCCCAGGACGTGCAGGCAGACTTCGACCAGGGCAAGCTCGGCGGGCCGACCCCGCCGCCTTCCGCACCCGCCCCTAGCGCGGCCCCGCAACCGGCCGCCGTGGCACCGGGCACTACCCCTGCGCCGACCGCAGGAGAGAAGCTGCTCGCGAACAAGTTCAAGTCCGTTGAGGAGTTGGAGAAGGGTCATCACATGCTGATCCATAACTTCAACGCCCTCAAGGCCGAGAACGACGCGCTTCTGGCTCGAGTCGCTGCCCCCGCGCAGCCGGCTCCGGCGCCCCTGACGCCTGGGAGGGTCGACCCCGCCCGGACAGTGGACCGCTCGGACCCCGACTACCAGAAGTGGGTTGAGCAGTACGGGATCGACCCGTCCGACATCGACGCGCGCATCGAGCGCCGCCTCGCGCAGGAGCGCGAAGTCGCGGGCGCTACGAACGCCGCGATGCAGGAGGCCGACGTCTACATGACGCAGGCGTACCCCGACTTCCTCCCCAAGGTGGAAGACGTCAAGGCCTTCGTCGTCGCAACGCCAGCCCTGAAGGATAGGGTGGCCGCCCTCTGGGCAGCCGGGCACTACGCGGCGGCGATGGAGATTGGGTACCTCGCGTACGACAACGCGCTCCGGACGACCCAGATCGCTCAGTCCGCCAACGACGCAACTCAGAATCAGGTGAACAGGGACCGCGGCGACGCGACCATGCTCACTTCACAGGCCGGAGGGGCTCGCGAGAGCGTCCCGTCGAACGACGGGTACCCACGCACCGAGGAAGATTGGGCGCGCATCAGGGCGCTCAGGACCGCGGGTCGCGTGGACGAAGCGAACCGCATCCTCTACGGTCCACTCATCGCACACATCCCGGACCTGAACCCGCGGATGTAGTGAGGTAACGCACCTTGTCCGTTTCCGCAGGCTCTTACAAATACGGTTTGGGCGGGCAGAGCAACGACGTCAACAGGGAAGACCTGATCGACGTCTACACGCTCCAGACCCCCTGGGATACGCCCTGGCTCGCCCAGGCGCCGAAGACCCAGGCGCAGTCCGTGCTGCACCAGTGGCTCGTCGACACGCTCCGTAGCCCCGTGACCACGGGAGCGATCGAAGGCGCGGCGTACGTGTACGTCACGTCGACGACCCCCACGCGCGTCTCCAACGTCTCGATGATCTTCCGCAAGGACATCGGCGTGACGCGTACCCAGATGAAGGCCAACCCGGCCGCGATCGGGAACACCTACACGCACGAGATCGACAAGGGGACGAAGGAACTCGCCACCGACATCGAGACGAGCGTGTTCGCGAACCTGACGTCGGCCACCGGCGCTACGGGTACCGCGCGCGTGATGAAGGGCTTCCAGAACTTCATCACGAGCAACACGGCCTACCCGGCCTCGCTCGGTGCTGCTGCGACGGCGGGGCAGCTGACAGTCAACGACTTCAACTCGATGCTCCAGACGATCTACACGGCGGGCGGGAACCCCGATCAGGTGTTCGTGTCCCCGGCCGTGAAGCGTCAGGTGTCCGCGTTCACGCTCACGCAGCAGAACCGGAACATCGCGGCGGCCGAGAAGAAGCTCATCCAGGGGATCGACATGTTCGACTCCGACTTCGGCCTGCTCGCGATCGTGCTGGATCGGCACGTGCCGCAGTCGACGAACACGACGACCGCTGCGAGCGGCGCCGCGACGGACGTTCGGGGGACGATGTTCATCCTCGAGCGCGCCAAGAACCGGTGGGCGTGGTTCGATCCCGTTCATCACGACTATGTCGGGAAGCTCGGCGATAGCGTGAACGGAATCCTGGTCGGCGAGGGATGCCTCGAGGTCCTCAACGAGAAGGCCAACGGCATGATCAAGTCGATCAACAACAAGAACGCCGCGCTCCTGGGCGACGCCTAAACAACCCAAGGTAGTGGGAGGGAAGGGGCACAGCGCCCCGTAAACGCGGCCCTCGTATGGTGCGTCGCGCGCACCCCAAACGCCTTCACCGGAGATACCCATGCCGAACCAGCGCAGCACCGGAAAGAACTACGCCCCCGAGTCCGTGAAGAACCCCGTTCTCGGTGAGCGCCTCCGCCGCGAACTCGCGCCGGACTCGCCCGCGAGCGACGCCTTCCCCGTCCCCGTCCCCGGAGTGGGCCCGAACGACGCAAAGTGCCAGGGCTCCGTCCCGAGCACGCCCGGCGTAACGGTCAGCCCCATCAGCATGCCAGTAGACAACAACCGGGTTCCCGGACGCTCGGGCGACGCCGGCCCCATGTAGGAGGCACGATGCCCCGCAACGAAGACCTCACCCCGAAGCAGCGCGCGAAGAAGTTTTCCACAGGCACCCACACGGCGAGCCAGACGGGCGCGCGCGGCCAGGCGTCCGAGGAGAACGTGACGCGCACCAAGCGCCAGATGTACAAGCAGGCGACCGAGTCAACCCAGAGCGACTTCGACCGGATGATCAGTCGGGGCGGGCGATGAAGCTAGGACTCGCCCCCGCGGACAAGAAGCTCCTCGAGGAGGTGTTCGACCCCGCCCTCACCAACGACCGGTCCCCGGAACTTGGGGGGTACCTCGAGGCGATTGAGCGCCTGAGTAAGATGAACAACGAGATCACGACGCGCGGGAGGTTCACGGGCGTCGGTGGCTTCTCTGAGGACTTCGGCATCCAGAAGGTCGCGCACATCCCGCTCAAGGTCGCGAACATCATCCTCACCGTCGACCCCGAAATCCTGACGGACAAGCGAAAGTTCTACGACTGGCTCAAGACGCCGATGGGCCGGAGATGCCGTTACCGTGGCGAGGCCCAATAGGGTCAGAAAGGAATACCGTGAGCGAGAAGTTCCGGCCGCACGATGACTGGAAGATGCACACGTACGCTCCCGCGAGGGGCGACTACTCAGCCTGCGTCTACTACAGGATAGAGGTCCCGTTCATGGGCCTCATGAAGCTCGGGCTTGCCGAGTGCTTCGAGGACCGCGGGAAGCACCACCACATCCCTGAAATCCGCGACCGGCGCTCCATCGTCTCGATGCTCACGTCCGACATCAACCTCTTCTACGCGATGGAACCAGAGTCGGGAGAGGGCCTGATGGAGTCGTGCAAGCGCATGAAGACGGGCACGATCAACGGGAAACTCATCTACCCTCCCTCGCTCGTGTACGACATCGACGACAACCTCGACTGGGTCCACCCGTTCAACAACACGTACGCGTGCTACGGCGTCCGCACCGAGGCCGGCGACCTCCTGAACCCTGGTGACTCCGTAGGCACGTTCCTTAACGACGGGCGCAAGATCATCATGTGGCAGGACGGCGTCACGGAGGGCGACAAAGGCTTCACGTTCAACATCGAGCGGAACCAGGCCTGGAACAAGAAACTCCACGAGTTCGTCCGGAAGTGCGACGGCTTCACGACGCCTAGTAAGTGGCTCGCGAAGTACCACCAGGAGACAAACGGGTACCCGATGACGCACGTCTTCCCGAACTCGATCATCCCGGAGGACTGGTACTTCCCGAACCTCGTCCCCCGGAAGAAGAACATCCGCGTCCTCTGGCAGGGCGGCGGCTCGCACATGAGCGACTGGTTCGCCCTCAAGCCTGCGATGATGTACATCGCGAAGAAGTATCCCCACGTGACGTTCGTCATCTTCGGGGAAGTTTTCAACTGGATTACGGACGCGATCCCCGAGAAGCAACTCGAGATTCACCCGTGGGTCCCGTACGAGGCCTACAAGACGAAGCGCGCGATCCTCGACTGCGACATCAACATCTGCGTCCTCCGCGACGACGAGTTCTCGCGGTCGAAGAGCGCGATCAAGTTCTACGAGGGCGCCCTCGGCCCCAAGCCCGAGGCGACGCTAGCGCCCAACATGCCCCCGTACAACGAGGAGATCGTCGACGGCGAGACCGGCCTCCTCTACGATCCAAACAAGGACCAACACCTCGCAGCCGAGTCCTTCGCGGCCAACCTCGAGGAACTCATCAAAAACATCGAGCTACGGAAGAAGGTCGCGGCAGGCGGCAAGGTCTCGGTCTTCGAGACCAGGCACTACCTCAAGACGGTCCCGGCCCTCTACGAATTTTACCAGGAACTCCGACTACGCAAGATGAAGGAGTGCCCCTATGACCCCGAGGCCGACAGGCTCCGCGCCGAAGCGAACGCCGCGGCAATGGCCCCCACCCCGGTGAAGCGAGTTACGCGCGCCAAGCGCAAGGCCGTCAAGGCGAGGAAGGTACGGAAGTGACCCTAGCGAACGCGAAAATCTACATCGCGCGAGTGGCCGGCGCGCAGGGAGACGCGAACAAGCTCGCCCTCGCGGGCGACGCGATCCTCGCGACGGCCGAGAAGTGGTCCAAGATGACGTGGGAGTACCTCAAGAAGGACAACGCCGTCACGCGGTCCGTCGTTGGCACCGTCGCGGGCGACACCGTCACCGTCACCGTCACGAGCACGGCCGGCCTCAACGTTGGGCAGGGCATCTCCGGCGGAGGCCTCGCGGCCGGGGCGACCGTCTCGAGCATCACGAGCCTCACCGTCTTCGTCCTGTCGAGCGCGGCCAGCACCGGCTCCCAGACCTTCACCGTGGCCGCTTACATCCCGATCCTCGTGGGCGTTCGCGACTACTACCTGCCGCACGACTTCAGCGACTTCTACTCGGCGCGCCTACTCACGTCGAAGCGGACGCTCGAGATCATCCGGGACCGCGAGGCGGACCGGAAGGTCGTGGACCAGGAGTCGACACAGGTGATGACGGGCCTCGGCCCAAGCTCCCCCGGCTCTGGCAGTGGCTTCACCGCGGCGGACCAGCGCGCGCGGATGAAGGCGTACATGGCGCCGGACGTGGCCGAGAACCTGCTCCTCAAGTACTACCGCAACATCGACGGCGCCGCGGACCCGGTCGACGTCCCGGACGACCTGATCTACACGTTCCTGGACGACTGCAAGGTCTGGTTCCTCTCGCAACTGAACTCGAGCGACCCGCGCATCGACATCCTCGGGGGCCTCTCCTCGAGGAACGTGAGCGCGGCCAACGCCGACGATCAAGAGATACAGGACGAGGACGTACGTATGAAATCTAGCATGGAGGTCTACGGGGACCGGCTCGTCATGCGCTCGTACCCGATCGACCCCTGGAGGACGTAATGGCCACCCCCTTCAAGGAGATGTACCATCAGGGCGTCGTGACGGCGCGCGACGCCTCCCTCCTCGGGGAAGGGGAGGTCGCGAAAGCAGACGACTGCATCTACCGCCCCAACGACCCGGCGATCTGGAAGGCGCCGGGTCGTACTGCCTACGGGACCGTCCACGCGGACACGGTCACGAGCGTCATCCTCTCCGGCCTGACCGCGACGAAGACAAACGGGTTCGGGTCGGACCTCTCGAGCACGACCGCCATAGGCTCCCGCACCGTCACGTCTTCGGCCCTCTTCTCGGCCGGCCTCGTGGGCCTGCGAGTCTACGGCTCGGGCATCCAATCCAACACGTACGTCGCGTCCTTCACGGACTCGAGCACGATCGTCCTATCGAAGCCGGCGACGGCGTCCGCCACGGTCACGCTCACGTACTCCACCTACGAGCCATTCATGTTCGTCAAGGGCGCCCTCACTGGCTCGAACGCCACGATCGTGAGCGTGGACTCCGCGTCGCAACTCACGCTCGACGTCGCGTCCACCGCGGGCACCGAGACCGTCGTCATCTCCTCGCCCGTCAAGGCCGTCCTCTACCTCACGTTCGACGCGGGCAACGCGGACGCGCTCCTGGCGTACGCGAACTCGCGCTTCTACTCGTCCCCATACACGGCCGACACCGGGACCTTCACCGCGTTCCTCACGGGCCTACAGAACTCGAGTGGGGAGGAGCACGCGGAGGCGATCAAGCACAATGAGGCGTACCTCGTGCTCTCGCCCGGGAACAAGCCGCGACGCGTCTACTACAAGGACGTCTCCGGGACGAACACGCTCACGTCCCGCTTCGCCGGGATGCAGCCCGTCACGACCATGCGGGCCGAGCGCATCGCCGGCACGTGGCCCCAGAACCTCGGGAACGCGACGTACTTCTTCCTCGTGACGGAGGTCTTCAACCCGGACTCCCCTGATGAGGTTGAGGGCACGTTCGACGGGGACCCGCAGTTCGTGACGATCGCGGACTTCACGACTCAGGCGGTCCGCATCCACAGGAACGCGGACGGCTCGACCTTCAAGTACAACGACGGGACTAACGGGACGAACCTCGCGACGCACTGGCGCATCTACATGTCTCCCGGCCAGCCCCTCACGAGCCCGATTCCGGCGTTTCATCTCTTTCGCCGCGTAGCGACCGTGGACATCTCCCAGGTCACGTTCGACCTACAGGACGGGAACCCGACGACGGCGTACGTCTCGGCTTCGGCCCAGGACAACAGCGGCTACATCGCATACGCTAACGCGGCCGGCCTAATTGGCGCCGCGGCCGTCACGGTCGCGAGTTGCTCGGCGACGGAGGACACGCTCGCCATCACGACGTCCTCGAGCGTGGCGAGTGTCAAGGTTGGGATGCCCGTCTACTTCGCGGGCATCGCGGCCGGCGCCGTCGTCGTCTCGGTAGTGACCGGGTCCCCGAACACCATCACGCTCGACAAGGCGCACACAGCGACCATCACGAGCCAGACGATCACGTTCGGCCCTGGCCAGAGCGTCGACGGTAATCTCGCCGAGACTCCCAACAACGCGGGCTCGATGGGCGCCCGCCTCCAGACGTTCGGCTTCATCAATACCTCAGCGTACTCTGGCCGGCCCGTCGTGGGCGTCGAGGTCCGCCTCCGCTACATGTGGGACGGCCCAGAACTCGGTGCTGATGGGGCGGGTGAGGACCGTGGGTTCAACATTAAGATGACGGTGAGCGGGGGCGACACTAACACGAAGCTCAACGTAGGGCACCGATCGGGGCAGGGATCGAGTGCAACGTTTGGCGGCCTCCGCATGGCGTACATCACGGCCGGTGGGAACGGCGACACGTGGGGCCGGACGTGGAACACGGGCCTCCAGGACTTCGTCGACGGGACCTTCCTACTCCACGTCGTACGCGCCGCGAGTGGAGTATACCAGAGGCACTACATCGACGGCGTCGAGGTCAAGGTCTACTTCTCCGGGGCCGACGTCAACCTCGACGGGGAGGAGTTCCGGACGATCCTATTCACGACCCAGATCGGGGAGACGGTCACGATCGGGGCCAACGGGCCCCCGCCCTCGTGCGACACCGGGGACATCATCGAGGGCCAGTTCGTCGTGAACGACCTCACGCAGGACGGCGTCGCGTGGGCGAGCGTCCCCGACGAGTTCGAGTACTTTCCCGCCTTCTACAAGGTCAACCTCTCGAGCCGTCGGCGAGAGAAGATCATGGTCATCCGACGTCTCGGGACGATCGGCCTCTTCTTCTGCCGGGACTCGATCAAGCGCCTCAACTACTTCCCCGTGGAGTCCGACGCGGACGCTCAACGCGGGCGCGCATGGGAGGACGTCGTAGTCAACCACGGGTGCGTCTCCAAGCGGGGAGTCGTCACGTTCGACTTCCCCGGGAGGGGCATCCTCGCGGCGTACGTCTCCCAGAACGCGCTCATGCTCACGGACGGGATCACGTGCTGGCCCGCGAACGAGGACCTCGCGTGGGCCTCGACGTTCTCGAGGGCGAACCTCACGAACGCACAACTCGAGGTCTATCCCGAACTGCACCTCCTCGCCCTCTACTACACGCCCGCGAGTGGGGCCTACAACACGCGCGCGTTCTACTTCAGCTACCACCCGTCGCACCTGAAGGCCGGCGGGCGCCTCGCCGCGATCGGGCCCGTGCAGGTCCGGGCGAAGAGCGCCGTCCACACGGACCTCAACGGGGCCTCGAAGCTACTCACGGGGAACCTCTCGGACGGGAAGGTCTACCTAGAGGACAGCGGGAACACGTCCGCGGACACGCTAGTCACGATCACGCCCGACATCCGCACCAGACTCATCTACCCGAACGACATCGGGGGTGAGGCGCGACTCGAGCGGTGCTGGCTCCGCGTGGGCGCCCACGGGAACTCAACGACGGGCGTCTGCACCGCAGCGCACGTCCGGCAGAACATCGGCGAGAACCTCACGAGCATCACCGGCACGGACTTCACAACGGACGCCACTACGCTCACGGACGACAAACTCGTCCGAATTGACCTAGACAATATGGCCGAGTCCTTCCAATTGAAGGTCTCGAAGGCGGACCTGAACGCATCGTTCAGACTCCACTACGCGACCCTCCTCGGCGAGGGCTATGGCCTGGAGAGTAATCGTGCGTAGGATAGCGCTCCTCCCATCGAAGGACATGGACAGGAGGGACTACGAGCTAATTAAGAAGCTCGACCTCGTCGCGTCCCAGACGCAGGCCGGCTTCCGGCAGATCGACCTGGGGAACGCACCGTCCTCGCCTGGACAGCCCCTCAACGATCACGGCCTCCTGGGCGGGCTCGGGGACGATGACCACCTCCAGTACTTCCTGCTCGCCGGAAGGGTAGATGGGCAGTCCGGGTACGGCTCGCCCGCGGATACGTCCGCGCTCAACGTGTGGTCTAGCGCGGGCGCATTCACCTCCGAGAGCACCAAGTCCGCGGGGTCCTCATGGGTAGTCTCTATTGACACGTCAGCGAGCGTGGGAGACATCGTCCTCCTACACCTCGTGACGCCCCCGTTCGCGAACGGGCTCAACACCACGACCTCGAACCACTCGTCCATCACGGACACGCAGGGCAACACGTGGACGAAGATCAAAGAGCGCACGTACTCGGACGCGTTCGGTAACGGGTGCGCCCAGAGCGTGTGGCGCTCGACGCTGACGACGGCCCTCACGGCAGCGTCCGACACGCTCACCGTGACGTACTCGGGCTCGATCGGGGCGATGGCCATCTCGAGTCACCGCTTCACTACGTCCGGCGCCGGCACGTTCGTAGTCGCAGGTACGGCGGAACTCGGAGAGGAGTCCTTCGTCGGCCCCGAGCCGTCCGCCCTCAACCTGAGCGGACTCACGCCAGGCGTCCAGTACCTCTTCTTCCGAGCGACGGGAAAGGGCCAGGCCGGCTCGACCGTCATCGGTTCGTACTTCGCCACGTCGGGCTACACCGCCTTCACCCACACGGGCTCGATCACGGCCGGCGGTACTGGGAACGTGGGCTCGTGCGGAGAGTACGGCATCGGGGCCTTAACTGCCAGCTTCACAGACCCACAACTCGGCTCGGCCGGTGGGCACTTCAGTTCGATCATGCTCGCTGTCGCGGTCGTCCCTAGCCCTGACGGCTTCCTACGCCTAGCCTCGCAGAACGCGTACCTCGCGGCCAAGATAGAACTCATAGACTCGGACATCTTTGCGTACGCGGACACGTTCAACTTCCTTGATGCGGGTGGCGCTACCGTACTCTCGTACATCGACGGCGATGACGGGGCGTTCATCGGGCCCGTTGAGCCTACCTCGCTCGTCGTAGTGGACGAGGACTTCTTCATCATCGGGTCCTCTGATCCTACTAAGCGAGTCAGGGTCGAGGTGGACGGTCTCACGGCCAATACGGACCGCACGCTGACCGTGCCCGACGTAGACGGTACTATCGTCGTCCACACCGGTGGCGGCGCGACCACACCACAACTCGACCACGCGGACCTCTCTGGGCTCACCACGGGCGATCCCCATACCCAGTACCTCCTCTTGGCGGGACGCTCTGGAGGTCAGAGGATCGGTGCCGGCACGCATGCTAGCGCGTCCCAGGCATCGGACCTAGCAATTGAGGGCCAGCTACTAATTGACCACCCGAACGCGAACACGTCGTTCGTCGCCTCTCGAGCGCTGGACGTCCGCTACAACCCCTTGGCAAATGGCACGTGCATCAACGTCGCACTGACCTTCACCAACTCGGTGACTTCTGGTACAGTGACAGGTATTGATCTGGTTGCCCTAGGCACGATGTCCGCCGGGGGTAGCAGCACACTACGCGGGTTTCGCTTCATCACCACTGGCAACGCAGGTACCGGCGCTACGGTACTGACCTCACAGGGTGGGTTGTTTCAGGTGTCGATGTCCACGGCCGGCGGAACGATCAACCGCTCCCTGGGGCTACAGGTAATCTCTCTAGGAGATACCAACGCCACCACTCACAGCAACGGGGTACAGGCGCTAGAGCTTCAAGTTAATCCGCGAGCGGCTACCACCACGTTACGCTGGCTCTCACTGCAGCAGGGGTCCGGCACAGCATCAGGTACAGTTTCCGAACTCTACCTTATCGACTGCGGGTCCACCCCTCACATAAATCAGGTCACAGTTGGGGACTGGACCGCGATCCGTATCTCTGACGCGCCCACGAACCCTGTCGGCGTCATACGTGGATTGAAGATTGGTGCGATCAAGAGTCACCACGTGGGACAACTTAGATTGGGGGATACGACCACCCCGACACACAGCCTAGAGATAGCGGCGGGCAGTGCGACGCGGGCCCCCCTCCTACTCACCAGCGGCGCACTACTGACTGCACCTGCCGCCGGCGTGCTGGAGCACTACCTTGACGGCTTCTACGTCACACCCTCAACCACGGTGACTCGTCAGCAGGTCGCCACGGACCTCAACGTCGTCTGCGCAGACGGTGAGGTCGTGACGTCAGACGACGACCTCGTACTGGTATAGCCCATGCCCGCACTGAATACCAAGGCCGATGCCCTACTCTCCACGACTACCGTAGCCTTCAACGCTAACGCCGACACCACCCTCTTCACCGTACCCACCGGCAAACGGTGCGTGCTCACGCAGGTTATCGTGGTAGCGGGGGCGGACGCCGGCGCCACAACGCAGATGTCGGTGGGACAGGATACTGCCGAGACGGATTTTCTGGCGGCTAACACTCTATCTAACCTCGATGCTGCGAACGACACGGTGGTGCTGCGCCCCATCCCGAACACCACCCCACTAAAGGGAAAATCGTACGCGGCGGGCACAGTGATCCAGGCCCAGGTGACGAACCAGTCCGGGGGCGCTACAAATACAGTCTACCTGTTCGGGTTCCTCTACTAGCCATGGCGACCAAACCACAGGCGAAGGCGGCGATAGACTCTGGGGCGATCTTCTTCAAGAACGATATCGACAGCATCCTCCCAACTGGTGTGAACATCGTAGAAGGAAACCTTCACTTCAACCCTAATAGGGGAGACCTACACATGGAGGCGCCCGACGAAGCGACGGCGCTCTCCTGGGCGAGTACTATCTCGGCAAACCTAACTACGGCGGGACGCACTCATCAAATCAGTCACACAGGCAGACGCGCGCGCGAGGGCGAGGCGCAACGCCGCATCATGGTACAGTCGGCTCTCATCGTCTACCACATCCGAGTCGCATAGGAGAACTGCATGAACCCCTTCGCAACAATCGGCCTCTCACTCCTCGGCGGCCTCGGTGGCTTCCTCGGGGGAGGCGGTGGGCAGAAGCCGATCGACCCCGCGCTCCTCGCTCGTCTATTCGGCCCAAACGCGCTCGCGGGCGATACCCAAACGCTCTTCAACACGCTACAGGGCTCGCCGGCCTTCGCCGCGATGCTGAGTTCCGCGTCCGAGTCCGGCGCCCTCGCGGGGCAGCGTACGCGCGCCAACCTCGCGCGCGCAGGCCTCGGCGGGAGCGGAGTGGGCGCCGTCTCGAGCGCCGTCTCGCGCGGCTTCGGCACGAACCTGCAACTAGGCGCTCGCGCGAACCTCTGGAACTCCGCACTCCAGGCCGCGAGGGAGAACCTCGGGATGCGGGCCGGCATCTGGGGACAGAGTATGCTCGGCGCTCAGAACCGGCCGACGCTCGCGCAGCAGTTCGGGCAGGGCCTGACGGGCGCCGCCGCTACGGGCCTCACGGCCATGATGGCGCCCAAGGCCGCGAAAGGCGCGGCCCCGGAGCCTTCTGGCGCCTACACGCCTACCACGTCCGTTGTCTCGGCCCCTATGCGGCGCGTCGGCGGTGACACTATGATGACGGGCTCGGACCCGTTCGACCGGCGCTTCAACGTCGGCTTCGGGAGGTAACGATGGCCGCGTACGGGCACCCGTTCTTCACCGGTGGGGTCACGCCGGGCCAGCCGAGTGGCCCCTCCAGCTTCTTCTCCGAGTTCGACGAGGCAATGACGCCCGCACTCGACGCCTCTAGGAAGGCTGCAGAGGAGCGCTACAGCGCGACCGTCGGGATGATCAACCAGGCGATCGAGCACCAGGGAGGACTCTCTAACCCCATCCCCTCCGTCCCGGTCCCCGAGCAGGCGAACCCCCTACTCGCGTCCCTCGCGGGATTCTTCGCCCACCTGAACCAGGCCCAGGGCGGCGGAGGCGGCGCGGTCGCCGGCCTACAGAACACGCTCTCGTCCCTCGCGTCCGACCGCGAGCGCGCCATCGCGACGAACCAGCGCGCAGAGCAATCCTTCTCCCTCTCGCAGTTCGGGACGACGGAGGACCTCCACAAGGATATGCTCACGGCGCAGCGCGACAAGGCGGCCGAGATGGGCGACCTCGACAAGGCCTTCCAACACAACAAGGCCCTCTACGCACTCGAGCGCCAGAAGTCCAAGGAACTCCGTGAGGCCCAGGCCTCGGCGGCAGAGGGCAAGGCCGCGACGACCCAGAGGAACACGCAGGAAAACATCAGGCTCCGCGCGCAACTCCGCGAGAAGCAGATTCGGATGCAGAACCAGTTCAAGAAGGAGGCCGAGAGCAAAGCGATGACGCCGGAGCAGCGGGCCCGCATGGCCCAGGTCAACGCGCGCGTCGCGGAACTCCGGGCCGAGATGGACGACTACCGCGGAGCTAAGGACATCGCGGGCGAGGCAGTAAACTCCCCCGAGGACATCTCGGAACGGGAGGTAGAAATCCACCAGCAGATCACGGAGATGTACGACGCGGTCCGTCAGGAGTTCGGGGCTGGAGGCACGAGGGCCCCCGCGGCCCCTGTGACGCCGCCCTCGACGCCGTCCGGCGCCGTGTCCGACAAGGTGAAGTCCGCAGCGGAGCGCCTCCGCGGGTCCGCCCTCTTCAACTAGAATGGAGCCCACGTGGCCGACGAAGAGCAGGAAGAACAGATCAGTCCGTACGAGGTAGCGGAGTTCAAGGACCCGAACGCTAAGGCGGTCCACTCCGGCCTCGTTTCCCTCATCAGGAACAAGCTCGGCCCCGACATGGCCGACCTGACGGAGTCCGAGGTACTCGAGGCCGCGCACCAGGCGTACGGCCCCGACATGTCGCCCGACGACTTCATGGGCGGCGC
>Ga0137452_1000193_pt1 | contig 18206 bp, 14 predicted proteins | sample EasRivERMGT513_2_FD_102312 | JGI IMG/M metagenome (GOLD analysis project Ga0137452, IMG submission 102312) | Soil microbial communities from meander-bound floodplain in the East River, Colorado, USA - East River MetaG ERMGT513_2 | ecosystem: Environmental > Terrestrial > Soil > Floodplain ...
CCGGATGTGGCGATCGCATGCGCTGGTGGTGAACGGTGCCAGGCAGCGTCGACCGGCGCTCAGCCCATCGACGATTCGCCGCTCGCACGATCAATTCGCGTTGCATCTCGCAGGGGTATCCTTCTGGTCGCGCGCCTATTTCCAGTCCATCTTCTGGGGACTGCGTGCGTCGCGTTCGAGTCTGGTGCTTCACATCTTGCCTCACGTGATTCGATTGTTCTCGAAAACCCTCGTGCGGTCGGGTCATTCGAGCCGGGAGGTCGTCCGTCCTGGCGTGCGCTTCAGCAGTTGGGACATGCCGCGATCGCTGATTCCCTACGATCTCATCTACGACCGGCACTTCAAACGATTGCGCGACGAGTGACCAAGACACGGGGTCCGGCGATGCGCGATGCGATTGGCATGTGCGTGCGTTCGCGCGCGTGCCAAGTCGCCGTGGTCGCTCTCGCGTTCCTGACGATCGCCGCACTGCATCGGCAGAACGACGGCCTCTGGTTCCAGGGCGACTCGCCGCGGCACGCGATGAACGGCCTGTTCTGGTGGGACTTGCTGACGACGTTGCCGCGGGACCCGGTGGAGTTCGCCGTCAGATACTACGCACGGTATCCGGCTATCAATCCGGCCACGTATCCGCCGCTGTTCTACTTCGTTGAAGGGCTGACGTTCGCTGCCTTCGGACCTTCGCCGCAGGTCGCAAAATTCATTGTCCTGCTCTTCGGCGTCATGGCCGGCGTGTACACGATGGCCTGGGCAAGACGATGGATAGGGCCAGTCGCAGGATGGGCGGGCCCGTTTCTCGCGTTCATGCCCGGCATCGTCCTGTGGACCAACAGCGTGATGCTCAACATCCCGGCAGCCGCACTTGGCCTGGCGGTCCTCTATCACTTTCGTCGCTGGTCTGAGACCGCACGGGTGACCCAGTTGGTGCTGACGCTCCTCTTTGCAGCGGCCGTTGTGCTGACGTACTACCAGGGCGGAATCGTCTTGTGCATCTGCGCCGGATGGGCGGCCTTGCGTTGGCGAGAGTTTCGTCTCAACCGAAGGGCCCTGTGGATCGCCGCAGGCGCTTTGTGCGCCATCGCGCCTGTTGCGATAGCCATCGCACTTGCGCCGGTGCAGACAGCGAGGCACCTTCCGACGCTGGCGCTCCTGACCAGAAGCAGCACCTGGACGTTCTATTGGACGACGTTGCCCGATGTGACCGGACGACCGGCGCTGGTGGCCGGCGTGGCCGGTCTCATCGCAGGCTCCTTCACCGCGCGTTGGCGAACCGATGCGGCGTACCTTGCCATCTGGATTACCGCATTGATCGTCGGACTGTCTCTCCTGCCGGCGAAGGATCCGCGTTATGTCCTGCTGTCTGCTCCCGCGTTCGTCCTCGCCGCAGCGATTGGACTGGCTGTCGCCGTTCCGCATCTGGGAGCGCGTCGTCCAGAATGGCAGGCTGCGGCACTGGCCGCGGGTCTTGCAGCAGGGTTCTGGTCGGCGGCTCGTGTTCAGGTACCGCAGGTGTCAGGGTTTCGAGAAATCGCGACTTACCTTCAGGAGCAGGCACCGAGGGACGCCGTGCTCTACGACGGACCGTACGACGGGCTCTTCGGGTTTTACGTTCGAGCCTCCGATCCACATTTCGAACGACGCGTGGCGCTCGGGAGCAAGCTTCTTTACCAGGATGGTCCCGCGTCGACATTCACGCCAGTTCAGAAGTCGAACGTCGCCTCAACGCAGGATGTCGTGAACCTCCTGCGAACTCGATCGGGATGTCGTTGGGTGGCGATCGAAGTAACGCGCAATCCGGGCTCGATTGGGCGACGTCTGCTGCGAGAAGCCGTCGCGCGGCCGGAGTTCGAGTTGATCCGTTCGTTCCCGATCACCGGCGCGGGCGAGCGTCGAGTTGACCTGTACCGAAGCGTCATCGCCGTTGACCCCGTCGCCGCCGTCGACCTGGGCTTTCCGTCGTTCACCAATCGGGAATTCCTTCACATCGTCCCGATTACGCGTTGACCGGACGCGGGGCTCCGCCCTCGCTACCCTCCCTTCGTTCTCGCATCGACCCAGGCTTTGGTGTCTTGCATGAGTCCCAGGTGAACCAGCTGAGTCGTTCCTGCGAGGCGCGTCGAACCTTCGTAGGCGAGAGTCATCTCCGGGTTCTCGCCTAGCCTCTCGACATATCTTCGATATTCGGATGCCAGGCCTACATCGTAGTGTTCGCCGCGTGCCACCTCCTCAACGGCTCGATCGTGAAAGTCGTGCAGGAACTTGAAGTGCAGGAGCACCCCCGTGTCGGGAGCCACGATTTTCTGAGAAACCCAATGGATGTTGAGGTAGTGAGATTTCTCATCCCACCGAACGAGCGGAATCTTGGTGAGACAAGGCGGGTTTCGCCGCCGGCGCGCGCGCAGCCAGGACGTTTCGCGAAGAATCGGGATTCGATGCGCCAGGCGATCGAGCAGGGCGTCGTACATCCTGGCGGCGAAGCCGCGCGCACGAAACTCCGGGTAAAAGACCCGCTCCCGCATCCCTCCGCGGATGAGAACCCCGGGGCACAAATAGACCGCCGACCTTTCGTAAGGGCCTGGATCGAAGTACGGCGCCGCATCGAGCAAGTCGTCACCTGCGTGGTATGGATCCTCTGTGAGTGGTCCAGCCGGAAACATGTCGAGGAGCAGACACGCCAACGCTTCATAACCGTGTCGATCGAGATACTCCGTCATCGTGCGAAGCGACGCATGTTCACTGCCGGGATACATGAGCAGTTCATCGATATCAACCGTCACGCACCACGCGCCGACGCCAAATTCCCGCAGGAGTGCGTTCAGCCAGTTGGTGCCGCTTCTGGCCTCGCCGTAACGATCTGTCGTCCTGAACAGCTGGACATCAGCCTGGCCAGCCAGGTATTCGGTGCTTCCATCGGAAGAGTCGTTGTCCACGATGAAGAATCGATCGACGCCCAGGCCGCGATAGTGCCGAAGAAAAGCCGGCAGGCGAAGGATCTCGTTTCTGCACCGCGCGAACGCGCGAATCTCCACGGGACTCACCGACCGATGGCCACGGGTCGCGTGTTCGATGAGAACGTGACATCCGGCCGTCCTTGAAGCGGTCATGGAAGCCTCGCTGCTCTCGCCGCGGCCCAGGCGTCGGTGTCGTTCATGATTGCAAGACGAACCAACTGAGTCGTTCCCTCAAAACTCGTCGATCCTTCGTACGAAACGCTCATGTCCCGGTTCTCACTGAGCTTCCTCACGTACTTTCGATACTCGGACGCCTCATCGTAGTACTCCCCACGTGCCGCCTCCTGAACCGCTCGATCGTGAAAGTCGTGCAGGAACTTGAAGTGCAGGAGCGCTCCCGTGTCCGGCGCCACGGTCTTCTGAGAAACCCAGTGGATACTGTTGATGTACTCGGACCGCTCGTTCCATCGAATGAGCGGAACCTTGGTGAGGCAGGGCGGGTTGCGCCGCCGCCGCGCGCGCAGCCACGGCGTTTCGCGAAGGGCCGGGGCCCGAAGTGCTGCGCGATCGAGGAGCGCATCGTAGATCTTCCTCGTGACGCCTCGCGTCTGGAACTCCGGGTAGAAGACCCTTGCCCGCATTCCCCCTCTGATGACCACTCCAGGACACAGGTCGACAGGGGACTTTTCGTACGGGCCGGGATCGAAATAGGCCGCCGCTGCCAGCAGGTCGTCGCCGGCACGGTAGAGGCATTCGTTGAGTCGTCCAGCGGGATACAGGTCGAGCAGCACACACGAAAGGGCCTCGTAGCCGCGTCGATCGAGATAATCCGTCAGCGTTCGCAACGAGGTGTGTTCACTGCCGGGATACACGAGCAGTTCATCGATATCCACGGTCACGCACCACGCGCCGACACCGAATGCCCGCAGGAGTGCGTTCAGCCAGTCGATCCCGCTTCTGGCCTCGCGGTACCGACTTCTCGTGCTAAAGAGCCGGACATCGGGCTGGCCCGCCAAGTACTCGGGGCTCCCGTCGGAGGAATCGTTGTCGACGATGAAGAATCGATCCACGCCCAGACCACGATAGTGCTGAAGGAAAGCTGGCAGACGAAGCGCTTCGTTTCTGCACCTCGCGAACGCAAGAATCTGCCCCGGGGCCGCACCATGATGATTGGTCGTCCAGTCGACGAGAACATGGCAATGTGTGGACGGCCCCATCAGCGCTGTTCAGTGTCTCGAAAAAGGCCTCCCGGTGGTAGTCCCGGTGTACTGTCTGAGGATTGCCGATTGACGGGAAGCTCGTCGACCGCCTCTATCGTCAGGCGAGTGCCGAGCGGTGGCGCGTCCCCGTGCATCGCTTCGCCGAGGCGCTCGAGGCGAGCGCCGGGCACGAGCGCGCCGGCGCGCAGTCGGGGGAGCTGGAGCGCTACCTCACCGCTCTTCACCTGGAAGACCTGGCCCTTGCGTGTGCCTGCGCCGCTGGCGACGAGAGCGCATGGGAGCACTTCATCCTCGAGCAACGACCGTTTCTCTATCGCGCCGCCGACGCGCTCGATCCTGGGGGTGGCGCTCGCGACCTCGCGGACTCGTTGTACGCGGAGCTCTTCGGACTTCGGGATCGGGCGGGCGAGCGGCAGTCACTCTTCCGCTACTTCCATGGCCGCAGCAGCCTGACCACGTGGCTGCGCGCCGTGCTGGCGCAGCGGCACGTCGACCGCCTGCGGACGAATCGTCGTCTGGAAGCGCTGCCGGATGAGGACTCATCCGATGCCCTTCCAGCTCCCAGTTCGCCGATCGAACCTGAACGGTACCGCTATCTCGAATTGATTCGACAGACGTTGAAGCGTGCGGTTGCGCACCTGCCGCCGCGAGACCGTCTCCGGCTGGCCTGTTACTATGCGCAGGAACTGACGCTCGCGGAAACGGGTCGCCTGCTCGGCGAGCACGAAGCCACCTCCTCTCGTCAGCTCGCACGCACACGCAGGGCGATCAGGGACGACGTGGAACGGCAGCTGGTGGAATACGGGCTGACAGACGTCGAGGTGGCGCAGTGCTTTGCATCTGTCTCCCAGGACGCGGGTCCGCTCGACCTGAAGCAGATACTCGACGTTGGCTCCGGGCGCAAGGAATCCGCGCCCGATCGTTCCAGTTAAGAGGACGGCACTGTGGACACCTCGCGTGAACGGGACCAGTCGATCGAACGGTTGCTTCGGCAGTCGCTCCAGACGCCGCGACCTGACGGCGCGACGGACTCGTGTCTCGATGCTGAGACGCTCGCAGCCTGGATCGACGGCGGCCTGTCCGGCGCTGCACTCGAGATGGCGCAGACCCACGTGGCGGACTGCGCTCGCTGCCAGTCCATGGTTGGGGCCATGGCTCGGACCAACGCAGTTGTCGCGCAGCCGGAACCGGAACGAGGCCTGCGCCCGTGGCTTCCGTGGCTTGTGCCTCTGACCGCGGCCGCGGCCGCAGTCGTGTTGTGGGTCGCTGTCCCTGGTGATTTGAGTACTCCTCAACGCCCCGCGGAGGAAGTACAGACGCAAACCGCCAAAACGAACGCGCAGCAGCCCGCGTCGCTCGGCAACCAGCCTCAAGCGTCAGCCGCGAGAACGGAAACGGGGGCTGCATCGTCTGCCGACAAGAAAGCCGAGACCCAGGCCGTTGCGCCGGAATTGCGCAAAGAGATCGGACGGCTCGAGGCCGACCGCCTGCAACGACAGGATGCAGCCGCGGCTCCAGCCGTTGCCCTTCGATCGGCCCCAGCCGCGGCCACACCACCGGCTGCAGTCGCAGCGGAAGCCTCGGCTCCGGCGGCGGCCGCACCACCAGCTGCGCCTACAGCGGAGGGGGCGCGCCTGGCACGGTCGGCCAACGGCGTTGTCGGAACGATCACTGGCGCAAACCAGATCGTGTCGCCCAATCCATCGATTCGCTGGCGCATTGCCGGATCCGTCGTGGAACACTCCACCGACGGTGGTTCCAGTTGGGCCGCCGTGCCCACGGGCATCGCGGCCGAACTCACGGCCGGCGCTGCGCCATCAACGTTAGTGTGCTGGCTGGTTGGTCGCGGCGGAGTGGTATTGCTCACGACCGACGGCCGCACCTGGCGGCGCGTGGCGTTTCCCGAGATCACGGATCTGTCAGCCGTGAGGGCCACAGACGCCCGCACGGCGTCAGTCTCGACCGCAGACGGCCGAATTCTCACCACATCGGACGGCGGCGTCACCTGGGAACGGCGCTAAGCGCTTTTATCGACGGGCCACGGAGTCGCGGAGACACGGAGCAAAAACGTGAAATCCTCCGTGTGTTCGTGTCTCCGTGGCTACGTGGGAGTGAAGACAACCGTCCTCGCAAGAAATCTCGATGGCTCCGTTCTAAGGACAGAAGGAGCCATCACATGTCTGCACGATTCTGGTTTGCGCCGTTCATTCTCGCCATCACCGCCATAGCGCCCGTCCACCCGGCCTCCCCGCCATCGGCCGCGCCGGCGGCGGCACAGGATCCGGCAACGACGACTACGCTCGACGACCAGGCGGAACTGGCCGTCACGATTTACAACTCGGACATCGCACTCGTGCGAGACGTTCGCAATCTCCAGATCGCGCGCGGGACGTCGGATCTGCACTTCATGGACATCGCCGCCACCGTGAACCCCGCGACAGTACACTTTCGATCGTTGACCGAGCCGTCGCGCGTCAGCGTTGTCGAACAGAACTACGAGTACGACCTCCTTGAGCCCGAAAAGCTCCTACGGAAGTACGTCGGCCGCGAGGTCACGCTCGTGCGAACGCGGTACGAGGGAAACACGACGCGTGACGAGGAAGTGAAAGCGCGTCTGCTCAGTTACAACAACGCGCCCATCTGGGAGATCGGCGGTGAAATCGTGACCGGCATGCCGGCCAGTCACATCAAGTTTCCCGAGTTGCCGGGAAATCTGTATTCACGGCCCACGCTGATCTGGACTCTCGACAACACTGGAGGAACGCGGCACCGCGTTGAAGCATCGTACTTGGCGGGCAAGCTCTCGTGGAACGCGGACTACGTCCTGACCGTCGCGCGCGACGACAAGACAGCCGACGTCGACGGCTGGGTAACAGTCGTCAACGGGAGCGGGACCTCGTTCAAGAACGCGAAGCTTCAGCTTGTCGCGGGAGACCTGAACCGCGTGAGGCAGGCGATCGGCCGGATGGAAATGGATGCGATGCGTAAGAGCGTCAACGAAGCCGCGGCGCCGGCGATGTCTCAGGAGGCTTTCTCGGACTACCACCTCTACACACTCGCTCGAAAGACCACGGTCAACAACAGCGAGACGAAGCAGGTGAGCATGCTGGGGGCAACGGCGTTCCCCGTGCAGAAGCGTTACGTGGTCGAAGGCCAGGCGTTTTACTACCACAACGCCCAGCATCCGGGCGCGCCGATCAAGGACGTGGTGCAGGTGTTCTACCAGTTCAAGAACGAAGAGAAGGCCGGACTCGGCATGCCGATGCCGTCGGGGACCGTGCGCGTGTATCAGTCCGACTCCAAGGGCGGCGTACAGTTCGTCGGCGAAGACCGGATCGACCATACGCCGAAGGACGAGGCGATCAACCTCAAGATCGGGAACGCATTCGATGTCGTGTGCGAGCGAAAGCAGACAGACTTCCAGAAAATCGCGGGCAACACGTACGAGGTCGAGTACGAGGTCACGCTACGCAACCACAAGACCACGCCGGTCTCGATCGAGGTGAACGAGCCGATTGGCGGCACGTGGCGCATGCTGCAGTCATCGCACACCTGGGAGAAAACCTCGGCGTGGGCGGCGCAGTTCGCGGTGCCGGTCAGCGCGGATAGCGCCGTGACGTTGAAGTACCGAGTTCGAGTGACCTACTAACGCAGGTCCGAAAGGACCCTACAAAGCCGGGCCGGCAGATTGACGCCGCCAGGCCGGTAGCCGACACTGAGATCGTGACGACGAACCAGGCGGTTGTCGACAGGCCCGTGAACAGACCGGGGCAGGTGCTGTTCGCGAGCCTGATCGGCACGACGATTGAGTTTTTCGACTTCTACATTTACGCGACTGCGGCAGTCCTCGTCTTCCCACTCTTGTTCTTCCCGGCATCCGATCCTGCGTCGGCCAGGCTCGCGTCGCTCGCGACGTTCGCGATTGCGTTCGTCGCGCGCCCGATTGGCTCGGCGCTCTTCGGCCACTTCGGCGACCGGATCGGCCGCAAGACGACGCTGGTCGCCGCGCTGCTGACAATGGGCATCTCCACGGTGTCCATTGGCCTCCTCCCGACGTACACCACGATCGGCGTCGCAGCGCCGGCGCTCCTCGCGCTCTGCCGCTTCGGCCAGGGCCTTGGCCTTGGCGGCGAATGGGGCGGCGCCGTGCTGCTGGCGATCGAGAACGCGCCTCCAGGAAAACGGGCGTGGTACGGCATGTTCCCGCAGCTCGGCGCGCCAATCGGCTTCTTCCTGTCGGGCGGCGTGTTCCTCGTGCTTTCCAGGTGGCTGACCAACGAGCAGTTCTTTGCCTATGGGTGGCGCATTCCGTTTCTGGCCAGCGCCGCGCTGGTGCTGGTCGGACTCTACGTGCGGCTCACGATCACCGAGACTCCGGTCTTCCGCGAAGCGCTGAACCGCAAGGAGCGCGTGAAAGTGCCGATGCTCGTCGTGTTCCAGGACCACCCGGGGGCGCTCGTGAAGGGCATCCTGACGTCGCTCGCCACGTTCGTGCTCTTCTACTTGATGACGGTGTTCGCGCTGTCCTGGGGCACGACCGCTCTCGGCTACAGCCGCGAAACCTTCCTGCTGATACAGCTCTTCGGCATCGTGTTTTTCGCGCTGACCATTCCACTCAGCGCCATCATCGCGGAGCGCGGGCGCAAACGGGCGCTTCTCGGGGTCACGATCGCGATCGGCGCGTTCGGCCTGGTCATGGCGCCGATGCTCAGCGCCGGGACGACGGGCGCGATGACGGCGATGGCGCTTGGCCTCGGGCTGATGGGGCTCACTTACGGCCCGCTCGGCACCGTGCTGTCGGAGATGTTCCCCACGGCAATCCGGTACACCGGCAGCTCGCTGACCTTCAATTTCGCAGGGATTTTTGGCGCGTCGCTCGCGCCGTATATCGCTACGTACCTGGCCAACACGTACGGTCTTCAATACGTGGGCTATTACCTGGTCGCAGCTGCCGGGTTAACGTTAATCGGCCTTCTTGGCACCCGCGAGACCAAGGACGATCACCTCTAGGCCTCCTCCGTCTTCCCTCTTGCGTCCGGCGGCGTCTCATGCCACCCTTCCGCCCGCCGGGAGGACATGATGAGCAATCTCACGCGAAGGCGGAACGTCGTTGTCGGGGCTGGATTCGGCGCACTCCTCGTAATCCTTGCCGTCGGCCAGACGGTGCTCGAAAAAACTGCGGCCGCGCAGAGCAAGGCCGGCGTCCAGGCGCCGAGGTTCGAAGTGGACCCGCTGTGGCCGAAGCCGCTGCCGAACCACTGGATTCTGGGATCCGCGATCGGCGTCTGGGTGGACGCGGACGATCACATCTGGATCATCCATCGAAGTTCTGCGACGCTCGGCAACAACGAAAAACCGCTCGAGATGGGGACGGGTGAATGCTGCGCGGGCGCGCCACCGGTCCTCGAGTTCGACCAGGCCGGCAACCTGCTGCGGCACTGGGGCGGACCGGGCGCGGGGTACGAATGGCCTGATTCGAACCACGGGATTTTCATCGACCACAAGGGCAACGTCTGGATAGGCGGCAACGGCGGCCCGGACTCGCACGTCCTGAAGTTCACCAAGGATGGCAAGTTCCTGATGCAGTCCGGTAAGAAGGGCGCGCGCCGCAAGGCGGGCGCGACAGCGGGCGGCAATGAGGGCGACGTCGCGGGCTTCGTCGGAGGCAGCAACGATGAAGTGAGCTTCGGACGCGTCGCGAAGATTTTCGTCGACGCAAAGGCAAACGAGGCGTACATCGCGGACGGCTACCTCAATAAACGCGTCGCGGTGCTCGACGCCGACACCGGCAAGCTCAAGCGATTCTGGGGCGCCTACGGCAACAAGCCCGATGACACGCCGCTGCCGGCCTACGATCCGGCCGCGCCTCCCGCGCAGCAGTTCCGTAACCCCGTGCACTGCGCCGATATGTCCGTCGATCGCCTGCTGTATGTCTGCGACCGCGTTGGCGACCGGCTCCAGGTGTTTACGCCCGAGGGCAAGTTCGTCAAGGAAGCGTTTTTCGCGAAGAACACGAAGAACGCGGGCTCGGTCTGGGACATCGCATTCTCAAAAGACCCGCAGCAGAAGTACATCTTCATGGCGGACGGTGTGAACGAGAAAGTGAAAGTGGTCGATCGTCAGACGCTGCAGGAGGTGACGACGTTCGGGGATGGCGGCCGTCAGCCCGGGCAGTTCTACGGCGTGCACAGCATCGCGATCGACTCGAAGGGAAACCTCTACACGACCGAAACGTACGAAGGTAAACGCCTTCAGAAGTTCGTGTACAAAGGGATGGCGGCCGTGACCAAGGCGAACCAGGGAACGACCTGGCCCGGCACACGATAATCACCTCAGGCCACGGGTCCTATGAAGACCAGTAGGCGGCGCGGACCCTTTGGGTCCGCGCTGCGACACGCATTGCTCCTGGTCGCGCTCGTCTTTCCAGCGGCCCGCCTCTCCGCTCACGACATCCCGAGGGACGTAACGGTACAGGCGTTCGCCAAGCCGGAAGGCCGGACGATGCGGCTGCTCATGCGCGTGCCGCTCAAGGCGATCATGGACATCGAGTTCCCCCGCCGCGAGCGCGATTACGTAGACCTGACGCGAGTCGATCAGGCCCTCCGTGATGCGGCGACGGTCTGGCTGTCGAACAAGATCGAGATCTACGAAGGCGACACGCTTCTTGAAAATCCGCGGATCGTGTCCACTCGTATGTCGCTGGAGTCGGATCGATCCTTCGGCGCCTACGAGGACGCGCTCGCGCACGTCACCGGCCCCACGCTGCCGGCGGACACCACGATTTTCTGGGAACAAGGACTGCTCGACGTGCTCTTCGAGTACCCAATTCAGTCCGATCGATCGCGTTTCTCGATCCACGCGGCGTTCGATCGGCTCGCGCTGTCGGTCATCACGGCGCTACGTTTTCTGCCTCCTGGCGGCGTCGTCCGCGCATACGAGCTCCCAGGCGATGCCGGACTGATCAGGCTCGATCCGCGATGGCACCAGGCGGCGATGCGCTTCGTCGGCCTCGGCTTCTTCCATATCCTGGACGGCATCGACCACCTGTTGTTCCTGCTGTGCCTCGTGATCCCCTTCCGCCGAGCGCGCGCGCTCATTCCGATCGTCACCTCGTTCACCGTCGCGCACTCAATTACCCTTATCGCGTCAGCCTACAACTACGCGCCAAACGCGCTCTGGTTTCCACCGCTCATCGAGACGCTCATCGCGATGTCCATCGTGTACATGGCGCTGGAGAATATCGTGGCTGCCCGGCTGGCTCGACGGTGGATCATCACGTTCCTGTTCGGCCTCGTCCACGGATTCGGATTCTCATTTGGCCTCGAGCACACGCTGCAGTTCGCTGGCTCGCACCTGCTGACATCGCTGCTGTCGTTCAACGTAGGCGTTGAGCTGGGCCAGCTTCTCGTCCTCGCACTGCTTGTTCCCGCCCTCGAAGTCCTGTTCCGGTTCGTCGTTGCAGAACGAATGGGCACCATCATTCTCTCGGCACTCATCACCCATACCGGCTTGCACTGGATGGCCGAACGCTTCGGCGTGTTGCGGCAGTTTCCGTGGCCCACGGTGACCGCCGCCGGCCTCGCGGGCGGCGTTCGGTGGCTGACGATCATCGTCGCTCTCGCAGCGATCACGTGGCTCGTCTTCGTCCTGACGCAACGTTCATCGAGGCCGGGCGCGGGCGAGACGGCGGTCGGCGCCGAGAAATAGGCGGCGCGGCGCGCCGCGCCCTCATCTCTCATGCTGTGGGTTCTCGTCCCCGGGCTCATAGCCGTTGTGCTCGCGCACACGGCGCCATTTCCGTTCCTGCTCGAGAAGTTCGCGCCGTCGCGATCGCTGTGGAGAATGCCGCGCGACGCGACCGCGCAACCGACCGTCTATCTGACGTTCGATGATGGCCCCAACCCGACAGCGACGCCCGAGCTCCTCGACGTGCTGCGCGACACAGGCGCCCGCGCGACGTTCTTCCTCATTGACGCGCACATTACCGACGCAACCGCGAGCCTCGTGCGGCGGATGTTCGACGAAGGGCACGGCGTCGCGCTGCACTCGGACAGCCGCGCCTTGATGGTCATGACGCCCGACGATCTCGCGGCGCTGCTGGTCCGCAATGCGGATCGCATTGAGCTTCTTGCCGGGCAGCGGCCGTGCCCGCTATTCAGGCCGCACGCAGGCTGGCGCAGCGGCGCGATGTACGAGGCGCTGATCAAGATGGATTACAGGCTCGTCGGATGGACGTGGGGCCTGTGGGACTGGAATTGGTACCGTGCTCGGGAGGCGGAGGGGCTCGCGCAGCGACTCACGCGCCGCGTATCCGACGGTGACATTGTCGTGATGCACGACGGCCACCACGTGAACCCTGGCGCCGACCGCAGGTATGCCGTCGAGGCGACACGCCTGCTGGTTCCGGCGCTCAGGGCGCGCGGCTACCGGTTCGATGCCCTTTGCGGCACCCGCAGTAGCTAGTTGTTCCCTTTCATCGTCGCGTAGACCTGCGCGATGTGGATCTTGGGCTGGGCGTCATACCGTTCCCAGGCCTTGTACTCGGGAAAGCTCAGCGACTGCTGAATCTCCGTGAGACTCTTCCCCGCACCGATGCCCGCCCCGACCCCGGTGGACAACTTTTCGAGGTACTGCCGCAGTGCGGTGACGTCTTCCTTCCTGCCACTGAGTGCATGCCCGGTCGCGGCGATATCGAAGTCAAGCTTCTCGACGGTGCGGAGTGCGTCTATCCACGAGCCCACCGTCGGGAGCACCGCTCCGGGGAACCGCTTCGCCTGAACGATGTCCGCGCTGAAGATGACTCGCTCCGCTGGAAAATGCAGTACGGACGAGTCCGAGGCGTGCGCCATGCCGGTGTGCACCATCACCACGGTCTTGCCGCCGAGCGTCACCGTATGCCGATCGGAATACGTCGTTGTCGGGGGGTGCACATCATTGAGCGCCCCGCGTTCGATTTCAGCTCCACTCAACGCGCCGTCCTTGTTGGCATCCGTCAACACGAAATTCGGCTGGAGGTTCGCCGGAGCCTCGGCACGCTCGATGCGACCGTTGCCGTTGGCGTCCGCGCCGCGCACGGCCTGCGGCAGCGGAAGATTGCCCGCGGGCAGCGTCAGTGCCTCCGGCATGTTCGCGTGAGCAACGAACTGGGCGGTGTCGGCGAAGACCGCGCCTCCCGAGGCGTGATCCCAGTCGTGATGCGTGTAGAGCACGTACCGAACGGGACGGTTGAATCGCCGCTGGAGCTCGGTCTTGAGCCACGTCGAAAAATCCCGGTTGATGGGATCCGACATGATGATCCCCTCTGGGGTCACCAGGAACACGGTGTAGTGGTTGTCGTTCTGCGCGCGGTACAGATCCGGAGCGATGTTGACGATTCCGCGTGGCGGCGCGGCCTGCTGCGCCGAAGCGCTGCTGACAATGCCAAACGCAAGGGTACCAAGCAGCGCTGCGCTCAGAGTGAGGTGCTTCATATCGGCCTCTCGATTGTAGTGGTCGCCACCCCTTAGTATGGACCACACGGTGTTCTCACGATCGTCCCACGGCCGTCTGACCGATCGCGACCTCGGTCGCTTTTGCACCGACACGCTGTTCGACCGCGTGGCGCGGGCCGTCTGCCACGCGGGATGCCTGCCGCGCAAAGAGCTGTATGAAGCGTGGGAAGTGGCGCGCCGCGTCCGGCGGCTCTTTCGAGGGGGCCGCGTGATCGACGTCGGCGGCGGACACGGACTGCTCGCCCACGTGATGTTGCTCCTGGACGACTCTTCACCCGACGCCGTGGTTGTCGATAAGACACTGCCGCCCTCGAGCGCCAAACTGCATGACGTGCTCGTTGACGCGTGGCCGCGGCTGTCCGGGCGGGTGACATTCGTGGCGAGCCCCCTCGAGGGCGCGGACATTCATGCCTCCGACGTTGTCGTTTCGAGCCACGCGTGCGGTGACCTGACGGATCGAGTGCTCGAACGCGCGGCGGCCGCGCGCGCCCGCGTCGCCGTGCTGCCGTGCTGTCACGACCTCGCGAAGACCGACGGCGGTGGATTGTCAGGATGGGTCGACGGCTCGCTCGCCATCGACATCATGCGTGCGCTACGTCTCGAGCAACACGGCTACCGGATCTGGACGCAGGCGATTCCAGGCGACATCACACCGAAGAACCGGTTGCTGATTGGCGCCCCCGTCGTGAGAGACGCGTCTACTCCCTGATGACGACCCTGTTGCCCGACTGAAGAGACTCGCGCACCACCTGCTCTCTGCCGGTGGGCCACGTCACTTTGATGGAGTCTGCCTGTGTCGCGCTGCCGAGACCGAAGTACAGCGGCATCACGCTCTGGGCAAGATAGCCGGACTTTCCGTCGTTCACCTGCACCTGCGCACGTCCCCCCGCCTGCACGGTGACGACCGCGCCGATCGCATCGCGATTTGAGCGCTGCCCGACGAGCTGCACTGTAAGGAAATGCACAGGACCGCGCGAGGCGAGGTCGCTCATCAAGACCTGCGGCACGCCGCCGTAATTGTTCGTGACCACGTCGAGATCGCCGTCGTTGTCGAAATCGGCAATGACGGCGGAACGACTGGCACGGGCAGCCCAGACGGTCACATGGCCGTGACGAGCCGCCACCTGGCCCCGTTCGCTGGGGCTGCGGAGGTCGTTCGTCATATGAGGCCTGATCTCTCCCTGACAGATGTCCTGCATCACGTCGCTTCCGTCGCAATCCAGCTCGAACCATGGTTGCGTGACGTCGCGACGGGGCTCCACGCCAAGAATGAACTCGGCATCGGCGAACCGTTTGCCTCCGTCGTTCAGAAGCACGTTGTTGCCCGCATAGCGGAATGGATAGTTCATGCCGGCACCGATGACGAGATCGGGCCAGCCGTCGGCGTTGAGATCGCCGGCACTCGGTCCCCAGGGCCAGCCAGTCTCGACGTTGGCGGCGTCCGACAGCTCGTCGAATTTTCCGCCGCCCCGATTGGTGAACAGCGCATTCCCGAGGACATGGTTTCCATCGGTCGCGAGGAACCGCGGCGGGAACATCGTGGCCGGATCGTGCTTCTTCTTTTCCTCTTCGGGCAGCAGGTTGGTCGCCATGTCCGTGTGCATGTCGGTGACGAACAGGTCGAGCCGGCCGTCGCCGTTCCAGTCGAGGACCTTCACGCCCATCGCCCCCCAGGGTGTGGCGGGAAAGATCTTCCGACCGATCTTTTCAAAGCGGCCAGCCCCGCGGTTCTGCCACAGCTCGTCGTGCCCCTGCATGGACGGGACGTACAGGTCCGGACGGCCATCGGCGTCGTAGTCGAACGCCGTCGCGTCGCCTGACCACGCCGAGTGCACCAGTCCCGAAGGCGTCGTGACATTGGCGAACCTGGCGCCGCCGACGTTGTGATAGAGAATCGAGACCTCGGAACGCTCAGCGTGCAGATGGCCGGCGAACGCATCGCCGAAACTCCTCCACAAGCCGTCGGGGTAGCGCTCCTCCTGCGTGTACTTGCCGACGTTGGTGACAAACAGGTCGAGCAGTCCATCTCCGTCATAGTCGAAGAACACCGAGCCGGATGAATGCCCGCCCGTGCCCCCAACGCCCGCATCCGCGGTGACGTTGGTAAACGTCCCGTGGCCATCGTTGAGGAAAAGAAGATTTCCCTCACGCACTGCGGTCACGAAGAGGTCCGCATCGCCATCGTTGTCGATGTCCGCAAACGACGCGCCGACACAGGCGCGATCGCCAACGGCGACGCCGGCGCGCGCCGTGATGTCCTCGAAGCGACCGCCTCCCAGGTTGCGATACAGGGCGTTCGGTGCCGCCTGGTTGACGAAGAACAGATCCAACGCGCCATCTCCATCCACGTCCGCCACGGCTACCGCGGTGCCGTGGTCGTAATGGGTGGCCCTGTAGTACTTGCCCAGGTCCATGCTGTTTACGAGGCGGGCGGTGATCCCGCTCGCGTCAACCCCATCCGCGAACTGGAAGTTGTGAGGCGCTGAAATCGATGCGGCCGAGGCAAGCTGCGCCGAACGGCGACCCGCGACCCAATCCGGACGTGCAACGTCGGCTGGAACGTAGACGTTCGTAGACGAAAGGACCGCAACGGGTGCTGACGCCAGCGGCTGACGGCGGAAAACGGCAACGCTCGCCAGTCCCACCACGACCGCGACGGCAATCAGCCCGGTGACTTTGTACGGGCGCCCACTCCTGCTCATTGATTCATTTCCCTCGCTCGTTCGTGCATCCACACCCGATACGCCGCCGCATCTTCCACGACGAGCCAGCCGCGCGTCTTGTCGGTATGCGGCCGCCCGCAGAGCTCGTCGCCGCGGACGTCGTAACGGCCCGCGCGATCGGCCCGGAAGTGCAGCTCCGACGGGAGATCCGGCGCAGCGAAATCGCGCAGCCCGAGCTGGGGTAGGGCGAAATCGGCGATATAGGTCCGACTGGCAAGCCGCAACGTCACATCGGCACCAATCGGGACATGGACTTCACGACCGGTCGCGACCTGCATCGCGCCTTCGGAGGGTTGCTGAAGAAGGTAGGATGCTCGCCAGCTGGTCTCTTCCGCCGTCAGCTGTACATCAACAACGTCAAGGCGCACGTCGGGATCGGTCCCGCACCCGGCCAATGCCGAAGCCGAAGCCAGAAGAAGCGCGAAGGCGCGGAACAGATGCACGGGGGGCCCGATTATGACATTCCTCCGGGGCTCGAGAGGAGGCCGCACTCTTGACTTGGCCCGGCGGAACCGGCACAGTTCGCGCGGAGCTTCCATGAAGAAACCTCTCCTGCTTCTGTTTCTCGCTGTGATCTGTTCGGCAATCGACCTTCGGGCACAGGACGCGCGGGCCGTCCTCGATGCCGCCGCGGCGGCTCTCGGTGCCGCCAACCTGCGGTCGCTCGAGTTTTCGGGGAGAGGAACCGACGGCATCTTCGGCCAGCCGTACGACGGCAATTCGCCGTGGCCACGCTTCAGCGTGCCGAACCTGACGATGACCATCGATTTCGCCACGCCGGCCATGCGTGACGACCGCAGGCGCCAGCAACTGCAGAATCCGCCGCTCGGGGGCGGCTTCCAGCCACTCATCGGCGAGCTGCGCCAGACCTGGCTTCTGAGTGGCGGGTACGCTTGGGACATGGTCGGCCAAAACGCCGTGCCGGCGGCGCCCGAACGTGATTTTCGATCCGCGGTCGATGGACGGCTGGCGCAGATCTGGCTGACGCCCCAGGGATTCGTCAAGGCAGCCTTGGCCAACGGTGCGACGGCACGGACAGAGACCATCCGTGGCGCAAAAAAAACGATCGTGTCATTCACGGGTCCCAACAAGATGAAGTTCGAAGGCGTCATCGGCGATCAGAATCTTGTCGAAGGGATCGAGACGTGGTTCGGGAGCCCCGTACTTGGCGACACGAAACTCGAAGCCGTGTTCAGCGGTTACAAGGACTTCGGCGGCGTGAAGTTCCCGACGCGCATCGTCCAGCGCAATGGCGGGTACCCAGTACTCGACCTAACCGTGACCGAGGTCAAGCCCAACGCGGCCGTGACGATCGACGTGCCTGCAAACATCCGACAGGCGGCGGCACCAGCTTCCGAGAGGCTCCAGGGGGAGAAGGTGTCGGACGGTGTGTGGTTGTTCCCCGGCGGCGCGAAGAGCATTGCCATCGAGTTCAGGGATCACATCGTCGTCGTCGACGCGCCCGAAACGGAGGCTCGATCGATCCTGGTGATCGACGCGATCAAACGGGCCATCCCAGGCAAGCCGATTCGATATCTGATCAATACGCATCACCACTTCGACCACTCCGGCGGACTGCGGACCTACGCGGCCGAGGGCGCGACGATCATCACGCAGCAGGCGAATGTTGCCTTCTACCAGAATGCATGGCGCAACCCCCGGACGATCAATCCTGACCGGCTGGCGCAATCCGGCCGCACGCCGGTGTTTGAGGGGGTGACGGGAAGCCGCGTGATGGCAGACGGTACGCGCGACCTGAACATCTATCACTACGCCGGCAACATGCACAACATCGGGATGCTGATGGTGTACCTGCCGCGC
>Ga0137452_1000194_pt1 | contig 18093 bp, 30 predicted proteins | sample EasRivERMGT513_2_FD_102312 | JGI IMG/M metagenome (GOLD analysis project Ga0137452, IMG submission 102312) | Soil microbial communities from meander-bound floodplain in the East River, Colorado, USA - East River MetaG ERMGT513_2 | ecosystem: Environmental > Terrestrial > Soil > Floodplain ...
CGACGGCGGGTAGCCCGCTCGGGGACACCCGGGCGGGACACGATCAGCTGCTGCTCGCAGAACGCCAGCAGCGCGGCCAGATAGCGCAGGATGCGCTCGGTGGCGTACTGGTCCCCCTTGGTGACCTTGAGGGCGGCGGCCTCGGCCCAGGTCTGGCCGTACTGCCAGGGGACCGAGACCGGCGCGTTCACGCCATCGTCCAGCCGCAGCCAGCCGATGACGTGCAGGCCGCGCTCACCCTGGTTGTTACGCCAGGGACGCCAGGACAGGTAGACGACCGGACCGGCCGAGATCAGCGTGTCCGTCGCTTCGCTGGGCAGGCCAGCATGGATCGGATACGGCTCCTGCAGCACCAGGAAACCGCTGGGGGTCGGCAGCTGCTCGGGCTGCACCGTCACCTCAGGGATGCTGTCGGCCGTCTCGGCCAGGATACGGCAGACCGACCGCGAGACGAAGCCAACTTCAGCGTCGGACACGCTCTTGTAGGTGAGATCCACCAGCTTGGTCGCCTCTTCGAGGGACAGGTTCGTCTTCCCATCCCGGTACTGGAGCGTCCGGGTGGCGTGTTCGCGCAGGCCGGGCGTCAAGAGCGAGCGGTACAGCTTGTCGCGCTCGTCCAGCGCCCGCGAGTAGGTGCCAGCCTCGGTGAATGGGCGATCTCGCACCGGCAGCGCCTGCCTCGGTCCGCTGCGGCGCTGACGGAAGCCCTGGTGGATGATCGCCAGCGATCCCTTGACCTGGGTGGGGGCCAGCGTCCCGTCTGGATGCAGGCGGTTCAGGTTCTTCTGGGAGCGCGTGACCAGGGCGTCCCACGCGCCATTCTCGATCAGGGTGGAGCAGACCTCGCAGGCGGCCCAGTCGCCGTCGGAGTGCCAGCCCTGAAGGGCCGGCACGTCCAGGCTGAAGTCCGGGCAAGGGTAGCGCCAGCGCGTCTCGTGGTTCGAGCAAAAATCGCAGCGCGTGGGCGGGGCCTCGAATTCAGGCATCGTGTCTCCTCAGGGGTGCGGGCTGCCCGACGGCGGGCAGCCCGACTAGGGGATGGGCCTAAGCTTCAAGCTAAGCCTGAACGCTTGACTACTCCTCACGGGTGTGGTCCGGCCCCAGCGACCGTACGCGGATGATCACCTCAGCCTGGAAGCCACAGGACAGTCCGACCGGGATCGTCCACTGCTCGCCGGCCTGCACCGCACGAATGTCGTGCAGGCCAAACACCAGTTCCTCCAACACCGGCTCGATGTCCTTGCGGAGCAGGTGCACCTTGACGCTCTGAATGCTGCCGTGGTGGTCGATCTCCTGGAAGGCGAGCGCGTCCAGCACCTTGCGGAGTTCAGACTCGCTGAACTCCCGGTCGTGTTCATCAGCGTGTTGAGTCATCAGGGGTCTCCTTCTCTGGTGGTTGTTCGATGACGCCCAGCTTGCTGAGCGCCTCCATGGTGGCGCGCGGGAGGGTCACCTGACCGCCCCGCCCCAGCAGCCCCTCCGGGCGGTACATGGTCGTCCTGAGGACGCCTTCAGACAGCACCAGGGTCCGACCAGTAGGAGAGGCCAGACGGATCACCGTCTGGCCTCCCTCTGTCGTGCAATTCACGCGCAGCGTGACCGTTTCCCTATGCGCCATGGGGGTTTACTCCTCCCGTGCGCTGATCGGGGCCAGCATCCGGCCGTGGTTAGCCAGGGCCACGGCGAACTGGTAGCCGCAGCCCAGGCCGCAGAAGTGGCCGTCGTGGTAGCCGCCCGGCTTCGCACTCTTCTGGACGCGTTCGACCACCTCGCGCGGCCCCGTGCCGTAGGCGTCACAGGCGTTACAGATGTAGTGCCTGTCGAACTTTGTGGTCCTGTTGGTGCTGTGCTGCTTGAGGTCGGTGGAGCCGCAGCGCTTGCACTTCTGGGCCTCCAGGTAGCGCCAGACGGTCTCGTACTTGTGGCGCAACGGTCGCCCGCACCACTTGCAGGTGTCTGCGTAGTTGGTCGCCCCGAAGGGCTGAAAAGCTGACATGGAATCTCCTCTCACGCCGAAAGCCCCCGTCCCAGAAGGGACGGGGGCTGGTGCAGATCACACGCGCGAGTGCGTCAGATCAAGGACTAGTGTCGTCCGTTCTTGACCAGCTTGAGGAGCGTCCCCGCAGCATTGATCAACAACTCCAACTCTCGGTCCTGCTGCTGCTGGGTAAGGATCTGCACGGGGTCGGTCAGCGAGCGCGCCCACGGCACGCCGACGGCGCTCTGGTAGCGTCGAAGCCTGACGTTGAGACCGTGCACGAACCGGTAGCGGCTCTCGGCTATCCGCTCCGGATCGAAGGTGAAGATGTAGCCATCATTGCCCGACCAGAGCGGGACATCAAAGCCGCCGTTGATGGCGTCCTTGGCGACGGCGATGGCCGGGTAAATCAGCGCCCGCGCACAGCCTTCCTCGTAAGCTAACTGCGGGGCTGCCTTGGGGGGCTGCCCATCCCCCTCCCTCGGGATGCGCGGCAGGATCCGCATGGCGCGTATCGTGTCTGCGTACCGGTACGCCCCCTTCGTCCCCCGCTTTCGATTGTGTTCATCCGCCACCCGCTGCAGGATCTCCTCCATCGTGGGTTCGCCGCCGGCTATGGGCAAGGGGTTCCAGTTTCTCCGGGGTCTCGCGTAGGTCACGGCTTCTCCTCTAACGCCTTCCGAGCGTCTCTTCTAGGAATCCATCCAGGTCGCTCTTGCCAGTGGTCGTGAACACCTCCAGTCGGTCGAGTGCAGCGCGCGCACGCTCGACCGACAACGTGATCCAGTAGCGGTCATCTTCGCCGGCCTGCCCGAGGCGCGGCGTGAGGGAGACGATGGTCTGCACGAACGTCTCGGTGTCAGCAGCGAACCGACGGCACGCCGCTTCAACGTCCAGGGCGGCGACGTTCTGATCGATCCGCTTCAAGATCGGATCGCTCTCGGTCCGTTGCTCACGCTGCTGCTCGCGGATCTTGTGCGCACCGTCCATCAGGTTCCCGACCACCTGCGCGGTCGGGGTCGTCATCCTGGCAACTTCCTGCACGATGGCCGGATCGGCGGCGAGTTGAGCGAACGCATCGCGCTTGACTTCAGGTGACGCGTGCTGCATTCCTTGGCGGATATCGCTTGCCGCCAGTCGTTCGCGCAACGACCCGCGCGTGGATTCGAGGATGGTTTCGTACGCCTCGGCCCACACCGGCAAGTCACCACCTGGTGACGCCTCGATGGCTTCTTTCCAGACACGACGGTAGCGCTGGCCCGTGGTCTCGGCAAACCGGCGGCCCGATGCGGCCCGCACATCCGCGCTCCAGCGCGCCATCGTTACCTGCTCCGGACGGCGGGCCTCATCCGCGCTGTACGTGTTCTCAAAGGTCAGTCGCGCCAGTTCCCAGTTGGCATTCTCGCCCACCTTCAGGGCGGCGGCGGCGTGCTGCACGTTCGTCTCGTAGTTCGGCATCGGAACCTCCTTGCGGGCAGTGTATCGGACGAATTACTAGGCCATCAAGTGTGATGTCCGGTCTTGAGATCACGGATGCGACTCAGTGTAGCGTCTTACTCCAGTAGTCTCCTCAGGGGAAAGCCAGACTGCCCAGCCGTGGGCAGTCTGGCAACGGGTGTGTCAGATCGTGATGGGCTGGCGGGCAACCTCCTCCTCGTCCGCCTCAAACTCCAGGTCATCAGCGTCCGCCGCTTGACGGGTGGCGACGGTCCCCAGGTCGTCGTCCTCAAACAGGTCGTCGTCCGCCTGCTCGATGGCGGTCCGGACCGTGAACGCGCTGAGGTCGTCGTCCCAGGCGAGACCGGCCGCGTTCGCCTTCTCGATGGCCTCGACCACCGTCCCGCCGATGGCCGTCCGATCCGCCGGCACGTCCAGATCAGCGAGCGCCAACCGCGCCTCAGCCGCCAGCGCCTGCAACGCATTCGTCGTCACCAACGGATCGCGCTTGGCCGACTCGGTGTTCAGCACCTGCTCCAACGCCGCCAGCTTCGACTCAATCGCCTGGTCGTCGTCCCAGAAGACCATGTTGCGCCACTGCGCGATCAGCCCCTTGAGCGCCGTCGAACTGTTGCGCTCCAGGTAGCCGCCGCGCCCCTGGACGACCTTGAGTGCGCTGGACGCGACCGCCAGCACCTCGGCCTGAATCTGACCGCGAATCTCGGAGAGGAACTGATCAACGCCGCCCTGGATCTTCTGTCGGGCCGACTGCTCCAGCGCCCGTGTCATCGCCCGCTCAGCCTCGCTCATGCGCTGCCAGCGCGCCTGCGCGGACTCATCCTTGACCTGCTGCACCAGCGACGGGAGCGAGAACACGTCCCATTCGTAGGTGAAGCGGGCGCGGATCCGCTCGCGGTCCGGCACCCGCGCCAGGAACGCCTGGGCCTGATCGGCCAGCCAGGCATCCCGATCCGCAAAGTTGGGGATCCGCGTGGCCGCCTCGGTCTGCGCCAGCTGGTTGTAGGTCTTGTTGCACATGCCCAGCCACGCCGCCTGCGCATCGCTGACCAGCTGGTCGTAGTTGGCGATGATCGTCTCGACGTGGTTCAGGTACTTGGTCTTGAGCGCCTCGTTCTCCTCCAGCCAGATCGGGAACCGCTGGACGTGCACCCAGCGGCCCCAGTAGGTCTTGAATGAGTGGCGCTTGAGGCACTCGCGGGCCTCGGACTGGATCGACTCCGGCACCTGGATCGCGATGTTGCGCGGCAGCAGGTAGCGGTGGCCGGGCCGCACGATGCTGTTCAGCTGGTCGGCCTCGGCCTTGTCGCGCGGCTCGATGCCGATATCCCGCAGCGTCAACTGCAGCTGAAACTGCTCCCGGGTCAGGTGGAGATCCACCAGGACGCCGTCCTGGGCAAAGCGGGTCCACCGCGCGTCGTAGGTCCGCACCTCGGTGCCAAGCTGCTCGGTCAGCGCCTCGTTCAGCGCGAGCGCGCTGACGTTCTTCAGGTCAGCGCTCGCCTCGATGGCGTCAGGGGTCAGGTCTGGGGTCGTCATCAGGGGTTCTCCTCAGGTGTGCTAGTGCGCTAGCGCACGCGGTGTGGCATGTCGTAGTCGTCGTCACCGAACAGGTCGTCGTCTTCAGGGTCTGGGTCGGCTGCGGGCGGGCGACCCGCGCTGTTGACCGGGATCGGGTCCACGGTCACGGGAGCCTGGGCCTCCCTCGGGTCGGTCACCCGACCAGAGTTGAAGGCTTGCTCCAGGTGTTTGCACCGCACGAACAGGCGATCTTTGGCCGGCACCCTCGGGTTGCGGCTCCCCATGAACCCAAACGCCGGACAGCTGCACTGGGCCTGCCCATCGTCGTAGACGATCAGGCGGTACTCCAACGGCAGGCCGGTCTGGGGATCCTTACGGGTGGCCGACGTGGCCACCCCACTCCAGATCACCTTCATGACTCGTCCTCGAAGTCGAACAGCCCGTCGTCGTCGGGCGTGGCCTCGATGGCGGTACGGCTGGTCCCGACCGGGGCTGGCTTCCGCTTCGGCAACTGCTTGCCAACCTGATCGCGGTAGCGAGACGGGACCAGCTTGCGGTTGTTGCACGCCTCGATGGCGAGGCGGGTGTGAAACGGAATGTCCGACGTGGCCGCTGCCGTCTCCTCCAGCGCCTCGGCAAACGCCTCGGATGATGGCAACTTGGTGATGCGGGCGATGGCCCGAGCGGCCACCACCAGACCCTCCAATTCGGCCTGGGTCCAGGAGTCGGTCTCCTGACCGATGGCGAATAGTTCCTCCTCACTGAGTGGAGCAACGTCGTGGCGCTTGATCAGCGCGCCCAGCGCCGCCGCCCGCTCATCCGCATCCTGCGGTGGCAGCAACGGTGCCTTGATATCAATCCTTCCTGGGCGCTTCAGCGCCGCGTCGATCTGGTCCGGGCGGTTGGTTGCCCCGACCAGCAGGATCCGCCCACGGTGGCGGGTGTCACTGAGAAACTCCAGCAGCTTGCCGAAGATGTTCGACTCGACCGAGTCCCCACCACCACCGCCACCGCCAGTCACCCGCTTCACCTTCTGGTCAAGTTCATCGATGAAGAGGATGCAAGGCGACAACGCCTCCACGCCCTGGATCGCCTTGCGGAGTTTCTTCTCGCTTTCCCCGACGTACGAGCCTCGGATGTTGTCCGGGGCCATCGAGACGCAGTTGAAGCCGGTCTCGTGGGCTAGGGCGCGAGCGAGGAAGGTCTTGCCCGTGCCGCTGGGGCCGGCGAACAACAGCCCCATCGGGCAGTCACCCCGAAGGTCGGGATCCTTCATCTGGGGCAGCACCCGGTTGGTGAGGAACGACTTGACCAACTCGTGACCGCCGACCATGTCGAACGTCACGTCCGGCTCCAGGATCTCCAGCACCTCCGCGTACTCGGCGGCGATCAACTCGCGCTTGCGGTCCCGCACCAGATCGCGGGAGAGGACGCCACCACGGGCAGCGGCGCGCATGGCGATGTCCTCGATGTGCCGACGATTCAAGCCGGCGGTCTCGTTGGCCAACTCCACCTCGGTCAGCCCGTCCAGGACGGCCTGCCGCTTTGGCAGCGTGCGAGCCACATAGGCCAGCCGCTGGTCGTGGTTGGGAACCGTCACCTCGATGGTGCGGATGCCGGAACTTGCCAGCCGCAGGTCGGGGTGCACCTCCTCCAGGCTCGGGGCCAGGACGATGACGAGGTTCTTCCTCCGGTTGATGTCCAGGTCGGTGCCGGCCCGGTGGGTCAGCGCCAGCAGCGCCCGGTCGCCACCGGCCAGCCGCGCCTTATCCTCGGGCGGGAACACCAGGTCGGCCCGCTCGATGATCACCGCCGCCCGCTTCCTGACTTCCTTGCGCTGCTCCCTCGGGCCAACCAGCCCGACCTGGGCCGCGTCGTCCTCCTCGTCCGCCTGCCGCACGAATTCGATCAGCTTGCTGATCGCGCCAACCGCATCCTGGGGCAGCGGCTCCTGGTCCCCACCGCCAGCGCTTGGGTCAGCAAACGCCGCCCGCACGGCAGCGGTGGTCGGGTCCACCGCCACCGCCTCGATGCCCAGCGCCGCGTCGAAGCGCTGGCGAGCCTCCTTCTGGGCCACCTCGGAGCCGGGGAACGTGATGCCCTGGTCGGGGGCAAAGCTGGCGACGGTGTGGGTGCGGGCCAGCCGCTTCTCCAGGTACTGCCGCAGGGTCAAGTCAGCCGACGGATGCTCAACGTAGTCGAACACGTTGCCGGTCAGGATGAACACGTTGGCCATCCCGGCCAAATGATCCGTCTGCAGGCTGACCCACCAGTCCGGCTGGATCAACTTCTCGGAGAGGGCTTCGAGTCGTTCGAGTTCTGCTGCCATCAGGGGTTCCTCCAGGGTCTTGGGTTGTCCACGAGCGGTCCACCCGCCCGACACCCAGAAAGCCCCTGCACCAATTGGTGCAGGGGCTGGGTGCTAGCTGACCTTAAAGCTGATGCGGCGAGCGTTTCGGATGTGGATGACGGCGTCTCCCAGGTCGTCAGCGTGACGGGTTTGCCGCCGCCAACGCTGGTAGGTCATGTGGTGCACCAACTCCTTCTCCAGACGGTGAAGGTCGGCAAGCACCTCGCGGAGTGAGCGGGCGGGCGTCTCGATGACGCCGCCCTCGGTTGCCTGATCGATCATGGGATCCTCCTTAGTTGCGGCTGCGGCCCAGCAGGCCGACCTTCTGGGTCTTCTCGTGTGAGTGCTTCTCTGGCTCACCCTCCCGCTTGATCGGCGCGCCGTCCGATCCGATCAAGTCCAGCAGTTCGGCCAGGGCGGGGCCGGCGATCTCGAAGGTTGAGCCGTCTGGGCAGACGGCCTGGACTTTCCCGTCATCGCCAAAGATCAAGACCACGTCGAGCATGTCCATGCTTAGCCCCTCCGCACTGGAATCTTCAGCTTGACCACCCGCGAGCCGTTGGCCTGGCGGGTGTCAGACTGGATGGCGAGTTTGCCGTACCGCGATTCGACCGCCTTGACCGTCCGCTGGATCGCCAGCGGGATCGCCAGATCGACGGCCACCTTGACGATGCGGTCCGTGAGGGTCTGCAGGTCGTAGCGGCTCATGCGCGGGCTGGTGGCGGTGATGTCGAAGCGGCTGATGTTGATCGTCAGGTCACCCAGTTGGAGCGCGGCGTACTCGCCAACGCGGTGCTGCACGACGGTTGGCTCGCGGCCCAGCAGGGTCGCGAGGCTGAGGCTCAACGCCTTGAGCGCCTCGGTGCTGGCGAGCAACTCGGTGGTGTGTTCGGCCGCGATCTGCGCGCGGACCAGGGCGACGGTGTTACACGGCACGGGGATCCTCCTAGAGTGACAGGCAGCGGCGCTCGACTTCGATCACCACCAGGGTGAGGTAGAACGAGGCGGTCTGGGCAGCGACCGCCTCGCCAGCCGCGAGCGCCTCGCGAATGGTGGCCGTCGCGCCGGCCACACAGGACACCAACTCGTCGTCAGCCAGACGAGCCACGGCGTTGAACGCCTCAGCCAAGCCGGGGGTGCAGGGGTCGATTCGGGTATCGAACACGGGTTACGCCTCCTCCGCACGAAGCTGGGACCGGATCTGCACCAGCAGCCGTCCCAGCATGTTCTCGCCAACGCCGCCATGCTTGGGGCAGGTGCAGATGCCCCAGTACTGGTCGTGCCAGGTGGTCCGCTCCACTAGTTGCTCGTCGCCGGTCGCCAGCAGACGGGAGCGGTACGGCTCGCGGCTCCAGCGGATCTCCAGCGCCTGCCGCATGACGGCATCCCGCATCTCCAGCCAGCCGTCTCGGAGGGGTGCCGCCCGCCCGAGTCGCTTGGCCTCGGACGGGGTCTTGGCAGCGGCGATGGTGGCGCGGATCTCAGGGTCGGTGGTCTTCGCGGCCTGGAACACATGCTCGACCGTCGGGTAGGTGTTCGTGTCATCGGCATCGAAGCCGGGCAGGCCACCAGGGGCGGTGCCGAAGTTGCAGAACGCCCAGCGCCGCCAGACCTTGCGCTTCTCAGTCATGGACCCTCCTTACACCCGAAAAGCCCCTCACCCTTAGGGTGAGGGGCTGGTGGTCAGCCGCGATCCTGCGCCGCCTTCGCGCTCAGGAATGGGCGGGTGGGGCGGTGGTTGTATTTCCGCCCCGTGTCCTTGAGGGCGTCCCTGCCGATGTCCAAGACGTTCTGGGTGATGTGGGCGTACTCGCGGTCAAGGGAGTTGACGCCCATCGAACCGGTCGCGCCGTTGACCATCCGCTGGATGATGGTGAACAGCGCCTCGTTCTGGTGCCGTAGTTCTGTGACCGTCTCTTGCAGCCCCTCGATGCGCCGGTCACAGACGGCGTGGGTCAGATCGACGTTCGCTAGCATCTCGTTCGCGATGTCGTCGGCGCTCTTCATGAAACCCTCCTCTACTTCAGGCCGCGAGCAGCGCACTTGCCGCTGCAATAGATCCGCACCGCTCGCGAGCCGGCCTTGTGGACCAGCAGGCCGCTCGTGGGCTGGCGATTCGCGTCGAGTGTGATCCGCTCGGCGCACGGCTTGCGGCGCACGTACGCCATCTCACAGAGGTGGTACGGCTCGTCGTTGGCACCGTCGCGCATGAACAGGGTCGCTTCGATGTGGGCGTTGCTGAGTCGCAGTGACATGGAATCTCCTCTCACCCAAAAGGCCCCTCACCCACCAGGGTGAGGGGCTGGTGGTCAGTCTTCCTCAGGGGTGCAGTCGATCTCCTGGCAGCGCGCCCACCAGAAGAGCAGCCCCAGGTCGTACGGGTCGTTGGGCCGCTCGAACTTGACGTAGCCCTGCTTCGAGGTGCCGTGGGCCACACGCCGCTGCGAGCGGGGCAGGTCGTACTCCTCGTCGCGGTAGTTCCGAGCCTTCTCCGCAACCGCCCGCGAGGCGTCTCGCTTGGTGCTGTAGGTGTCCAGGTCACCCTCGGACACGTAGCCAGGGATGTTGCTGCCGACGTGGTAGTGCATGGGTTCCTCCTCAGTAGCCAAGCGCAAGGGACAACAGCCAGCCGGCTGTCTGGGTGGCGTCGATGGTGCTTTCAGGCAGGTGGGTCAGCCAATCGTTCATCCAGTCGCCGTCGGTGACGACGACCAGCAGGTAGCGAGCGAGCGCGCTCATGAAACCCTCCGTCCACGGTAGGCCCGCCGTGGATCGTTCCGCTTGGACTGCGCCAGGTCGTACGCCTCGGCCAGCGCCTCGTAGCGCCAGCCGCCCTTGCCGCCAACGATCAAGGTCGGGCGGTAGTTGCCAGGAGCCTTGACCAGCGCGTCGAAGCTGTCAGAACAGGTCAGCAGGCTCGTGTAGTAGTTCAGGATCTCGGTCTTGTAGTGGGCGTACACGCTGCCCCACCCCTGGCAGACCACGCTGCCCTCACCCTGCTGGCGGCGGATCCAGCCGCCACCCGCTGAGGCCCAGCCGCGCTCTTCCGTGGCCCACTCGCGGGCCATCGTCATCTGCCAGTCCAGCCGTCCCGTCGAGTCGCGGTAGATGCGAGTCTTCATCGTTGACCTCCCAGTCGCCCAAAAAGCCCCTCACCCTAGGGGTGAGGGGCTGGTGCTTAGGCTGGCCGACGGCTGATGTCGTACAGGTAGTTGGCGCGCAGGCGAATCGACTCAGGATCGGCTGAGTTGAGCAACTCAGCCTCGTAGGTGGCGACGGCGCGGATGCCCTGATCGAGCGCCGTCGGGTCGAACGCCCGAAGGTGGGCGGCGGTGCGCGGGTCCAGCACCAGGACGCGGAGCGCGTCTGCGAGCAACTTCTCGGTCTCGAACATGGGAGCCTCCTCAGGGGCGATTGGCACGCAGCGGGGACACTGGCTGACACGGGTGTAGCGGTGGTCACCGGCAGCGTGGCGACCTTCGATGGTGGGGGCGATGGGACGGTCGTTCACTTGGACACCTCCAAGCCAGCGAGGTGGTCGGCCTCGAAGCAGACGCGGGTGGAGTAGTACTCGGACGAGACGATCCGGAAGCGGCCAGGGGAGTCGTAGTCGTCAGCGGGTCGGTTCCAGGTGGTCAGCACCCAGGAGCCAACCCCGATGCGATTGGCCTCGACGCAGGGTCCGAACAGCTTGGCCGAACGCTTGACCGTGTCACGGCAGTGTTCGTTGGCCCCGCCCCGCCCCTGGGCGAAACGGAAGGTACCCAGGAGCCACTTGTCGCCGTTGCGGTTGGTCTCGACGTGGTAGTGCTGGTGAGGTGAGACGCGCTTGGTCCGTGCCATGGGATCCTCCTCAGGGGTGTGGTGGTCAGCGTCCGACTGGCTTGACGTAGAAGATGTCGCCGTACTGGCTGCGGTTGCTCTGCCACTCGCGCCCGCGCTGCTTCCAGATCACCTCGTGTGCGACTGCTTCCATCGCCTCTTTGGCTGTTGGGTACTCACGGTCGTCCATACCAGCGAACCCGATGTCTGTTACCCAGATCAGTCGATACATGTCAGCCCTCCCAGGAGTAGGGGATGCGCGCACCGTGCTTGAAGGTGCGGACGGTCTCGTGGCGGCTCGTCGCCATCGCACGGGCGGTGGCCTGCGCGAGTGCGACCGAGCCGACCATTTCGTGGATCTGCTCCTCGCCCACCTTGAAGGTGAAGCGGAAGCGGTCCTGCGGGCAGTTGAGGTTGCGCGGGTCGCGAGAGTGCTGATCGAGCGGATGGTTGCAGCGCGGGCAACGGAAGGTCATGGGATTCTCCTCAGAGGTGTCTCGCCTGGGCAGGCGATCAGGGGAGCCAGTGGACGGCTCACCTGATCGCCCGCCGGCCGGAGCCGGCAGCGATCACTTTCAGCTTGGTTCGGTCACGTTCGTGGCTGTCAGCCACCCGCCCAAAAACTTGGATCAGCTACCCCTGCTTCCCACCCAACAGCCCCGGCCCCCTGGCTCGCATCGAGGGGGTGACCCCTTCCCGCGCTTTCGGTGTTACCCGACCTCGTACCGGCGTCCCGCGCTAAACCTGCGCTACGTTTTTGCTCTGGGTGATTCACAAGGACCGACCGTCGATCCCTGGACTGTGCCGGTCACTATCGACCCGGCTTACTCGCTTGTGGGAGGGAACTAGCCTGTCACTCAGATTCCTCGGCGGCACACCCGGGGTGCAGCGGTTTCTGAGACCCACTCGCTATTCGGTTGGTAAGGGCAGGCCCCCCGCGAGGGGCCACCCCACAAGTATATCAGGTCATGACAGGTGATGAGAACCCATCCGGGGCCATCCGGGGACCAATTTTGGAAACTCATGGCACCTCATGTAGGTCGGTGTGATACCCTGGTAGGAACACCCTGCACCCAGGTGCAGCTACAGGAGGTACGTGAGATGGCAGTCGTTGCCGAGGAGGTTCGTGACCGTGCGGGCCTGGGGGCCATTGGGGTCCAGGAGTTCGCGCGTCGGCTCGGGGTCAACCCCGCCACGGTGCGGGTCTGGCTCAAGGAGGGCCAGGTTCGGGGCGTCAAGATCAGCGACACCCAGCAGGGCAGGTGGCTGATCCCGATCTCTGAACTGGAGCGGTTGGGTGCCTGAGCCGCTGCGCTGCCCGATCCCCCGCAAGGGGGGCGAGCAGTGCGGGATCATCGCCCGCCAGGAGCGTGACTCGACCATCTGGGCCTGCCACCGCTGCGGCCGTCGCTGGTCGGAACAGGACATGAAGGTGTTGCGATTGGCTAACGCAAAGCTAAAACTCGTGCCGAAGCCGGATCAGGCCAGCCAGCGGCTGTTGCCGGGGTTCTCAGACGAGTGACAGCGACCCACCGAGTGAGGTACCATGGGCGGGCTTGGGAGCAGGCAGTGCAGCAGTCTCTGGGCGTTTTGCGCGATTCATCGGAGGCCGGTCAACACGCACTGACCCGTTAACGAAAAGCAGCCCCACCGCCTATCAAACGGTGGGGCTGCGTGTGTTCAGTCCTCGCGCAAGAGGCTGAACATCGGACCCAGATGGGAGAACAGCAATGCTAGCTGAGCATCCAGGTCAACCTGAGTCTAGCACGACTCGTACCCACTCGTACAGCGTCCAGAGTCCGGCCGGTTGTCGCAACGTCATGAAGCCGGCCGCGAACCCGCTGCCCGGCTGCCCGTCGTTGGCGACCCTGAGTTACGGGGAGCGGGAGATGGTCGTCTTCGCCGCCATGATGGATCAGGACATCGCGCCGTTGGAACTGCGCGTCCTGATCTACATCAACCATGTGCTGTACTCCTCCAGCGGTCGCGCAGACATCGGCCAGGCACTGCTCGCGCGGCGGCTGAAAAGCACCATCCCGCGCATCAGCGCCGCCATTGCCACCCTGGAGGCGCATGGATACATCCAGGTGGATCGCTGCGACCGTCAGCGCAAGTACGGCCTGATTCGCCAAGACGTGGTGTGGCCGGTAGAGTCCCGAGTAGAGCCGCAACACGTACCGGAACCGGTAACCATGGAGGAGGAAAGGTTACCGGAACCGGTAACCATGGAAGAGGCGTGCTTACCGGAACCGGTAACCGTCGAGCCGCAACACTTACCGGAACCGGTAACCCGTACCTTTAACCCCGGAACCGTTAATGAGGAGACTCCTTCGTCGTCTCCTCATATGCCTGCCGCCCCGCGCCGCAAGTCAGCGCAGGCCAAGCCCAAGCACTCCCTGCCTGATGACTGGCAGCCGACGGACGAGATGGTGCAGCGGTGCGTGAAGACCAAGGGTCTGAGTGAGGCCAGGGTCCGCCATGAGACCGAGAAGTTCCTGAACTTCTTCCTGGGTCAGCCTGACAAGAAATGGTCGGACTGGGGTCGGTGCTGGTGGAACTGGATGCTCAACGTCGCGCCTGGTGGGCAGTTCCACCGCCCTGAGCAGATCGCCCCGGCCACGGATCTGGTGCGAGCGGGCAACCTGGGACTGGCGCGCCCACTGACCAGCGAAGAGATGCGGAGGAGACGCTGATGTTCCTATCGTTTGACGGCCTCAAGCGCGCCATTGAGGCCGCTGACACCGATCCCGCCTACAGACTCCAGGTGGAGCCATACGACCCCTCCAGGCTGCGCTCAGCGTCCATCGAACTGCATGTGGGGAACACCGTCGCTCGCTGGCGCAATCGCAGCCACGGCGGCTCGGTGATTACCCAGGTCAGCCCCGTGGCGCTGGACCTGATCGATGAACGGCACTTCGACATCCAGCGTGGCCTCGGTCCTGGCGACCTGGTGACGGTGGCCCCTGGCGAGTCGCTGCTCATGGCCGTGGACTGCTGGATCGCGCTTGGCCCCGGCTTGCTCGGGCGGGTCGAGGGCAAGAGCAGCGTTGGTCGGGCCGGTCAGCTGATCCACACGGCCGGCTTCGTGGATCCGGGATTCGTGGGGATCCTGACGCTGGAGCCGATCAATTTCGCGCCGTTCCCGGTCGTCTACCGCGTCGGCCAGCCGGTCGCGCAACTGGCCATCTCCAGGCTGGATCAGCCCACCAGCCGGCCGTATGGCCACCCGGAGATGCTCTCCCGGTACCAGGGCCAACACGAGGTCACGCCACCCAAGAGCGTCAGCACTGGCTCCCCGTGGGCCGTCACCCCAGGTGCAAGGAGGTACCCATGAGCAAGCAGCCCAAGCAGCCCAAGCAGGATCGGGCCTGGGCCGACTACTCGGAGCATTTCCGTCGAGACGGCCTGCCCAAGATCATGAGCAGCGCCGTGACGCTTACGCTGCTGACCCCCCGCGACGACCCCCAGGACTGGGACATCAAGCAGGCGACCGAGTTGGGGGCGATGTTGTTGCTCGACAAGCCGCTGATCCTGGTGTGTACGCCCGGATCCAGCATCCCCACCCGCCTGCGCAAAGCGGCCGACCTCGTGATCGAAGACTGGACCCCGGACAACCATGACGCCCAAGAGCGGCTGACCGCCGCCATCACCACCCTGACAGGAGAGATCGATGACTGACCACTCGCTTCCCTTCGAGGCGGCTCGCGCGCCACAGCCCTCGGCCGACATGGAGTCCCTCAGCGCCCTGGCGGCCAAGTTGGCGGCGCTGTACGGCCACCCTGACCGTCCGGACGACGCCACGCTGCAGGAAGAGCGCCGTCGCCTGGGATCGGCCTACGCCACCTGTGTGTGCCTGGGACGGGGCGGCACGGGCGAGGTGCTGGTGGTGGCCGCCACCGGCCACAACGGCGTGCGGTTGCCCGCCACCGACGTGCACGGGCGTGACATCACCACCTGGACGACCATCTGCCCCTGCCCGGACGGGCAGGCCCACCGCGTGATGGTGGAGCGCGCGCGACGGGACTCCACGGACCGGTACCGCCAGCGGCGCATCGCCAGGATCGCGGGCGCAGCCGGCATCCCGCGCGTCTACGAGGGGCTGACGGTAGCCTCCTGGCACGCGGCTGCTGAGGCGGCCGGCGGCAGTGCGGACGAGGTGGACGAGGTGGGCCACGGCCTGTACTTCTGGGGGCAACTGGTGGAAGAGGGCAGTCCGCGCTGCCTGCTGCTGCTGGTGGGCAACAACGGCACGGGGAAGAGCGGCCTTGCCGCTGGCCTCGCCCAGGACTGGGTGGACCGCGAGCGCAGCGTCCTGTACCGTCGTAGCGTCCAGGTGACGGCTGAACTGCGCGCGGCACCCTACCGACGAACTGACCCGTCCGACACCCACCCCACCGAGGCCGAACTGCTGGCGGCGTACCAGGAGTGCGACTTGTTGGTGCTGGACGACCTGGGCGCGGAACACCTGTCGGGACCAGAGGGCGAGCGGGTGCGTGAGCGGCTGTTTGCCATCCTGGACGCACGGCTGGTGGAGTGCAAGGCGACCATCGTCACCACCAACCTCCCAGCGTTCGCGATGGCGGATCGGCTGGGCGAGCGACTGGCGGACCGCCTGTTCTCCACCACCTGTGCCGTGCAGGCGTTTCTGGCGACCCCAAATCTGCGCGTGGTCAGCTAGGAGCGTCTGGATGGAGCGATTGTTTGCCGACGGTGGGACCGTCGCCCTCGTGATGCAGATCGGCGGACGACGGCGCGTGTTTGGGAACCCCAGCCTGGTGGCGATCACCTGGGCCTGGGTGCGGGTGTCCGACGAGCGGGAGGTGGCCCGCAAGGCCGGCTACGTGCTGACGCCCGTGGCTCACACCCCTGAGGGAGCGGAGATCCCGGCCCGCAGCGACCTGGCCGAGTACTACGCCCTGGCGCAGGGGCTGAAGGCGCTGGTGCGCGCCGGCGGGCGTTGGAGCGGGGCGGTGTGCAGTGACAGCGCGCTCTCACTGCGGCGCGCGCTGGGCGGGACGGCCTCGCCCGACCTGATCCCCCACGCCTGGCAGACTGAGGTGCGGCTCGCGAGGGGGCGGCTGGGCCAGCTGTGGCCGGTCACCGTGGGATCACACCCGACCCCGGAGGAGTTGCGCGACGGCGTGAAGCACCACCCCGAAGAGGCCGGTCCGATGCGGTTGGTGTCCCCCTGGAACGTGCTGGCCGACGACCTGTGCCGCCAGCAGCATCGACTCGCCCTGGAGGCGTGGCATGAGCAGTACCGAACCACCGCCGAACCACACCTCGTCAGAGCCGTCCTCGACGCCATCGAGCGGGCCGACGCCGAACCCCCAGCTGTTGTCCGAAGTGGTCGTGAGCGGGACGGCGTACGCGCGTATCGCCCGCGACGGCCAGGAGTACGTCGTGATCCCGGGGATCCCCGCCAACGGCCAACCTGGGATCCAGCCGATAGGCGCACGAGCGCTACCTTTTCGTGGCTACCCGACCCTGGTGCAGGTGATGCTGCGACAGGCGAATCGGGTGCTTGACCCCGTCGGGGACGGGGGCGGCTTCGTGAGCGGGGTCACCCAGTGGAGCGTGGCCCTGGATGGGGTGCTGGTGTACTGCCCGGCCACCCCGTCGCTGGACGCCTTCATGGCCCTCACCGACGCCCAGGTGGCCGTGCGCAAGCTGCTCTCCCACCCGGTGCGCTGGCAGGATCCCGAGGACTGGACGGATCGGCCGGTGTACTACCAGGGCGTGCCAGCCTGGGTGCGCACCTTCACCCCCGCCCGTGGCGAGGTGCTGTTGCAGGCCGACGAGGGCTTCAGCTTCCCACCCACGCCGATCACCCAGGAACTGGGGACCGACCCCACACCGGAACAGCGCACCGCCGTCCTGGTCGATCTGTTGACAGATCGCGTGTGGTGGTCGCGCCGTCTTCCGGCGCTAGCGCCGGATGGATTTGGAGCCGAGTCGCATGAATGACAATCCCACCCCGCCTGTGCGTCACACCCTGCCCGCTGCTGAAGAACAGGTGCGAGCCATCGTCACCCAGTCGCCAAATGGCGCGGCCTGGTACACCGTGGACAGCACCCATCTTGCGTTGAAGTTTCGCGAGGATACACCATTCGAGGTGTGGCAGGCCGAGACGCGCACGCTGCTGGAGGTGGCGCGCGGCATCCAGTGGCTGGTGGGCGATGCGCTGGCGTTCGGGGAGGATCACTGGGGCGAGGACGCGGCGCAAGTCTTCAATCTCGAGGAATACACCTTCGACGCAGTCGAGAAGATGATACGAACATCGAAGGCGATACCACCCCATCGTCGTCGTCCGGCCGTGGGCTACTCGGTGCATCAGGAGGTGGTGGGCCTGCCGGTGGCCCAGCAAGAGGAGATCCTGGCCCACGCCAGCACCACGCAGGCGACCAAAGACGAGGTGCGCAGCCTGGTGCGGACCACCCGACGGCGGCTGATCCGCGAGTCCGCCGCCCGCCAGCCGGTGCCAGACCTGGCCCTGCCCGCCTGCACCCTGCAGGTGGCGGACGCCCGCAACCTGCCCCTGGAGTCCAACACCGTTGACCTGATCATCACGTCACCCCCCTACGGCCTGGACGTGCACTACTCAGGCGGCGATATCGACCCGGACGCCTGGTTCTCCTTCATGGAGGCATGGCTGGTATCAGCCTTGCGCGTCACCAAACCCCACGGCCGCCTCGCGCTCAACATCCCCCTGGACACCACGAAGGGCGGGCTACGGCCGACCTATGCGGACGCCGTGTACGCGGCCACCGAAGCCGGTTGGACGTACCAATCCACCATCGTCTGGCACGACAACAGCACGACGAAGGGCAACCGCGCCCTGGGATCCGTCGATTCCGCTTCCCGCCCGTTTCACGTCAGCCAGGTGGAGATGATCGCGCTGTTCAGCAAGGGCGAATGGGGGCCATCCTCGTCCAACCCGGACGACATCAGCCCAGCCGACTGGCAG
>Ga0137452_1000195_pt1 | contig 18000 bp, 19 predicted proteins | sample EasRivERMGT513_2_FD_102312 | JGI IMG/M metagenome (GOLD analysis project Ga0137452, IMG submission 102312) | Soil microbial communities from meander-bound floodplain in the East River, Colorado, USA - East River MetaG ERMGT513_2 | ecosystem: Environmental > Terrestrial > Soil > Floodplain ...
ATTTCAGCCCCGTGTAGGTGACGCCGGGAATCTTCGGGAAGCCCATCGCGCTTTGCGGGAGCGCAGGCACGAGCGTGCCGTCGGCAAGACGCGGAATGCTGCTCGGCGGCGGCTCGACACCCTTGGTCGACCATTGGTCCAAAGCTTCCCAGAGCGCGCGCTGCACCGGCGACGAATTCAACGGATTGAGGAGCTGCTGACAGGCGCCTTTGGAATTTCCGTTGCCGTAACCGTGCTGGTGGCTGGAGATCAGATAGAGCCGCGCTTTCGCATGGTCGGGCAGATCGGCCTTGCCGGCGGGATCGGTGTGGAAGAGCGAAGCGCCCTTCACGTAGTATTCGTTCTCGGAATAGATCTCCATCCCCAACGGGCAGGTGTTCGACTTCGTGCAGGCGTCGTAACGGCCTGCGGTCTTGCCCGTGATCGGATCGGTCGTCGTCTGGTTGGCGAACGGGAACATTCCCTCGAGATAGAGTTGATCCTGCCGGTTGCGCTGGGTGCGTCCCGGCTGCGAGAAGCGGTAGTTCATGTTGATGCCGTCGCCGGCCGCGATCCACTGCATCATCCCGTCGAACACGATCTTGCCGTTCTCGGCCTGATTGAAGCCGAGATTGCGGAAGTCGTTCAGCATGCGGCCGGGCTGCGACTGCACCTCGGTGTAGATGCGCGTGATGTCGCCCGCGAGCGGGTTCGCGGTGCCGGAATCGTCTTTGGTTTCGTAGCGCAGGAAGGCGTTGAAATCGCGTATCGCGGCGAAGCCGACGGCGTTCACCGTCGGATCCTTCGCCGTGTAGGTGAACTCGTAGATGTCGTTCGCCTTGAACCCCGTGCCGGCGGGCAGAAGCGAAATCCGCGTGCCGTCGTCGTCATAGGTCCAGCCGCTGGCAGGGATGACTTCGGGCATATCATCCATGCGCACGCGATGCGTGAGCTTCGCCTTGCTCTTGTCCATGCTCGCCGCGGGATAGCTCAGATCGTACGACTTATCCCCGGTCACGATGTATTCGTAGGCCGGTCCGGTGATCGTCGAGCCGTTCGGATTCTTGGCAACGGGAAGCGTGATCGTGGTGTTGTAGTCCTTGTTGCTGGACCCGGCCGAGTAGTCCCATCCGCTCCAGATCATCGTGTAGCCGCGCGGGGGCAGGAAGGTGTTGGCCAGAACCTTCGGATCGGTCACCGACCCCGGGTCGTCGCCGGCCCCGCCGCGATTGAGCGGGCCGTGCGTTTTCCCGCCGCGATTGGGCGGCTCGTACATGGCCTTGTGGGCGCCCTTGCTCAAATCGATCGGCTTCAGGATGTAGAAATCGAAGGCGTACTCGACGTTGCCGCGGGCGTTCTTCGGCGCAAGCTGGATGTCGACGATGATGGCGTTCTTGGGGTCCTTCGGATCGAGCTCGCCGTACGCCTTGCCGACGATCTTCTCGTAAGCGCCGACGTCCTTGAAGACGTAGCCGCCGAACGTCGGTGACTGCTTCTCCGTGATCTGGATTTTGGTGACGCGGGCCTCGGCGGGAGCGGCGACAAGAACGCCTGCTGCGGTCAGAGCAAAAAGCGACGCTGATGTCAAAAGCACCCGGCGATTGCGCATAATGGTCTCCTCCCGGCTTGCGGCCCGTGCCGTACGATTTGGGGCGAAATCTACCCCGACCTCAATTTGGGCGCTATGGGGGAACCAGGGGTTTGGGGGGAGGAACATCGGCCCCACCACCGGCGGCCCGCGATGACTTGGCGGGTGGGCGGGTGCAAGATGCCGTGGAAGGCGGGGAAGACCCGGAGGGCGGAACCATGAAGTCATGGACGATTTACGGCGGCGCCGGGCTCATCGGCGCAGCGGTGCTCGGCGTTGCCGGTTACCTCACGCAGTCGGCGGGCCAGGACTTCGATCCGGGCGATCCGTTTGCCCGCATCACGTCCGCGGCCGATTGGGTGAAGACGGCGGAGACGGGCGCGCGGGCGCTCGATCCGAACGACCGCTTCCGCAATCTCACCTCGGAAGCATGGGCGGCCGCCTGGGAGGACAGAACCGAGGAGCAGCAGAAGCTCTCGACCGATGGGTTCCTGCGTGCGCTATCGGGGTCGGGCGGAACGGGCGTGAAGATCCGCAGTCCCTATCCGTACGCCAGCGCGCAAGAGCACTACGAGGCGTGGCTGAAGGCGGCCGAGGGCGGCACGAAGCACACGCGCGCGACGCTGCCGGATTGGAGCGGCGACTGGCAGGGCAACGATGTCGGCGTGCTCGGGCGCAATGCACTGGTGCGCGACGTGTGGGACGCTGTGGCTCCCGACTACCGGCCGCCATTCCAGCAGCTGCTCACCGCGGAGCTCGAAGGCCGCGCCTGGTGGCCGGCCGACAGCTGTTTCCCCGATGGCGTCGGTCGCTTCTACAGTCTCGGCGGCACGTATCACTTCATGATGGATCAGACGCTCGTGCTGATCGACAAGGATCGTCCCAACAGCGAGACGCGCTACGTCTATTTCGACGGACGCGGGTTCCTGCCGCCCGAGCAAAGCTTCCCGATGTGGTATGGGCAGTCGCAGGGCTTCTGGCATGAGGACGAGCTGATCGTCTGGACGCGTGACATCAAGCAATGGGTGATCACGCACGCGCTGCCCGAGCACAGCGGCGAGCTGCAGATGATCGAACGCATCAAGAGAATAGGCGAAGAGATCGTGCTCGACCTCACGCTCTACGATCCGAAGGCCTTCGCCTTCCCGTGGCACGATGTCGTGGTGTTCAAGAAGCTCGCGGATTGGAAGGACGCGCCGCCGACCTTCAGCGAATGCGCGTTCTCAAACAACGTTTATCACGACCAGAACGGCGAGCTGCAATCCTATGCGCCCGGCGATCCCAATTTCCGCGATGTCACCGATCTGCGGCCCTGGGCAACCGTGTTCGAGCGCGCGGAAGAGGCGAAGGCGGTTCGGAGATAGCGCACTACCAGATCAGCGGGATCACGCGATAGCGGACGCGCGCCGCGTACTCGTCGTAGCCCTTGAGCGCTGTGCGCAGCGTCTTCTCTTCGATCGCTATGCGAATCGTGAGCAGCGCGATGAAGAGCGGGAGTGCGATCAGCCCCCACCACGAGCCGAGCAGCAGCGGCAGGCCTGCGAAATGAAAGAGCGCGCCCGCGTACATCGGATGGCGGACGTAGCGGTATGGGCCGGTCGTGACGACGCTGTGCGCGCGCTCGGTCTGGATCTTCACGACCGGCGAGGCGAAGCTGTTCTCGCGGAACGTGAGGTAGCCGATATAGACCGAGAGGAAGACGCCGATGGCGCCGAGCACCTGCAGCCAGACGGGAACGGATGACCAGCCGTAACGGCGGTCGAGCCCCATCAGCACGAGCCAGACGACAAAGAGTGTCATCAGCGAGACGACGAGAAGCTTGTCGATCGCGGGTTGATTGCGCTGGACGAAGGGCCCTGTTCGTTCCTTCAGCAGGGCAGGATCGTAACGCAGCAGCCAGAACCCGACGGCGAGTCCGAGAAACCAGATCTCGGCCAGGAACACCCAAGCCCCCGGCCATACCGGGGTGCCGGCGGGCACAAACAGCAGCGCGCCCATCGCGGCGACCCAAAGCGTGGTCTGGACGATCAGCCTTGTTCTCGTCATCGGCGTGCTCCGATCGCCCGCCCAATATCGCATTAACGATCTCCCGCCATCAAAAGGCCTTGGATTCTTCGAAAATTTCGCACGGTCGGCCGTCAAATAGGTGTTTGGCAGCGGACGCATCGCGACATCATGTCTGCGAGCGGCACAAGCGGCCATTCGGGGACCTTCAATGCGCCACGCTTTACTGCCCGTTGCCGTACTTTTCATGATTCAAACGACGGTTGCGGACGCCCAGGCGGACAGGACGACGCCGACCGCGAGTCAGGTGCCGGCCCGCATCAATATCGGCATGAATATTTCCCAACGCCTTTTGAACAATTCCGTGGAGGAGCAGCGCCGCACCGAGCGCGCCGTGCGCCGCCGACTCTACGAGATGGCGATGGAGGCGATGGAGGAATGCATGCTCCTCGTCGACGTGTTCCAGGCTGAGTGCAGAATTTCCTCGTTGAACTTGAATAGCACCATCCAGGATCAAGGCGACGTTCCCATGATCCATGGCAATGTGAACGGGCAATACGAGATCATTCCGCGGCGTTAGCCGCCCTTCTCCAGCCGCGCGATTGCGGTCCTGAGCTGGCCTTTGGAGCGTGCGAGCGCTGACTTCGCTTGCGCAAGCGAGCAGCCCTTCAGCAGAAGCACGGCGAGCTTGATGTTGCCGTCCGCCTCTTTGAGCGCGGCGCGCACGGATTTTTGGTTCCGTCCGGTCAAGTGCATCAGCATCGCCTCGCTGCGCTGGGCGAGTTTCTTGTTCGTCGCCTGCACATCGACCATCATGCCGTCATAGACGCGGCCCAGACGGATCATCAGCAGCGATGACAAAAGACTCAGCGTTATCCGCTGGGCCGTACCGGCGTTCATGCGCGTCGAGCCGGCGATCGGCTCCGCGCCGGTCTCGAGGAAGATCGCGTGGTCGGCCTCCGAGAGTATCGGCGTGCCGGGATTGTTGGCGATCCCGATCGCGAGCGCGCCCTCGCGCTTGGCGCTGCGCAGGCAAGCGAGCGTGAACGGCGTGGTGCCGCTGGCCGCGACCGCGATCATCACGTCGCGCTTCGTCACCTTGTGCTTCTTGATCAGGGCCTGCGCCAGCTTGACTTCGTCTTCCGCACCTTCGACCGCCTGGATCAACGCCTTGTCTCCACCGGCGATCAGCAGCACGAGGCGGTCTTTAGGCCACGAGAAGGTCGGCATCAGCTCGGCGCCGTCCTGCACCGCGAGGCGGCCGGAGGTGCCTGCACCGGCATAGATCAACCGGCCTTCGCCGGCGAGGCGCTCCTCCATCGCGAGAGCCGCGCGCTCGATGGCGGGCCTCGCGGCGCGGACAGCGGCGACGGCGGCGAATTGGCCCTCGATCATCGCTTCCAGGATGTCGGAAGGCTGCCAGAGGTCGATGCCGGAATAGCGCGGACTGAGGCGTTCGGTGTCTATGGCACGGACCTTTGTGGCGAGCGGGGACTAACCGCGGGGAGTTGTTGTGGCATCCTGACCTTGGTGATTCGGAGTATATCGCGGGCGCGATCCATGCAGCGAGCCCCGCCCGGCGACGATCGAAATATGCAGGAGCCGCAATCCCAGATCGGCCTCGAGATCGGTGAGGCGCCCGATGTCGTCGAGCGGCAGGCTGAGTCGCTGAGGCGTCCGCTCGCAGCGCTCGTGAAGCGGCTGAAGCAGAAGCCGCCGCAATTGGCGGTGACATGCGCGCGCGGGAGCTCCGCGCATGCGGCCGTCTTCGCCAAGCACAGCATCGAGCGACACTTGCGGATACCGGTGGCCGACGCGGCGCCGAGCATCGTCACCGTTTATCAGCGCCCGTTGAAGCTCAAGGGGCAGCTGCATCTCACCATCTCGCAGTCGGGGCGCAGCCACGACCTGATCGAGCAGACGCGCGCGGCAAAGAAGGCCGGCGCGCTGACGGTCGGAATGATCAACGATGTTGCCTCTCCGCTGGCGGATGTCTGCGATATCGTGCTGCCGCTTGGGGCCGGGCCGGAGCTCAGTGTGGCTGCGACCAAGACGTTCATCGCCACGCTCGCCGCGATCCTTCGGCTTACGGCGGCCTGGGGCGGTAGTGGCGACCTCAAAAAGTCACTGGCCCGGCTTCCGAAACACCTGCAGCGTTCGTCCATGCTCGATTGGAGCGCGAGCTTCGCCGTGCTGACGGAGGCTCAGAGCATGATGACGATCGGCCGCGGGCCGACGCTTGCGATCGCCGCCGAAGCGGCGCTCAAGCTCAAGGAGACGTGCGGCCTGCATGCCGAGGCGTTCAGCGGATCGGAGTTCCTGCACGGACCGGTCAGCCTCGTGTCGAGGGGATTCCCGATTCTGATGTTCATGCCGGCGGATCAGGCAGCCCTCGCGCTGCGGCGGCTCGAAGAAGATCTGCGGCGCAAGGGTGCGGCGGTCTTCGCTGCGGCGCACGGCACGCCGTCCCAAGGCCGCTTGCCTGCGGTCAAATCGGGACATCCCGAAACCGACGCGATTTGCTCGATCCAAAGTTTCTACGCCATGCTTGTTCGGCTGGCGCAATTGCGCGGCGGCGACGCCGACAGACCGCGCCATCTGCAGAAGGTCACGCGCACAAGATGAGCACGCCCACCCGTCATGCCGTTGTCGCCGACAATGTCTTTGACGGCATCACCGTACGGCACAATTCTGCCGTGCTGATCGAAGGCCAGCAGATCGTAGGCGTTGCGACGCGGCGCGGGCTGCCCGAGGACCTGCCGGTGAAGGAGATGCCGGAAGGCGTGTGGCTGGCGCCGGGCTTCATCGATGTTCAGGTGAATGGCGGCGGCGATTTGTTGTTCAACAACGAGCCCTCGCCCGCATCGATCGCCGGCATCGCCGCGGCGCACCGACAGTTCGGCACGACGTCGTTTCTGCCCACGCTGATCACCGACACCGACGAGAAGATGCGCGACGCGATCGCGGCGGTTCAAAAGGCCATGAAGGAATCGCCGGGTGTTCTCGGCATCCATCTGGAGGGGCCGTTCCTCTCCAAGGAGAAGCCCGGCATCCACAATCCGGAGCTGATCCGTGCCGCGGATGTGCACCATCTCTCGCTGCTCGAATCGTTGAGGGGCGGGACGACGGTCGTCACCTGTGCGCCGGAATGCGTCTCGCCGAATTTCATCAGGAAGCTCGTGAATGGCGGCGTGCGCGTTTCGCTGGGCCACTCGATGGCGACCTACGAGGAAACACGACGGGCGATCGCCGACGGACTCACGGGCTTCACGCATCTCTTCAACGCGATGCGGCAGTTGGGCAGCCGCGAGCCCGGGCCGATCGCCGCGGCGCTGGAGGCGGCAGGCTGCTGGTACGGGCTGATCGCCGACGGCGAGCACGTGTCGGTCCCGATGCTGAAGCTCGCCTTGCGCGGCGCGGGATCCCCGATGCTCATCACCGATGCGATGCCGCCGGTCGGCGGAACGAAGCCGTCATTCACGCTCTACGGCAATGAGATCACGGTCGAGGACGGACGCTGCGCCACGAAGGACGGCAAGCTCGCAGGCTCTGCGCTCGACATGGCGACGGCGGTTTGTAATTGCGTCCGCCATCTCGATGTCACGCTCACCGAGGCGCTGACCTATGCGTCGCTCTCGCCCGCGCGGTTTCTCGGATTGGGCGATCAGCTCGGGCGCATCGCGCAGGGTTTCCGCGCCGATCTTGTCGCGTTCGAGCCCGACGACGTGCGCGTGATCGGCACCTGGGTCGCCGGCGAGTACGCCGCGGCGGCACGAGCGTGAGCGAGACGAACCACGAGATTTTCGTCCGCACTTGCGTGAGCGCGTTTCGACGGCTGGTCGACAAATACGGCTTCGCGGGGCCCGTCATCGAGCCGATCGGACGTGAGACGTATGTGCGCTACCGCAAGGGACTTCACGAGGTGTCGATCGCCTACGAGCCGGGCGCAGCGCCGACCGTGGAGTTCTTCTATCCCTCGAAAGAGACCGGCGAGCGCCCGACTCCTTGGGCCGAGAAAGATGGTGTCCAGCGCACGCGTAGATTCCCCAAGTACCGGATCGACGTGCGCTTCAAGGACTCCGATCAAGCGACCTTCGCTCCGTACCTCGAAGCGACGGCGAGCGCGCTGGAAAGAGACGAGCGCGATTACCTGCAATCGCCCCCGAGCGGCCCATGACGCCGATCAACCGCTTCACGCTCGAGACGCACGAGGGGCCGTACGCGAACTGGCCGGTCAAATCGCGGCTCCATCTCAACGGACAGCCGACGCGGATCAAACTGCCGGGCTATCAGCTGCTCTGTCAGTACGAGACGGCGGACGGATACATCCTCATTACCGACTACGATTGTCCGTTCGAGGAGTCGACGCACTTTGCGCTCGTCAGCAAGGACCTGCGTCTTAGATCGTGCCGAACGATCGGATGGATGTACGAGACGTACATTTTGGAGCGCATCGAGTGGCAAGACGCGCGCACGTTCATCGCCTTCATTCACGGCGGTCGTCCGTGGCGCTTTACCATTCGGTCGTGGGGCATTCCCTATATCCGGCCTCGCCTCAGGCGTCAGCTTCTGCTTTTTGCGGCCGAGGGTGCGGCCCATGACCAGCATCGCTGACATAAAAAAGGAGCTCGTGCTTCTTCGGGCGCGGGTATCCGGTCCGGACGCGGCTCTTGTCGACCTGTTTCTCAACCGGCTTTCACGCTGGGCTGAGGACGACTCGACCGCCGAGGAGCTCGTCGCGAACCTGGACCGGACGCTCGGTCACGTCTGGTTCTCATCCGATGAAGCTCACAAGACGGTGGCACAGATCATCGCGCGCCTTCGCGACACTGTCGCTGCGGTGGGCGGCATGACGATGAACGAGCGGCTATACGCTTTCGATCTGCTCGATCGTTGGGATCGTTCATCCGACGCCGAACGCGACCTGCTCTACAAGAAGATGCACGCCAAGCCGTAGCCGTTCGTTACACCTGCTGGCCTTCGCTCAAGGGGATGTCGCGCAGCGTGCTCGGTGCGAACAGCTCTTCGACGCTCGGCCGCCGGTCGGTGAGGCCGTGCTCCTGCGTGTATTGCAGCAGCGCTTCGATGGTCGGGCGGTTTTGCTCGAGGCCGTAAGGGTACCAATCGCGGCCGATGATCTCGCGCTCTTCCTCGATCATCGGCTGCAGCCACGCGAATGACGCCTTTGGCGATCCCGTCTCCAGCAGCAGGCGATAGGAATGTTCCTTGGCGCGGCAGAACGCCTTGTAGAGCGACAGCGCGACCCATGGATCGCGGTCGTAGATCTCGCGGCGGATCACCACCGTGTGCATGATCGGATAGATCTTCGTGCGGCGGTAATAGTCCTTCTCGACCTCGGCGTAGTTGGGGAAGAGACGGCGCACGTTCGGCGAGCCGCGGCGGAAGGAGAGCGGGTTGTTCGCCGTCATCAGGAAGTCGATCTCGCCCTTTTCCAGGAGATCGCCGAGCTCGGTGCCGGCTTGCGCCGGGGTGAGCCGGATGTCGGGCGGAAGCGCGCGGCCCAGACGATCGGCGCGGCCCTGCACCCATTCGACGTCGCTCGGCTTGACGCCGTATTCGTGCTGGAGCAGCCCGCGCATATAGACCGCGGCCGTCATGCTGTATTCCGGCACGCCGCCGCGCTTGCCCTTGAGGTCCGCGGGCTTCGCGATCCCCTTGCTCGGGTTGATGAAGAAATAGCCGTGCCGGAACACGCGTGACGGGAACACCGGAATGGCGATGAACGGCGAGTTGCCCTGGCTCACCAGCGTCGTGTAGTTCGACAGCGACATCTCGCTCACGTCGAACTCGCGATATTGCAGCATGCGCCAGAAGATTTCGGCCGGCTGCAAGGTCAGATAGTTGAGATCGATCCCTTCGGGTGTGATCGTCCCATCGCGCAAACCTTGCGTGCGGTCATAGGGCCCGCAGGCAAGCGTCAAACGGAGATTGGCCATTTAGTGTCCCGATTCCGAAATTCGCCCCCTCTCTATATATATAGGCCTCTTGCGAATTTCGGAATCGAAGGACACTAAAACAATTATTGTTCCCAGTGTCGTTTTGGTTTCGAAGTTCGCAAGACGCCTGATATCGATGATATGGCGAACTTCGAAACCACGACACTGGGCGGTTTCGTGGTTTAGCGTCGCTATAGACAAACTGTCGGCGCGGCCCATGGCCTGTCAAGACAAGCGGGAGGCATAGATGACGGTGCGAATTCCCATCACGCTCGCCTGCGGCGACTACGACCGCACGCGCGCCATCAAGGATGGCCGCGTAGCCGTCGAGGGCTGCGATGTCACCTATCTTCCGATGGAGCCGGAAGAGGTCTTCCACCGGGCGTTCAAGCATCAGGAATTCGACGTCTGCGAGCTGTCGTTCAGCTCGTATATGCGCACGATGGATGCGGGGACTTCGCCCTATGTCGGCGTTCCCGCTTTCGTATCGCGGCTGTTCCGGCATGCCGCCGTCTATATCCGCACCGATCGCGGGATCAAGCATCCCTCCGATCTCAGGGGCAAGCTGATCGGGCTGCCGGAATATCAGATCACCGCGGTCGTCTGGCTGCGCGGCATCATGCAGGACGAATACGGCGTGAAGCCCACGGACATACGCTGGCGGCAGGGCGGGATCGAGGAGCCGGGACGCACCGAACGCACGCCGCTCAAGCCCATTCCGGGGCTCGATCTCAAGTCCGTGCCCGACAAGGCGCTCTCCGCGATGCTGGAAGCGGGCGAACTCGACGCGATCTTCAGCGCCCGCGCGCCGTCCTGCTTCGTGAAGGGCGCGCCGAATATCGGGCGACTGTTCCCCGATTATCGCGAGGTGGAGAAGACTTATTACAAGAAGACGCAGATGTTCCCGATCATGCATCTGATCGGCGTGAAGCGGCATCTCGTCGAGCGGCATCCGTGGCTGCCCGCGAGCCTCTACAAGGCGTTCAGCCAGGCGAAGGCGTATGCCATGCACGATGTGCGCGACATCAATGCGCTGCTGGTCACGCTGCCGTGGCTGGTCGCCGAAGTCGAAGAGACCGTGGCCCTGATGGGCGAAGATTTCTGGCGCTATGGCGTGAAGGAGAACGCGAGGGAGATCGAGGCGCTGACGCGCTACGCGTATGAGCAGGGCCTCGTGAGCCGCAAGCTGTCGATGGAAGACCTCTTCCCCGCTTCGGTGGTCGAAGTATCTCGCATCTAGGCGAGCCGAGGCCACCAGCCGCGGCCGCTCTTCGCATATGTATCGGCGGCGCGCTCGAACGGCGTTGGCGAGGGGAGCAGCATCGTCAGCGCATACACGGGAAGGAAGAACGGCCCGAGCACCTGATATTGCAGCGTGTGCGCCGCTTCGTGTTTTCCGATGTGGACCAGTTCGACCGCGCACGCGCTGTCGCGCTTGCGCCGCGCGACGCTCTCATACGTGGCGCAGCAGCGCTCGAGATCGGGATACGGATTGATGATCACGTTGCCAAGAACGAACGCGCGCCTTCCGATGGGGAAGGAATGAAAGACGATTGCGTTGTGCGCGAGCGCGGCCCGGCTGCCGGCCAGAAGCATCGGGACGCCGAGCAGCAGGCCCGCAAGTGTATTGGGTGCGGTCCAGATTTTCCCGATCGCATCGAGGATAAGAAGGGCTGTCTGTCTCTGCTGAACCATCGATTTCTCGAGCATACACTGCTCAGGGAAGCCCCTTTGAGGCCATTGCGCGAACGAGGGACAGGAAGTACATATGTACCGGCTCGGCCCAGGGAGGCACCATGAAGGATCAAGTTCATATCCGCAATGCCGAGGCGGCGCAGCTGGCGCGAACGCTCGCCCGGCAAAGCGGCAAGACGATCAGCGAAGTTGTGCTGGACGCCCTCCGTCAATATCGTCCGCGGCGCCGTGCGCAAGCGACGCAAAAGCGTATCGCGAAGTGGCGGCAGCTTCTTCGCGAGGACCGTAAGCGCGGCATTATGCATCCGGAGACACCGATTGAGGCTTTATACGACAAGGCTACAGGCTTGCCTGTATGATTGTGCTCGACAGTTCCATCCTCGTCGGAATCGTGAAGGGTGAGCAAGATGCCATCACCCTGCTCGACCTTCTCGCGGCCGAGGAATGCGCCATTGGTGCCCCGACACTCGTCGAGACCCGTTCTTGGTGTGTGCTCAATCTCCCTGGGCGAACTTCGCGATGGTTGGAGTCCCTCGTCGATAGCGATCAGATTTCGGTCGTTCCGTTTGGACGTGACATGGCGGATTCCGCCTCCCAGGCCTTCACGCGGTTTGGCAAGGCGAGCGGGCATCCGGCCAAGCTGAATTTTGGCGACTGCATGGCCTATGCCGTATCCTCAGTCTTGCGCGCGCCGCTTCTGTTCAAGGGCGGCGATTTCGGATTGACTGATGTGATGGCTCACCCAGCCGCCATCCGTTCCTGAGGGGCGGCCCCCGCACACGCTCGCCCCCGCTGCGCGGTTTGTGCTAGGTCTCCGCCACCGACATCACTGAACTCAACGATGAAATTGCCGCCATTTGACTATGCGTGCCCCGTGAGCCTCGCGGAGGCCATCTCGCTGCTTGTCTCGCATGAAGGCGAGGCGAAACTGATCGCGGGCGGGCAAAGCCTGGTGCCGATGATGGCGTATCGGCTGGCGACGCCGTCGCTTCTGGTTGATCTGCGCAAGCTGCCGGGTCTCGACCGCATAGAGATCGGCGCGAAGGAAATCCGCATTGGTGCGAAGGTCCGTTGGCGCGACATCCTCGACAGCGCCGATTTGCGCAAAGCGCACCCGTTGCTGGTGGAAGCGATCTCGCATGTCGCGCACTATCAGATCCGTAATCGCGGCACTGTGGGCGGAAGTCTCGCGCATGCGGATCCCGCGGCCGAGATGCCGGGGATCGCGGTTGCGTGCGATGCGCTGATCGACGTCACCGGCAAGGCGGGCGCGCGTGCGCTGCGCGCGGATGCATTCTTCCTGAGCGCGCTGACGACCGCGCTTCAGGCCGATGAGATCATCACGCAGGTGCGGTTGCCTGCGTGGCCTGCCGCGCGGCGCTGGGGCTTCGAGGAGTTCGCGCGGCGGCGCGGCGATTTCGCGCTGGGCGCGGTCGCCGTTTTCTATGACGAGGACGGACTTAGCCGCGCAAAGGACATGCATATCGGCGTGATCGGCGCATCCAATCGTCCGCGGCGGATCAGAGATGCCGAAGCGATCCTGAATGGCCGCGGCGTGACGGAGGCGTTGATCGTCGAAGCCGGACGCGCCGTGTCTGCCGCCGTCGATCCGCCGGACGACATCCATGCCAGCGCCGCATATCGCCGCGCGCTTGCGGGCACGCTGACGGAACGTGCGCTGACGCGGGCGGCGGGAGGCGCGAAGTGAGCCAGCCGACGCTCGAAATTCGCTTCACCGTCAATCGCAAACGCGTGCGGGTTCAAGTACTGCCGCGCCTGACGCTGGCCGATTGCCTGCGGCACGAGCTGAGGCTCACGGGCACGCATCTCGGCTGCGAGCACGGCGTGTGCGGAGCGTGCACGGTCATCGTCAATGGCGACGCGGTGCGTTCTTGTCTGATGCTTGCGGTTCAGGCGGAGGGCGCGGACATCGTCACCGTCGAAGGGCTGAGCAACGACGAGGCGCTGACGCCGCTGCAGGCGTCGTTTCGCAAGCACGGCGCGCTGCAATGCGGCTTCTGCACGCCGGGCATGATCACGACTGCGCATGCGCTGTTGAGCGAAGAGCCCGATGCCGACGCCGATCGCGTGCGCGAGGTGCTGTCGGGCAATCTCTGCCGCTGCACGGGCTACATTCCGATCGTCGAAGCGGTGCTCGATGCGCGCGCCGCCTATCGCAAATCGCGCGAGGATTAGTGTCGTGGTTTCGAAGCTCGCACGATCACCGATATCAGCTGCTTTTGCGAACTTCGAAACCAAAACGACACTAGGAATCAAAGGATTGCTAGTGTCCTTCGATTCCGAAATTCGCCGGGAGCCTATATAGAGATGAAGCGAATTTCGGAATCGGGACACTAGCGTGGTCACGAACCGCCACATCGGCAGCCCCATCGAGCGCGTCGAGGATTTGCGCTTCCTGCGCGGGCGCGGCGAATATATCGACGATGTCGAGAAGGACGGGCAGCTCTATGCGGTCGTGCTGCGCAGCCAGATCGCGCATGGCCGGCTGAGATCGGTCGACACGAGTGCCGCGCTTCGTATGCCCAGCGTGCATTCGGTGATCGCGGCGTCCGATCTCGGTTCGCCGGTTCCGACGGTGAACATCCGCCTGCAGCCGATGCCGTCGCTGGTGCCGTTCCAGCAGCCGGTGATGGCGCACGGCAAGGTGCGCTATGTCGGCGAGCCGATCGCGCTCGTGCTCGCGGACAGCGTGGCGATGGCCGAGGACGCGGCCAACGCGATCGAGGTCGATATCGATCCGCTCCCCGCGATCACGGACCGCCATGCGTCCGCGCGCGACGAAACGCTGCTCTTCGAGAAGCACGGCAGCAATCAGCCGGTGAAGTACACGGCGACGCTCGGCGATGCGATACTGGCGTTCCGCAACGCGCCGTACATCCGGCGCGAACAGTTCCGCGTCAATCGTCATGCGGCGGTTCCCATGGAGCCGCGCGGCCTGCTCGCCGAATGGGACGAGAGCAAAGGCCGGTTGACACTGCATGGCGCCGCCAAGGTCGCGTTCTTCAACCGCAGGATGCTCGCGGAGAAGCTCGGGCTCGCCGAGGACAAGGTCGATCTTGTCGAGAACGACGTCGGCGGCGGCTTCGGCGCGCGCGGCGAGTTCTATCCCGAAGATTTCCTGATTCCGTTTGCGGCGCGTCGCACGGGCCGCCCGGTCAAATGGACCGAAGACCGCCGCGAGAATCTGATGGCGACGCAGCACGCGCGCGACGCGGACTGCGACATCGAGATTGCGTGCGCGCGCGACGGGACGATCTTGGGCTTGCGCGGGCACGCCTGGGCCGATGTCGGCGCCTATATCCGCACCAACGGATTGGTCGCGCCGCGCAACATCGTGCAGTTCATGTCGGGGCCGTACCGCATCCCGAACATCCATCTCGACGTGGCGGTGCAGTTCAGCAACAAGACGCCGTCCGGCACCTATCGGGGACCGGGACGCTTCGAGACGGATTTCTTCCGCGAGCGGTTGTTCGATCTTGCGGCGAACGATCTCGGCATCGATCGCGTGGAATTCCGGCGGCGCAATCTCGTGACGAAAGCCGAGATGCCGTACCACGTCGCGAAAATTTCGCCGTATGAGGCCGATACCGAATACGACAGCGGCAACTACGCGTCAGCGCTCGCGCGGTGTCTGAAGGAATTCGACTGGACGAAGAAGAGCGAACTCGCGGGCGGGCTGATCGCCGGCCGCTATCACGGGATCGCGGTCGGCTGCTTCATCGAAGGCGGTGCGGCGGGGCCGAAGGAGAACGCGAAGATCGTGCTCGAAGCCGATGGCTCGGCGACGATCTATGTCGGCTCGTCGGCGATCGGACAGGGCCTGGAAACGGTCTTCTCCCAGATCGCGGCCGATGCGCTCGAGATGCCGCTCGATCGCGTGCGCATTCTCCACGGTTCGACGACGTACTTGCGCGAAGGTTACGGCTCCTATCATTCGCGCGCGGTCGTGATGGGCGGCTCCGCGATCCTCACCGCGGCAAAGGCGCTGCATCAGGAGATCAAGGCCGCGGCGGCCAAGCGGCTCGGCTGCGACGCGGCCGATGTCGTGATCGCGGACGAGCGCGCCTCGGGACCGCGCGGCTCGGTGAAGTTCACCGAGCTGGCGACCGAGGGCCTGAGCGCGGAAGGTAGCTTCGCCAACCATCATCATACCTATTCGTATGGCGCGCACGCGGCGCACGTGGCGGTCGATCCCCGTACCGCACACGTGCAGATTCTCGACTATGTCGCGATCGAAGATGTCGGGCGGATCATCAATCCGCTGACGCTCAAAGGACAGGTGACCGGCGCGCTCGTGCAGGGGCTGGGCGGCACATTCCTCGAGCATTTCGTCTATGACGAGAACGGCCAGCTGCTGACCACGTCGTTCGCCGATTATCTGATGCCGAGCGCGAGCGACTTCCCCAACATCCGCGTCTTCCTGATGGAGGAGGAGCCTTCGCCCATCAATCCGCTGGGCGCCAAGGGCGCGGGCGAGGGCGGGATCATTCCCGTGGGCGGCGTGATCTCGAATGCGGTCGCGTCCGCGCTCTCATCGCTCGGCGTGCAGCCGCACGAATTGCCCCTCTCGCCGTCGCGGCTGTGGCACATGATCCATGACGGGAGATGAGTAACACCTCTCCCCTCTTGTCCACCGAAGCTCGGAGAGCGAAGGTGGATGCGGGAGAGGTCGAGAAAGCGCGAGCATGCGAGCGCTTTCGAGGGTGAGGGGTAAGGGTGATCTGACATGGCAGTCGCACGGCACAAGCGGGACGAGGACGTCGAGGGTCTATCGCTCGAAGAAATCATGCAGCTATACGTCGGGCGGTTCGCGGACAAGAAAGCTGACTGGGCCGCGTTCGAAGACGCCAAGATCGAGGGCTACAAGCGCGCGCAGCACCGCTTCATCGGCGCGGGCGGTTCGGGCAAGCATGGCGATCCGAATGTGATCCCTGCGCGCGGGTTCACGCTCAGCATCATGTATGTCGAGCCGGGGCAGGGGAACGCTGCGCACACGCATGAAGTCGAAGAAGTGTTCTTCGTGCTGCGCGGCCAGCTCACGGTGTTCGTCGAGGACGAGAACGGGAGCCGTCTGAGCAAGACGCTGGGGCCGTGGGAATGCATCTCGTGTCCGCCGGGTGTCATCCACGGTTATCAGAACGACAGTCTGGAGCCCGCGTATTTCCAGGTGATGCTGGGACGCGCGCGGCCGGATACGATGGGCTATGCCGACGAGGCGCTCTACAAGCGCCGCGATGCGCATCTGAAATTATAGGAAGGCGACGATGAGCCACAATCTTTTGCCCTGGATCGGCGGCGCGCCGGCATCGGCAAGCGAGCTCAAATTCTCGCCGCTCATCTCGCCCATCGACGAGAAGCCTGTGGCGCAGGTGGCGGAGAGCGATGCTGCCGCGGTCGATGCGGCTGTGAAGAACGCGCACGCGGCCTATCTCGCAAACCGCGAGTCGACCGTTGCTCAACGCGTGACGTGGCTGAACGCCGCCGCCGATGCGATCGAGAAGGCGGAGAAGGCGATCGTGGAGTCCTTGGTCGTCGCGATCGGCAAGCCGCGGCGTGCCGCGACGTTCGAGGCCAAACGCGGGCCGCAATTCCTGCGCGCGACGGCTGCACAGCTGCCGCATATGCTGGGCGAAGTGCTGCCGCTGGACGCGGCGGCGCTTGGCGCGGGACGTTTCGGTTTCACAACGCGCATTCCGTATGGTGTGGTGGCCGCGATCACCGCGTTCAATGCACCGGCCAACCTGCTGTCGCAGAAGCTCGCGCCTGCCCTCGCCATGGGCAACGCGGTGGTCGCAAAGCCGTCACCGCCGGGGACCGAGGTCAGCTTGATCTATGCCGACGCGTGCAAGCGCGGAGGTCTGCCCGACGGACTGTTCAACGTCGTGCCCGGCGGGCGCGAAACGGCGCATGCGCTCGTTGCCCATCCGCTGGTGGCGGCGGTGACGATCACCGGCGGCACCGCGGCAGGGCGCGAGCTCGCGCGCATCGCGGGCGCGAAGAAATTCGTCGCCGAACTCGGCTCGAATGCTGCGAACATCGTCTGCGCCGATGCCGATCTGGCGGACGCGGCAACGAAGATCGCGGGCGCCGCGTTCGAAGCGAGCGGCCAGCAATGCATCTCGGCCCAGCGCGTGATCGTCGAGCGGGCCGCCTATGACCGTTTCGTCGAGCTGTTCGTCGCGGCGGCGAAGAAGCTGAAAGTGGGCGATCCGAACGACACCGCGACCGATGTCGGCCCGATGGTTAGCCGCGCCTCAGCCGACCGCGTCGTGGCGATGATCGAGGATGCGGCGAAGAAAGGCGCGCGCATCGTACTGGCGCCGACGCGCTACGGCTGCATCCTGGGTCCCGCCATCGTCGCCGATCCGCCGAAGGATGCGCGCCTGCTGCTGGAGGAAGCGTTCGGCCCCGTCGTCACGCTACAGGCCGCCGAGAACGTGGACGATGCGCTCGCGCTCGCCAATTCGTCGGAGTTCGGGCTTCAGGGCGCGTGCTTCACCTCGAGCCTCGATGCCGCATTCAAGATCTCGAGGCTGTTCAATGTCGGCTCGCTGTGGGTGAACGAGGCGAGCCGCTTCCGGCTCGACTCCTATCCGTTCGGCGGTGTGGGCTCGAGCGGCTATGGCCGCGAAGGCGTGCGCTATGCGATGGAAGAGCTGTCGCAGTGGAAGTTCACCGGCATGCGGCTCAACTGAGCACGCGGGTGAGGACGGCTTATTGCGGCTTCTGCGTGTTTGTCAGGTTTGCTATCCCGGC
>Ga0137452_1000196_pt1 | contig 17859 bp, 16 predicted proteins | sample EasRivERMGT513_2_FD_102312 | JGI IMG/M metagenome (GOLD analysis project Ga0137452, IMG submission 102312) | Soil microbial communities from meander-bound floodplain in the East River, Colorado, USA - East River MetaG ERMGT513_2 | ecosystem: Environmental > Terrestrial > Soil > Floodplain ...
CCGACAGGTCCTGGACGCCTCATCGTCTTTCTCTTTCAGAAGGATTACGAGCCGTCGCGCATCTTCGGCTTGATGAAGATGCTCCTGAAGAGCCGCAATGTTCTCGAGACGCTGACGCCTTACGATCGTGTCGCCATCCTGTCGTTCGATTCTCACCTCAAGATCTGGACCGATTTCACCAGCAACCGTGAGCGCCTCGATCACGTCCTCGGCCACGACCTGCTATTGGAACGGCCGCCGTCCGTGCAGGCGTCGTCAGAGCCCTCGCTCGTGGAGCGGCTCGATCCGGACACGGGGCGACGGACCTACGGCATCGAGCGCGCGCTCGAATTGATCGGCGAGGCGCTCGAACCGCTGCCTGGATCGAAATCGCTCGTGCTGATCGGCTACGGTTTTGGCCGGTTAGGCTTCAGCGGTGTGGCGATGGAGAACGACTATGCTCCGGCACGTCAGGCCCTCGTGGCCGCCCGGACGTCAGTCTTCTCGCTCGACGTGACCAACGCCGACTACCACTCGCTCGAAGCCGGCTTGCAGATCGTTTCTGAGGAGACCGGTGGGTTCTACGCGCGGACCCATCTCTTTCCGGACATAGCGATGCGGCGGCTGGCTGGCGCCCTCGTCGGGTACTACGTCCTCTTTGTCGAGAAGCCTGAGAGCCCGCAAGCTGCGCACGTGGTCAAGACAGAGCTCACGCGCCGCAAGGGGCACGTGTTCGCGACCACGAGCTTTTCGGCGCGCAACCCTTAGCCCGGGCTTTCTTGGATTTGAACCCGGTTCTCGGTCATGGCGAGTGTGCAAGGGCCCTGTTGCCCGTCGGCTGCAACATGGCACACTAGGCCCTGCGGACGGTTCACCTGGAGGATGCGTCACGCCCAGCGTCTTCATCAGCTATCGGCGTGAAGACTGTCCCGGCCATGCCGGTCGGCTCTTCGACCACCTGCGGGCGCGCTTCGGCGCGGCCTCGGTCTTCATGGACGTCACGGACATCGAAGCTGGCGTCGACTTCGTCGACGTCCTCCAGGACGCCGTTGGTTCCTGCGATGTGCTGCTTGCAGTCATGGGTCGGGAGTGGCTGACGTGCACCGACCGAAACAGTCGTCGGCGCCTTGACGATCCCCACGATTTCATCCGCCTCGAGATCGGAACCGCGCTCACCCGCAAGGTGCGGGTCATTCCCGTGCTGGTCGAAGGAGCGGTCATGCCAACCGCTTCAGAGCTCCCATCCGACCTCGAGGCGCTCACTAGACGGCAGGCCGTCGAGCTGCGCGATGCCCGCTGGAACGCGGACGTCGAAAGTCTGGCGGGCGTTCTGGATCGTGTGCTCGTCCCCAGGACTGCCGGGAGCGAATCGACCCCGAGCCAATCACGGCATGCAGCGTTGTGGGGTCTCGCTGCGGTCGCACTGATCAGCGTGCTCGTCGCTGTGGTGACGCTCGTCCCGCGTGGCGGTTCGACGCCTTCTGCACCCGCGCCTCAAGGTGTGTCAGGCACCTCCGTTTCGTCCGGACCTCGAGCCGGGGTGGATCCGCCGCGGCCGATCGAACAACCAACCCGAACGCCGGCTCCTACGTTACCGCCACCCGCGCCAGCGTCTGTCTCCCCAGGACGTGCGGTGCCCGCTGATGTCGGGCCGTCAGGTCCCCTGCCGTCAACAACGCCGGTGAACGGCGGCTGGCTCGGCGTGCAACTCGTGAACAGTGGCGCCGATTCGAGCGGCGCTCGAGTGCAGGGAGCGGTCGTGCGATCGCTCGCGCCGGGAGGGCCCGCTGCGAACGCGGGCCTTCTGGCCGGTGATCTGATCGTCGAATACGACGGCACGCCGGTCAGCGACGTCGCCAGCCTCATTCGCCTCGCGGCCGCCAGCGGCACTGGCGACTCCGTCCTGATCCGCGTGCGTCGGGGGAGCACAGGAAGATCGATAGAGGTTGTCGTGGGCGACCGTGCCACCGCACCCGGCACGTTGGGCACCGTGCTCGTCTACTACGCGGCCGACGACGACTACAAGACCGCAGCCGATCTGGCCTTCGCGCTGCGGAAGTCGATCAATGACCCGCGGTACGCTGTTCGAGCATTCAAGTCATCGCGGGGCATCGGCGGCGAGGGAGAGGTCCGCTACAGCTCGTCTGGTCTTTCGACGCTGACCGAGGCCCTGGCCAAAAACGCGGGCTCGTGGTTGTCGCGCACGTACGGCCGCCGGGTCGCCTTCACGCCGACAGTGGACCCTCGGGTCACCGCGACCGGTGTAATCGTGATCCTGCCCGGAAGGGCGTCCGCACCGGCGGTGCCACCTGATCCGGTCGTCACGATCGTCTACCCGGCTGCAGGTGATCCGAAAATGGCCGAGGATCTGGCTAATTTCCTGCGCACGCTACGCTCGGGCTGGAAATACTCTGTGCGTACGGTGCGAGCGACGACGGGCCCGAGGAAGGAGGGCCAAATCGAGTACGACAACGAACGCATGGCCGCATTGGCACAGGTCCTCGCCCGTGACCCGGCTGCCTGGCTCTCGCGAGCCTACGGACGCCGCGTCGTGCTGCAGCCAACGATGAGCGGTAAGATTGGCGCCAACACGGTCGTCTTCTGGCTACCGAGCCGGTGAGCGACTAGACTATCGATTCTTCAAGCTGGCAGTCCGATGCTGAATTGAAGGTCGAGGATTTGTGGTTCTCCAGGAGTCGTGTGATGCCACTTCTCGTTGCATTTCTCGCCCTCGCCCTTGCGCTGCCGGCTCAGCGTACGGTGCTCGCGCCAACCGGTACTCTGCGAGCATCATTCATCGCAACGAATCCAGTGCAGGGCCGCGTCGACGCCAAGACCGGCGAAGTAACAGGACCCGGGCCGGATCTCGCGCGCGAACTGGCGCGCCGGCTTGGTGTGTCGCCCGTCATTACTCCACTGCCGGATGCGGGCGCTGTCCTCGAGAGCGTGAGGAGCGGAAAGGTGGACATCGGATTCCTGGCGATCGAAGCGGAGCGAGCCACGCAAGTGGATTTCTCGGATCCGTACTCGAATTCGGGAGCGGCGTACGCCGTACGGGCGAATTCCACGTTTCAGAAGTCCAGTGACGTTGATCGGGCGGGTGTCATCATCGGGGCGATCGCGGGGCAAAGTCCTGAGGTCTATGTACGGGAGCACGTCAAGAACGCGCGGGTCGAATCGCTGCCTGCGGTGCCGCCCAACGCGGTCATAGGCAAGATGCTGCTCGACGGCAAGGTCGATGCGTTCGCGGCCAACCGCACGCGCATGGAGGAGGTCGTGCGCGAAGTCCCCAGTGTGCGGGTGCTTCCCGACGATTACATGGTGACGAGCCAGGCGATCGTCGTCCAGAAGGGAAACGCGGCCCGGCTTGCCGAAATCAATCGGTTTCTCACCGACGTCCGTGCCTCCGGGTTCGTGAAGACGTCGCTCGATCGTGCAAACGTCGCTGGAGTGAACGTCGCGCCGGAGCCGACGCGATAGTTCTGACTTCCGACTGCGTTGCGTGCTGGATACCGGCCTCGCTTACGGGTCAAGGAGGAATGAGATGCGCCCAGAACTGACAAGACTTGCCGTCGCCCTGTTGGCTACCTCCACGTTCGTCTCGGCGGCACAGGCCCAAACGACGGCGTGCGTCAATGACGCACCCAACCCCTATCAGATGGTGAACGATTGGGCCCACATGCCGCGTCCATGGGCGGCGACGAACAATGTGTTTGTCGACGCCAAGGACAATGTCTGGGTGTTCGACCGCTGTGGCGACAGCGGCTGCGCGGGATCCAACGTGGCGCCGATCTGGCAACTGTCGCCCGACGGCAAGGTGATGAAGAACTTCGGCGCCGGGTTCGTGTTTCCGCACGCGGTTGTGCCCGACAAAGACGGCAACGTCTGGGTCGTCGACGGCAACACGAAGGACGGCAAAGGCAATCAGGTGACGCAGTTTACGCCCGACGGCAAGGTGCTGATGACGCTCGGCAAGGCCGGTCAAGGCGGCAAAGGGCTGGACGTGTTCGATCAGCCGACGTCGGTGGCCATCGCGCCCAACGGCGATATCTTCATCTCCGAAGGGCATGCCCCGAGCTTCGGCAATTCGCGCATCATGAAGTTCGATAAGAGCGGAAACTTCATCGCGACCTTCGGCCATCTGGGTTCGGGAGACGGCGAATTCAAGGGCCCCCACGTGCTCGCGTTCGATTCGCAGGGACGCCTCTTCGTCGCCGACCGTAGCAACAGCCGCGTCGCCATCTTCGATCGGAACGGCAAATTTCTCACCGCGTGGAAACAGTTTGGCCGGCCGAGCGGCATCTGGATCGACAAGAACGATGTTCTCTACGTGGCGGATTCCGAGTCCGAAGACGCGCCGGGTAAGGACACCCACAATCCCGGCTGCAAGCGCGGCGTGCGGGTGGGCAGCGTGAAGACGGGCAAGGTCGACTACTACGTCCCGCCACCACCGGTGTCGAACCCGGCGTTCCCGCCGCCGGAAGGTGTCGCCGCCGATTCACACGGCACGATCTATCTAGCCGCGGTGCAGGCGAAATCCGTCTATAAGTACGTGAAACACTGAACGCATCCGCGCGTCTCAAGCCATAACGCCCGCGGGACTTCTCCCGCGGGCGTTTTTTCCATCAGATGCCCGGCGTGTTCACTCTGATCTTGTAGATGCCCGTGCGCGCGGCGATATAGAGCGTCTTCTTGTCGGCGTCGCCGAATCCCACATTGGTAGACACTTCCGGCGCGCGGATGGTGCCGAGGTGCTTTCCCTCCGGTGAGATGATCCACACGCCGCCAGGAGCAGTCTCGTAGAGATTGCCCTTGGTGTCGACCCGCAGGCCGTCGGTGACCCCGCCCCCGGTTTCCTTGCGCATGTCGATGAACAGCTTGCCATTGGCGAGCACGCCGTCGGCGCGAACGTCGTAGCGGTTGACGTAGTTGTCGCGGCCGCCGTTGACATAGAGGTATTGCTCGTCCGGCGAAAAAGCGAGGCCGTTGGTGGTCGGCATGTCCTTGACCACCAGCGTGAGCTTGCCGTCTTTCCACATGTACACAGCGTTGAAATCGAGCTCCCTCCGGGGATCCTTCTCGCGCAGGCGGAAGGCGCCGAAGGTATCGGTGAAGTAGATCGCGCCGTCGCGCCTGACCACGACGTCGTTGGGGCCGCCGAAGCGCTTGCCCTCGTAGCGGTCGGCCAGTACGGTGCGTTGGCCGTTCTTCTCGACGCGCATGAGCGAGCGGCCAGCAAAGGTGGCGACGATCAGTCGGCCCTGGCGGTCGAGAGTCAGGCCATCCGCGCCGATCATGGCGAATTCTTCGAACTGCGGATCGGTGCGCTCGCGGCCGTTGTTCTGGATGCCACCCCAGCGCCAGACCTCCGGCCCGTTGTACCCGACGTTGCTGAGATGGACCGACGCTTTGCCGTCCGGCAGGAGCTTCCAGATCACATTGCCCGGCATGTCGGTGAACAGGAGATACCCCTCCCTGCCCTCCTGCACCCACACTGGCCCTTCGGTGAAGCCGAAGCCCCCCTTGACGAGTTCGATCTTGGCATCAGGCGAGACCAGCGCATCGAGCGCGGGATCGAGCCGCACGACGCCGTGGTCGGTCGAGGACTGAGCACTCACAAGAGAACTCGCGAGGACGCTCACGATCGCCGCCTTCAAAATCCTAGTCATCTGCTCCTCCGCGCTGTTCCTACTACCCTTTTACGTAGGCGAGCTTCGCGGCCACTCTCTCGCCGCGCACGGTGAAGACGTCCACGCCGCGGAGGTGCCACGGCTGGCCGTTCCGCGGCTTGCGATAAACCCAACGCACGACGGCACGGTCGCCGCTCACGATCACCTCCTCGGCATCGAACACGGCTTCGGTGTTGCGCGAAAACCACTGCCGCCAGAATTCGACTACCGCGGCTTTGCCTTCGATCCGACGGCCATCCGGCGGCGGCGACGTGTCCTCGAACACTGTGTCATCGGTCAGCAAAAGCGCCAAGGCGTCCGCGTCGTGCCGGTTGAACGCCTCATTGAATCGATCGATGACCATCCGCGTCCTTTGGTCCGACATTGCGGCATTCTGTTCAGAGTTCATAGACATCCCGTTCGCGCACGCACATGCAAATCCTCCTGGCAGTCATGACGATAGTCAAGCCAGCGCCGACACGAGAGCCATGAGTGGGTGTGTTCAGGCGTCTTCCCCACGCGCTTCGCTGCCATCCACAGGCGACATCTGAGCCGGACCTGTGCGCGGATTTGCTATCGATCGCCCTGTATCCAGACGGCACCAGTCTTGTGGTGGTAGCACCAAGCACCCGTACAAGGCCCACTGGTTCTACCACGCCGCACGCGAGTCCTGCGGCTTGTCTGGAGATCTGGCATCACCATGGAAGAGCATCACTGCCCGCACTGCGCCTCACCACGAATCGCTCGGGCCGAACGCACCGCCTTCACTGTCGTATCCCGGTGTCCTCATTGCCGGAGGTTGTTCGCTCATCCGCTATCCGTGGTTCTGGTAGATGCGGAGACCGCGCGCCGGGAACAGTTGGTGTCGTTGCTGCGGGCGGAAGGCATTCGGGTCGTTCCCGTGAGACGGGTTGCCAACCTCGAACGGTGGCCGGTTGGCGACGTCCTGGTGACTCATGTCGCGCATTCGACGCGGTGGTGGGTCGAGGTGGGAGCCACGCATGTGATCGTCCTGGCGGACACCGACGAGGAGCGGTTCCTCGCCAGACGCAACGGTGCGACGGCGGTAGTGGCGAGTAGCAATCCTGCTGCGCTTCTGTCAATTCTTCGCACTGTCGCAGAAGCGTCCGCAGCGCCCGGCACGTTGGATCAGGACTAGACGGTCTGTCGGCCGCCGGGCCCGGGAACAACGATCTGTGCCGAGGCCCTGGGCAAGGCGTGCAGGCCGAAGCCAGCCGCTGCTCGCGAAGATGTCAGGCGAGCGATGGCTGGCTTCGGCTGGCGCCGTTAGCGCGCGCCGGCTGCTGCGGTCGTCGTGGCGGGATAGACCGGCAGCGTGACGTGCTCGCCGAAGGTGGCTTTCAGACCTTCGATCGCGCAATTCTCGTCGCCGCCGCCGCCAGCGCCGCCGCCGACGCCGACGGAGCCAATCATCTGGCCGTCAACGACAATCGGGATTCCGCCCGAGTTCGTGAAGAAGTCGTATTGAACGATCGTACGGTTCAGGCCGGCAGGATTGTTTCTCCCCTGCGCGGTGTAGACCGACGTCGGCACGCGCGTCTGGAGCGAAGTCTCGGCCTTCATCAGCGCGGTTCGGATGTTGTTGAACACCTGTCCGTCCATCCGCTCCATGTGCACGAATTCCCCGGCGGTGTCGATGACGTAGAGCGACATGCTGCCGCCCTTCGCGGCGGCGAAGTCGCGGCACACCTTGGCGATCTTCTTCGCGGCCGCCAGCGAAATCTGGTTGCCGTCGAACACGTTCTGCGCGCCCTTGCCCCCGACCACCCATTCCGGGTTCGACACGGTCGCCTTCGGCGTCGCCGCGGTCGCGAAACGCGGAACCGGCGCCGGGTTCGCGGGAGCCGCATTCTGCGGGTTCGGCACGTCCTCAATCAACGGCGGGACATTTGACGCGCCGAGGACGGCTTGCATCGCCTTATGCCCGCAGATCTCGTCGCTCCACACCGGCACACGCGGCGCCGAGCCGCCGATACCGATAACGCCGATCAACTGTTTGTTGACCACGACCGGCAGGCCGCCGGAGTTCGCGAACATGCCAAGTTGGATCCGCTGCAGCTCCGCGTTCGGATTCTGGCGGACCTGATTCATGACCGCTTTGCTCGCCCCCCGCTGCATCAGCGCCGTCCGCGCCTTCATCTCCGCAGTGATGATGTTCAGGTATCCCTGCCCATCCATGCGGTCCATGTAGACGTGGTTCCCGTCGTTGTCGAGCACGTAGATGCTGATGGCAACGTTCTGCTCGACGGCGAGCTTCTCGCACGTCTCCGCGATGCGTTCCGCGGTCGCAAGATTGATGGTGGTGAAATCCTGTATCTGTTCAGCGGCCTTGCCGCTGACCACGAATTGCGAAGGCACGCTCTGTGCGAACGCGGCGCTGCCGAGAGCCATTGCGCATGCAGCGACTAAACCCAATGCGATGAGACGTACGTTCATGTAATCCTCCCCTGCCTGCCGGGGCATTGTGCTCCCACACGAGGTTGTGGTCAATTCGCCCGTCGGGGATAGAATCCCCAGCACTCGTTTGGTAGACCGCGACTTCTGGAGGGGAGACGCTATGCGAATCTCGCGATGGGCGGCGGCGGCGATGGTCACCGGTTTGGCTACGGTTGTGGCGGTGGCGGCACAGCAGACCCCAGGCGGCGGGCAGCGCGGCGCCGGCGGCCAGCCAGCCACGCCCCCAATGCGACTGACGTCAGCATCATTTCCAGATGGTGCCCCGATTCCCGTGAAGTACACGCAGGCCGGCGCGCAGGTGTCGCCGGCGCTGACCTGGACCAACGCGCCGCCGAATAGCCAGAGCTTCGTCCTGCACATGCACGACATGGAAGGCGCGCGCAATCGGACCACCGAGGATCAACTCCACTGGCTGGTCTGGAACATCCCTTCCACAACGACTTCATTGCCGGAAGGTGTCCCTCAAGGTCCGGATCTGAAGGACGGCAGCCACCAGACGAGCGCGACCGGGAACGGGATATACCGCGGTCCTGGAGCGCCCGCGGCCGGTCCGCTGCACCACTACGTGTTCGAGATTTTCGCTCTCGACACCAAGCCGGACGTCGCTGCCAACACCAGCGATCCCTTCGACACCCGCGCGAAGGTGTTGAGTGCGATGCAGGGGCACGTCATCGGCAAGGCCGTCTACATGGGGCTGTTCCATCGGCCTGAATAGGGGAAGCGCCCGAGGTGCCGATGCTACTGGCAGCACCGGCACCTGTCGGCGAGCTCACCTTTAACGGTGACGTCGGCGTCGCAGCACACATCTCCCTGTGCTCGCGTTCGCCTACGCCGCAATCCGTGCGAGGTGGATCGACGGGTAGGGTCCTCTGGTTACTGACCGAGTCGAGGACCCGCTAGGTACGCTGTCAGCATAACCCTTGGTCCGCCCCCGATTTCCGCGGCTCGTCACGTCGGGCGTCGATTCAGGAGCAAGGAACGGAGTGTCTGGCCCTCCTTCACGGTGTAGCCTGATTCGGCTCTCCCTTCGGAGAGCAGTTAGTACCTATGGAACACGACGAACTGCGGCTTTCCTATTGCCCGCCGTACGACTGGCCCGCCGCGATGACGTTTCTTGCGAATCGCGCCATCGATGGCGTCGAACAGGTCGAGTTTGGCACCTATCGACGAACTATCCGCTTCGGTGGTTCGATGGGAACGCTCGAGGTCGCGCACGATGGCGGCGGCGCCGCGCTTCTCGCCACCGTTCGGGGTCTCCCGGCGGCTGCAATCCCAGCGGCGGTAGAACGTGTAAGACGCATGTTCGATCTCGACGCGGATCTGCGAACGATCGCAGCCCATCTCGCGCGTGATCCGTCCATGGCGCCGCTCGTGGCCGCCGGGCCGGCGTCACGTGTGCTTCGCGGGTGGGAAGGGTTCGAGGTGGCAGCGCGGTCCGTTATCGGTCAGCAAGTCACCGTGGCGCGAGCGCGGCGACTGAACGGCATCTTGGTCGATCGGTGCGGCAGCGAGTTGCCAGGAGGCGCTGACGACCGGCTTTGTCGGATATTTCCTACGCCCCAACGCGTCCTGGACGCGGACCTGTCGGCCATGGGCATGCCGGGTGCGCGCGTCACCACACTGAAGACGGTCGCCAGCGCCGTGCTCGCCGAGCCACGACTCTTCGACCGGGCCCGTTCGATCGACGAGACAGTTGCGCGGCTTCGGGCCATTCGTGGCATCGGGGACTGGACGGCGCACTACATTGCCATGCGTGCCTGCGGCGAGCCCGACGCCTTCCCCGCGAGCGACGTCGGCCTTCTGCGTGGGGCAGCGGACGCGACCGGCCGTCGGCCAACTCCCCGGCAGCTGCTGGCGCGAGCCGAAGCGTGGCGTCCGTGGCGTGCGTATGCGGCGCATCAACTGTGGGCCCGCGACGCGAGCCGCAAGCGGAGCCCGATCACGCGGGAGGGAGTGGCGTGAGCACAGCAACCGAGACAAAAGAGATCGACGCGCTCACTATCGACACGCGCGTGGGCGGCTACGACTGGGCGAGCGTGTCGGCACATCTCGATGCCCACGGCTGGGCGATGTTACCGAAGCTCCTGACGCCGAGCGAGGCGGCCGTCGTCGCGGGGTTCTTTAACGATGACAGCAGGTTCAGGAGTCACATCATCATGGCGCGGCATGGCTTTGGACGCGGCGAGTACAAATACTTCGCGTATCCGCTGCCCGACAAGGTCGCCGATCTACGTACGGCGCTGTACGCGCGCCTGGTCCCGATCGCCAATCGCTGGAACGAATCGATGGGGATTGACGTGCGCTACCCGGACGCCCACGCGGACTTCATCGAGAGGTGCCACAAGGCCGGGCAGATGCGACCGACGCCGCTCCTGCTGCAATACGGCGAGGGAGACTTCAACGCCTTGCATCAGGACGTCTACGGTGAGCATGTCTTTCCACTGCAGACCGCGATTCTGCTCGCGGAGCCGCAGAAGGACTTCACCGGCGGTGAGTTCGTCCTGACCGAGCAACGGCCGCGGATGCAGTCTCGAGCCGAGGTCGTGCCACTCGATCGCGGCGACGGCGTGGTCTGGGCGGTGCGCAGCCGCCCTGTGCAGGGGACGCGCGGCACCTACCGCGTGAACATGCGGCACCGCGTGAGCCGACTGCGTTCGGGTCATCGGCACACCCTGGGCGTGATTTTTCACGACGCGAAATAATCCGAATCTGCGCCACGATTTCTTGGCGGTCTCGACCTGCGCGATGATACGGCCATGACCGCGACCGAGACGCTTGCACGCGGCAGGGCGGCTTTCGAGCAGGAGGCGTGGTCCGAGGCCTACACCAGGCTTGCCGCCGCCGACGGACTTGCCCCGCTCGAACCTGACGATCTCGATCGCCTGGCGACCGCCGCTTATCTGATAGGTGAGGATACGGCCAGCGCCGAGGCACGGACGCGCGCACACAACGGATTTCTCGAGCGTGGTGAAAAGATTCGCGCGGCCCGAAGCGCCTTCTGGCTCGTGTTCACCTTCATCGACAACCCCGCGCAGCAGGCGCAGGCAGGCGGATGGCTCGCCAGGGTGCGGCGGTTGCTCGACGAAAGCACGCTCGAATGTGCCGAGCAGGGGTTCTTCCTCTGCGCCTTCGGATTCCAGAAAGTCGTCGAGGGCGAGATTGAGGCGGCCCATGCGGCGTTCGGACAGGCGGCGCGAATTGGAGCCCGATTCAACGATCCTGACCTCACCGCTCTCGCGAGGCATGGGGAGGGTCGCGCGCTTCTGCGAATGGAGAAGACCGTCGACGGCTTCGCAATGCTCGATGAAGTGATGGTAGCCGTCACGTGCGGCGAGGTCGCTCCGATGGTGGCTGGCGTCGTGTACTGCAGCGTCATCGGGGCCTGTCACGAAATGTTTGACCTGCGTCGCGCGCAGGAATGGACGACGGCACTCGCAGGATGGTGTGCAGCGCACCCGGACATGGTGCCCTTCCGCGGGCAGTGCCTCATTCACCGATCCGAGCTGATGCAACTGCACGGCGCATGGCAGGAGGCGATCGATGAAGCGCAACGAGCGTGCGAGCGACTGGCCAAGCGTCCGAGCCAGTCCAATGCCGGCGCAGCGTATTACCAGCAAGCCGAACTGTATCGACTGCGTGGCGAATTCGAGAAGGCTGATGAGGCGTATCGACGCGCCGGCCAGGCCGGGCGCAAGCCGTATCCGGGGTTCGCACTTCTTCGGTTGGCTCAAGGCCAGATCGATGCCGCTAACGTTGCCATTCACCGTGCCCTGCAGGAGGTCCGCGCCTTCAAGATGCGCGCACAGATACTGCGCGCGAGCGTCGAGATCATGCTGGCTGGGCATGACCTCCCCGCCGCGCGCGGTGCGGCCGAGGAGCTGACGCTCATTGCCGGTCAGTTCGATGCACCCTTTCTGCGTGCGGCCTCGGCCCAGGCGTCGGGCGCCGTGGCCCTCGCGGCCGGTGACGCGAGCGGAGCCGTCTCATGGCTACGCGACGCGTGGACGATTTGGCAGGAGCTCGACGCACCGTACGAGGTCGCGCGGGTACGAGCGCTCATGGGCCTGGCCTACCGGCAGCTCGGCGATGACGATGGTGCGCAAATGGAATTCGAGGCCGCAGGAGAAACGTTCGATCGACTCGGCGCCGCGCCGGACACCTCGCGCGTGGCCGGGCTTCTCACGCCTGTGTCGCCTCAGGCGTCCGGTTCGTTAACCGGTCGAGAAGTCGAGGTGCTTCGTCTGATAGCGACGGGAAAGACCAACCGTGCAATCGCCGCCGAGCTGGTGATCAGCGAGAAGACGGTCGCGCGCCACGTCAGCAACATCTTCACAAAACTCGATCTCTCGTCGCGATCGGCGGCAACCGCTTACGCATACAGCCACAAGCTGGTGTAGCGGCCTACATAGAATTACCCACGCCTGCCTGACGGACCGTCTGCGCAGTTTGGCCGATGCGCGCGACGCCAGCCTTGTCTTACCTTTCACACAGCGGCCATGTCGGCCGCGTATTTCGAGGCGCAACGGAGACAGAACCATGCGTAACGTCCACAGCGCAGAACAGGTAAACACGGTCGTGATCGGCGCCGGGCAGGCAGGGCTTTCGGTCGGGTATCACCTTGCCCGCCAGGGCGTCCAGTTCGTCATTCTTGACGCCAGCGAACGAATCGGCGACGTGTGGCGTCGCCGGTGGGATTCCCTTCGGCTGTTCACGCCGGCGCGGTTTGCGGGTCTCGACGGCATGCCCTTTCCGGCGGCGCCGGATTCCTTCCCGACCAAGAACGAAATGGGGGACTACCTCGAAGCCTATGCCAGGAAGTTTGCATTGCCGGTGCGCCTGGGCGTGCGTGTGGACCGCGTGTCGCGGCTGGGCACGAGGTTTCTCGTCGTGGCCGGCGACCGACGGTTCGAAGCGGACAACGTTATTGTCGCCATGGCCAACTACCAGAGACCTCGGACGCCACCATTCGCCAACGATCTTGATCCCCGGATCGTGCAACTCCACTCCTTCGACTACCGTAACCTCACGCAACTGCAGGATGGGGACGTACTGATCGTCGGTGTGGGCAATTCCGGTGCTGAGATTGCGCTCGAAGCGGCACGTGGACACAAGATCTGGATGGCAGGGCGCGAAACCGGTCACGTCCCGTTTCGGATCGACGGCCTCGCGGCGCGGTTGGTGCTCGTCCGCCTCGTTCTGCGTGTGCTGTTCCACCGCATCCTGAGCGTGGCTACCCCGATCGGCCGCAGGGCGCGCCCCAAGATGCTGCACGGTGGCGGACCGCTCGTGCGTGTCAAGCCGAGAGACCTGACCAAGGCCGGCATTCAGCGCGTTCCGCGGGTGGCCGGTGTACGAAATGGGCTGCCGCTCCTCGAGGACGGGCGCGTGCTCGACGTCGCAAACGTCGTCTGGTGCACCGGATTCCATCCCGGGTTTGGCTGGCTCGATCTGCCGGTGTTTGGCCCGGATGGAGAGCCTCAGCACGATCGCGGCGTTGTGACACATGAGCTCGGGCTGTATTTCGTAGGTCTGCACTTTCTCTACGCGCTGTCCTCAGTGATGATCCACGGCGTCGGACGCGATGCGGCACGGATTGCCGGTGCGGTTGCCGCGCGCACGCAGGTTGAACAGACGGCTCGACGGTCGAGTGCTGCGTGAGAGCGCGGGAACGCCTTCGTCAGGTCGCGCGAATGGACAAGGCGTGTCCCCGACTCTCGACCAAGTCCGACAGTTCTCGAAACATGTCAGGGTTCACTCGCTCGGCATGAGGAAGGACGAAGGCTCGGGTTTCCTCCAGGTACTTCTTGACGAACCCAACATCGTGGACAAAACCCAGCGCCGTGAGGTTGCTGATGCGATCGGCGAGCTTCAGGACCCGGGCTCGAGGGCTCCCGCTCTGCATGATGCGGAACAGGTATTCCGACTTCGGTTCCCGGATTCCGTCGATGGATCGGATCGTCACCTCCATCACCAGCGCGTACACCGCCGGGCCGTCCGAGTCGAGCCGGACGATCTCGTCCTCCGTGACTCCCGGCATCGCTGGCGCATCTTCGAAGAGATCGTGAATTACCGACGCCTTCAGCAGGACGGGATCGATGATCTTGTAGTCGAGCAGGATCGCCATCGTGCCCAACTGGTGGCGAAACATGTTGCTGCCACTCCGGCGCTTGACGCCGATCAAGGCCATTGCCTTGACGATGTACGGCGCCAGGGTAAGGCTGCTTAGTGACCGTTCGAATTCATGCATGGTGTCCGCTGCCTGATCTATGATCTGCGCCGTTCCCAGACCGTCCAGAGCCGCCCACAATGAAACGTTGCCCTTTCTGCGCCGAGGAACTTCGGGACGAAGCTGTCCTCTGCAGGTTCTGCGGAGCTACGGCGGACTTCAGTAAGGGCACCGGCGCCTGGCGCCATAACACCCACGTCCGCCATGAACCAATCATCATCGACATCCCATCGCAGCCGGAACCAGAGGACCGGCCAGAACCTCGCAGCTATCGGTGGCTCTGGAAACTGGGCCCGAGCATCGTCCTGATCTCGGTGATCGTATACGCCTGGCCAACATGGGAGCGTTTCGCGCAGACCTTTCCGGAGGCCGCGCAGAGGATCGATACGGTACAGGCGGCAGTCACAGTCGTCCAGGATCGTTTTCGCACTTTCTTTGGAGTCGGTTCCGCTATCGCGCCGGCACGCCCCTCGTATGCGTCAGGGTCAGGGAACAATGCCCACGACATGCTGATGAGCCTGTCGGAGGAATACAGAGCCGCCGTACTGAGTCAGGCCGTGACGAGCAGCGGGAAGCCATGCCCCAAAGGAATCGACACTTTTTACCAGGGGTTCTCTTCCGATTTGACGGCGATGTGGAACGTCAGGTGCGACAACGGGCGGGCCTATTTAGTGCCCCTCGCAGCGGACCGAAATGGATCGGCCAAGGTCCTCGACTGCGGTGTTCTGAATACGATTGCTCCCGTGGAATGTTTCGTTGAGTTGAAATGACGACCAGGAGGTGCGCCTGTCTGCTTGCGGCGGCTACAGCGATCTGCGTAATTGGGAGCACCGGCGCGGCGGCCTTCAGCATCGAGACGATCGATTCGGCCGCCCGAACCCTTCCGCGGCTCCATAGCCTGCTCGTAAGCAGACATGGTGAATTGATCTTCGAGCGCTATTACAACGGCACGCAGCCGAGCCGTCCGGCGAATATCAAGTCAGCAGCCAAGAGCGTCATTTCGACGCTCGTCGGGATCGCCATTGACCGCCGCCTGATCGGCGACGTCCGCACGCCGATCGTGACTTTCTTTCCTGAACTCGTGCGCGACCCTGATCTGGCCAAGCCGAAGATCACCGTCGAAGACCTGTTGACCATGCGGTCTGGCCTCGAAGGAACGAGCAACCGCAACTACGGCGCGTGGGTCACGAGCCGCAACTGGGTGCAGCACGCTCTGGCGCGTCCGATGTTCGCGCCACCGGGCCAGACGATGGAATACAGCACGGGCAACACCCACCTGCTCTCGGCGATCCTGACGAAGGCGTCTGGCCGCAGTACGTGGCAGTTCGCGAACGAGGTGCTCGCGAAGCCGCTTGGTTTCAGCCTTCCGCAGTGGCCACGCGATCCGCAGGGCATCTACTTCGGCGGCAACGACATGCTCATGACGCCGCGACAGATGCTGGCCTTCGGTGAGCTGTATCTGAACCGCGGACGCGCGAACGGTCAACAGATTGTCCCCGAGCGCTGGGTGGCACGATCATGCGAGGGACGTGCGCGCGAGTTCCGGCCCGGAGACCGCAGGCTCGGTCCGAATCAGCCGGTCGATCCCATGCGCGATCGCCGCTATGGCTATGGCTGGTGGGTGCACGAGATCGACGGGTACGAGACCTGCTTCGCGTGGGGCTACGGCGGCCAATATGTCTTCGTCGTGCCGAAACTGGATCTGGTCATCGTGACCACGGCGTCCCCGGACGTGAGCGAGGAGCGTCGCGGGCACCGGCAGCTGATATTCGACATTCTCTCCCGCCACATCATCGACCCGATTGCCGCCGCGCGCGTGCCGAACGCACGCTGACGTCGAACGGTTCCATCAGGCAATTCATCTCACCGCCGCGGAGTGTCAGCTCGAGCGCACGATGACCCGTGTACGACGCCAGTCGCTAGATCGAATTTCACTGTGACGAAACACCGAGACACCGAGACACCGAGAAATTCATTCCGGTTTTGCCTCGGTGCCTCAGTGCCTCGGTGTTTCGTCACAGTGAAAAATAGTCTAGCAGCTGCGAATCAGAGCAATTGCGTTCACCCGTTCAGAAAGCCGGCCTCCATCGTTGTTACAGAGGAAGACGGCCGTTCCACTGCCCCGCCTGGAGCGTCGTCGTGAACTATCGACGGGACGCATCCTGTCATGGAGGACAGCAGTGCCAACGCAACCACGCCCCGAGCGCCCATCCACGAAAGATTCCAAATTCGTAATCGCAGGTCAGGTGCAACTCGAACACAAGGAAGCATGCAGTGATGATCTGCCTCTTCGCGCGTTCGCCTTTGGCGCGCGCGGCAATCTGATCGGCACGAGCGATGTGTCGGCAAATGGCGATTTTGTCATTGCCGCCGAAATGAAGGAACCCGAAGACGTTGAGATCATTGTCGGCCCGGCTGTGGACGCCGATCTCGTGCGCCAGGCCGAGCCCTCGTCGGTGCACTTCACCAGTAAAGACTGGGTTCGCGCCGAGACGGGTTTTCGACTCAATCCGAAATTTGTACTGCCCAAGCACATCTGGTGGCCCTGGTGGCCCATTCGTGTGTGCGTGCGCGGGCGCGTTCGGAAGGCTCAAGGCCAGGGCGATCCCTGTCCCGTGCCTTTCGCCCATGTCGAGCTGTTCGACGTGGATCGCGAGGGTTGCCTGTGGCCAATCCTGCAGCCGCGGTTGCCCAAACTTGTCGACAAGGCGGTTATTCGTCTACCGGAACTGATCAAGCTTCCCCCGATTCCTGGCCCCGATCCGGGCCCTCTTGCCGGCCTTGCCGGACGACTGGATCAAGTGGCGCTCAACCCGCAGCCGTTGCCGCCTGGCGAGCTTGTCGGATTCAATCCGCAACCCGAGCCGCCGTCTCCCCTCTTTGCGCGTCCGCAGTTTGCGCGTGCCCAGTCCACGCGCGTGGGCGAGGTCGCACAGTTGTCGGAAAGCCTCGCGGCGCGCCTGCAGGACCTGACGGTCACTTCGCGTATCGCACCGTGGCTGCTGTGGCCGCGATGCTTCTACAGCAAGTCACTGGTCTGCCAGACAGAAACCGACTGCGATGGACGTTTCCGCTGCTGCTTCTTGTGGTGGCCGTTTCATATCCGCAACGGCCGTCTGCGCTTCGATTCGCGTCCGGACATCATCATCAAGGTCACGCAGACGATTGATGCCGTGACGCGCGTGATCTACCTGGATCCCTACACCAGCACTCGCTGGGATTCCTCGGGCGCTTACATCGATCTGATGCTGGACGATGAAGACGTCGTTTGCGGAAGAGGCTGCTCGCCTCAGCCCTCGGGGACGACCACGCACTTCGTCCGCGTCGGCAACGACGAGGTGTATCAGATCAACCAGGCCACCGGCGCATTCGACCTGACTCGACCGGGACTGATCGGCACGATCAACAACATGGCCTACGGCGGTGGTCTGAACCTGCATGCCGTCTTCGGCGACACGCTCTCGACCGCGGCGCCGCAGTTCTACTATCGGTTGTCCATCATGGGTC
>Ga0137452_1000200_pt1 | contig 17702 bp, 15 predicted proteins | sample EasRivERMGT513_2_FD_102312 | JGI IMG/M metagenome (GOLD analysis project Ga0137452, IMG submission 102312) | Soil microbial communities from meander-bound floodplain in the East River, Colorado, USA - East River MetaG ERMGT513_2 | ecosystem: Environmental > Terrestrial > Soil > Floodplain ...
GACGATCCCCACCCAACCCAATACCCATCACCAAGGAAGCGATCCTGGAGTACCTCGCCACGCATCCCGGCGACTCCAAGCGCGACCTTGCCCGGCAGTTCAAACTCAGAGGTTCCGAACGCCAAGCGCTCAAGCAGATCTTGAGCGAGCTCAAAGACGAAGGCGTCGTCGAGCAGGGCCGGAAGAAGTCCTACGTGACCGCGGGCGCTCTGCCGGACGTGGCCGCACTCGAAATCTTCGGCGAGGACCCCGATGGCGACCTCTTGGGACGCCCGCTCGACTGGAAGCGGGACGAGCCGCCGCCCTCGGTCCTGATCGTTCCGGGGAAGGATGATTCGCGTCCGTTGGGGCGTGGCGAGCGCGTGCTCGCGCGCATCACGCGCACGAAAGACGGCCACGCGCCGTATGAGGGCCGTGTCATCAAGCGGCTCGGTGCGAGCGCGCATCGCGTGCTCGGCGTGCTTGCGCGCCACAACGGACGCGCGGGCATCGAGCCGATCGACCGCAAGAGCCGTCACACCCTGATGGTGGACGACCGCGATCTCGGCGGCGCGCGCGAAGGCGAGCTCGTGCTCGCCGAGCCCCTCGCCGGTCGCGAGTGGGGCGCGCCGCGTGCTCGGATCGTCGAACGCTTGGGCTCGATGAACGAGCCCAAGGCGGTGAGCCTCATCGCGATCCACGCGCACGGCATCCCGACGGACTTCCCGCGCGAAGCCATCGCCGAAGCCGAACACGCGAAGCCGGTGACGATCCTGGCGGGACGCACCGATCTCCGCAGCACCCCGCTCATCACCATCGATCCTGAAGATGCGCGCGACCACGACGATGCGGTGTGGGCGGGACCCGACACAGACCCGAGCAACAAAGGCGGTCACATCGTCATCGTCGCGATTGCCGACGTCGCGCACTACGTGACGAACGGCTCCGCGCTCGACCGCGAAGCCGAGAAGCGTGGCAACTCAGTCTACTTCCCGGATCGCGTCGTGCCGATGTTGCCCGAGGAATTGTCCGCCGACCTCTGCTCGCTACGCGAGAACGAGGACCGGCCCTGTCTTGCCGTGCGCATGGTGTTCGACGCACGCGGCGCGAAGCGCCGGCACGAGTTCGTCCGGGGCATCATGCGCTCCGCCGCGCGGCTTACGTATTCGCAAGCGCAGGCGGCTTTCAACGACAGGCCCGATGTGAAGACCGCGCAGCTGCAGGATCGCATCATGCGCCCGCTATGGGCGGCCTATCGCACGGTTTCGATCGCACGCGATCAGCGTTCGCCGCTCGATCTCGATCTGCCGGAACGGCGAGTCGTCATCGGCACCGACGGAAAGGTCCAGTCCATCGCCTTCCGCGAGCGCCTGGAGTCCATGCGCCTGATCGAAGAGTTCATGATCATGGCCAATGTGGCCGCAGCCGAGACGCTCGAACTGGCGAAGCAGCCGCTGATCTATCGCGTGCATGAGGAGCCCTCGAAGGAGAAGCTGCTCGCGTTCGCCGATTATCTTCGCACGATCGGGATTCCCTTCGCCAAAGGCCAAGTGATGAAGCCGGCTGTGTTCAACCGCATCCTGGAACGCGCGCGCGGGACGCCGCATCAAGAAGTGATCAACGACGTCGTCCTGCGCACGCAGGCGCAAGCCGTCTACGCGACTGAGAATGGCGGCCATTTCGGACTCAACCTCGCGCGTTATGCGCACTTCACCTCGCCGATCCGTCGCTACGCCGACCTCATCGTTCATCGCGCACTTATCCGCGCGCGCAATTTCGGCGACGACGGTTTGAGCGATGCCAAGATCGCGCTCCTCAAAGGGACCGCCGACCACATCTCGATGACCGAGCGCCGTGCGATGGCCGCGGAGCGCGATTCCGTCGACCGCTATGTCGCGGCCTATATGCAGGACCGCGTGGGTGCCGTGTTCGAAGGTCGTATCACCGGCGTAACGCGCTTTGGCCTGTTCCTGCGGTTGGCCGACACCGGCGCCGAAGGATTGCTGCCGATGCGCTCGCTTGGGACCGATTTCTTCCGTCACGACGAAAAGCGCCACGCGCTCGTCGGCGAGCGGACGCAGAAGACCTATCGCATGGGCGAGACGCTCAGTGTTCGCCTCGCCGAAGCCGCGCCCTTGACCGGCGGTCTGCGGTTCGAGCTGGCAGAGGATGAATCCTCGCCGTCGCGACGCCGTAACGCTGCCCGCTCAGGGAAACGTCGCTGAGTGCTGTGCATCGGGACGCCGCGAATGCCCGACACCAAAGCGGGCAGCCCTTGCCGAAGCGTCGTCAGGATGGGACATTTGCACCTGATTGGAATTTGAGTTCGAGCCGCCTATGCATCATGCCATTGCTGAGAAGCGTGAGTCCCTCGCTGCGCTCTGCCGTCGATTCGGCGTGCAGCGCCTGGAAGTCTTCGGCTCAGCAGCGCGCGGAACAGATTTCGATGCGCGCCGGAGCGATGTTGACTTTCTTGTCTCCTTTTCGCCACGGGCGGACGATTTGGCGCGGTTCTTGGATTTCAAGGAGGCGCTGGAGTCGCTTCTTGGTGTTCCAGTCGATCTTGTCGAACGCAAAGCGGTTGAAGCGAGCCGAAACTATATTCGCCGCCGCAGCATTCTGGCTGAGGCCGAGCCCGTCTATGGACAATGATCTGGCCCTGCTTCTCGATATGTCCTTAGCTGCTACCGACGCCAGCGCCTTCACCGAAGGACTGGATGAGGCTGCATTCTTGAATAGCAGACTGCATCAGAATGCTGTCATCAGGTCTTTGGAAATCATCGGCGAGGCGGCAGGAAAAATCTCGCCTGAATTCCGCGCCGCGCATCCCGAAATCCCATGGCGGGAGATCATTGGAATGCGCCACCGACTCATTCATGGCTACGGGGAGGTTCGCCTCGATATTGTGTGGAGCGTCGTCCAAGATCACCTACTACCCTTGATCGCCACCCTGGGCCCGCTCATCCCGCCGAATACCGACGAAAAGACCTCGTGAGCTCACAGCGGCCGCTCGAACGCGTGCAAAACCCGTTCCTCTTTGATCCTGCCGATGCGAACGGGCCGGTGCTGCGGCCGAAGGATGCGGCCGCGCTGATCCTGGTGCGCCGGAACGGCGACACAACGCGTGTGCTGATGGGCGAGCGCAGCGCGCGTCACGCCTTCTTGCCAGGTCGATTTGTGTTTCCCGGTGGCAGGCTCGATGTCGCCGACCAACGCCTCGCAACCGACACCGATCTGAGGCCGGAAGTGCTCGCGAAGGTCGCGACCGGCACGACCACGTCACGCGCGCGCGGTCTTGGGCTCGCTGCTGTTCGCGAAACCTTCGAAGAAACGGGAATCCTGGTCGGGACGAAACAGCGTTCCACCGTGCGCACACGCTCCGCGACATGGCAGCGATTCTTCTCGCACGGCATCTCGCCGCACCTCGAAGCGCTCGACTTCGTCGCCCGCGCGATCACGCCTCCGGGCCGCCCGCGACGCTTCGACGCGCGGTTCTTCATGGCCGACGCGAGTGAGATCGCAGCCGAGCTCGATCTCTCCAACGCGAGCGGGGAGCTGCTCAGGCCCATCTGGCTCACTCTCGACGAAGCAAGAGCGGCCGACGTCCTGCCGATCACAAGCTGCGTCCTCGATGAGGTGGAAGGGCGCCTGTCGGGCCGACGCGATCCGTCCGGCCCTGTTCCGTTCTTCATCCCGCGGCGCGGGAAGGCTTTGATCTTAGGACTTTAACCAGCCTGGGCGAGACAACGCGCCGCGCCGCTCACGACACTTTGCCCTCAATTTGCCACGGCCCTGGGCTTTTATGATATTGCTAAAGGTCCCGGCTTTGGGGCAAAACCTCACGGCCTTTGCGGAAACAACATGAGGGAGTTCCCGTGACTCGAATTTTCTCTTCACCGGTGCGCATCCTTCTTGCGGGATTGGTGCCGGCTCTGTTCGTAATGTCGACGGTTGAAATTCACGCGGCTGCGGCCGGCGACTCGAAGAACGGCCAGACGCTGTTCAACGAGAATTGCGCGGTCTGCCACAGCTTCGCACGCGGCGAGCCGAACAAGATCGGCCCGAATCTGTTCGGCGTGGTCGGACGCGCGTCCGGCGCGGCCGCCGGCTACATGTATTCGCCGGCTATGATGAACGCGAAGCTGATGTGGGATAACAAGAACCTGAACGAGTACCTCGCCGGCCCGCAGAAGAAGGTTCCGGGAACCAAGATGGGCTTCCCCGGCTTCTCCGATCCGACCGAAGAGGCGGACGTCATCGCCTATCTCACGACGTTGAAATAAGCGCCCGCGGACAACCGCAGGCGAAGTGTGTGAAGTCACCGTCTCGCGCCCTGAACGGCGCGGGACGGTTTCCTTTTGGCCGCTTGACAAGCGGGGGCCGACCGATAGTTTAGCGCCCGTTCGAGCATTCAGGTGAGGAACGTCCCATGGCCAAGCCAACAACGGTCAAGATCAGGCTGAACAGCGAGGCCAACACCGGCTTCTTCTACGTCACCAAAAAGAACACGCGAACCATGACCGAGAAGATGACGGCCAAGAAGTACGACCCGAAAGTGCGCAAGCACGTCGAGTTCAAAGAAGGCAAGATCAAGTAACACCTAGCTTCCGTCCTTTTCATGCGCGCCCGCGAGCGAAAGTTCGCGGGCGCGTTTCGTTTGGGCGTTTGCGCTATGATTGGCCCGCGCGGGGGCGAAGGAGACGTCCATGAACGCACCGATCGACTGGAAAGCCGAAGCCAAGAAGATCACCTTCCGCGACAAGGCGTTCATCAACGGCGCATTCGCTGCGTCCTTGAGCGGCAAGACCTTCGACAACATCTCGCCGATCGATGGACGCGTTCTGGCACGCGTCGCGTCTTGCGGGCCAGAAGACATCGATGCGGCAGTGAAGGCCGCGCGAGCCGCGTTCGAGAGTGGCGTCTGGGCCGATCAGGCGCCGCGGGCACGCAAGCGAATCCTGGTGCGCTTTGCCGATCTGATCGCGCAGAAAGCGAACGAGCTTGCGCTGCTCGAAACGCTCGACATGGGGAAGCCGATCGCGAACGCGCGCAACGCGGATCTGCGCGCGGTCCCCGAATGCGTCCGCTGGTACGGCGAGGCACTCGACAAGCTCTATGACGAGATCGCGCCGTCCGCGAAGACCGCTCTCGCGCTGATCACGCGCGAACCCTTGGGTGTCGTCGGAGCCGTCGTGCCTTGGAACTTCCCGCTGATGATGGCGGCGTGGAAGTTCGCCCCCGTTCTCGCGGCGGGTAATTCGCTTGTGCTGAAGCCGGCCGAGCAGTCGCCGCTTTCGGCGCTGCGCGTCGCTGAGCTTGCGATCGAAGCCGGTATCCCTGCGGGGGTGTTCAACGTCGTCCCCGGGTTCGGCGAGACGGCGGGCCAGGCGCTCGGTCGGCACATGGATGTCGACGCGATCACCTTCACCGGCTCGACCGCAGTCGGGAAGCTGTTCCTAAAATATGCAGGCGAATCAAACATGAAGGCGGTGAGCCTCGAGTGCGGTGGCAAGTCGCCCAACATCATCTTCGCCGATGCGCCCGACCTCGATGAAGCCGCTGCGGGCGCCGCGGACGGCATCTTCTACAACTCGGGCCAGGTCTGCGACGCCGGCTCGCGTCTGCTTGTCGAGGAGAAGGTCCACGACCGATTCCTCGAGCAGGTGAAGCGGCACGCCGCCGCTTTCCAGCCGGCCGATCCGTTGGATCAGGCGACCAAGATGGGAGCGATGGTCGACGAGACGCAGACCAAGCGCGTCATGGGCTATATCGCCAAGGGAAAGGAAGAAGGAGCGGCACTCGCCCTCGGAGGCAAGCAGGTGCGCCAGGAGACGGGCGGGTTTTACATCGAGCCGACGATCTTCGATCGCGTCGACAACAAGATGACGATCGCGCGCGAGGAGATATTCGGTCCGGTGCTTGCGACCATCACGTTCAAGACGATGGAGGACGCGATCAAGCTCGCCAACGATTCGTCTTATGGCCTCGAAGCAAATGTGTTCACCAGCGATCTCAGCAGGGCGCACAAGATGGCGCGCGCACTGAAGGCGGGCGTGGTGACGATCAACACACGCGATATCGGCGGGATCGAAGTGCCCTTCGGCGGCTACAAGCAGTCAGGCTTCGGGCGCGACCGCTCGCTGCATGCGCTGGAGAAGTACACCCAGCTGAAGTCGACCTACATCAACGTGGGCTGACGGCGGCCTGTGCGCCGCGGCGCGCGACCGCAGCGGCGGCGATGCGGTCGAAGAAGGCGACGATCCGCTCCGCGTGCGCGTAATCGGGGATCGCGTTGTTGCGGTAATGGGGCGCTGACAGCATCTTCAGATAGAGCGAGCGGTCGTTGTCGACTTCGCACACGAATTCCAGCATCTGCTTGATGTCGGTGAAGCGCGCGAAGTCGATATAGCTCGACGTGTCGAATGAGAGCTGCGCCTGCGGATCGCCGACATAGATCGGGATCGAGTGTGCGAACATCGGATCGACCAGCTTCTCCGTCATGTAGCCCGGCCAGATCGCGTTCTCGATCGCGAGCGTGAACTTGTAGCGGCGGAAGAAATCGACCTTGCCTGCGACACGGCTTGGCGCGGTCGGTACCATCCAGCCACCCATCGTATTGAGATGGCCGCCCGCGGAATCGACAGGCTTGTAAGCGGACAGCATCCTGAAGATCGCATCGCGGTGCGGCACCGGATGCATGTAGACGAAATTGCAGAACTTCGGCTTCTCGGCTGCGACCTTCTCCCAATCGGTGTCCGCTCGCTTTACCAGAAGCTCCGGCGCATAGCCCCAGGCGCGGTTCTCATAGACCCAGAGCGGCAGGCGCAGATGGTTCTCGTGCTGGACAAGGGTCGAGAACGAGATCGCGAACTCGCAGCTCGTCATGTCCGGCTCGAAATTCTCGCCGGTTAAAAACACGCGCACATAGCTGCCGGGCGGAATCCGCGTGAGGGGCGGATTACTGCTTGGATTGGCGTAAGGGACGAACTGTTTCGAATAGACCGAGTAGAAGACGATCTCCGGATCCGGCGAGAGCTGCACGTCGTATTTGTCGAACAACGAGGGAAAGAATCGGCGGAAGTGCTCCGGGTGGAAGCCCGGCCAGAACGCCGCGAAGTTCACGCGTAGGCTCGGTTTCATGCGCCTTCCCCGCTTTCAGCCTATGCGGCTTCGGCAAGACGGGAAAGCTGGCTGAGCAGCGCCTTGGCGCCATCGAGGCGCGATTCGGGCGTAGGCCAATCGCGGATGACGACGAGCGTCTGATCAGGACGCACGCGCATCGTCCCCGAATGCTCGGTGATGAGCCGAATGAGGCCGCGCGCGTTGGCAAAGGCGTTGTTGCGGAAGTGGATCGTCGCACCCTTGGGGCCGGCCTCGATCTTCTCCACCATTGCGAGCTGGCAGAGGTGCTTGATCGCGACCACCTTCAAGAGATGCTCGACCTCGACAGGTAGCGATCCGAAGCGGTCGATCAGCTCGGCGGCGAAGGAATCGATCTCGCGCGAGTCCTTGAGCTCAGCCAGACGCCGGTAGAGCGCCATGCGCACGTTCAGGTCCGGAACATAGGAGTCCGGGATCAGCACGGCGGCGCCAAGACTGATCGTCGGCGACCAAGCATCCGCGATGTCCTCGCCGCCGCGACCCGCGCGCAGAGCGGCGACCGCTTCCTCCAGCATGCTCTGATAGAGCTCGATGCCGACTTCGCGCACATGGCCGGATTGCTCGTCGCCGAGGAGGTTGCCCGCGCCGCGAAGATCGAGGTCGTGGCTCGCGACCGAGAACCCAGCGCCCAAATTGTCGAGCGATTGGAGCACCTGCAGGCGGCGCTGCGCGGAGTCGGTCAGCTTCTTGTCCGGCGGCGTCGTGAGATAGGCATAGGCGCGCTGTTTCGAGCGCCCGATGCGGCCACGCAACTGGTAGAGCTGGGCCAAGCCGAACTGATCGGAGCGGTGCACAACCAGCGTGTTCGCGGTCGGAATGTCGAGACCAGATTCAACGATGTTGGTCGAGACCAGCACGTCGATCTTGCCGTCGTAGAACGACGTCATCGCCTCTTCGAGCCGGGCCGCGCCGATCTGGCCGTGTGCCATCGCTGTCTTCACCTCGGGCACCGTCTCTTTGAGGAACTCCTGCGCGCTGCCGAGATCGGCGATGCGCGGCACGACATAGAAGCTCTGGCCGCCGCGATAGTGCTCGCGCAGCAGCGCTTCGCGGATGGTCAGCGGATCGAACGGCGTCACATAAGTGCGCACCGCGAGGCGATCGACTGGCGGGGTGGTGATGAGCGAGAGATCGCGTACGCCCGAAAGCGCGAGCTGCAGCGTGCGCGGTATCGGGGTTGCGGTCAACGTCAGCACATGCACGTCCGCCTTGAGACTCTTCAGGCGTTCCTTGTGCGCGACGCCGAAATGCTGCTCTTCGTCCACGATCAGCAGCGCGAGATTGCGGAAGCTGATGCTTTTGGCGAGCAGCGCGTGCGTGCCGATAGCGATATCGATATCGCCCGACGCGAGCTTTTCTTTGGTCTCCTTCGCGTCCTTCGCCGGGGTAAAGCGCGACAATTGCGCGATCTTGATCGGCAAGCCGGTGAAGCGATCAGAGAAGGTGCGGTAGTGTTGGCGCGCCAACAGCGTCGTCGGCACGACAACGGCCACCTGCCCGCCCGCCATCGCCATGACGAACGCGGCGCGCAGCGCCACCTCGGTCTTGCCGAAGCCAACATCGCCGCAGACGAGCCGATCCATCGGCCGGCCCTTGGCGAGATCTTCGATCACCTCGGCAATGGCGCGCTCCTGATCCTCGGTCTCGGCATAGGGGAAGCGCGCGCAGAATTCGTCGTAGAGGCCCGCAGGCGTTTCGGCCGGCGGCATCTCCTTCATCGCGCGCGCGGCGGCAATGCGGATGAGCTCGGCCGCCATCTCGCGGACACGCGCCTTCATGCGTGCCTTGCGGTTCTGCCAGCCCACGCCGCCGAGCTTGTCGAGCTGGACGCCCGCCTCCTCAGAACCGTAGCGCGTCAAGAGCTCGATGTTTTCGACGGGGAGAAAAAGCTTACCGCCGTCATATTGCAGCTCGAGGCAATCATGCGGCGCGCCCGCGACCTCGATGGTCTTGAGCCCGATATAGCGCCCTATCCCGTGCTCGATATGCGTGACGAGATCGCCGGGCGCGAGCGACGAGGCTTCGGCGAGGAAGTTTTGCGAGCGCCTAACGCGGCCGCGCGACCGCACCATGCGATCGCCGATGACGTCCTGCTCTGTAATGACGGCGAAATCCGGGCCCTCGAAGCCGTGCTCGAGTCCCAGCACTGCAAGTCCGATGGCGCTCGCGTGCAGCGCCTTCGCTTCGACGAAACTGCCGACGCGCTTGAGCGCGGCAACGCCGTGATCGGCGAGCACGCCGCCCATCCGGTCGGCGGAACCTTCGCTCCAGCAAGCGACGACAACGCGTTTGCTCGCGGCCTGAAGGCTCGCGATGTGCGCGGCGGCGGCCTCGAAGATGTTCGCTCTGCCGCTCACTTCCTGTGCGCGTTCGGGCGCGAAGTCGCGGCCGGGGCGTCCGCCCGAATCGGTCGACTTCATCGAATCCGGTGCACCGAACGGCGACAGCAGGCGATGCGGCCGCGCCTGGAGCAGGCGGTCCCACTCGGGTTCGCCTAAGTAGAGCGCGTTGGGCTTAAGCGGCTTATAGGGCGCCGCAACCGTCTCGCCCGCCTGCCCTTTGCCGGTGCGCAAAGATTCGCGCGTTGCGTAATAGTCGGCGATCAGTTCGAGACGCGCCTTCTTCGCCTCCTCGATCTGCGGTCCGAGGAAAACAACCGCGCGGCCTGCATAGTCGAACAGTGTGTCGAGGCGCGGATGGAAAAGCGGCAGCCAATGCTCCTGGCCTGCGTGCTTGCGGCCTGCGCTGATCGCTTCGTAGAGCGGATCGTCGTCGGTGACCGCGCCAAACGCTGCGACATAGCCTGCGCGGAACCGGCTGATCGCGTCGGCATCGAGTGGCGTTTCTGTAGCGGGCAAAAGCCCGACCGAGTCCTGCGTGCCGCTCGTGCGTTGCGATTCCGCATCGAAGCGCCGGATCGCTTCGAGCTGCGGACCGAAGAAATCGAGCCGCAGCGGCTCCTCGGCGCCGGGCGGCCAGAGATCGAGAATCCCGCCGCGCGGCGCGTATTCGCCGGGCTCGCGCACGGTGCCGGTGCGCGTATAGGCGTTGCGTGCGAGGAACCGGATCAGCTCTTCGAGCTGGATCTCGGCGCCGACGCGCGCGAAGAAGCTGGCATTCGCGATTGCTTCCTTCGGCGGCACGCGCTGCACCAGCGCATTGATCGTCGTGACCACGAGCGCCGCCCCGCTTTTCTCGGTGCGCTTGGCAAGTGCTGCCAGCGTCGCGAGCCGCTTGCTCTCGATGTCGGAGCGCGGCGACACGCGGTCATAGGGCAGGCAATCCCACGCGGGGAAATGAAGGATGGGGAGATCTGGGAAAAAGAACCGGGCGCACTCGAGCGCCGAGCTTGCCCGCGCGTCGTCGGCGGCGACGAACAGCACCAAATCCTTGAGCCGCACGGCCGCTTCGGCGGTCACGTAGGCGTCATAGCCTTCCGGCGCGCCGCTCACCTCGTGCCGGCCTTGGGCACGGGCAATAGCGGTTAAACGTTCCACCAAACCATCACCTATGAGGACGCGGGCTTTACCCGGTAATCGCAGAGCAGCGCGAAGACATCATTGTCGTAAGGCTGAGGCGCGGCCTCCTTGCCCATGATCCAGCCGTACAACTGCCAATCGGGGATGGCCAGAAGCGCCTCCAGGCGATCGAGCTGTTCCTCGTCTAGGCGCTGCAGATATTTGTCGGCGAAGGCGCCGAACAAGAGGTCGAGCTCGCGGAAGCCGCGCCTTTGCGCCCGGAAGAGAGCCTGTCTGCGTTTGACTTCGAGGTCGGCTGTCATGGGCCTGCTATAGCGCCTCCCCATTGCGAGCGGCAATTGTGGTTTTGAAGGACCGAAAGTTGCAACGGAAGAGACCGCCGTAAGTGCTTGTCATTCTGAAAGATTCCCGTTCTCGACGGTGCTGACAAGTGCCTCTAGCTCGCGGCGAGGAGCACCATCCCGTTCTGCGTCAGCATATAGGTCGCGACGGTGAACAGGAGACCCGCGAAGACATAGTTCAGCGCCCGTTTGTGCGCGCTGAGCGTGACAGCGGCCCGCGTGCCGAGAAGTCCGCCGAGGGCACCACCCACGATGAACTCGAGTGCAATCGGCCAATCGACGAGTCCCGACGCCGCGTAGTTGATCGCAATGGTGAGCCCAAATGCACCCACCGAAAACAGCGAACAGCCCACCGCGTTCAGGATCGGCAGGCCGGAGCCGAGCATGATGCCGGGGACAATCAGAAACCCGCCGCCGATGCCAAAAAAACCGGAGACGAATCCCGCGCCAAGACCGAGCGCGACCAGCTTTGCTGCGATCATCGCATCGATCCGGACATTCGGATCGCCGACGGCCGCGCGGCCGCGCAGCATCGCAATGCCGGCTGCGAACATGATCAGCGCGAAGAGGAAGAGCAGCTTGTCGCCATCGACGAGCTTGCCTGCCGTCGAGCCGGCCGTTGCGCCGATGATGCCGGCCGCGGCGAAGATGGACGCGCAGCCCCATTTGACCGTGCCCGCGCGCCAGTGACCAACGAGATTGGCAAAGGCGCTGGCCGCGACCGCGAGCACGCTGGTGCCAATCGCGACATGAGCATCCGTAACACCGACGACGTAGAGCATGAGCGGCACTGCGAGGATGGAGCCGCCGCCGCCAACGAGGCCGAGCGAGAATCCGACGAAGGTGCCGGACAGCACCGCAAGAATCGTTTGGCTCAAGATCAATTCGATGCCGCGGAGACGGATTTCTGCGCGTCGAGGATCGGTTTGAAGGGACCGTATTTGTGTTGCTCGATGGGGAATTTATCGAGGAAGGGCGCGAACGGGGCGTCCACCGGTTTGCGCGCACGGTTGGGATAATCGCGGTCCAGATTGTCGCGAACCGGCCGCGGCTGGCTATTGATGTAGGCCGCAACATCCCACGCGTCGTCCACCGATAGAACGGGTGCGTCGTGGCGAGCGCCGAACGGCATATTGCCGCGAATGAAGCTCGCCGAAGCAATCAACCGGTGCATGCCCGCACCGTTGTTGAAGCTGTCGGGTCCCCATAGTGGCGGATAGCGATAACCCTTCGCATCTCCGGCGACGCCGTTGCGCTGACCTTGGCCATCGGGCTGGTGACACGATGCGCAGTTCTGCTGGTACACCTGAGCACCGCGCTTGGGATCGGCCGCGCGCTCGAGCATCGCGAGCGGCGCGGACCCACGCCCTTCGGTCGCTTTTCCCACAGGTCTGTCGGTGCTGAGAAACTGGATGTAGGCGAGGAAGGCCTTCATCTCCTTGCCGCCCAACGGAAGCTCGCGTCCGTTCATGCTGCGCTCCATGCAGCCCTGAATCCGCTCCTCCAGGGTCCGCACTTCGTCCTCGCGCGCCATGTAGATGGGGAACGTGCCATACACGCCGATCATCGGAAGTCCGAATCGGCGGGCTCCGCCGTCGAGATGGCAGTTCTGGCAGGTGAGGTTGTTGCCCGCGTAGCGCATCGAACGGTCGGCCACTTCGGGTCCGATCACGCTGTAGGTCTCGTTGAAGAGCTTGCGCCCGTAAAGCACCACGTCCTTGAACGCGCCTTGCGGCAGGGTCTCGGGGTTGGGCTGCGGCCACGTCGCCGGCGCCTGGGCGGCCGCGGATGCCGCGGCCATTCCGATGGCGAGTATTCCGGCTGCGAGTCGTGCGCGCATTTGCTCCTGCTTCATGGCTCATCCCCCCGACGCGCCCCAACCATAAGATGAACGCCCCGCAATTTCCACTTGCGGCTTGTTGAATGTATTATGCTAAGTCTGAGCAGGGCTGGCCGTAAGGCACCAAGAACGGGCGCCTACGACACGAGGGAGAAACAGATGCAGGATCAGAATAACGTTGCACACCGCCGCGGCTTTTTCGGCCGCATCGCCGCCTTCTCGACGCTCGGCCTGTTCGGTCTTGCAGCGACCCCGGCGCAGGCCCAATCGGTGGCTTCGGACGGCCCCAACTGGCCGGGCACGCTCAAAGGCCGGCACAAGCAGGTGTTCGATGTTTACGGCATCAACGACGGTTTCCCGCTCGGCTTCACCAACAACTACCTCACGCCAAATGGCGACTCCGCCACCGCCGTGCTGATCTTCCGTCATCAGGGGATTCCCTACGCCCTGAACAGTGCGATGTGGGCGAAATACAAGGTCGGCGAATCCTTCAACATCATGGACCCTGAGACAAAAGCGCCTGCGGTGAAGAACCCGTGGTACCAGCCGAAGCCTGGCGTGCTGGGGAACCCCGAAGCGGCTCTCGATCGGCTGGCCGCGAAAGGTTCAGTGATGGGCGCGTGCGCCGTCGCACTGCGGGGCCAAAGCCGCCGTCTCGCCGAAAAAGCGGGCGTCACTCCCGATGAGGCGTTCAAGGAATGGACCGCCAATCTGATCCCGGGCGTAACGGTCATCCCGTCGGGGACGTGGGGCGTTAATCGGGCGCAGGAAGCCGGCTGCTCCTATTGCGCGGGCGGCTGAAGGCGTTGACCGAAAAAAGACGCCGAGGCTGATTGGCCTCAGGGCCTATTGAAGATCGGCAGCAGAGCTGAGTGATGCGGTTCGCTTGCGAAGCGCATCCCTGCTCTTGTCGATGACGACGCCTTCTTCGGCCGTGGTCTTCTCCAGCGACTTGAGAAGCTGGTTGTATTCCTGTGCGGCCGCGTCTCTCTGGAAGAGAAGGGTCTTTCCGTCAGAGCCGACGGTGACCGCTTCCCCCTCGCCTTCCATCAGATCGGTGATGCTCAGGATCGTTTTGGCGATCTCGAGCTCCACGCGCTCGAATTCCGTGTTCAGCTTTCTTGTCTCGGCGACTGAGGCTCTGTATGCGCCTTCGAATTCCTCGAGGAACGCGTTCCGCTGCGGCTCAGGAATATCGATGGCGAGAATTTCGGCGCGGTAGTCGCGCTGGAGGGTTTGCAAGCGGTCCATGTAGTGGGCAAGCAGCACTTTGAACTTCTCGAGCCTTTCGCGATTCCGCTTTCGGTCCTCCGGCGAGGTGAGCGTTGCGGGTGTAAGCATAGACTCGAATTGAAACTCCGCCACGTCGTTGTCCCACTTGGACGTCAAATCCGCATAGTTCTGCTCATGCCGGCGAAGGGCGTCGGAGAGTGGCTCGGCCCATGCGGCGGCATCGGGCTCCGATGGCTCAGCGGTTTTCGGAGCCGCGGTCTGGCGCCGTGTTTTCGCGCTTTTCTCCGAACGGTCCGCGACGCGGGTGTCGCGCGATGGGGTGGTGTCCGCCGAGGCGGAGCGCGCAGGCGACAGGTCCACGCGCTGAGTGTCGTCCAAAGCTTGCCACAGCACGAAACCCGCGCCAGCAAACGCTGTCGCGAGGAGGAAGCTCGCGCGCGCCGTGGATGTGCGTGGACGAATGACCATGTAGACGACGGCAGCCAGCACGCCAATCACGAATGTGCTCGTGGCGATGCGCGCCACTTGATGCAGGATGTCGCTTTCGTCCGGTTCGGATCGCAACGTGAAAGCGCCAACGATGGCTGCGATGAAGATGAGCGCGGCTGCTACCCACCACAGCGGGGAGGGCCATGTTGGAAGCGATCCAACGCTCGCGTCGCCGGTGCTTGGGGGAGGAACGCTCTCGTGTTCGCGGCGAAGGCCTCGAGCAAGCCAACCTATCGCGTATGCCGAACACCACAGTCCCAAAATCGGCACGCTCAACAGCAAGGCGACGTAATTCTGTCCGGGATCAGAAGACGCCAGGCCCATGAGAACGACAAGGGCCGTCCACAGCCCGGACAACATGAGTCCAAGCCGTGGCCACCCGCTTGTGGCCCAATTTGCGATTGCCATTCTGTCCATGAAGCGCAGGGTGACGCGGCGTCCGTTAAAGAACGGGACATCATCGAGCCCGCATCTGCTCGAAGATTCAAAACGACGCGTTAAGTATGGAGCGGCGCAGTTTAGTTGGAGGATATCCAGCGCCTGAGTTTCGTAACCAAGTTCCAGGTCGCGGCAACGAGGAAAGCGCAGATGGCGAGCAAAGCCAGCGCCGCGATGAGGGCGATGGCGGGATGGGTCAGCGCAAGCCACAAGGCGCCGAGCGTGACGACGTCCTCGGCCGTGCTGACGGCGATGTTGCTGAACGGCTCGGGGCTGGTGTTGACGAGCGCCCTCGTTCCCGATTTCGCCCCATGGCTCAAGAGCGCAGCACTGCCGCCGAGCAACAGCACGATGATCTGCCAGGCTGGATCCGACGCATCGACGATGGCCAGCGCAAGCAACGCACCGCCAATGGGCCGGATGAACGTGTGTATGCCGTCCCAGAGGCTATCGAGCCACATCACCTTGTCCGCGAAGAACTCGGCCAACGCGCCGACGCTCGCGAAGCCGATCACCCACGGATTGGCCAAGGCTTCCAATGACGGGATGTGGGACGGCGCGTCGATCAGATCGAGGTGCATTGCCAAGCCGGCGATCGCCACGCACGCATAGAGCCGCCAACCTGCGAGCAGACTGAAGCTCGCCGCCAAGCCAATGATTTCGATCGCGCTCATTGTTCGATATGTCAGACTAAAGCGAGCCCCGGCGACCGGCAATCATGCCCCAAACGACGAGAAGGATGATGGCGCCGACAATCGCGCCGATGAATCGCGCGCCTTCATTGGCTCCATACCATCCAATAGCCTGGCCCAGATACGTAGCCACGAACGCACCCGCAATCCCCAAAAGCGTCGTGAGGATAAATCCGCGTGGTTCGTTCTTTCCGGGCATGATGAATTTCGCGATCACGCCGGCAACAAAACCGATAAGGATTGTCCAGACAATCTCCATGAGGTTCTCCCTGCATCGGGCAAGATCGCCTTCATACGACGCGCGAATGTCGCGCCAGTCAATGACGTTCAAGCCAAACCGGCGCGGGAGATAGCCGGCGGCTAAGATCAACAAATATGGCACAAACATGCCGCCGACGATTGCATTCATGGTGGGCACACCATCGCGGGGAAAAATACCGTCCCAGCCGAACCTAATGAGCCGGGCGACCCTGAAAGATCAGCATGCGGAAGGGCGGCAGATTTGCATCTGCCGCCCATTCGCTGAGACGTCTCGGATCAGGCGGTTGCGGGACGATGGGCGCGCAGGAACGAGCGCACCTGGCGCACCGCGATCGGGATGCGCTCTTTCGGTTCTTTCCATGGATACATGCTGACCTCGGCCTTCGGCGCGAGCATCGCGCATTCCATGGCGACCGCCAGCGGATGCGCAGGGACGTCATCCGGCATGATCAGCACGGGCGTCTGGCAGCTACGTACGAAGTCGCGCGAGGCCGTGAAGACGAAGTCGCTCTTGCGATACATGTTGGTGAGATAGCGCTCGACCATGTCCATGGTGATCTCAGGCCGCTGCTTGATGAGGTTCGGGCCCCAGCCTGTCATGCTGCCGTCGTAAAGGACGGTGGGCGCCTCGGGGCGGAAGCCCACGGGCTGCGCCGGTACCGCGGCAACGACGCGATCGGGTGCGCGGCGGAGGAGGTTCCAGATGAACGGGCCGCCGATGCAGAAGCCGAGCACCATGAACCTCCTGACGCCCAGATGGTCCATCAGACCGAGATGGTCATCGGTGTGTGAATCCCACGGACGATCGACCTCGAGCGGGCCGGAGGACTGGCCGGCGTTCGCGTTGCGCAAATCGGCGTAGATGACGCGATACTCGTTGCTGAACTCCGCGATCGGGTTGAAGGGGCTGCGCGGCAAGCCCGCCATGACCGAGTTCAGTCCGCCGCCTGCAATGAGCAGAAGCGCGGGACCGGAGCCGACTTCCTGGTAGGCGACCTTTACGCGGCCCTTTTCATAGAACTTGGTCGTGCCTGGCAATCCAGTCTGCTGCTGTTGCTGCTGAGCAAAGACCTGCGACGTAGCGGCCACCGCCGCGACCGCAGCTCCGGTTGCGAGAATGTCGCGTCTGTTCTGATCCGTCATCGGCGTCCTCCCTTGATCGGCGTCTCGGCGCGTGCGGCTAGAGGCTTAGGAGCCCGCGCTGCCGATAGATTGCGCGCGCGGGAGAGCGCAGTAAAGAGCCGGCCGATGGCGCGATAAGCCAAATTTTTGGCGAGCCGAAACAAGACCTCCGATGCGTTTCCCTTCTAGTTTTCCACTGCCCCTACCGATGATCGAGCGATCGATTAGGCAGGCATGAGTTTGCGGGGCCGCCGTGAGGCAGCCGCGCGCGATGGGGTCTCGCGCGCACAGAGCCCGTAGCCAATCGGAGTCCCCGCACCAAGCTCGGGCGATGAACGAAGGCCGTTGGCGGAGTCTTCGTATCCCTTTGGAAAAGGACGAGCGGAGGTCCGGGGCGCACTTCCCGGTGCGTGAGAAACTCCGCTCGTCTACCGCCCCGTCTCCTGACTCCCCCGGCGGGACCGCGCGGGTCAAACTGCCCGGCTTACCGGGGTTCTTCGCAGACGACAGAGCAGCGTAGAGTTGCGGCCATGCGGCCGTCGATTCTCAATCCCCTGTTCGTCGAAGCGCGAATCCTCAAAGGCGTCGGGCCCAAGGTCGAGAAGCTGATCGGCAAGGCGCTCGGCACGGAGACGCGGGCACCTCGCGCTCTCGATCTCATCTTTCA